>Ga0134127_10000039_pt1 | contig 190913 bp, 156 predicted proteins | sample KB31753_FD_96459 | JGI IMG/M metagenome (GOLD analysis project Ga0134127, IMG submission 96459) | Terrestrial soil microbial communities with excess Nitrogen fertilizer from Kellogg Biological Station, Michigan, USA - KB3-175-3 | ecosystem: Environmental > Terrestrial > Soil > Unclassified ...
TAATTTTATCTCTGAGCATAGGGTGGTGATGATTGCTAATTAATTGATTGTCAACTATTTATAAGCAAAAATCATGCCCTTTGCTCTCATTCTGACACTTTTTCTTATCCCGAACTCACGTTATTTTATTTTTTTACAAACCTGGTCCTGTCCGTTCACATGCGCGATAAGCTTGATAACATTGCCCTGCGCATCTTTAACAAATTCAATTTCTGCTTTTACCACCTTTAGCATAAACCTATTATCGCTCTCGGCAAATAATGGGGATTTTGGCAGGCCGCCCGCGAGGGCTTCCATTTGGAGCTGTCCGTTTTCCAGCGTAATCGTTGCTGAATGCTTTGCGTCAAACTGGTATACGCCTACGTACCGTTTTAAAATTGTATCCGCTATCTTCATTTCTTTTTGAAGTGCTTTTCCCATCGCCAGGGTTACAATATCGTTGGACAGCAGCATAAAACTCATATCATCACCGCCGTTATTCAGCGAATTGTATAAAGTGGCGATGAAAATATCCTGCCCGGGCAAATAAACTTCATCACTCTGAAAGCCGTCGATACCGCCGGCATGTTCAATTGATTTTTCGCCATTTTGGTCTTTTATAAACCAGCCGTATCCATATCCCGAAAATGTGCCATCGGATAACTTATAGGATGTAAATGCCTTTTCTAAAGTCTCTTTTCTTACCAGTTTATAGCTATAAAGCGCCCGGTGCCATTTAAACATATCTTCCACATTGCTCAACAATGCACCGGCAGCATAAACCTGCGACAGGCCAATGTAATCGGCATTCTCGTACTTACCGTTATTCCACTTTCCATATCCCCTTACCCTGTTCGGAATCACCTGTTTTTCATCGTCATAATAGGTGTTGGTTAATCCCAGAGGCGTGAAAATGTGCTGTTGCATGTACTCCGCGTAGCTTTTCCCGGTTATCAGTTCGATGATATACCCTAAAAAAAAATAGTTAGAGTTGCAATAGCTGAATTTACTGCCCGGTGTAAAAACCAATGGATGATGTTCCAAACTATCGACAAACTGCCTTGGCGGGAAATCCAGGCGGTAAACGTTGGGTATCTTCATGTCCAGCGACTCGTAATCGATAATTCCTGAAGTATGGGAAAGCAAATTTTCGATCGTTATAGTGTGGCCTTTATTGGGAAAATCCTTGATAAATTTTTGAATGCTGTCCTGCAATGAGATTTTACCCTGTTCAACTAATTGCAAAATGGCGATAGCGGTGTATTGCTTGGTTATGGAGCCAAGCCTGAAAATCATATCAGGCTTCATGGGTACATCTAATTCCAAATCGGCTTTGCCGAAACCTTTCTCATAAATTATTTTACCATTTTTAGCTATCAATACGGCGCCGCCCGGCGCGACAGCAGCGAGGCGGCTATTTATTAAACTATCAAGACTGGCAGTTAATGGTTGCGCGACAGCGCCACAGCAGGATGATATAAAAATGATCGCAATTATTACTTTTCGCATGGTTGATCTGCTTCCTGGTGTTGTCATATCACAAACTTCCTGATATTTTAACGGGAAACATAAACCAGGTTTACTCAAATCAGGATTTGAGCATTATTTAAAGGCGGTTCTGGGACAGAAATTCTTTTGGGGTCATGTTTTCGCTCGCCTTAAAAACGCGCTGAAAGGTGGCAACGGAGTTAAACCCCGAATCGCGGGCGAGGCCAGCCAGCGTGATATGGCTGTTACCCGGGTGCAGCATTTTTTCTTTAACCTCGGCAACGCGGTATTCATTTACAAAGGCGCTAAAACCTTTTTTCAATTGCCCGTTTAACACTGCTGATATCAGTTTGGGGCTTATGGCGGAATGCTCAGCAAGTTTGTTTACGGTAAGCTCCGGATCGAGGTATACCTTTTCTGTCTCCATGGCGTCTTTTAAAAGTCGGATACATTTTTCGGCTTCCTCAGGGCCAATGCTGTCGACATAAGTTTTCGCTGCCTTTTGCTCGTTTACATAAACCACCCTGGTGTGTTGGTAGCCCCTGAGGCCTATCCAGTAAACAAAAATTACCAATATGATCTCTATCGGCGCGAAAAACTCAATACCGCCTATGTTAAATAGTATAGAACTAAAAATGGTAGCGGCCCAAACTGCTGCGATCAGCGCCATTACAACAAGCAAAGCCCGGGTCCATTTGGTAGCAAGCACTTGTTCGGCGGACGGTTGTGATGCGAAACTTTGTATTTGTTGTTTCCTGAACAAGCGTATGGCTTCTATCAAAAAATACCAGAAAACAATTACCATCGATGCCATGGCGATCGGCCGGTATACGGCATCAATTTTTCCGGCATTTACACCATGTAAGACCGCGGTTTTAATTAAGATGGCATAAATAAGCAGGCAAAGGCGGAAAACGAGATCGATTAAAGCCGGCAAATAGGTTTTTAAAACCAGCTTAACCTGAATGATGCCTGGTTCAATAGTGGTTTTTATATACAAGTAAAAGCTGGACCCGACTGTAAAAATGAAGGTATAGAGCAACAAGCCGTCAAAAAAACCAAGCCAGGGGATATCTAGTCCCGAACTCCAGCAAAAAGTGCCAAAACTGTTATAGGCAAGCACCACCATAAAAGCCGCCAAAAAATACCGGTTTTGCCTTTTGTCGCTTCGCGAAAATAAAAGCACCAGGCTTAAAATGACGCCCTGAAGCGTACCGAACAGCAGGATGATATTGAATAAATTGAAATGGACCGTCATGAAAAGCGAATTTGCATGCTTTTGATAAATTTAGGAGTAAATAGTTTAAAAAGGATATACCATTGCTAACCTTTTACCTTTAACCTTTTACCTTTCACCTTTCCTCAAAGGCCTATTTTTCACTTTTTCTTTTCATAACAAAAAAATCGTCCTATATTTGCATTCCTTTTTGGAAAGCATGCTTTCCTGCTTGGAGATTGCCTGATAGTATAATGGTAGTACGACGGTTTTTGGTACCGTTTGTCTAGGTTCGAATCCTGGTCGGGCAACAAAAGAAGGATTTTTCACTGTTGTTTATTTTTCAATGGTGTTCAAGATTGCTTCGCAAGTTCGGATTTCGGATGTTCGATTTCGGATTTAGAACCGAGCGGATATTGGAAATCCGAAATTGTTTTTTAGGTAGACTGACTGAATAAGAAATTAACTAAATTCGGAATCGAGACCGGGAACAAAAAATCCGAAATCGAACATCCGAAATCCGACATCAAAACATGCCCTCTCAGTTTAACCCGGTTAAGTTATTTGCAGGTTCAGGTACGCAGGACCTGGCCGCGAAGATCGCTGCTTCCTACGGGAAGGAGTTGGGTGATGTTGATGTATCGCGTTTCAGCGATGGCGAGTTTCAGCCGCATTTTAACGAATCGGTACGCGGATGTGATGTGTTTTTAATACAAAGCACCAACCCGCCAACCGATAACCTGATGGAGTTACTGATGATGACCGATGCGGCACGCCGTGCATCTGCCCATTATGTAACCGCGGTTATACCTTATTACGGCTTAGCCCGGCAGGACAGGAAAGACAAACCACGTGTTGCCATTGGCGCCAAACTGGTAGCGAATATTTTGGTTGCAGCGGGTATTAACCGCATTATGACGATGGACCTGCACGCCGCGCAGATACAGGGTTTTTTTGATATCCCGGTTGATCACCTTGATGCGTCCATCATATTTGTACCATACATTAAAAGCCTTGGGCTGGGCAATATCACTATTGCATCGCCTGATATGGGCGGCTCATACCGCGCACGCACCTTTGCCAAGTTTTTTAATGCAGAGGTGGTGATCTGCGATAAACGCCGCAAACGCGCCAATGAAATTGAAGCAATGACGCTGATTGGTGACGTTACCGACCAGGACATTGTATTAATAGATGACATTTGCGATACGGCAGGTACATTGGCAAAAGCTGCCGGCCTGATCATGGATCGGGGCGCACGCAGCGTAAGGGCGGTTTGTACACATGCGGTATTGTCGGGCAAGGCTTATGAGACGCTGGAAAACTCGGTGTTATCTGAGTTAATCGTTACCGATACCATACCGCTAAAACGCGAAAGCAGCAAAATAAAGGTATTAACCACGGCCGATCTGTTTGCGCGGGCGATAATGAATGTAAATGAGCACGGCTCGATCAGCCAGTTGTTCCGTGTGGATTGATTAGTTCATGGTTGATAGTTAATAGTTCATGGCTGATTTGTCTTGAATTCTGAACGGGAGATCATGAAATAAAAACGAATTAGAAAATAGGAATTGATTCTGCTGTTCTTCCATGAACTACGAACCATGAACTATGAACATATAAATAAAAACAAGTAAAAATGAAATCAATTGCTATTAGCGGTTCTCCAAGAGAGAACGTAGGGAAACGCGACGCTAAGGAACTGCGTTACCAGGGCCTGGTACCTGCAGTACTTTATGGTGGGGCTACTCAAACCCACTTTTCAGTGTCCGCAGCTGATTTGAAACCCGTTGTATACACACCGGTGGTTCATTTCATCGACATCACCGTTGCCGGTACAAAATCACAGGCGATCATTCAGGACATCCAGTTCCATCCATTAACCGAGCAGATCATCCACGTTGACTTTTTGTTGTTGGATGAGAAAAAGCCGATCACGATCGAGATCCCTGTAAAGTTAACCGGAACTTCGCCAGGTGTTAAAACTGGTGGTAAGCTGGTACAAAAATTACGCAAGCTGCGGGTAAAAGCTTTACCAAAAGACCATTTGGATGCTATTGAAGTACCTATTGACAGCCTGGAAGTGGGTAAATCAGTAAAAGTTGGCGACTTAAAAGTTGACAAACTGGTTATTACCAATGCTAAGGAAGATACCATTGTATCGGTAACTACCTCGCGCGCATTGCGCCAGGCTGAGCAGGAAGCTGCTAAAAAATAAAACCCCCTAGCCCCCTAAAGGGGGGACAGGATGCAAAGGTTAACAGCGATAAGTTTTCGGACTTATCGCTGTTTTTTGTTTAAAGTAAATATCTTCGTTTCAATTTAGCGATGAGTTTTTTTAATCGCTGGGTGTTTGAATGATAAAAATAATGCAGTTACCCTCTTTCCCGCTTGCGGAAGAGAGGGTGGTCGAGCGTAGCGATGACCGGGTGAGTCGAACCCGGCGGACATTAGCGCCAATGCATTAGCGGTAAGGTCGCTTGGTGACTACTCACCCCGAGTGCGCTTCGCTGCTCGACCCTCTCTTCGCCTGCGGCGGAAAGAGGGTAACTGCGGTTGCTTTTATTGAACACTTAGGCTTTTAAAACCCATCGCGTCGCGATATAACCATTAATGTTCCCCCTTTAGGGGGTTAGGGGGTATGAACTATTTAATCGTCGGTTTAGGAAATATTGGGCCCGAATATGCTGATACGCGGCATAACATCGGGTTTATGATATTGGACGAGTTGGCCAAACAGGAAGGCATAAAGTTTTACAGCGAACGCCTGGCTTATTATACCGATTTTAAATACAAATCCCGCACCCTGTACTTAATAAAGCCCACCACCTACGTGAACCTTAGCGGTAAGGCCCTGGGTTACTGGATGAAGACATTAAAGATCCCACCCGAAAATGTGCTGGTGTTGGTTGACGAAATTGCACTTCCCTTTGGCACCCTGCGTTTAAAGCCAAAAGGCAGCGCCGGCGGACATAACGGCCTGAAGAGTGTGGAGGCCACACTTGGCCACAGCGATTATGCTCGCCTGCGGTTTGGCGTAGGTAACGATTTCCCGAAAGGCCAACAGGTAAATTATGTGCTGGACGGATTTGCAAAGGACGAATTGCCCGCATTGCCCGCGTTGATCGAACGATCGATAGAAATGATCAAAAGCTTTGTGACCATCGGTGCCGAATTGACGATGACCCGGTACAATAAATGACAGCGCTAAGCAGGTATTAAAAAATAATATAAACTAATACATAACTCGCCGGGGATCGCAAAAATTTTGGCCGGAAACAGAAAAAAATGGTGACAAGGCCTTGTTGCTGACAAAATTCCGTCAGTACCTAAATTGCTAAATATCAGCGTTGTTTCGATTTGTATCAGGGTGTATCGCTTGTATCGGAACGATACACGTTTAAACGAACTTTTAGCCCGGCAATTACCCTGATTCATTTTAAACAACCGGTAAAAAATGTGGCGCCTGCCGTTATTAATTCCTGATCATCGCCGATAGCTACATTAAATATGATTTCAGGTATATATTAACTTGCTTGGCGTCGCCGCGATTTTTAAACACCTCATTCAGCGTTTCAAAAAGCTGCCTGTTGTTAACCGGCTTTCCTTTTTTGGGCGGGATGATTGTCGCGTTGGACGTAAAGGCCTCGGTTATTTTCGTGGCCCGCCATATGATGTTTTCATGCGGCAGCGCAACCTCCAGTATCATGCCCGGCAGCCCCCCAAAAGACTCAGGGCCACCCGAAATGGGAATCTGGGTTGCAAAAAAAGCTACTACGTAGATCGAGTCCATCATTAACCCGTTGGCGCGGCGGCACTCGTAACCGGCAACCTGGCGGGTTTCATCGGTGATCTTCCACTTGATCTTACGTACGCTGTCCTTTACCAGGAAGGTTTGCTCGAAAACGGCTTTTTGCTCGGTAACCGAATGTGCGCCGAGATCGGTGTAAATTATGTTAAACTGGTCGGATGCGGGAAGACTGAAAAAGTTGCCTGAGGAGGTTTCCGGCGGTACTGGTGTAAACAATGTACTGCTGTTATCAAAAACCAAAGTGCTTTTAAGCACCTTAAACTGGGGCTGGGTTTTTTGATACTGCTCAAATGCCTGTTTAAAAAAGCCTTCATTCAGGTCATCGCCATAAAGCCTTTTGATAATGGCAAATGTATTCACCGATTTTTCATACGAAATACTGCCGCTGGTTGTGAAATGGGCATTTTGGGCGAACATTATTTTACCCGCGAAAAGCAATGCGATAAGAAATGCCAGTCTTGTTTTCATGTTGATGTTATTTTTTAGCCGGCAGTGTGCCAAATTTGGTAAAATCCCATATCAGCGAAAGCATAAAAAAACGTTTTATACCGCTGGTATTGGTTTGGGTCGAAGTGTTGCCCGATAGCCCTCTGGTAAAATTGGTGTTTTGATTAAGCAGGTCGTTGGCGGAAAGCGACAATTTAAAGCTTTCATCCTTGCGGAATGATTTAAAAACGTAAGCATTCCAAATGGTTTTATATTCGGCGCTAAAGCTTTGCGTAGCGGCGGTATAATTATAGTCGACATTGGAGCCTGCGCCGAAGCCATGCGGCAGGTATAAATCAAACCGGCCGCTTGAATTAAACCCGCCGGCGTTATTATTTCCCTGGGGCTGTAAGGACATGCTGCTAAAGGTATAGGATGGTCCGCCGCGCAAACTGACGTCGTATTTATTCTGCACGTATTTGTTTAAATTAAGCCCGGCAGAGTAAGTGTGATTATCGGCTTCATCCAGCACTGAGTTAATATAACTGTAGGAAATATTGGCCGACGTGTTTAGATTGAAGCCGAGCTGTATATCGCCTAAAGCTTTTACTTTTCGGCCGCCAAAAACAAAAAGTCCATAGTTGTAAGGCGTCCGGTTGTTCAAATTAACATATTGGGTGACGTTTTGCCCCGTAGGACTTTCGGTAGTGTTGTTTACAATAGCGTTGAATGTATTGGAATAGTTAACGGATACAAATAACGACTGATCGCTCAGAACCTGGAAATCATTATAATTTAAGGAAAACCTGTTGCCAAAGGACGGTTTTAAATTAGGATTACCCAGGATAATATTCAACGGATCGGTATTGGTTGCCACCGGTTGGATCTGCGCCAGGGTTGGCTGCGTGGTGCTGCCAAAATAATTGGCCCGAAACGACCTGTATTGCGAAAACTTATACTGGTACATAGCCTGCGGCGCCCAGTTTAAAAAGTTACGGGTAAGAACCTGGCCGGTAAATTCGTCCACCTGCTTATAGTTAACGCCCGACACCTTTGTGCCGAAATTAAGGGTCGCTTTTACGGTTTTGTAGTTAAAAATAGCGCCCACCTGGTTGGTTAGCTGGTTAAATTTATAATTGTTGCTGTAGGCACTATCCAGTACATTGTAAACACCCGGCAACGACTGGTTAAACGACAAGTCGTTAGAAGTACTGTTGTTAACCCCGAGGCCGTAATTAAAAAGCAGCGCGGCGGTTTTGCTTAGCGGCTCCGAATAGGTGACGTTGCTGTTAAATACAGCGCTGACATTATCTGCGGTTTTGTATTGATCAATCACCTGGCTGCTGTCCTTTGCACCGGTGACCGGGCTGAAAAAGTCGGTTTCTGACTTTAAATTTCCTTCGGTCTGGTTTTCATTGTATGATTCGCCTACGGTCCATGATAAGGTACGGCCGGTCTTTTTGAATTTTTTGGTATAAAGCGCCGTCATGTCGAATATGCGGGTGTTGCCGTGGTTAATTACGCTTCGCCTGTTCATGTTCAGCAATGTGCCGCTCGAGTCGGTTTGCGTGCCATACTCATTATCGACATGGAAATTTCGGTAAGTACCGTCGGCGCTTAATTTCAGGTCGGATGTGGTATCCAACTTCAGGGTATAGGTGGCATCCAGCTTTTCCCGGAACGCATAGTTATTAAAGTTTTCGTTACTGTTGGTGGTAAAAATACCGGTTGGCAAAGTTTGCTGAATGGTTGACGTGGTAACGCCATTAAGCTGGATCTGCCCGATCTTAAAATTGGTATTAATGGTTTGCTTGTCGCCATTCCACTTGCTGTCGTAATGCGCCCCAGCCGAAGAAGTGACGGGCGCCCCCTTGCCATCGTAATAACCGTTGAATGAATCCAGCGCATCGCTATTGCCGCTAAAGTTTATTGATATCCCCCCATCTACAAATTGTACATTGCCCCCGCCGGAACCCAGCGTGCTGTTATCCTGGAATCCTAAACCAATGCGACCGTCGTTGGCAGCGGTTCCGTACACCGCAAACTTTTCATTCGCTTTAAAACGGTTGGCGATCAGCTGCCCTTCATAATAATCATTGGTGCCCACGTTGCCATTCACTTTACCAAAAAGGCCGTTTTTCTTATCTTCTTTTAGCTTGATGTTAATGGTTTTGGTACGCACTCCATCGTCGATGCCGGTAAAGGTGGCCTGGTCGCTTTTTTTATCGTACAACTGCACTTTATCTACCATATCCGCACGTATGTTTTTGGTAACCAGGGTTGGGTCGTCGCCAAAAAATTCCTCGCCGTCTACCAATACCTTTGTCACTGTTTCCCCCTGGGCCGTAATTTTTCCGTCTTTGTCCACCTGTATGCCGGGTAATTGCCTTAGCAGGTCTTCTACTTTATCGTTGGGCTGTACCACGTATGATTTCGCGTTAAATTCCGTTGTATCGCCTTTTATTTTGATTGGTATACGCTCGCCTTTAATAATTACTTCGGCCAGTAATTTGGCTTTCAGGATCATATTCAGCCTGCCGAAATCGTGGGTGGCCTTTGCGGAGTCCAGTCCAAACCGCTCCACGTAATCGGCATATCCCGGATAAACCGTCAGCAAAATAAATTTGCCTTTATGCAGGTTACCGATAGTAAACAAGCCGTTTTTATCAGTGCGGGCAAAAGATACCAGCGTGGAATCTTTCGAATTTAAGATCATCACCGAGGTATTAGGCAATTTGACTTTCGTAGCCGTATCAACTATTACGCCGCTCACCGAGTACGCATTTTGGGCTTTGGCAACAAATGAAAAAAACAGCAAAAAGGTTAAAAGTAAAAGTGTGATTTTCATGCAAAGGTTATAAAGTTGAATTTAAAACTAAATTTTTAGTCTTTTATTGTATTGACGAATTTTTAACAAACATGTTACAGGGGCAAATGCGGATATTCTTCTGGCTCTCATAAGAAAAACTCATTTTTATACCATCATAAGAAACTTTTCTTATTTTTATTATACTCATAATCAATTATTTAAAATAATTTCATGAAAATAAATTTGGAACATAAGAAATAGTTCTTATGTTTGATCCATGAAGAAGTTTAAAAGCCAGAACAGCATCCCATCCGAACCTACCAAATCGGAATTGGAGATATTGCAGGTATTGTGGGAATTCGGCCCGTCGACAGTAAGGTTTGTGAATGATAAGCTGAATGAACAGAAGCGGGAAGTGAATTATATGTCGACCCAAAAGCTGATGCTGATTATGCTGGATAAAGGATTTGTAACGAAAGACGCCAGCCAGATGACACATATATACCGGGCGGCGGCCGACGAAAACAAAACCAAAAGTCTGCTGCTTGACCGTGTAGTGGATAACCTGTTCAATGGCTCGGCCAGCAGCCTGATGATGCAGCTTGCAGGCAACAAAAAGCTCACTGCGGAAGAAATGGAAGAGTTTAAGGAATTGATTAAAAAATTAGACCAATAATACGATTATGAACACATCATTTTGGGCTCCCTATATTTCGGATGGCACCGTTAAAGCCATCTGCTGGACGCTGATACACTCGTTGTGGATCGGGATGATCATAGCGCTGCTATGCGGTATTGTTATCGGCGCTACGCGCAAATCCGCGGCGGTACTGCGTTACCGGTTGTTGTGCAGCTTGCTGGTGTTGTTTGTGTGCGCTATTGGCGTTACCTATTACCTCGAGGCAAGGTCGGCGCCGGCGTATAACGCAGCCGGGCATGCGCAAAAAATAATGACAAATGTTCAGGTTAATGTTTTTACCAGCCCAATGATTACCCCACGAAACCAAACTTTCCTCTTTAGTGCACAGTCATTTCTTAACCAGAACGCGAACATCATCGTGCTGGTTTGGCTGCTGTTTTTTGCGCTCAAAAGCCTGAAAATGATTAGCGGCCTGCTGTACATCCAGCGCATCAAGAATTATAAAACTCACCCGGTGACCAAAGAACTTAAACATAGGATTGAGCTTTTGACCAGCCAGATAGGCATCAGGCGGGCAGTCCGCCTGGTACAGTCCGAACTGGTAAAAGTACCGGTTGCCGTGGGCTGGCTTAAGCCGATGATCTTATTACCGGTCGGTATAGCATTTCAACTTACGCCGGAGCAACTTGACGGCATTTTATGGCACGAATTAGCACACATCCGCCGTCGCGACTACCTGGTGAATATTTTGCAGGGCGTGGTAGAAACGGTGTTTTTCTTTAATCCCGGCTTACTGTGGCTGTCGTCGCTTATCCGCACCGAGCGCGAAGCCTGCTGCGATGATATGGTGTTAAGCCGCATGAACCGCAAAGCCAATTACCTGGAGGCTTTACTGTCCTTCGGCTATGGCGAGTTTAGCCAGGCCCGCTATGCCATGAGCATTGGCTCGGGCAACCAATTGCGCGACCGGTTAAAGCGAATGATCAGCCAGGAAAACAAGCGGCTTAGCGTTGCCGAAAAATCGGTGCTGGCTGTTGGGCTTGTGTTATTGTCAGCGTTCACTACGATTTCAAAAGACAACCCGGTTGCCAATCATTTAACAGCAAAGCATGGCAACAGATCAGGCAAAGTTATCGCACAAACCACAATGGCTTCGATGCGTAGCCTGCCCAAGCGCCTGCAGGTAGACGACATCAAACTGAAGAGCCGGGAAAAAGACACCATCGTTGTAAGGGATACGGCTATTCACTTTATAAGTATATTGTTTAAACATAGCGATGAAGACCTGGCTAATAACGACATCATCGCGATGGACGATAAAGGCAATAGGTATCATTTTGTTGTGGTCGACAACAAATTATTCGTTATGGAATTGAACGGCGTAAAGATAGCGGACGACAAGCTGGCAAATTATCAATATATGATCGGTTATATCGATCGTGAGCTGGCTGCAAAAAGAAGGTTTAGTGCCGGGGATATGGCCGGCTACAAAGCAAGTAATCCTGGCGCTAAGTTTAACGGGAAACCCGACCTCTACTCAAAGCAAAAATTCAGTGCGGACCCAACACCAAAGTTTGCCTGGAAAACAACGCAGCATCCCGCCAGCTTTAAAAGTAAAGATTCTGGTTTGTACCAACAGAAAAAATTCAGTGCAGACGCAAAATCAATAGTTAAGTGGAAGACAAAGTTGCCAAATGATAAGTTTAAAACTAAGGATTCCAGCCTGTACCAACAGAAAAAGTTCAAAATAGATGAGAAAAACCATATAAAAGCAGAAAAAGCATTTATGGGCCGGCCGACAAATTTCGAGGCAAAGGCCGGCATGCAGAAGTATCAGACAATGCGCAAAACGATGTACGAAGACAGCAACAATTACACCGCTGAATTGCAAAGAGCGCAAAACGTAATAGCCGACCTGGTGAAAGAAAAAGTTGTACCAAATGCAGCCGCCGTTGAATGGTTTGGCCTGAGCGATACCGAATTAATTGTAAACGGGCAAAAGCAGCCAGATGCGCTGCAACAGCAGCTCAAAACAAATTATGGCATACACGAAAACTACGGACTATACTACGGCCCGGTAAAAATGACGGGGACCGGCGTGTTTATCGATAAGTAAACTCCACAACAATCTTTTATTTCGTTAGCAAACCAATTGTGCTTTAAAACAGCGCGGTGGGATTTATTGGCTCAAATTTTAAATCGCATAAAATGAATTTACTCAAAAAAACATTTTCGATATGCTTGCTGATAACCATTTCTGTAAGCAGCAATGCGCAACAGATCATCGCGGGCCGCCTGGATAGTATTTTCACTGCTCTGTATAATACCGGCCAGTTTAGCGGCAGTGTACTGATTGCGAAGAACGGCAATCCGGTTTATCAGAAAAGCTTTGGATTGGCTGATATTGAAAAACAGTTACCCAATGGACCGGAAACCCGTTTTTTACTGGCCTCAGTTTCCAAACAATTTACCGCGATCGGGATAGTGTTGCTAAAGGAAGCAGGCAGGCTGAATTACGATGACACAGTTGTAAAATACCTGCCGGAATTCCCTTATCGGGACATTACCATCCGGCAACTGTTGAATCATACCTCGGGCGTACCCGATTATGACGCTTTAATGCAACAGCGGTGGGACAAAACAAAGTATGCTACTAATAACGATATGCTAAATATGTTAATACAATATCACCCCGATACTTTCAATGCGGCGGGACAAAAATATAATTACAGTAATACCGGGTATGCTTTGCTCGCTTTAATTATTGAAAAGATCTCTGGTCAGCCATACCCTGATTACATGAAAAATGAAGTATTTGAACCTTTGAAGATGATACACACATTGGTTTATACACGCCGGGCAAGGCCAAAGCACGTTGAAAACTGTGCAACAGGTTATGTTTACGACGATAGCTTAAAACAATTTGTATTACCCGAGCAACATCCCCTTTGGAAACAAGCATTATGGGAAGATGGTATTTATGGTGAAGACGGGGTGAATACCACAACGGGCGACCTGCTTCTGTGGGACCAGGTTGTGCATAGCGGCGGTTTAATAAGTACTGATGACTGGCAGCAGGTTTTAACACCCGCAAAACCAACAGAATGCACAAGCGACTACGGCTTTGGCTGGCACATCATCAACCCGCAAAACAAGGGACGCGTGGCTTATCACAGCGGCGGTTGGCCAGGCTTTATGACTTACAATGAACAGGGAATTGATAAGAACTATTCCATCATCATTCTTCGAAATAAATCTGCTCCCCGAACGCGAATGCCTGTTGACAATATTAGAGAACTTATCAATTCAGAGTAAAGGCAGGCTTCAAAGTAACATCGTCGTTACAATTCCTAATCTTTTAGTTAAAATATGTTAAAAGTGTTAAATCTCCGTTTGGAGCTGTAACGCGCGCACGTCATCAACTGTCAATTAGCCAAACACAACAAATGAAACCACTTTTACTGTTAGCATGCTTTTGCTTTCTGTCTGCCATAGCTATGGCCCAAACCCAACCACAACCGCAATTGCTAACCGTAAAAGGCGTTACTATCGACTCGGCTACCAATAAGCCACTGGGTTATGTTACCGTTACCCTGCAGGATTCAACCAAAAAATCGGTTAAAGCAGGTTTATCTAAAGATGACGGTAGTTTCGAACTCAAGGCGCCATCGGGCAAAGTTTACCAGCTGGCTCTTGTCTCCGTAGGCTACAAAAACAAAACTATCAGCCTGGCGGGCGGCAGTACCAGTGTGGACGCCGGTAAAATATTGATGTCCGTTTCGAGTCGCCAGCTTGGCGACGTTTCGGTTACTGCTGCAAGGCCTTTAATGAAACAGGAGGTTGACCGCATCAGCTACGATGTCCAGGCTGATCCGGACAGCAAGGCGCTGGATGTACTGGACATGATGCGCAAGGTGCCCTTACTGTCGGTTGATGGCAACGACAATATTCAGCTAAAAGGAAGCGGAAACTTCAAAATACTGATTAACGGGAAGGAATCGGCCCTGGTGGCCAAAAACCCGTCCGACATACTCAAGTCAATGCCGGCTACCAATATCGAAAGGATTGAAGTGATCACTACCCCGCCGGCTAAATATGATGCCGAAGGGCTGGCCGGTATCATCAATATCGTCACCAAAAAGAATGCGGACCAGGGCTACAACCTGGGTTTTAACAGCCGCTTTAATTCGGTTTTTGGAGCAGGTTATAACATTAACGGCACCGTTAAAGAAGGTAAATTCGGCGCTTCGTTTTTTGGGGGCTTTGGCAGCAACGGCACACTTACTACAAATTCGCAAACAACCGAAAATATTTTTGCCAACAACAATAACGTCGACCAAAACAGCACCAACACTCAAAAAGGTAACTTTCATTATGGGGGAACCGAATTGAGTTATGAGATAGATTCGTTAAACCTGCTGACGGCCTCCATTGATCTTTTTGGCAATGACCAAAGCCAGCATGGGCCGGGGAGTTCTGTTACCGACAGCCTGGGCATATTGAAACAAATGTATAATTTATACAATAGCGGCAACAGCAGTTTCACGGGCATAGATGCCTCGTTTAATTACCAGCTCAGCTTCAGGAAATCAAAGGACCGCCAGCTCACAATCTCGTACAAATACAGTTATTCGCCAAACAAACAATTTAACGACAACCTGTTTTCCGACAGGTTCAACTACCCTTACTCGCTTGCTCCCGACTATCAGCAATATAATAATGCCGGTAATAAAGACCATACGATCCAATTGGATTATGCAAGCCCAATGTCGAAACAACTTTCGCTTGAGGCCGGGGCAAAAGCTATTTTGCGAAGCAATTACAGCAATTACCATGTGAATGACCGCGATACGCTTTCGCAACAATATGTTACCAACGATGCGCTCACCAACGATTTTAATTACCACCAGGACATTTACAGCGTGTACAACTCCTACCAGTTAAAAATGGACCAGTGGACGGGCAAAGCAGGCCTCCGTTTGGAACATACCGCCATCAGCGCCGATTTTGCATCGTCGGGGGTTAGTGTTGCGCCAAGCTACAATAACCTGATCCCTTCTATATCACTTCAGCGCAGCTTTAAAAGCAGCAGCCTTAACTTTGGATATACCCAGCGCATCCAGCGGCCGGATATATCTGAACTTAACCCATTTGTCGACCGAACCAATCCATCGTTCATCAATACCGGAAACCCCGCCCTGAAGCCTGAGCTCGATAACACTTTCGAACTAACTTACAGCAACTACACAAAAAATGCCGTCACTATCGGGCTTAGCTATGCCTTCTCCAACAACTCTATCCAAAACGTTTCAAACCTGGAAGTTCAGCAGGTGAATGGCAAAACCGATACCGTTACCAATACCACGTTTCAAAACCTGGGAACAAACAAAACCCTGGGGCTGAATGTGAACACCAACATGAACCTGACAAAAGATTTTACCCTGAGCCTTAACGGGCAGCTAAACCATGTATGGCTTAGCGGAACTTTTAACGATCAGATGTACCATAACGATGGTTTTACCGGCCGGGCATTTGGCAACATCCGATATAAGTTTAAAAATGGTTTTGCCTTTAGTTTTAACGCCGGCTATTTCAGCGGAAATGTTAACCTGCAGGGCCAATCGAGCGACTTTATATTTAACCAGTACCTTATCTCCAAAGATTTTTTTGCTAAAAAGTTTACACTGGTGTTGGTAGCCAATAATCCATACGCCAAGTTCAATACTTTCCGGTCGACCACTAATTCCGCTGCGTTTTATGAAAATGCCGTCAATCAAAATTACTATCGGTCGCTGGCATTCAGGCTTAATTTCAGGTTTGGCAAGTTAAACAGCGATATCAAAAGAGAACAGCACGGTATAAATAACGACGATACCAAAGGCGGGAATAAGGCCGGGGGCAGCGGGAATGGGTAATCGTAATAGTGGCAGGTGGTAGTGGCAGTTAATCATTTCTGTGCAAACGCAAAGGGTAGCTCAAGGTGTTTGTCTTGTATAATAAAAAAGTGTAAACTTTTTTCAGGACGCGACAATGTTCGTACACGCATTTTCCAATTCAATAAGCTGATTATCAGTTGTTAACCCGCCGACAAAACCATACAATAACCCACGCGCGTTTTACTAACTACCTGGCAATCAATACAAATCAATAAAAGTGTTCAAAAAAATCCTCCAAACTATCCAAATTTTGAGAATTTTAATTTTTAAACCGCTTAAAATCAGTGGCTTTCGTAGCCGTTTGTGCGCTGATCGTGTGTAAAAATTGAACACTTTAAATAGCTGAAATATGCTTTTTTAAACCCTCTGTTCTTATCTTCGCACCATGAAAATTTACGGAATACCTAACTGCGATACCGTCAAAAAAGCACGCGACTGGTTTAAAGCTCATCACGTCGATTACGAGTTTCACAACTTTAAAACCGACGGGATCAGCAAAGAAAAACTGGCCGAATGGGACAGCAAAGCCGGCTACGAAAAGTTCCTGAATAAAAACAGCAGTACCTGGAAAGACCTTCCGCCTGAAGTTAAGGAAGGTGTAAAAACCAAAGAGGATGCGTTTACCCTGATACAGGAAAAAACCAGCATGATCAAGCGCCCGGTAATTGAAAAAGATGGGGTTTTGTTGTTTGGGTTTGATGAGGAGGGTTATAAGCAATTAGTGAGTTAGTGAATTAGCGAATTAGTGATTTAATGGGAGACCGTTATTCTATTCAAAACCTCCAATCCAACTCACTAATTCACTAAATCATTAATTCACAATTAATCACGTAACAATTATTTTACCTAACCACCCCTTAGTGTATTTTCCCTTATACTTGCGGTAAATTATTCAAACTATATTAAAATGAAAATAAACGCTTTAGCCGGGGGGACACTGGCTTTTTTTGCGGTTGTGAGTATGGCGCAGGCGCAACAACCGGCTACTGCTACTGCCACTCAACCTGCCACTAACTACGATTATCATGAGACTTTCGGCCCGTTGTTTTACAACAAAAACGGTAATGAGTACCGCGCCGCTGACGGTGAGCCAGGGCCAAAGTACTGGCAAAACCGTGCCGACTACCAGCTGGCTGCAACGCTGAATGATGAAACCAACCAAATTACCGGAACCGAAGTATTAACCTACACCAATAACAGCCCGCAAAAGCTGGGTTATTTGTGGATGAACCTGGAACAAAACCTGTTTAAACAGGATTCGCGCGGAACTGCCATTGTACCATTAGTTGGAAACCCTCCTGTTCCTGTTAGCCGAAATTGGGGCCGTGGACAGCTGTTTGATGCAGGGTATAAGATCAAATCAATAAAAATGATCGGCGAGAAAGGCGCCATGACCGATGTTAAATTCATCGTGTCGGATACGCGGATGCAGCTTTATCTAGCTAAAGATGTAATGCCCAATGGCGGTAAGGTGAAGCTGAAGATCGAGTATTCATTTATTTCGCCCGACTATGGTTCGGACCGGATGGGTGTGCTGGAAGAAAAAGACCCAAAAACAGGCGCCGACCAAACCAAAAACGGCAGGATATTCCAGGTGGCCCAATGGTACCCGCGTATGTGCGTGTACGATGATGTTTATGGCTGGAACACTATTCCGTATACCGGCCCCGGGGAGTTTTACCTGGAGTACGGCGACTTCGACTTGAAAATTACCGCTCCGGCCCGTGATATTGTAGTGGCCTCGGGTCAGTTGCTCAATCCGCAGGAAGTTTACACACCCATCCAGCTAAAGCGCTGGGCCCAGGCCGCTAACAGCGAGAAAACTGTAGTGATCCGCTCGGCCGCTGAAGTTACGGATCCGGCGTCGCGTCCGGCAGGCAAAAAAGAGTTGACCTGGCATTTCCAGATTAAAAATGCGCGTGATGCTTCGTGGGGAGCTTCAGCATCATTTATTCTCGACGCCGCGAAGATGGACTTGCCCAGCGGTCGTAAAGCAATGGCGATTTCTGCTTATCCAGTCGAAAGTGATGGCGTTGATGCCTACGGCCGATCCACCGAATATGTAAAAAAATCCATCGAGTTTAACTCGGCTAAATGGTTTGAGTTCCCCTATCCTAACGCAACGGTAGTTGCCGGAATTACCGGCGGTATGGAATATCCGGGCATCGTTTTTTGCGGCTATAAAGCAAAAAAAGCTAGTTTATGGAGTGTAAATGACCATGAGTTCGGTCATACCTGGTTCCCGATGATCGTTGGATCTAACGAGCGTTTGTACGGCTGGATGGACGAGGGCTTTAATACTTTTATCAATACACTGTCTACAGCAGCCTTTAACAACGGCGAATACAAATCAAAGCGGCCGAACGATATGCACCGGGCAGCCAATTTTTTCACCAACCCAACGCTGGAACCAATGATGAGCCAGCCTGCAAATCTCAAAGAGAGAAACACTGGCATTTTGTTGTACGCAAAACCAAGCGCCGGCCTGGTGATGTTGCGCGAGCAGGTATTAGGCCCTGAGCGTTTTGATTTTGCCTTTAGAAAATATATTGCCGAATGGGCCTTCAAACATCCCACACCGGAAGATTTCTTCCGCACCATGGAGAATGCCGGCGGCGAAAACCTGCAATGGTTCTGGCGCGGTTGGTTCCTGCACAACTGGCAGTTGGACGTAGCCGTAAGAGATGTGAAATATGTTGACGACAAAGACTTCAGCAAAGGCGCTGTCATCACCATCGATAACCTGCAAAAGATGGCCATGCCGGTGATCCTCGAGATCAAAACCGTTAGCGGCAAAACCGACCGTGTGAAACTACCGGTAGAGATTTGGGAGCGTAACAGCAGCTGGAGCTTTAAATACCCATCGACTGAGGAGATCGAATCGGTAACTTACGATCCGGACAACGTGTTCCCCGATATCAACGCGGATAATAATGTCTGGAAGAAACCGTAAGCTTGGTGAGTAGTGAATGGACGGTGGTGAGTTGGAATTATGGCTGACCACCGTCTATTCATAATTCGCTAAAAAACAAAACTTTTATGAGAGAAAATAGGTTTAGATTTGTAGCATAATCCGTTTAACCTATGCAAAACAAATACCCCTTAATCCTCATTCTGCTTTTTGCTTATTTACCGGTCGGCGCGCAGGGCCTTTTAAAAGGGACCGTGTGGGAAAACGGCACCACCAGCCGGCTGGCAAATGTTTTTATCAGGGACAAAAATACCAGGCAGCTCACCATAACCGACAAACATGGGAATTTCCAAATAAAAACGGAGGCTGGCCATATTCTCATCTTTGAGTGCCCGGGCTATGTTTCGGACACGTTGTATGTTGTAGATATGACCCAAAAAAAGATTCAGTTGCAAACGCAAACCATCGCCCTGCGCGAAGTAAGCATCAGCTCAACGCGTACCGTATTTAACCCGCATAAAGAATACCCCGAGATTTACGAAAAAAGCAAGGTTTATGTGTTGTCGCCTTCTACGTGGTTTGGCAAAGACGCAAAAGATGCCCGAAGGTTAAAAAAATATTTTGAGCGCGAGGAGCAGGAACGCCGTATCGACCAGGCATTTAGCCGCGCTTACGTAGGCAGCCTGGTGCCGTTGAAAGGTCAGGAACTGGAAAACTTTATGGTGTTGTACCGCCCAAGCTACGCCTTTGTTACCGGTAACGATGCAACCTCGATGGCTGTATATATCAATGACAGTTATAAAAGATACCTGGCCCTGCCGCCTTCAAAACGGGCGCTTCCAAAGCTCGATACCGTTAAGATCAAATAGTTTCAGGCCGGCATTGGCCATCGGTGCTATAAAACCGCCGATGTCAAAACAACGCACCTGCCTTGTTGTTGTACCATAAAAAGTCAGCTGCCATGAAAACGAAAGTAACAGGTTTATTATTGGTTATAGTAGTATTGCTTTTAGCAATGATGGCCATAATAAACACCGGCTGCGCGCCGCGCCGCCTGGCGCCACCGCCACACCCGCCTGCGCCGGGCAGGTAGTTTGAAAGGGGCTATTTCAAGGACGGCGGCTTTATCCCAATCGCCATTAACATCTTTCTGCGGGTAAATATATTACCCCGATGCGTGGAAATTGGCGCGTTTATTATCCGCAAAGAAAACTTTTTACGAAAAAGAATTTATTCGCGATCGTACATGGTCTAGCGACGTTTTATAGTCGCCGGCAATGATTTTGCCGGCTTATTGGGAGCGGTGTGACAATGTTTTGCAAGCGCATAGCTGTAAGTGTTCAAAAAAATCGTCAAAAACGCGCAGATTTTGATAAATTTTATTTTTAATGGTCTATAAATCAACGGTTTTCGCAATGGTTTGTAGGGTAATCGTGCGCAAATTGTGAACACTTTTACACCGTCTTTTGTCCGGGAGGACTCCCTTGGAGAGCCTGTTTTTGTCCGTGAGGACTCCTTAGGAGATGGCAAACGACGCAATTAATTTTAAAAGCGATCGCCCCTGAGTTTTATCCCACTTCGTGCTTGATTGGGGAATGAAGAAGTTACTTTTGCACCAACCCCGTTATATTTTCCCTAAGTAGTAAGAGGCGTTTTGAAGCGTCGGTCGGCCGGGGTTCCAGCTTTAAATTGGTAATGCTGACATCACTGCCATGATGCAGTGAAACTACCGCTTCGCTTGCTGCCGCGCGGGGCCCCGCCGCAGCGGTGAGGCCGTCTACCGCCAGGTGATTAAAATGCTCGCAATATAGCGCATTCGTAAAATATCCGGGCAGTGAGGAATCCCATGATATCTTAAAGTCCTTAATGGTCAGGTTGTCAATCCGGCTGGCATAAATAGCCGGGATGTCGTGCTTAAACAAATTTGTTTTCGCGTCATTTGTTGGGCGTAAATCAAAATTACCGCCATTGAGATCCGTGAACACTCCGCGGCCAAGGGTTAGTTGTACGTTTTTAAAGGTTATGTCCTTCAATGTACTTTCTTTCGATCCGATCAGCACAATGCCCTCTTCGCCTTTTGCTATAATATTTGTAAATCGCACATTGCTTATTGTACCAACCTCTTTATAGCCCATACCCGGTAAAGCGGAGATGTGGATTGGTTCGCCATGCCCCCACCATTGGCCGGGATATAACCTGGAGTTGATGATAATATTGGAGAACAGCATGTTGGTCATGTTGCCCTTGCGCCGCTGAAAAATGCCGATCCCGCGGTTGGCGCCGGTTATCCGTATGTTATTAAACAGCAGGTTGCCCGAATCGTTATCATTAAAAACATTATAGCCTACACGGATACCACATGACCGCGAAGCCAGGTTGCAATTGGTAACAGTAATATTGCTTGAGCCAATGTCAGCAATACAATCATCGCCGGCGCGAATATCACAGTCGGCAATAATTACATTTTTCGAATCGTACATATCAACCCCGTCGCTGTTCGGCACACGCTGGTCATTATCGATGGTAACGCCCGTCACCTTAACATTGTCACTTTCCTTTATATCCATGGACCAGTCATTGGCATTGCGAACAGTAATTTCGCTCACCGTTACTTTTTTGCAGGCATGGAAAATAACTTGCGTTCCGGGCCGGTTGGCGTTAAGACCCTTCCACATTACCGGGGCTTCCCTGTTGCCTTTCGGCGCATCTAAATAAGCCTTGCCCTGCCGCGTAAAACTTAAGTCGTCACCATTCGCCTGAACGCTATCCTGGTACATAAAAGCCTGTGAGTTGCCATCGATGGCGCCAAAGCCGGTAATGCTTACGTTTTCTGCATGATCGGCAAATAATAATCCAAGCTTATCGCTCGCGCCCGAGCCGCTAAAGCCGAAATCTTTTTGCTGCAAAAAATTATTGTTATCAGGCGAAGCCATTAGCACGGCGCCCGGGCTGAGCACCAGCTGGATATTGCTAAAAAGCTGAACGGTACCTATTACAAATGTCCCCGAGGGAACATATACCGTGCCGCCGCCCGCCTTTACGCAAGCTGCAATAGTGCTGACGAAACTTTTGGTATCCAGCGTTTTGCCATCGCCCAGCGCGCCATAGCTTTTTACATTAAAGCTATCTGCCGGTTGTTGTGCGTAAATGGCCAGTGGGGCCATCAGGAACAGGCACAACACTGAAAGAAATATTTTTTTGTAGCTCATTTTTTATTTGTTAGCCCTGAGTGTTCAGGCTGGATTATATAATAACGGGAAAAAACGGCCATCCATCTGCTCGCCGGCAGGTATTGCGGGAACGCCATTTAATAGCGGTTCATTGGATGCCGATCGGGTCCCGTCTGCAAATACGTTTAGCACAAAAGCCCTTCTTGACCTATCCGACCTGTTTTCATACGAACCGTGCAACAGCAGCGGATGGTGAAACGTGCCGTAACCCTTTTTCATTTCGATGGCTACGGGCTTAAATTCTTCTTTCTGCTCGTCAGTTAAATAGGCCATAATACCATTCATATCGCCGGCAAGTTCGGGTTTATCCAACAAACCCCATTTGTGACTTTTTGGGATGTAATGCAGGCAGCCGTTTTCTGTGCTTACATCATCCAGGCCAACCCAGCAGGTTAAATGCTGCATCGGGACGGTCCGTGTCCAATACGAGTAATCCTGATGCCAGGCCACAACCCCGCCATGATGGGCCGGTTTGCTGAATAACTGGTCGTGCCAGAAGCGTACGGGCTTGTTGCCGAGTAGTTGGCTCGCTGCGATCAAAAAGGCAGGGTTCCACAATACATCATGAAAACCTTTGGTAATACGCCAGTGGCCCAGAGCGTGAAACAAAACCGTATCGGGATTGGAAGATTCATTGGAGTGAAATTCGTGGAAAAGCGCATTTCCCGGATGATTGGCATTGGTTATTTGCTCCAGCTCACTGTTTAGAATAGCGATTTGCTTATTATCTAAAAGCTTGATATTGCTTAAATAGCCGTTCTCATTAAAAAATTGTATTTGCTCGTCGGTAAGTTTATATGCATTCAACTGCTCTTCATCCAGCTGCCTTTTAAACATATCCGTTAACAGGTAATGAAATTCTGAAAGATCTTGCATAGTTGTTTTATTGGTCAACCCAAAGTACCTGAATAAAAAAAAACCGGAATTAGCTTATTTTGATTAAATAATACCCTATTTTGCACATCAAGTAATACTTTTAATATAAATAGATCGGGAATAAGGTATTTTTGTGAAAGCGGTTTTTGAATCAATATCAACCCAGCCTTCAAGCTCATTAAAGGCATTTTACCAGGAAAAGGACGAGTTCGATTCTCCCTGGCACTTTCACCCGCAATTTGAACTGACCTACATCTTGCAGAGTTCGGGTTTGAGGTACGTTGGGAACAGTATCGAAAACTTTGAAGATGGTGATTTTGTACTGCTGGGGCCAAACCTGCCTCATTGCTGGAAAAATGTTGGCGTGCAGGCCGGCACGGCCCAGGCTATTGTTATTCAATGGAACTTTGATATGCTGGGTAAAGACTGGCTGGACAATCCCGAGTTTGCCGGCATAAAAAAGATGTTAATGCTTTCTGAAAAAGGAATTCGCTTTGATAAAAGTGTTGCGGCCAAAGTAAAGCCCGGTCTTATCAAAATGCTGAAAGCCGATTCATTTGAAAAGTTAATGTACTTTTTAAATCTGTTGAAGCATTTGTCTGAACAGGCCGGCATTAAAACCCTTTGCGATCAAAATTTCGCCTTAAACATCGAATCGCAGCAGAGCAACCGCATTAATTCGGTTTACCAATATGTAAAACAGCATTTTGGGTCGAAGATCAGGCTGGAGGATATTGCCGGGCATTTAAACATGACTGAAGAGAATTTTTCACGATTCTTCAGCCGGGTGATGAAAAAGAACTTTTTTACTTTTTTAAATGAATTCCGGCTTAATATAGCCTGTAAACTACTGATCGAATCAGATGTCCAGGTTAAACAGGTGTGTTATGCCTGCGGCTATGAAACCCTGCCTTTTTTTTACCGGCAGTTTAAGCGATATAAACAAATTTCGCCTTTACAATTCAGATTGAAATACCACAAGATGGATAATAAGGTCAATGACAAAATTGTTGTGGGTAGTAACTTACCTGAACAAGGTTACAAATCCCGATAAAACGACACCTCCGGACTGCAACGTAATAATATAGTAATAGGTACCGGCGGGTGCCGGCTTGCCGTTATAAGTGCCGTCCCAGGGCCTGGCATAGCCGGTGCTGTCAAAAATCAGCCTGCCCCATCGGTTATAGACAAATACCGTACACGTGGGGAAATATTGCAATTGAGGAATATTCCAGGTATCATTAATACCATCGCCATTGGGCGTAAATGCATTAGGTATAGGGATCGTTGAACAATAATTCTCCTTAATCTCCACAGTGTCTGAAGTCATGCATCCCATACCATCGGTAACGGTTACAGAATAAGTTCCCCCGGCTGTAACTTTATACACCGGGTTGGTGCTTCCGTCCTGCCATTTATAGCTGCTGAATGTGCCGGGGCTCAGCATTGTGGTATCGCCCGCACAGATCGTGCGATCCTTTCCGAGGTCCGGCTTTACGGCCACCGTTAGATTTACGGTAGTGATCAGGCTGTCGCATCCCCCGCCGCCTCTCAATGTGTCGATATAAACGCCGCTGGTATCTACCTGTTTGCCCGAAGGAAGGGCGTACCAGCCCGTACATATTGCGGCTGACAGGCTTTGAAATTTCGGCGGCACAAATTTTTCTTTAACAATCAGTAAGGTATTGGTAACGATCCGGCAATTCACACTGCCGACGTTACCTTTTTGAGCTACCAAAAGCCGGTAAAACCAACTTCCGGAAGCAGTGTTGCCGAGGCTGTAGCTTGACGCCGTAGCGCCGGGTATATCGGTCCACGTAACATCGTCGGATGATATTTGCCATTGGTATTCATTTTTGGCGTAGCAACTGCCCACAGCCGACGAAATTACCGGGTTTTGATTACAGGGGATTTTAACGGTATCACCAGCGAAGCCGTTGACGCCGATTTTTGCCGACGGTCCGGCTGGCCCAAAAGTAATATCGTCTATGGCAAAGTGCTTCCCGCCATGGAGGAGTGGGGTTCTCGTCCAGTCATTATCTAGCTGGATAATAATGGACGATGTTCCCGCAGGGAGCGGAAAATCAAAAGTATATTTATTCCATTGCGCATTAGGATTAGTTACCGCGAGGTCATTTGTGCTGTGAGCTGCATAAAAAGTACCATCTGCATATTCGATAATGAAATACACATTCGGAAGAACAAGACCGGTAGTGGCATCCAGGTTTGCTATCCAGGCCGAAATTTCGTAAGTTGATCCCGGGCAAAGGCCCGAAACAGTCCGGGTATAAAATGTAACCGGCGAATAATCACCGCTTACGATCATAAAATAGCCTCCCGGGTCGCCCGTGTGATCGGTAAGCGTATGCAAACCAATGCAACCTGATGTATAGTTTACAATTGCGTATTGTGAGGAATCCGGACAACCGGTTACCGAATGCGCATAATTCGTCATTCCGCCCGGCAGCGGCGGCGCGATAGTCGGGGCGCCTGTCCCAAATGTTTCTGTGAAAATTGGCACGCCCAACCCTTGAGTACATTGCGAAAATCCCTGTGTTGGCGCAAACCAAAACCACAGCGAAATAAAGATTGATTTTAATAAACGGCCGCCGAATGTCTTCACGTCTATTTCAGGCTATTGGTTGAGTACATACCGGGTAAACTAAAAAAACTAATCATCCCTGGCTGGTCTACATTACATCTTTCCAGATGCTTTTATCCTTCAGCATCACTTCGCGCAGCAGCCTGATCTGCGGCATACCGTGGTTCAGCACTTCATCATGGAATTTCTTTAGCGAGAAGTTTGCTCCCTCCTGTTGCTCGTAATCGGCGCGCAGCTTCATAAACTCCAGCTTACCGACGGTATAAAACAGGTAGCCGGGGTCGAAGGTGCCACGCAGGGCCTCCTGGTATGATGGTTTTTCGCCCTGGTACCAGTTGTTCATAAAAAACTTCGTTGCGTCATCCAGCTTCATGCCCTGGCAGTGTGTTTTTATTGAAACGCACAGGCGGCACAGGCGCAGTAAAGCATCCCCTGTTTGGGCAAGCCGGTATTTGGCGGCCAAAACAGTATCGCCATTATGACCATAACCAACATCGGCCATCATTTGCTCGCAGTAATGCGCCCACCCCTCGACAAAGGCATAGCTGCCAAAGATCTTTTCGATCCTGGTAGCCTGCGAAGCATTCAGATGCAAAAATTGAATATAGTGGCCGGGGTATGCCTCGTGGATCGTCACATTGTCGGTGGTATAATAATCAAACTGACGCAGCCAGTCCTCCTTTTGCTGGGCCGTCCATTTCGGGTCTACAGGTGTTACATAATAAAACGCCTCGGTGGCCCTTGTTTCAAACGGACCGGGGTCGTCGTTGGAGGCGGTGCTGGTAGCCCTTGCGTATTGGGGTGTTTCCTTCACCTCCAGGTTCACTTTTGGCGGCACCGACACAATGCTTTTATCGACCAAAAACCTGCGGATCGCTTCCACATTTTTCCTTACATCCGGTATCAGGTTGTCCGCACTCGGGTGGTCTTTTTGCAGGTCGTGATACACATCAATCGGTTTTTTGTTGGGGTTGATGGTTTTGGCGGCGGCATTAAACACAGCTTGTTGTTTTTTAAGTTCTGCCAGGCCTATTTCAAGCACCTGCTCAGGCGCAAGGGTGATCCCTTCGCTATAAAGCAGCATCTTTTTATAGCTCGCCTCGCCTATTGCGTATTTATTATTGGCCTTTGGCAGCTTAACTTTTTGCAGCCAGGCAGCATAATCGTTTGCCGAAGCGATTGCAGCTTGGTTGGCGAGATTAAAAGCCTTCATCAGGCTGTCGTTCTTCACATCTTTCAGCGCTATCTTCATGTCCCCGCCCCAAAAAGCTGCCGAGCCTTGTGCTATCTGTATGGCGGTCTCAACGTATGGCTTGGGCAGGCTATCCAGCAGGTTTTGTTTCGCCGCCGCGAAAACATTGGGAATGCTTTTCTCAATCGCAATGATAGATTTTACCCTGTCCTCAAGCGGCGCAAAATCCCGTTTGATATAAATGCTCAAGTCTGCGGCGCCGGCATAGGTCATGGGGTTCCTGTTATAGTCGCCCATATCCTCAAAGCCGAATATCTCATTCTTGATGGCCGATCGTAAAATCCGGTAATCATAAAACATCGGCACGCTGAGCGAAGTGGTATCTATCGTGCCCAACTGCTGGTCGAAACTTTTCAATCGTCCAAGCTCCTTTCCCATCGATTCTTTACCCAGGTCGGTTACCTTACCATCATATTGATGATATCCCAGGGCGACGCCTTCCGCGGGCCGCCAGGCCAGGTAACCAGCTATAAAATCATCCGAAAGCTTTTTAAACGAGGTGTCCCCGAATCCTGTGGTTAGCGCAGGTTTTTTTTGGTCGCAGCTAAAAAGCATTGCGACAGACAGCAGTAAGAAGGTCAGCTTCTTCATAAAAAAAGGAAATTGATGAACCGAAGTTAAGATTTTATTGCCTTAGCGCAAGTACGATAACTCAAGCGAATAATGCGTCTGTTTTCTCGGGGGGCAGGACGCAAGTGATTTAGTTATTCCCGGCAAAATGAAATTTCTTTCTGTTTACAGCAACAATGCACCGGCCAGGTGACGTACAAATGACCATAATTTAAACTATTGTGGCATGAGAAAGAAAGTTTTAATTTTTGCGCTGGTCATCGCTGGATTTGCATCCGTAACATCTGGTTGTGTTGCAGGTTACCAATACTCGTATCACCGCGCGTGGAGGGGTTATTGATATAAGCCGCTACTAACCGGGTTGTGTAGTTAAATATTTGGCCGGTATCGGGTTGTCTTTCCGTTCACCATCAAAAAACCAGCCCAGTATCCAAAACCGCGTACCATCGTAAAATAATTCGATGCTATTGATGCCCCGCTCAATGATCGGCCCTGTTTTGGTGTTCCTCGTTTCATAGGTGCTCCATACGTGATAAATGGCGCCAAATTGTTCTACTTTTCTCGATATTTCTCTTTCGTCAAACCCCCGGGATGCCACTTCATCGTCAGACAGGCGGTGATATTCTTTTAAACTCACATATTTAAACATCATCTTTCCAGCTTTGGTTTTCTGAGCCCAACCCACGTTTACATTGCCTAAATGCAGCAGGCTATCCCGCTCGTAGTTGGGCTTTTCGCCCTTTTTTACGGTTACTACATCATAATAGGCCTTCATTATGCCGTCGAGCGTACTTACGCTATCGCCAAATTTGGTCACCACCTGGCCAAAGCAACCGTTTTTTACTGAAAACAGGAGCAGGGCGATACAGAGAAAAATCAATTTTTTCATTTCGGGTTGATTGGTACCAACTAAATTACGGAATTATTTTCGCGTGTTTTATTGCGGTCGCCGGTGCGCCGCGCTTCTAACTTTCGCACTTCCGGATTACTGCAAATCATAATCCTTATCAATTTCTGCAATTATTTTTTTTGATCTTTTTATGGCGCTTTTATAGCGGGTATTTATTTCGTCGACGTAAGTTAATGTGCCACAAATATTTATGGCCTCATTGGTCGACAGTACTTCAACAAGATTGTTAGTCCCCTTGCCGGTCCGTTTAAGATTTTGGTTAAAGAAGGTAAACAGCGCTTCCTTCCGCTGATTATAACTATTGGTTGACGCTAAAATGGACGGAATAATGCCCTGATATAATTCAACGATGTCATTTTGCAGGGTGTCATCTTCAATATTACCCAGTTTACCGCTCGATTTGAATCCCTGGTAACGCCCGTCATTCCCAACAAAACTCGTTACGTTAGATAAAAAATTTTGATATTTATGCAAGCTATCCTTACTCAATTTAAAACCGGGGGCATCAGTAGTTATATAAGTGAAAGTCAGCCCGGCTCCTTTAAAAGCGGTCGTATCACCCTGCATTTGTATTAAATCGGACTTAAGGTCCTGCCTTACGCCCAGCAAAAATGATTTTACATCTTTTTGTTCATGGTTATGGTCGCTGATATCGTGCACCCAAATGGATAGTGTTACCGCAAAAACAATGATGGCCACCTCAATGCCGATCTCCCCTGCCTTATGCCAGAATTTCAATTTTGGATCTTTCATCGTTTTATATGCTTTTACTGCATGGTCTTTTATCTCTTTTTCCATAAACAGGTAATTTCAAAGCCGCAATTTATAAAATAAGTACGTTGCTCGTCATGTCAAAAAACATTTGTATACGCCTGGTTAAAAACTGTTTTGGGGCTTCATTAATGCAGCAAAGCCGAAAATACTTTTCAGCCTAATTAATCCTTTTCACCTAAAAAGCATCCAACATACAAACAACGCAATACAGCGATTTTGTGAGAAAGAAAAGAAAGCTATGAAAAGGAAAGTAATTGCATTCGCACTGGTTATAGCCGCATTTGTATCGGTAAGTTCAGGCTGTTATGTTGGGTATGGGTATGGCTACCATCACTACCACCGCTGGCACGACCGGTATTAATTAAAGATATTATAATTTGTTTAGTTTGGTTTAGTGTGTGAAGATTGAGGCCCCGGCTTGTCCGGGGCTTCTTTGTTTTAGCTGAGCGGCGCCGCAATGATCGGGCAACATTTTCATGGATGAGCAACCGGCGACAATTATTGATACATTTGAAAACTTACTTTTTTGGAATTACTCCGATGAAAAGATCAATCCTGTTTTTTTTCGCACTAACTATCTCTATCAACATTTCCTTCGCCCAAAAAGCCAAACACACCTTTGCCCTCGGCGATTCCACCTTTATACTGGACAATAAACCATTTCAGCTCATCTCCGGCGAGATGCATTGCACACGCATTCCACGGCCATACTGGCGCGACCGGCTGCGCGCCGCTAAAGCAATGGGCTTGAACACTATCGGCACCTATGTTTTTTGGAATGCCGAAGAACCCGAAGAAGGCAGATTTGATTTTACCGGCAATAATGATATTGCCGAATTTGTGCGTGAAGCCAAAGAAGAGGGTTTATGGGTGATATTACGCCCAAGTCCCTATGCCTGCGCCGAATGGGAGTTTGGCGGTTACCCCTGGTGGCTATTAAAGGATAAAGATTTGAAAGTTCGAAGCAAGGACCCGAAGTTCCTGAAATATTACCGTGATTATATTACTCAATTAGGCAAACAGCTTTCACCTTTGCTGGTAACCAATGGCGGGAATATTTTGATGGTGCAGATAGAGAATGAATATGGTTCGTACGGCGATGATAAGGAATACCTGGATATTAACCGCAAAATATTCCGTGAAGGCGGTTTTAGCGGGCTGTTATTTACCTGCGACGGACCTTTGCAAATGCCGAGGGGTTATTTGCCGGGCTACTTACCGGCCGTAAACGGTCTTGATGATCCCAAACAAGTAAAAACGCTGATCAATAAATACCACGATGGCAAGGGGCCTTATTACATCGCCGAATGGTATCCCGGCTGGTTTGACAGCTGGGGCAGCGGGCACAATACCAGCAATATGGATGAGGATGCCAGGAAGCTGGATGAAGTGTTGTCTGCCGGTATTTCTATCAATTTGTACATGTTTCACGGCGGAACCACGCGCGGGTTTATGAATGGCGCCAATATGAGCAAGACTGACCCCTATTCGCCGCAAACCAGCAGCTATGATTACGATGCTCCGCTGGATGAAGCGGGTAGCCCGGCGCCCAAGTTTTATAAATTCAGGGAAGTGATTGAAAAGCATTTGCCGCCGGGCGAAAAACTACCTCCAGTGCCTCAAAAGCATAACGTCATCGCCATCAAACAAATCAAACTGACAAAAAAAGCGTCGCTATTTGCCGGGTTAGGTCAGCCGGTAATTAGTGCGCATCCGTTGTGTTTTGAAGACCTGAACCAGGGCTATGGTTTTGTTTTATATCGAACCAAATTAAAAAATGCAGCCACCGGCATTTTAAAAATTAAACAAATGCGCGACTATGCCACTATTTATATCGATGGTAAACGTTCGGGCATTTTGGACAGGCACTTCAAACAGGACTCGCTGCAGATCAGCGCACGGGCAAACGCGACATTAGATATTTTGGTTGAGAACAACGGCCGCATTAATTATGGCCCGTACCTTATCGACAACCGCCAGGGCATAACTGAAAAGGTAACCTTGAATAATGAGGAACTCATGGGCTGGAAAATGTATAAGTTTCCCTTTAAAACAACCGCAGGGTTTGTTTTTGCCGCTAACAAAGATAAAATTGAAAATGAGCCCGCATTGTTCGCCGGAACATTCATGCTGGCCAAAACAGGTGATACCTACTTAGATATGCACGGTTTTGGCAAAGGGTTCGTGTTTTTAAATGGGCATAACCTGGGCAAATATTGGTATGTCGGCCCGCAGCAAACATTGTATATTCCCGGCTGCTGGCTAAAAAAGGGACTGAACAAAATCGAGGTATTTGATGAATTAAAAGGTGATCACGCCAGTATCAGTGCGCTTGATCATCCTGTTTTAAATGAAGTGGTTAAAAATTAATTTTTCGAAAACGCTTTTAGGTTAAATCACTTATTTTTTTATTTTTGATAGCTGTAGATAAAAGCAAAGCAATAGCATGTCGATATTTTACGGCTTAGGTTCATACTCATACGTTGTTATCGGGTTGGCGCTTTTTTGCGGTATCCATAGCTACCGGCGCGGGACGCTGGGCCGGTGGATACTTTGGTTGCTGTTTCTGCCTGTTATCGGGAGTTTGTATTACCTGTTCAGCGAAGTAGTTAACGCAAAAAGAAGTTTCGTTAAACCAACCAACTATGCGCCAAAAGTAGTTGCTTCGGGGGCAAATATCAGGAAGCTGGAAGAAGAGTTGCGCTTTACCGATACCTTTGCAAACCGTATTAAACTGGCCGATGCTTACCTGGCCGGCGGCCAAACCGAAAAGGCCGTCGGGCTTTATAAAGCCAGCCTTACCGGCGCATTCAACGAAAATGAGCATGTAATGCAGCAACTTATTGTTGCATACTCAACGCTGGAACAATATGAACAGGTTGTTCCCCTGGCAAAAAGGTTATACAAGCTGCCCCAGTTTGCACGCTCCCGGTCGCATTTGTTGTATGCCCAGGCGCTCGAAAATTTAGGCCAGACAGACCAGGCGGAAACCGAATTTAAAGCGATGAAAGGCCGTTACTCGTACTTTGAACAACGATATGAATACGGGCTGTTTTTGATGCGGCAGGAACGGGAAGAAGAAGCCTGGGAAATATTTACCGACATGTTGAATGAAGAGCCGCACCTGAGTCCCATCGAACGAAAAAGCAACCGGATCTGGTTCAGCAAAACCAAGGAAGAATTGCGAAAAATATCACCGTCTCCAAAAACGGTATAAGCCGCGTTAAACGTTGCCCAGGAAAACCTCCGTTTGGTAATAAAAACTCACCTTGCCTCCTATCTGATACTTTGCAAAAAGTGCTTTCAACAAGCCTTTAAAAGTTTTGCCTTCATCGGTGTCCTCCGCAGGTACATAGGAGGATGAATACGCGCGACCGAGGAGCCCATCTTCATCAAATACCTGCGCATTGGGGTATTTTACCGCCTCGTATTGCCCGTCTTTAAAAAAGGATTTAAAATTAATATCGTCAATATTCCGGTGATTCACTTTGTTATAATCCACCGAGTCCTGTTTCAGTAAATCTTCATAAGCTTTCGAAAATTCATCGGTTTCCGCATCACGGTTATTCCAGATCAGCGCAACATAACCGCCTTTTTTTAATATCCTTTTAAACTCCGTTTTGGTTTTTTCCGCATCGAACCAATGGAAAGCCTGCGCACAAACGACGAGGTCGACGCTTTCTGCCGGCAAGGTGGTTATTTCGGCGGTACCTGTAACAGGGATAAAATGCTTGTTACCGCTAAATTGCCTTATTGCGGCTTCCTGCATGGCTTCATTGGGTTCCACGCCGTACACTTTGCAGCCCCGGGCCAGCAATAACGCACTAAAAATCCCTGTCCCCGAACCGACATCCGCGATTGCTGAGCCGCTGTTCAGGTTGCATTGATTGGCGAGGTAAGCCAATACTTCGGGGGGGTACGAGGGCCGGTATTTGATATAATTTTCAACCCTGTCCGAAAATCTTTTGGTTGGATCGGCGATATGCATAGTTATAGTAAGATTAGCAGCAAAAGGATCAATATCACAACAGCGCCCACGCCAACGTACAGCACATCGTACATCCTGGTTTCCTGCTTTAGTGCTTTCAGCTCGGTGCGGTAAGCTTTACGTTCCGCCTTTGTCATTTGCGAGCGGTCCTGTGCTTTTATTTCGGTGATACGCGCTTTAATTTCTTCCACGCGGGCCTGCCTTTCCTCAGGCGTCATGGCGGCAATGGTTTCTTTGGTTGGCGGGCCAACTGTGGCTGCAGCCCGCGCCGCAACTGATGCAAGGCAAAGCGTTAGGGTAATGGCGAACAGGAAGAGTGTCTTTTTCATAGTTTATGTTTGAGGGTCAAGAACCGGGAATTAAGAACCAGGAATCAAGAGGCAAGAGCCGGGAAAAGGCAGAACGTTATTTTTTTAAAGCACAGCCTAATATCCAAATTTTTATCGCATGTAAACTGGTTGTATTTTTCTTGTCCTGGCCCTTACTTCTTGCTTCTTGACTCTATTATACGCTTATAAAAAAAGCCGCTTCGAACACGTGGCCCGGCTCAACTTTTTGAATGTCTTCTTTTTGACTGATGTCGACATGTTTGCCGGCCGTATCAGCGCAGCCCAGCCAGGGCTCGATGCAAACAAAATCAGCGCCGGCCTTTGCCCAGATGCCCAGGTAGTTAAAATGCGGGAACTGTACCGAAATGGATTGATCATGCTTATCGCTTTTTATGCTCACCTCCCTCGATTTCAGGTCCTTAAAAACAAGTGCATCCTTATCAAATAAATGCCGGGTTAAATACAACTTGTTACCGGGCGACGGCACCGGTTGTGTTTCCCCGGCAAAAAGGCCTTCGTCGGTTATGGAATGGGTTACCAGTTGCTCCTCTATTTCAAACTCCAGGTAATAGTCTTCATATTTCTCGCCGGGACGGAAAGGCACGTTAAAAGCAGGATGGCCGCCAACCGAAAAATAAACCGTTTTAGTATCGTGATTGATCAGTTTGTAGGTTATGCGCAGGGCATTGTCAATCAGCGTATATAAAACCTGGAAATCAAATTTGTAGGGATAAACGTGACTGGTTTTTTCGGAGCTGGGCAGCGAATACACCGCATGCACCTCATCATTCTCCAGTAAAACAAACTCCGAATGACGTGCAAAACCATGACGCGCCATTGGGTAAACGTTGCCATTAACCAGCAGTTCATCATTGATCAACTGGCCGACGATCGGGAAAAGGTTAGGCGCATGCCACCCCCAAACAGCCGGGGCGCCGCGCCAAAGATGTTCTGTTTGATTGGTTTTGTCAAAAACGGAACTGAGTTGCGCGCCTTTTGCGCCGACGGATACCCGCAAAAATTCGTTCTCTAAAATGGCCATTGGTCGTGTCAGATCAAATTGCGGCTTAGCCTATAAGCAGCAGCGCTAAACCCGCGATAAAGATAAATCAAGATTTGCGGATTAAATGAAAAGCCCCGCGATATTTCAGTTACAAATATCGGAGGCAATTTGTTTTTTGGACGACTGGGTTGCAAACGGGCTGCTTTTACCTTGAAGAACAAAAAGGCCCACAATGGCAGGCAGTTATTTAACATCCCGGATATTTGATTTTGGTTTAATGAACAAATACATAAAATTCCTCACAAAAGCAAGCAAACTAACGAAAAAATTAGTGTTCCAGGTGGTCCAGGTGTATTCAGGTGTTCCAGGTGGTTCAGGTGCACCTCCTGATCGGGGCTGTTCCAATGGGTATATCACTATGCCCATAACTGATAGTTTTAAAGGCTATTCCCTTGTTCGTCACGGGCACAAAGTAGGATAAGGCGGAGTTTTTAGGTATTTTTCTCCCTCGGCACATCCTCCACATAATCTTCGCTTTTCGGCGCATGCATAAACAAGGCGCTTAACCCGTGCGGCAATGGCGTCAGCTTTCGTTTAATAATGTCCAACCATGCACCGTCTACATTTACAACAGCAGCCTTTATGCCATCGCCCCTGAATATTTCATGACGTATGGACCAGCGCGAACCGTCGGGCCGCGATTTGGTGATCTCGCAGGTAACTTTCAGCAGGTCATTCATGGCTACCTCGCGCAAAAAGATCAATTCCTCTCTGAACATTAACGGCCCTATTTTTAATTTATACAGCACGCTCGGGCTAAGGCCCGCTTCCTCCAGCATCACCAAACGGGCCTGCGCCGCAAAGTCAGCATAGGCCGAATGGCGCATGTGCTGGTTGGCATCTATTTGCGACCACATCACCTGTCCTTCAAAATATACTTTCATACCCCGGCTTATTTGTGCTGTGAATGATGATTAGTGTTGATCCGAAAGTCGAAAGTTCAAAGTAAAGGAAAAATCAAATTTCGTCACTACGGCAAATGTAAAGTGATTGCTCAATAATGAAAGGGCTGAAATGCGGAGAGTTTGGTCAAAAATTCGGCAGAAACCTTAATGGGATTTAAAATGACTATCTGCTCGCCGCAGGCAAATTTGTCTTTGATATGCGGATCGGTAAGTGCGTTAAGCCATTATGCCGGCAAAACCATCAGGGGTACCTCGTTTTGATTCAGCATCTTTTTGCTTTTACTGCCGTTCAGGAGTTTATCCAGCGTTATACCAGGGTGGTGAATAGTGACGACCATGTCGGCATTTACGCCCGTTGCAAAATGGGTAAGCTGTTCGCCAAAGTTTTCGAGAGGCAGCAGCCGCGACGACACCCAGGCATATTGGTGTACTGATTTAATCAGTTCAAGGCAGTGAAATGCCGCGTTGTCGTAGGGGCCAAAATGGGTAAGGATAATATGCGAGTTGCATACCCGCGCCAGGGAAGTCACAAATTGAACGGCATTGGTGTAGTCATCTTTAAAGTCGTTTGCAAAAACGATGGTATGCATGCCTTTGTAAGTGCAGCCAGGGGGAACAAACAAAACAGGGCAACCTGCATTGGCCAGCACGCGCGAGGCATCGCTGCCAAAAAATAGGTGTGATACTACGTTGTCGCCTTTGGCGCCCATTACCACCAGGTCGATGTGTTCATTTTGAACAATCGCGGCAACCGAGTTCGCCAGTTCGGGGCCAATATCATTAAACCAATGGATAGCGGGTTTAAAGGCATGGGGATCGTGCCCGGTTTCCAGGGTATCTTTTAAATAAAGAAGCCCGCGCAGGCTTTCATTCTTAAAAACCTCGTAATCCTCAGCCACCCACGATCCGGTTTCGGGAACATTAACGGCATCCATTTGTTCTATGAGGTGAAAAAGAATAATGTTCGCGCAGGTTTTTTCAGCAAGTTTCATCGCATACAGCGCGGCGTTCTCTGCTTTTTTTGAAAAATCGGTTAATACAAGTATGGTCTTCATGGCCTGCAACTTTAATGGGATAAAATTGCTTAATCCGCCGGCGCGATAAAATGACTTGGGTCACATAATTATCTGACCTGGAAACCGTTTAGTCCCACCATGTCATTGCGAGCGCAGCGAAGCAACCTCGTCGCCTGCGATACCGATAATGGACGGGTAAGGACTTGCTTCGTCGCAACCATCGCACGTGACAGCCCGCTCCTCGCAATGTCATGGATATGCGTTTGTCCGCCAGTCTGAATGGATATGGGCACCTAAAACCGGACGGACAAAAACAACTACCTATAAAACTCCGCCGCAAAATGAGCAACATTGTCCTTGTTGTCGGTCACCGTCAAATCAAAACTATGCTTGCCGGGGGCAATATCACGGCCAAAGTAATAGTGCAGGATGTGCGTTTTATAATCCCATTGCATCAGCACCCATTTGCCGTCGATTTTACCGTTATAACTTTTTATACCCGATAGCCTGTCGCCGATGTGCAGGGCGATACTGCCGGCCTTTTTTAGGCTGGCGCCATTTTTTATGTTGATGGGGATAATAAATGGCGGTACGGTATCCACCCTGATAAAATAATCGCCGAAAGTGCGGGCCTTTGTTTTTACGTACCCATCCTCGTAAACGCTGTTTTCGCAAATGCCATCGGTGTTCACAATGACAGCCTTGCCGGTGTATTTGCCGATGGTGCTGTCGGGCTTTATCCACAAGTCGAAGGTGTCGTTAATAGGCGTATAGCGGTTATGGATACGGTGGATAACCGAATACGTGCCCGGGCGCTTGGGAAGCGTGGAGTAGGTAAAGTTCAGGTCATCGTACAAATTGCCTGGGCCGATAGTCACCCTGAGTTTGTCATTGATAAAGGTGTTGGGCTTATCGTAATGAAATACCGTACCCGCAGGAGCGGTGGTCAGCATCGATGACGTACTGCTTGATTTTACATTAAGATTCAGCGTGGAGGTATTGCCGGCAACATCTTTTACAATGTACTCCACGGTATGCACCGCATCATCGTTAAAATTAACAACACCCCGGTTTACCGATTGCGGATACAGCGTTATTTTGCTGCCGGGCGGAATAAAACATTTTTGTACCCAGGGATGCTTTGTTAAAAAAGCCGGGTAATCGATATAGGCATTGATGGCATGGGTTTGATCGAAAGCGAAACGCTCCAGCGCGAACGTATAAATGGTTTTACCGTCCAGCTTCAGCTCCAGCGAATAAATGCCGTTATGATTCGGCGATACGCTGGTAACGTCATTAGCGGTGATGCCGAAGGCTGTTTCACCGCTCACGTTGATCACCTGTGGCTTTAGCAGGCGATAGCTGCCGTTTTTCCCGGTTACCGGCATAAACTGGCGGGGCGTATTTTCGCTGAAGGGTTTACCGCCCAGTTTGTAAATGCCGATAGCGTAAAGACTTGGCGGTATTTTATCGGGTATGGTAAGGCCGAAAAGCTGGGGGTTGATGGTCTCTTCGGTTTTGGTGTCCCTGATTTCAAAATGCAGGTGCGGGCCGGCAGATGCACCTGCATTACCCGACCATGCGATCACATCGCCCTGGCAAACTTCTATCTGCATGGGGTCCAGCTTAAAGTCAACCAGGTCATTCTGCTGCGCGTATTGCGCCTGGCGCACCGCTTTTTCAAGGGCCGGGGCAAAACGCTCGATGTGGCCATAAACGGTTGTATACCCGGCAGGATGGGTTATATAAATAGCATTGCCGAAGCCGCCAAACTCAACCCGGAGGCGCGATATATAACCATCCTGTGCCGCATGCACCGGAAAGCCCGTAGTTTGCTTGGTTTTAAAATCTAGGCCAGAGTGGAAGTGGTTAGGCCTTAACTCGCCAAAGGTACCTGCAGTAATCGGGGGCAGATCCAGCGGGTAGCGAAAGTAGTTTTTAAGGTACTGCCGGCTTTGAATAGTTTGCGCTGACAGGACGGGGAACAAAGAAAGGAAAAAGGCGATTGTGCAGAAAAATTGTTTAATCATGCCTACTTAACAAAAAAGTCGAGCATTTTGTGATTTTCAATATAACCTTCCAGCCGATCACCGATATTTACCTTGCCCACACCCTGTGGTGTACCAGTAAAAATCAGGTCGCCTTTTTTTAAGGTGATGTATTTAGAGACAAAGGCGATGATGTATTCGAAAGAGAACAGCATGTAGGAAGTATTGCCCTGCTGGCGCGTTTGCCCGTTAACGTCCAACCGGAAGCTGAGGTTTTTCAGGTCGGGAAATTGCGTTTTTGGCAAAAAGGTACTTATAGGCGCCGAGTTGTCAAAAGCTTTGGCCAATTCCCAGGGCAGGCCTTTTTCTTTATGGCGTGACTGAATGTCCCGGGCAGTAAAATCCACCCCTAAAGCTATCTCGTCAAAATAATTAGCCCCAAACTTCTCGCTGATGTTTTTGCCCTCTTTGCTAATTTTTAAAACGATCTCAATCTCGTGGTGAATATCTTCTGAAAAATCGGGATGGTAAAAGGGTTTATTTTCCCTGAGCAAGGCCGTATCCGGCTTCATAAATATAACCGGAACACCCGGAACGGGGTTATTCAACTCTTTGGCATGTTCGGCGTAATTACGGCCTATGGCGATGATTTTCATGGGTGTCTGAACCGCTGATTTTCTTGATTTGGATGATGACGCTGATTTTACAGCGCTGGCAATATTAATCAATTTTCACAGCAGGGGAAAGAAAATTGTCTGAACCGGGATTAAGCCGATTAAATGATTTTGATGATTGTTTCCGCAGTCAAACTTTTGGAGCCGCATTCAAAAATCCGAAATCCGAAATCACAAAACCGATATCCTTCTGATCACCGATTCATTTCCGGCGATGATGCGTACAAAATAGAAGCCACGGTTCAGTTTATCGCTGAGGGCGTAATTTAAAGTCTTTTCGCCCGGTTCCAGACGCTGCGAAAATATGGTTTTGATGTCATTGCCCAGTACATCAACAATCTTAATGGTAACCAACGAATAGCGGGACAGCTCGTATTTTACGTTGATCTGGTCGGATACAGGGTTAGGGAAAACCTGCACGTTCATCAACACCTTATCTTCTGACCTATAAACGCTGATCTTTTGTGTTGAAATGACGGCCGGTTTTAACGGGGGCAGCACCAGGTGCAGTGGGTTTTTGGTAGCTGACCGGCCGGTTTTGGGCTTAAACAGGTGCTCATAAGTGGTATCGGTTTGCGAATAGGCCGAAGTATTTAACAGGGCGAAATTCAGGAGTATTGCTGTAACAATAAACGCCGTCAATGAATATCTAAAGGTAGAAGTTCGCCTCATTAACTGATATTATTTACAAAAATATAAATAAACAAACCATCGTTTAAGCTAAAGGGCATTTTTATAAATATTTTTAACAAAATTTAACAAAATATGCCTCTGCCCGTTATTTTTCACAGATTTACCCCCGCATTTTGCTAAATTCGCCCGGTTTAAATTATATTTTGAATATACGAAAATAAACGGTGTCAAGTCATAAAGATCTGCAAAAATTAACGGCCGCAGGGCTGCTTATCAGTTTAGGTATCATCTACGGCGATATCGGTACCTCACCGCTCTATGTTTTTAAAGCGATAATCGGCTCCCAGCGGGTCGACAATGCCCTGCCCATCATCACCGAAGCGGTAGTTTTGGGCGGCGTATCCTTAATCTTCTGGACGCTTACCCTGCAAACTACGTTAAAGTATGTGGTGATCACGCTTAGAGCGGATAATAAAGGTGAAGGCGGGATATTCTCGCTTTTTTCATTAGTGCGCCGACGGGCAAAGTGGCTCATCATACCGGCGGTTATCGGTGGCTGCGCCTTACTGGCCGACGGGATTATCACCCCGCCTATCTCAGTTTCCGCGGCGATAGAGGGTCTCCAGGCATATTACCCACATCTGCATACTGTGCCCATTGTAATAGCCATTATCGTGATGCTTTTTATCATCCAGCAATTTGGTACCTCATTAGTGGGCAAAGCTTTTGGCCCGATGATGTTCATCTGGTTTAGTATGATGGGGTTGCTGGGCATCTTTTTTATTGCACAAATGCCAATGGTCATCAAGGCGCTAAATCCTTACTACGCAATTCATCTCCTCAGCACCAACCCTAATGCATTTATCATTCTTGGCGCCGTGTTTCTGTGTACCACCGGGGCCGAAGCATTATACTCGGATCTTGGCCACTGCGGCCGGCAGAATATCCAGATCAGCTGGATATATGTAAAAACAAGCCTGGTGCTCAATTACTTGGGCCAGGCGGTTTGGTTGCTGCAGCATAAAGGCCAGGCAATGGACCTCGACCTTCACAACCCCTTTTATGCCATTATGCCACAATGGTTCCTTTTATATGGTATCGGCATTGCCACCATTGCTACTATTATTGCCAGCCAGGCGCTCATCTCCGGCTCATTTACGCTTATTGCTGAAGCTGTCCGGTTAAACTTATGGCCCAAGGTGCGCATCAATTATCCAACCGTACAAAAGGGTCAGTTGTATGTGCCCAGTGTTAACTGGCTGCTTTGCGCCGGTTGTGTCGGCGTGGTAATGCTGTTCAGACACTCTGATCGGATGGAGGCCGCCTACGGCTTAAGTATTACTGTAGCCATGCTGATGACCACTATCCTGGTCTCTAATTTTTTGCGGCGAAAGAAGCTGCCCACCTATATTATCGTAACATTTTTATCGGTTTACCTGGTTATCGAAGGTTCCTTCCTTGCGGGTAACCTGGTTAAGTTCGTCCACGGCGGCTGGTTTACGTTGTCGGTAGGCTTGTTGCTGTTCGTCATCATGTGGACCTGGTTTAACGCCCGTAAGATCAGGAACAGGTATGTTAAATTTATCGACATCAGTGATTATTACGGCATTTTAAAAGAGTTGAGCGAAGACGAAACGGTGCCAAAATACGCCTCGCAACTGGTGTACCTGACCAGCGCCAATTTCGACTCGGAGATCGAATCGAAGATCATCTATTCTATCCTGCAGAAGCAGCCCAAAAGGGCCGATATTTATTGGCTAATACATGTTGACGTGGTAGATGAGCCGTATAAAAAGGAATACGAAGTAAACTTCCTGGTTCCGGGCAAACTAATCAGGATCGATTTCAAGTTGGGCTTCCGCGTAGAACAGCAGATCAATCTGCTGTTCAGAAGGGTGGTGGAGGACCTTGTAAAAAAGGGTGAGGTAGATATTACCAGCACCTACAAATCGCTCAACAAGCACAAGATCGTAGGCGACTTCAGGTTTGTGGTGATTGAAAAAGTGCTTTCGCGCGCGCACAACCTTTCATTTATTGAAAGTTTGATGATGGCCTTTTACGGCATATTGAAACACTCCAGTCTTTCGGAAGAACGCGGCTTTGGGTTAGACCTTAGCTTTGTTACGGTTGAAAAAGTGCCGTTAATGCTGGCATCGCCTGAAACGGTAGATATCCGGCGCATGAAATAGTTCAGATTTACTACAGATTGTTAGCCTAATATTATCCTAATGTTAATGATTTGCCTAAAAGCGTAAACAAAGACGGGGGCATATTGTTAACATTTGAAAATTTTGCCCCTTGAAAAATATACTCGCTATACTGCTATGTGTTATTACACTTGGAGCCAGCGCCCAGGTGACCGACACTGCCAAAAAGAAACTTGGCGATACCATAAAAAAAGACATTTTAACCGCCCCCGACACGGTAAAAAAGCTGCACAGCAACCCCAAATCGCTGATAGCGCCGGCCATATTGATAGGCTATGGGTTTTCGTCATTTGCTATAAAGCCTGTCCGCGACTTTGATTTTTATGTACAGGGCAGGTATCACAGATTTACTCCTAACTTTAACACAACTGCCGAAAGCTATTTCCTTTTTGCACCCATCGTTATGGTTTACGGCCTCAATTTGGCAGGCGTGGAGGGTAAAAATCGTTTTATCGATCGTACGGCGCTGCTCGGGCTTTCATCGGTTATATTAGGCGGCACCGAGTTGGGTTTAAAACATGTTACCCACAGACTGCGGCCAAATTTGGCCGATTATTATTCGTTTCCGTCGGGCCACACCGGGGCCGCATTCCTGGCTGCGGAATTTTTAGCGCAGGAATACTCTTCAAAATCCCCAGTCTATACTGTTATCGGTTATTCGTTTGCCGTTACTACCGGCATCTTCCGCATGGCCAACCGCGACCATTGGTTCAGCGATGTAGTTGCCGGGGCTGGTTTCGGTATTATATCTACCAAAGCAGCCTACCTGATTTATCCATATATACGAAATGCCCTTACCCATACTACTAAACAAGGTAAAAAGCTATCGTTTATGCCCACCTACCAGGACGGTGCGCCGGGTGTGGTATTTGCCATGCAGTTGTGAAGAAATTGGAATGTTGGAAGGTTGCAAAGTTGTAGTGTTGAAAGGGTGGTAAAAAATAACGTTTCAACCTTACAAAATTTCAACTTTCCAACAACCCTCACTTGTACCTGATCTTATAAATCAAAATAACGCTTGCGAATATAAACGTGATCACATTGGCAATGCTAACCTGGTAACTGCCGATGCTGATGCCATAGATAAGCCAGCATAACGTCCCCGCTGTAAAAAGTGCGTACATGGGTAATGAGATGCCTGTGGTGTTTTTAGTATTGATGGTTTTAATGGCCTGGGGTAAAAAAGATACGGTGGTCGCGAAGGCAGCTAGGTACCCGATGACGGTGGTGGTGTTCATGGATTCAGCTAAAATTACTGGCGTACTTCAACAACGTCTCATACTTTTCGTTCCCTGGCTACAACACTGTTTTTATACCCGTAGGTAAAATAAATCACCAAGCCAATAATGAGCCATATACCAAAACGCGCCCAGTTGGTAAAACTTTCCTGCGACATTAGGTAAAAGCAGCTCAATAGCCCTAATACGGGGATGAGCGAGAAACTTTTTATAAATGTGAGTACCATAACTACGGTTGCGACGGCAAAAAATATGATCATCGGCACACCTTCCGCATTTAATAGTTGATGAAAATATCCGGGCTGGTAAATCAGGACATAAGCAAAAAAACCGATAAACAATATTGGCACAATGTATTTACCATTTAGGTAAGGCACTTTAAACTTCGAATAGAGCTTATTGTGTGGCTGGCTGTTTAGCATAAGTACCCCACCGCAAACCAAAACAAAAGCAAACAAAGTACCGATACTTGTCAACGCCAAAACCACATCCAGGTTAAGAAACAAGGCCGGGATGGCCACGACAAAACCGGTGAGGATAGTTGAAAAGGAAGGCGTGTGATATTTGGGGTGTATTTTTGAAAACACTTTGGGCAACAAGCCATCCCTGCTCATGCTCATCCATATGCGTGGCTGCCCAAGCTGGTAAACTAACAATACAGACGCGATTACTATTATTGCGCTAACCGAAACAATTCCAGATACCCAGTTAGCTGCTTTTGAATGCTGGTCCTGGAAAACAAAAGCTAACGGATCAGCTACATTCAGTTTTGTATAGCTGGTCATTCCCGTTAATACAAGCACTAGGATGATATAAAGCACTGTGCAAATGATCAGGGTATTAAACATAGCCCTGGGCAGGTCGCGCTGCGGTTTCTCACATTCTTCGGCAGTCGTCGAAATGGCATCAAAGCCGATGTAGGCGAAAAAAACCGCTGAAACGCCCTTCATCACGCCGCCGAAGCCGTTAGGCATAAATGGATGCCAGTTACCCGGATTAACGTAAAATGCGCCAGCAATAATCACCAGAATAATAATGCCTAACTTAGTTAGCACTAATAAGTTATTGGTTTTTTTTGATTCCCTGATGCCGATATACACGATATAAGTGATGAGCACCACGATTAGTAATGCCGGTATATTCATAATCATCCTAAAATCACCAAATCCGGGCGCGTGCATCCAGGCATTATAACCGCTCGTTAAATTCTCGTCCAACGAACTCAAAAGCTTTCCGTGCGAAAGTTGTTTTTGTGCTTCTATGAAATTGGAGTGGGCAGTAACGTAGTCCATCGTCATCCAGGCCGGCACATGAATACCAAAGCCCGAAAGTACCCGTACAAAATACTGGCTCCACGAGATGGCGACCGCGATGTTTCCGATGGCATATTCCATTAACAGGTCCCAGCCAATTATCCAGGCAAATATTTCACCAAAAGCAATGTACGAATAAGTGTAGGCGCTTCCCGACACCGGTACTGCCGAAGCAAATTCAGCATAACAAAAGGCAGCAAACCCACAGGCGATAGCAGTGAATGTAAAAAGCAGGATAACAGCAGGGCCGCCGTGAAAACTGGCTGAGCCGATGGCGGTAAAAACCCCCGTTCCGATAACGGCAGCAATCCCCATAAAGGTTAGGTCCTTAACCCTTAATGCCCGGTGAAGTTTAGCCCCGGAATGACCTTCATGATCCGAATAGCCTCTTTCGGCATCAGCTAATATTTTTTCAATTGATTTTTTTCGGAATAAACTATTCGCCATGCAGTTCAGATAATTTGAATACCAATGGTAAACATACTCATTTTTGCAGCAAAAAAATCAAAATTGAGATTTCGGATATTCGAAGTCGGATAGGGTTGTCCTGACAAATCGCTCTATCCTCAAATAAAAAAATCCGAAATAGAAATTCCGAAATCCGAAATACAAATTGCTTATTTTGCACGATGAATATAAGTATAAAAGATGTTTTGCAAAGAATACGGCCATTTTTTATCCTTTATCTCATCTTGCTGATTTGCTGCCTGCTCATCAAGATTATTTATACCAAAGAAGAAATTTATTTTGCCGTAAACACCCGTTATAGCGTGTTTTTAGATACGATTGAACCCTATATAACCGACCTGGGCAATGGCTGGACGATTGTAATACTATCTGCTATAGTGGCATTATACAATTATCGGATAGCTTTTTTGCTCATTACCACATTTGTCATCACATCATTGAGCGTACAACTTGCGAAATTCTGCTTCGATGCCCCCAGGCCGAAACTGTATTTCGCCAGGCAGCTGGGCAGGTTGCATTTTGCAAAGGGTGTGGAGATATTGAGCCATAATAGCTTTCCGTCCGGTCATACTTTAACCGCGTTTGCTACAGGCATTTTGCTTACCTACCTGGCGAAAAATAAAAACTGGGCTTTTTTACTGGTCTTTTATGGAATGATGGTCGGATTTTCGCGGATGTACTTAAGCGAGCACTTTTTTGAAGACGTAATAGCAGGTTCGATAATGGGCGTTGTACTCACTATCCTTTGGATCTGGTTTATCGAAAATAAAAAGTTTATCCATTCACCGGGATGGGACAGGGGACTGTTGAAATCAAAAGCCAGAGAGGCAGAATTGTAGACGCAATATTTTGCGTCTCGGACCCTATTCAACAATTCATCGTAAATGCCCTGGTATGGTCTCAGACGCAAAATATTGCGATCTCTGCTTAGTAATCAAGCGCGGGTTTCTTCTTCCGCGTTACCAGCACAATTACCAGGACAAGCACCAACGCCCCTCCGCCAAATATTTCGATCTTATTAACTGTCGATAAGCCAGTGGCCCGTGATTGATATTGATCATTCCAGCTTAAATCCGATCCCAGGCGTATAGATGAGAAAAATACTTTGCCTTCCTTTTTGGCGTACTCCTGGGTGTTATTTGAGTAAACATACTGAAAGGTGTAAGTGACATCCTGCGTGTATAACAACAGGAAATCCCTAAACGTTACGTCGCCGCCATTGTCGGTTTCCAGCGTAAATACTTTTGCCTTTATCTGACCGATAGTAGTATCGCGCACATTTGCGGCCACGCTGTTATAGGATTGCGCCTGGATGCCTTTAATATAGGTTTTTAAAACCTTGTTCAAATCACTCGCTTTTTTTAAGGGCGAATTATCCTTTGCATTTACCTGCCGGATAACGATCATATACCCATCCATCGCATTTGCCGACCAGGTAGTCTGATTCAAGGTGTCTTTTTTCTGAAAGTCCGGAAACATGGAAACCGTTACATCATTATCCAGCTTTACCGGTTGCAAGTTTTGGCAAAATCCCGATACCGCAAACAATACGGGGATGATACTTGATAATACCTTCTTCATACTTAATTTAACTGGTTAAACCCTGTATGGTTTAACATAATTGCAGTTACATAAGTCATGCCAAAAGAAATTAATTCATTTAAGCAGCTGATTGTAAAGTAATTACGTAAAAATGCAAAAAAAGAGATTACAATAGGATTAGAAAAATAAGTGAAGTATTATTAGTACAAAAAAAAATATGGCAACCTCTAATCCTGTAACTTCTCCATTTCTCCTTTCACAAATTCCGCCAGTTCTTTTACATAACCCGCGCTGAAATCAAATTTGATGCCTGCGGTTTCGTATATCTCCCTGATGGTTTTGGTGTATCCGAGCTTAAGTGCATCCAGGTATTGCTGCAGGCCTTTTTGCGGGTTTTCCTTATAGTTTTTCCAAACAGCAATAGCGCCAAGCTGGGCCATGCCATATTCGATATAATAAAACGGCACCTCGAAAATATGCAGCTGTTTTTGCCACAGGTTAGCTTCCGCCTCCGGGTGGTCGCTCCAATCGGCAAAGCCCGCGCCGAAAGGTTCATAAATTTCTATCCATGCCTGCCGGCGTTGTTCGTCGCTATGGTCGGGGTTGGTGTATATCCAGTGCTGAAACTGGTCCACCACGGCTACCCAGGGCAGGGTTTTCAGCACATCGAACAACTGGTCGCGTTTGGCGCGTTTCAGATCTTCTTTGTTATCAAAATACACATCCCAGTTATCCATGGATATCAGTTCCATCGACATGGAGGCCAATTCAGCCACCTCGCTGGGGCAATGTTTAAAATCATTCAGTTCCAAATCTGCCGTAAGGAAAGTGTGTACGGCGTGCCCCCCCTCGTGCACCATGGTGGTCAGATCGCGGAAGGTATTTGCCGAGTTCATGAAGATGAACGGCGCGCCAGTTTCGCTTAGCGGATAGTTATAACCGCCCGGCGCTTTGCCTTTACGGCTTTCCACGTCAAACAGGCCATTATCCTTCATAATTTCCAGCCTTTCGCCAAGGTACCGGCCGATATTGCTGAAACATTGAATCGATTTATCGATCAGTTCGCCGCCATTACTAAATGGCTTCAACGCCGGTTTGCCGGAAATATCCACGTCCATATCCCAGGGCTTCAGCACTTCGAGTTTAAGCGCATTCCGGCGCTTTTCAGCTTGTTCCTTTAAAACGGGTACCACCTCTTTTTCTATCGCTTCATGGAATGCGTAACAATCCTGCGGGGTATAATCAAATCGACCTAAGGCCTGGAACATATAGTCGCGGAAGTTTTCGAAGCAGGCATTCAGTGCAACTTTGTGCCTTAATACGCGCAGCTGATCAAATAACTGGTCAAGTTGGTCCTTGTCCTGCAGGCGGCGGGCGGTGATCTTTTCCCACACCTCCTGGCGTTTAGTGCGGTCGGTATCTTTCAAAAACACCGATGCCTGCTCCAGTGTAAATTCCTTATCGCCAATGTGCACCGACATGGAGCCGGTGATCGATTGGTACTTTTGCTGTTCCACTTGTATCTCTGTCAGCAAGGGAATATTTTCTTCCCTGAACAATTCAAGCGCTTTTTTTACGCCGCGCAGATAGATGAAATATTTTTTGCGGTCGAGTTTATCCACCCATTCACTGTCGACAAGCTTTTGATTCATCTCGTTGCTGTAGGGGGCTATCTTTGGCTCTATTTCGGTAGCAAAGTATTGAAACCTTGCCAGCAGCTCTTCGCTGGTCGTGTCGCAGGTCATACGGATATAACGCCAGGCGAAATCTTCCTCCAGTGCAGCTTCCAGCTCGCTGCGGTCGTGCAGCCAGTGTTCCAGTTCTTCAACTGAACCGATAGGGCGGGCAAGCAGTTCGGTGTACAGCGGTTCCAGGTTTTCCCATTTGATCTCAAGATCGGCGGGAATATATTTTCGTGTTTTTTTGTGGATCATTTTTTTTGATGTGCAGATTGCAAATGTGCGGATGTGCAGATGAATAAGCAAAGGATATTTGAAAAATGTGCCACAGATATGGAAATGCGCGGATAAATGCCTGGGTAGAAATTTATATAATCAAAATCGCCCGTGTTGCGCTCCGAACCGATTGGCCAGTGCAAAGCCGGAAAATCCATTGTTACCGGTTATCTCCACCTCATATGGCATTGGCAATGCAAACGTTTTCATTTGTTTTTCCGTTTCAAATTCTACCTCTGCAAGCCAGAGTTCATCTTCTTCATTTCCGTAGATATCTATCCCTATTATAATGTCAGCGTACGTTGCAATAAAACGGACCTTATTCACCACCACAGCAGGCAATTTGCATAGCAATTGGTATTCTTCGGGCGAAAGGTAGATGGTTGTAATCTCTTCTCTACCAGGTGAAATGGTGGTTTTTTTGGTTAACTTATAAACTTTTTCACCTTCGCTATCAACTTCCCGCAAACGTAAATTCGTACCGATAACATAATGATCAATAATCACCCGGCGCGGCAGATCCATGGTTATAAATTCTTCATCCCAAGGGCGTAATAAGAATCGCCGTTCATTTTCAAAGCGCGCATATTTGCCGGCTGGTGTCATCTTAAATTATAAATGAATTTTCAAGCCAAACATAGGCAGATTTGACAACTTTTAAAAAGTTGTCAAATCTAAGGTCGGCCACAATTACCGACCTACTGGTTTATACAAGGTCTCCGCCATCTTCTTTATGCCTATCTCATAACTTGTCGGCCTTATATTAAACGCTTTTTCAAATTTCGAGGAGTCGAAAATGTAATCATGGTCGTACTGGTAGTACATCTCTACCATTTCGCCCACGTTTTTATCAAACAGGCCGTATAGCCTCATCATCAGCTTATTTATGGCGAAGTATTTAGGCTCGGCACCGTATATACCGGATGCCAGTTGGATAAATTGTTTACCGGTTAAAACAGGCGCGGTAGGCATATGCCATATTTGATTAGCGCTATCCGGGTTTTGCCCAAGCAGGTACATCCCTTTACCCATGTCGGGAATATAGCTAAAATTGTGTAGCTTATCGGTATCGCCTAACCATTGGGACTTTTGTTTTTTTGCCAGGTAACTCAGAACCATCACATCAAAAAAGCCGTTGTTGTTGTCGGTGCCGTAAAAATCAGCGCCGCGTGCGATGCTGGCTTTTATATTGCCGGCTTTAGCTTCATCCATCAATTGGCCGGCAATTTTGGCCCTTATTTCGCCTTTCACGCTACAGGGGTTATAGGGTGTATCTTCCTTCATGGGTCCATTAACCAGGCCGTACATATAAACGTTGTCGAAAAAAATCAGCCTCGCACCTGTTTCTTTTGCCAGGTTAATCACGTTTTGCATGATGACAGGCCATTGTGCGGCCCAAACCTTTTTATCGTACACCAGCCCGGCAGTTAAATAGATCACCGTCGATCCTTTTACGGCCTCTTGCAGTTCGGCGTAGTTTAACAAATCGGCTTTTTTCCAGCTCAGGTTTTTGCCGCCAATAGCAGGTTGCTTACGGCTAACCAGCCTGATGGTCTGGTTATTATCTAATAATTCGCGGGTGAGTGCATTGGCTACTGATCCGCCGGCTCCAAGTATGGTATGCATTGTTTTATCGTTTTGATTTAGTCAAAGGTAAGGTAAGGCCGGCGGCCAAAACGTTAACAAAAGATAAGGAATTTGATACGATTTTTAGGATTTGAAAGATTGACAGGAATGCGGGATTATTTTGTCTGAACCGTGATTACCCTGATTAAAGGATTGAAGGATTTTGAATGCGAAGTGAGGAACCGGCATCTCGTTGAAATTAAAGGCAACCGAGCGTTGAACTTATAAAAATTTCTTAATTCAATAAAATTCGAGTTCAGACAGCTTTTAGTATTCGCCGTCGAATTCGCGATAGCGAAACCGGCGTAATACCCAAATAATTGGCGATATAGTGCTGCGGCATACGCTGCAGGATTTCGAGGCCAGTGGCGAGGAGGTGGAGGTAACGTTCTTCAGGGGTTTGGGTGACGAAGGAGGCTGTACGGTCTTCGTAGCAGCAGATATAATACTCGGCAATTAGGCGGTACATGCGCTCCACTTTATGACCCAGCAGTGGGTGTTCCAGCATGCGCTGCATATTGGCATAGCTTACGGTAACAATCAGCGAGTCCTCCAGGGTTTGGATGTAGTAAATACTCGGTTCGCGGCGCAGGTAGCTTTTATACGAACCCATCAGCTCGTTTTCAAAGCTGAAGTAACCTGTAATATCTTCTCCATCCTTGAGGTGGTAATAACGCACCGAGCCGCTCACTACGAAACCCATTTCGTTACATATTTTACCGGCCTCAACAAAATGCTTTTTCTTTTTAAGCGTAATAAGGCCGAGATGATCTTCCACCAAGTCCCACTCCTCATCGCTGAAAGTGATAAACTTTTCGAGGCCTTTTCTGAAAGATTCTGCTGCGGTTTCGGTGATCATCGTTTTGTTTTTTAGTGAGCTATCAAAACTAAAAAATTAACCACAAGGTGCACAAGGTTTTCACAAAGGCCACTAAAAGTATCTTTATAAACAGCTAAACAAATGAAATTCCACACCAACCAGGCTTTGTGACCACCGTGCCACCTTGGTGTCCTTTGTGGTAAAAAACTAACCGCATATTATCGGCCCGGATAACGCGTTACAAATGCAAACCAAAGATAGACGTATGTGTAACAAATGCCCTATCTGCCAAAAACAAGCACGCAAAAACCACGCTGGCGATGCCGTTGGTGGTCATAAAAGCAAAGTTTACCCGGCTCAGGTCATTGGGCTTAACCAGGCGGTGCTGGTAAATGAGCATGATGCAAAAGAACACCACGCCGGTGTAATAAGGATAGCTAACAGGGGTAAACAGCGCCGGCATTAGGACAAACAGGGCCGACATGACATGCAGGATGGACGATAGCCATAAAGCCTTTACTTTCCCCAAATAAGCAGGAATAGAATGCAGCTTTTGATCCCTGTCGAAATCCTCATCCTGCAAAGCATATATAATATCAAACCCGCTAACCCAGCACAAAACGGCGAAGGAGAAAAACAACGGCGTTAAAGCAAATTGCCCTGTTACCACCAGGTATGCTCCAATTGGGGCCAGCGAAAGCCCTAAACCTAATACCAGGTGACAAAGTGCCGTAAATCTTTTTGTGGCGCTATAGCCTAAAACAACCAGTAACGCAACCGGCGAAAGGTAAAAGCACAGGCGATTGATAAACCAGGTTGCCGTAATAAAAAGTAAGCAATTGATGATGGTAAAAGCAAGCGCCGATGCAGGGCTGATGCGGCCTGCCGGGATATCCCGTTGTTTGGTGCGCGGGTTTTTGGCGTCGACGTCCCTATCGAGGTAGCGGTTAAAAGCCATGGCGGAGTTGCGGGCAAATACCATGCACAACACCATCAGCAGCAGCTTTAGCCAGCTAAATTGGTAGTTAGTGGTGGTTACCGCCAAAAAAAAGCCAATAAAGGCGAAGGGCATGGCGAAGATGGTATGCGCAAATGTGACTAACGAAAGGTATTTTTTCATGCTGTGCAAATATCGAATATCGAACGCCGAATTTCGAATGATGAAATAATGGACAAAAATACACACTTCATCGTTCGAAATCCGATATTCATTATTCGATATTCAAAATATTAATGCCATTTCGCTCTTAAATATTGGTCAGGCCATTTTACCTCGTGTCCCAATTCATGCGCAGCGCGCAGCGGGAAATAAGGCTCGCGCAATAATTGACGGGCCAGCATCACCATATCGGCCTGGCCGGTTTGGATGATTTCGTCGGCCTGTTTGGCTTCGGTGATCAAGCCGACGGCTGCGGTAAGTATGCCACTTTCTTTCTTCACTTTTTCGGCAAACTCAACCTGGTAGCCGGGCTTTAGCGGAATTTTTGCTGTCGCGACGTTACCGCCAGACGAGCAGTCGACCAGGTCGATCCCATTGTTTATTAAGATTTTGGCTAAGGCGGAAGAATCATCCGCGGTCCAGCCGCCTTCTGTCCAGTCGGTTGCCGAGATGCGAAGAAATAAAGGATTTTCCATCGGCCATACCTCTTTTATACTTTCGATCACCTCCAACAAAAAACGTGTCCGGTTTTCAAATGATCCGCCGTACTTATCGGTACGTTGGTTGCTTATTGGCGATAAAAATTCATTGATCAGGTAGCCATGCGCGCCGTGAATTTCGATCACATCGAAGCCCGCTTTTAATGCCCTTGCGGCTGCGGCCTTAAAATCGGCTTTAACTTTTTCAATCCCGGTTTTGTCCAGTTCTGCCGGCGCTTCTTCGGCCGGCGTAAACGGGATGGCGCTTGGCGCAACGGCTTTCCAGCCATTGAGCTGGTCGGACGGTATTTGTGCGTTACCATGCCACGGCAGTTCGTGACTTGCTTTACGGCCGGCATGGGCCAACTGCGTGCCCGCTGCGGCGCCGTGGGCGTGAATAAAATCGGTTATCTGCTTTAGTTTCTCTATATGCTCATCCTTATAAATGCCGAGGTCGCCATAAGAAATGCGGGCCTCGGGCGAAACGGCTGTCGCTTCGGTCATTACCAGTGCGGCTCCGCCTATGGCCCGGCTGCCTAAATGCACCAGATGCCAATCATTCGCAAAGCCATCCTCACTGGAGTATTCACACATCGGCGAAACAACAAGGCGGTTTTTAAATTCAATGTTTTTAATTTTTAGCGTGGAAAATAAATGAGGCATGATGTATCTTTTTGCAAAGATGGGGTTTGAATATTTGTCAGGCGCAGCCCAAGAGCATTTTTACTGCCAGATGATGGAGAGTTACAGCAGTCAGCGTTAGTAGATGAAATATGGAAGGAGGTGTGCTACCACAATTCCTGCCCCGACAGCTATGATTGCATAAACGAACCTGGAGTAGACGAAAAAGATAAACGCTATCAAAATTGTGGCCACATACAAAATTCCTGATAGCATATACGGACCAATTACTTCAATAACGGCACTTTTCGGTATAAAATCACTGATAAGCTGTGCCCTGGCTTGATAATATGCAATAAACGGACTTGCCATAAGTGACAAATTGATAATGATGAGCGCAATAGCCCATTTGCGGGTCGCCGGTTTTAAATCTGCCTTTAACATGATTTGCTTACGAATATAGACCTTTTTATGGGCGGTCAATAACTTCTGGTAAGTCAATACTGAAAAGTATATTGCTTGTTTTTCAATCCAACTTCAGCAGGCATCTGGCTTCTCTCAAACCAATCATACCCCGGTTTCAAGTTTCTCCAGAAGCTGATCACGCTGCTGCCCGCATATTTTTTCATATGCGCCTCATCCATCCTGAATGGGAAAATGTCCAAATGCATCGTTTTTTGCGCACCGGCAAAGGCTTGGTAAATCAGCGTGTATATGTCTTCAATACCTTCATTAGTCATTGCGTAACAACCATCTGAGGCGCATATCCCATGGATCATAATGGCATCGCCTGTGTATCCTTTGGCCCGCTCCAATTTATTTGGATAGCCTATGTTGATAGCCAGGTGATAGGTGCTTGCCGGGTTTAATTGCCCCGGCCGGATGAGGTAAAACCCCTCCGGGCTTTTCAAATCGCCCTTACGGGTTTTGGTACCCAGCCCACCCGAAAAGAAGCAAATGTTATAGCTTTTAAAAAATTTAAATGACCGCCCGCTTTTTACCCATACTTCCAGGGCGTCTTCTTCTTTAAAAATACGAATATAAAGCGGGCTGCCTGGTTTCAAACCTTTGGCGTTAAGCTCATCTTGCAGGCGCGGCCATACTTTAGCGCGTACGTTTTTGGCGAGTTTACTGTCAGGCAACAATGGTTTCGGGCCGATGAGCACCAGGCCCAGCAGCAGGCTGAAGATAAATTTAGACATCTTGGTAATTGTTTGATTTCGGACTACCTGTCTAAACTTTTTAAACGCAACTTTATTGCATTAAATTAAAACTAAATTTTTAGTCGAAAAAGGTACTCTCTTTTCGATAACTGAATACTTCGAAATTTTACCGCAAAGGGGAGTACGGAGCGGGCACAAACCTAATAGATGATCAATTTTTTTGCTGTGTTCTTTGGGTATTGTTGCTAAACTTAAGTTGCAGCCTTCGTTCGGACTTTTCAAGCTTTACTGGTTTTAACTAATCGTTAGCTCAAAACGTCACATTCACCCCAACGGTGTACAAAAAGTAGGAACCGCTCTGCCCGGTATTGTAAGGCTGGATGATGTAAGGTGTAAAATTGATCTGCCAGGTTTTGATGGCATAAACAAACTGTATGGACCCACTAAGGGCCAGCAGCTCGTATTTTCGCGATTGCGTGGTAGTGACAGTTTGGTTACCCAGGAGGTTGCCAACCAGCGACGTAGTAGTATCCGATTGTGCAAATGATTGGGTGCCGGCATACAACGTTACATCCGGGATCAGCTTAAAGCCATTGTTGGTGTGCCTTGGGTCTTTATATAGCCACACTTCTTTTGATAACTCGACGTCATTAATGATATCGTTCGGGCTATTTTTGCCGAAACGATAGCTGGCAGCTGCGGTTAGCTTAATAATATCGTCCGGGTTAGCATGCAGCTGCCCGTCGATGGTGGCATTAAACGTTGATAAAATGATTGGGCTGTTGGCAGTGATAAAATATTTTGTGGCCGATAGCACCCCCCCGTATTGCTTCGCTTTATCGAACGAAAAAACGTAGCCGGGCGTAATACTTGCACCTTCGGCCTGGCTTTTTGAACCATTCAGGTCGAAATAGCCGATGGCGCTTACAAAAAATCCTTTGGTGGAAATTAGTGAAACCATTGGCAGTAACACCGGCACACTGGTCGGGTCGCGGCGACCGGCATAAGTGAGGTCTGAAAGGTAGATCAGTCCAGTGTTGACAAATAAAGTCTTGTTGGGTGGTTTGTTTGCCGCGGTATCTGGTTGTAATTGCTGCTGGCCCATCGAAAACAATGGCAATACCAATAATATCAGCAGGAGTTTAGGCTTGTACATGGCTTAAATGTTAATTTGTAAAAATCAAAAAGGCCGGGGTACGGCCTTTTTGATTTAATAATGAAGTCAGTTATTTTTTAGTTACAGCAGCGCCGGCTGAAGGTTTTGATGAACCCGACAGGCTAACGTATTTCTTTCCAGCCTTAACGGACGTGTATGTGGATGAAGAACCTTTTGCCGAACCGTTCAATTTTTTGGAGCTTGCGGAAAGATTGCCGCTGCCGCTGATAGAGGTGCTGCCCGAGGCACTTACCCTGGTGTTTTTTACAGCTTTACCTGTTTTGTTGACAGCAGCTTTGGTTGCAGCTATCGCTCTTGTTTTTTTTGCATTGACCGAAGCCTTTGCGTTTGACGAGGCTTTGCCGGCCCCACTAAAAGTACTTTTTGCAGTGCTATTTACCTTGCTGCTGTTGGCATTAGCCATTGCTTTACCATTGGCAGTTGCCGAACCAGCAATGCTTGCACTGGTTTTGCTCACATCGGCGCTGCCGTTTGAATTTAATGAACCGTTTAACGATGAACTGCCTTTTGACAGGCTAGCTTTGGTAGAAGCGGAGCCGTTTGCACTGGCGTCGTTTTTATCAGCAGTGACGCTAAGTGCATCGGTTGAGGCGGCTGTTGTGCTTACCGATGTTGCCTGGCTTTGACTGGCTTGCACGGCGTTTTGAGCAGTAGCGCTTACCTGCCCGCCTACATTGGTTGCCTGGTTTTGTGCGGCCTGCACAGCTGCCTGGGTTTGGTTGGCAACTTTGGCGGCCACGTTTGTTGCGGCCTGTGTAACTACTTTTTGAGTAGTAGCTGCATTAACGGTTGGCAATACAGCCTGCGTTACAACTTTGGTTGCGGTTTGGGCGCCAACATTCAATTGCGCCAGACTTGCTTTTGACGAAAAAATTATAACTGCAAAAGCAACTAATTTGATTACGTTTTTCATGATGTTTCTAATGGGGTTAATAGACATAATATCTTACATGATATCCGGGGGATAATTTGCAAAGGCCATGCCATCGGGCGGTAAGTTGGTTTTTTTGCCTTTGAAAATAAAAAAACAAACACCCAATAAAGGAAAGTGAATAGAAAAAGCTACAAAATAAGCTCACAATATTTTATCGCCAATTGTTTCCAACAGCACGCAACAGCCCAAAAAGGGTTTCGCGACGTTTCGCAATAGTTAAATAGCCGCAGCCGCCGGGGAAATGATTGAAAATTATGAACGCATTGTGAATGCCTTTGCAGGAATTATATAAAGATGGCTTGCAAATTTTAGCCCGCGCGGAATTGGGGGTCTAACTGGCAGGAAAATCTTCTGAGACGCTAAAGGGGCCTGTCGGCCTGCAAATCGAAAATCCGAATTCCGAAATCAAATTAAATACCCAACACCTGCTTCAATTTCACATAACCCGTTTTACTAACCGGAATTTTAGCCCCTGATTTAAGGATGGCCAAGTGGGCGTCTTTTTCATAAGGATCGATTCGGGTAATCTGTTGTATGGCTACCATGTACGAGCGGTGCACACGTACAAAATAGCGGGGGTCCAGCGTGCGCTCAAAAAAGTTCATGGTCTTGTTTTTCAGGAACGAGCCTTCGGGGGTGTAAACACTCACATAATCATCATCGGCCGCCAGATACTCTACGTCCTGCACCGGAATGATCTTTACTTTAGTGCCGGTTTTTACAACAATTCGCTCATGCTGGGCTGGGGAATTTGTGGTTTCCAATAGATCCACGGTATTCGTGGCAGCTGCGGGCGTCGGGGCCTGCGCTAAATATTTTTCAACAGCTTTGTGAAAGCGGTCTTTATTAAACGGCTTTAACAGGTAATCAACCGCGTGGGCCTCAAATGCCTTTATAGCGTATTCGTCAAATGCAGTTGTAAATATCACGGCGGGCGCAGTATCCACCAATTCAAGCATCTCAAAGCCGTTTATTTTGGGCATCTGCACATCTAAAAAAATCAGGTCAGGCTGGTATTGCTGGATGGCTTTCAATCCTTCAAAGCCATCGTTACATTCCTGTAAAACCTCAATCTGGCTAAAATCCTGCAGGTATTCCCTTACAACCATACGGGCCAGGGGCTCGTCGTCAATAATGAGTGCACGTTTCATATATTACAGCTGCGGTACTTTAATAATAGTGGTAAAGATATTATCATTTGCGTAAGTTTCCATCAGATCATTGCGTGCAAAAAGTAAATAGAGCCTGCGCTGAACACCTCTCAACCCGAAACCGGTTCCCTGCTTGGGCCGCGAAGTTTGCGGGTCGTAAGGATTTTGTATGATCAGGTTTAAAAAGCTGCCGTCCATTTCGGCCCTGATGCTTACGGTTACGTCTCCGGTGGTGTCGTACAAGCCAAACTTTATAGCATTTTCCACGATCGGTTGTAAAAGCATGGATGGCAGTAAAGCCGTTTTTGCCCGTTCGTCGCTGCTGATCTCTGTTTGCAACCGGTGCCCGAACCGGACCTTCTCAATGTCCAGGTATAAATTCAGATGGTTTAATTCGTCGGTTAACGGTACCAGCAACTGATCGTCTTTTTTTAAAGTTCCGCGCAGAAAATCGGAAAGTTGGTGGATCATTCGCCTCGCTTCATCCGGTTTGAAGCCGATAAGCGCGTTGATGGAGTTAAGGCTGTTAAACAGGAAGTGCGGTTGCAGCTGTTGTCGCAAGTTGTACAATTCGGCATCGCGGGCTAATTTCTCCGCTTCTGCCTTGCGCTTTTCGTTATCCTTTTGGTCCAGCAGGGAATAATAAATAATGCTGATCATACCCACCCAGCCTATCGCCAGGAAATCAATAAAGGCCCGGATAAAGATAGAGCTGATCAGGAACCGGTTGTATTGGGCATCCGAAGTTAATAAGGGTAATATCCAGCGGCATCCCAGGGCGCAAATGGCAGCCAGCGCTGCGTGCCATATCAGGATATTTACATAACTCCCGCTTGCAGGCTGGTAGTAGCGCAGATTATTGTTGATCAGCCAGCAGGCAGCGGCGAGCAAAACAGTATTGACAATGGCATCGGTTGCAGAAATATACCAGTTAGGGAGTGAGTTATGTACAATATAGCTTTGCGCCGCGGCCCATATCAGTCCGCAGAGCAAAGCTGCCGCATAAAGTCTTGAGCTGGTTGGTGAAGCCAATGTTAGTTGATTTAGTTGACTATGCTGACTTAGTTGATTAAGTTATCTTGTAAAGAGCTGGCTTAATCAACACGATCAATCTAATGCTATTTAAAAACTGCGGATATCAATCCCGGCGAATATCGAGACGCCTTTAAGGACTAAAATCTTTTCGCCATTTAAAGGGGCGGTTAATTTGATACGTTTATCATCCACGCTTGCAAAAACCGCCGCGATGTCTGATACTACCTGCCAGTTTGACGGTACGATGATCTTTACCCCGCCGAATATTTGTGTAATATCGATAAACACACGGCCATTAATGTCTGCCTGTGTAAAGTCGAGCTCCGCACCGCCAAAAATATTGACGATATCCCCGCCTTTAAAATCCTTTGAAAGTATGGTCTTTTTTACCCCGCCGAATACAGAAACCGCGTCTATAAAGTCATCACCTGATGGCGGATAGCCTGATTGTCCCTGGGGTGGCACTTCAGTATAGGTGGTGTCTGAAACGGGCGGGTTGTTCGGATCCGGCGCAGCACCTGAATTATACCGATGGTCCCATTTATTTTGGTATTTAAAGCTCCATTCGTTCTTATCATAGGGACTATGTCTTCTAAGGATTATCCATAGGCCAAAGCCAATAAGTGCAACCGGCCAGATGACGTCGGAAGAGTGGTGCAGATTTGCAGAGATCATAAAAACCACACCCAGGCCTATCAGTATTAAAGATGAGGGCTTATGAAAATTATTTCTTGCTCCGATAACCAGGCCCCAAAATACCAGCCATAGCGGCCACAATTCCAGGTTGTCTGGCAAAAAAAAGAAATGCAATTGTTTGAGGAGCATGATGCAACCAAACCCAAGCAATACAAGGCCGGCAATAGCTCGGCCGTTGCGGGGTGGTTGCTGCTGATTTATGTTGTTGTCCATTGTCTGTTACAAATTAAATGTTATCCAAAACTAAGGCAACAATAAGCATGTGCCAAATGAAAACTGGCAGCCTGTTTAAACAACTCGGTGAGGGCTGATAATTTGTCGGTGAAAAAATCGGAAAATTTTGGGGCATTGTGTCTGGTGTTTTAGTGGTGTTTAATAAGGGTTACCTCAACGTTCCAATCGGCCCCGCTGGCGATATGGTAATTTTTTGCAAAGTCGCCCATATTTAGCGCGAACGACAGCTGTAATAAACTGTTAATATACGCCAATGGTTTTCCTTCCGCAACTTCGCCAAACGTTTTCGAATAGGGCATACCGCCGCTGTAAACCTGTTTGCTTTTGTTGAAAATGACCAGGTGTACAATATCTCCATACCTGGGGTTCAATTTATCGAAAAGCGTGTCGGGAATGTTGGTCCAGATGTTACCGTATTGCACATCGAGCGCCGGAATATCACCTTTTATTCGCTGTCCGTTTAAAACCGCGTCCTGGTAGGGGATAGCTACAACTTTTGGTGGCAACAGCGGCCCCACCTGCCCGAAAGTAATAACTCCCGCTGCCAACCGGGCCCCGGTATAGCTGTACACGTCGCGGCCATGAAAGGTATTTGATTTTTGCGAATCTTTGCGCCGGTTTACGTTCTCATCTATTTCTCGCAACTCAGCTATGCCAAGTGATTTGGCAACCAATGTTAAAGTGCCGTTGTCGGGTGTTACAATGAAGTGCCCCGATTTGGTTTTCAGTACCACCGATTTTCTTGATGTACCGACACCAGGATCCACTACGGAAACGATCACCGTGCCCGCGGGCCAGTACTTTACGGTCTGCTCCAGGCGGTAGGCAGCTTCCCATATATTGTATGCAGGTATCTCGTGGGTTATATCGAATAATTTTAAATCGGGTGAAACTTCCATGGCGACACCCTTCATCTCGGAAACAGCACCGTCTTTAAGGCCAAAATCGGTTTGGTATACCACCATTTTGTTTTGAGCAAAGCTTAAACGGCAGCCAAGCAAAGCGAACGCAAACAGTAATGTTTTAAAAGTTATCTTCATGCAGTTTTACCGCTGCAAAATAATGGTTTAAAAACACATATCGGATATTTATCGCCCAAAAGAACATGAATTTACGAGAAAGGATAGAATCCTAACACGCGGCCATGTAATCCTGCCGCTACATGGTAACCATTAAATACAAAGCCGGACGAATTTAACCGCCCGGCCTAACCTATTTATAAACCAAACTAAACTATTTAACCTCGTTGTAATCTGTATAACTATTGTTGGGATATTCGACAGCGGCGGGCTTGTTATGTTTGGTGATCATGTACGCACCCATGCCGATAATAGCTGTCGGCCATATTAACCGGCCTCCTCCTGGAACATGGCGAGTTACCAGGAATGCGGTACCTAAAACCACCAGCCAAACCCAAATCGGTTTTCTGAAGTTGTATTTACCGCCCAGGTAAACGCCGTATGCGATCATCCACATCGGCCAGCTGAAAAGCCAGTGCGGCACAAAAAACCAATCCATTTGCCTGATGAGCAACATGCTGCCAACAGCCAGGATAATGATGCCGGCCATAACCCTGCCGTTGTTTGGGGTGTTTGGGGTGATGTTGTTAGTTTCCATTTTATTTGTTTTGATTGATACCCCAAAATTAAGATAGGATTAAGCGCATGTAAAGACATTCCTGGCAGGATAGGAGCGGGCATCGGTGTGAGGGGATAAAAAGTCGGTGAAATAGTATCGTCGCAAAATAAAAAACAGCATCTTCCATTCAGAATGCTGATTTTCGATGAACTATCACTTTTCTGCTTTAAAGCGGAAGAGTTAATTGGACATCCGAAGTACCATCCCCGCCAAATTGAAGGGTCGCGATGGTCTGACATTTACCACCAGTAATTTTTCTTCTTAAAAGTGACATTTCACTGGCTCGGAAGGTGGAGACGTACTCCTCAGCTCTCCACTCTTCCCACGCTTTACTATGCTGACTTTCCAGCATTTGCCTGGCGATAGTTAAATGTGGATTTTTAATAAACCTCGGTCTTTCGCGTTCTGTCGGCTGCAAAAGTTTGCTGAACTTGGTTTGCATGTCATTTACTATTTTAACAATCGGCGCCTTTGTTGACACGTTTACAAATATTGTTTGTGGGGGAAACTGACCAAAGCCATTCAGCTGTACATCAAACGGAGTTATAGATTTGGAAAAACGCTCAAAATATTCCACAATTCGTTTTTCGTTCATTTCAAATTGCACAAAATTTATCAAGGTTATATGTGGAATTAAGCTGGTGGCATACTCGCAGCCATATCGTATTTTAAAAATTTTTTTTATCTCGGATAAAGAAGCGGATGTAACCTCGTCCGGAGAAATGACCAGTAAATACTCGAATAGTATTTTTGCCAGTTTATTTAGTCTCTGTTGATGAGACTCGTAATTCATTTCGGACATATTAATGCTTTAAGGTTTTACATTGGAACATTTAATGGGATATAAAAATACTAAATTTTACTCTCAATGGTCTTTGGATTCCAAATCGTTTTGGGGGAATCACCAGGAAACGACTTAAGCTGACGCAACAGCAGATGGTTGAGGCTCCGGTGGAAGTTTTTTGGCATAAGTTTTTAGAAAAAGCAAAAAACCACCTTCCCAATACAGGAACGTGGTTTTTACATCTATGTGATCCTGCTGGGACTCGAACCCAGGACCCCAACATTAAAAGTGTTATGCTCTACCGGCTGAGCTACAGAATCGGGCTTTAAACCCCTTGGTTTAAAGTGGTGCAAATATAGGACTATTCAATTTGGTGTGCAAGGCTAATTTTAATTTATTTTTTGGCCCTGCTAAGCCCCTAATTTGCTGTGTTTTATAGCTTCAACAAGCCGATGGCGCCATTGTTTCCGGCAAGTAATACTAATTTACCGCGCTTTGCTTTGCGGCATACGTTATAACTGGCGTCGTCAATTTTTGCCCATGTTTTGCCACCATCGGTGGTAATATTGCTGCCGGGGGTGCCGGTGGAAAGGAATGTGTTGCTATTTAAGTTTTCAACACATGATTGGAAACCGCGCGGACCATTTGATGGCAATCCATTATAACCAGCGGGAGCTGATTCCGGCATCAGGAAGGCTACGGAGTCGGTCTTTTTGTCATTTTCGTAATCGCCGCCGACTACAACAGACTCATCCTTGCCAAATGCAACCGAAAAAGCACCCCTGCTTTGTTTGCCGTTGGTTAAGGGTAGGGACACTGGTAGCCAGATTTTTTTTGGATTGTCGGGCGACATGAGTGCCCTGCTATGGCCACCGCCCGTCACTATGGTGATCAGGCCATTTAACCTGAGGCAGGTTCCACTTGCGGCGAAGGCTGCCTCGCCTGGCAGGGCGGCCGGCGCCCCATCAACCGGCCTCCAGCTTTCTCCGCCGTCGTTTGTCTCCATCAATAAAAATTTGCCTTTTATAGGGTCGCCTAAAACCATACCGTGATCTTTATTTGCAAAGTCCATCGCATCAAAAAAATACCCAGTATCTGTATTTTTATATTTTACCTGCCAGTTGGCGCCGCCGTCAGTGGTTTTTAAAATAAGTGCCGGAGTGCCCGAACTCATGATGATGGCCTCTTTAGCCGAAAATGCCTCAATATCCCTGAAGTCGGCTTTTTCAAAGCCTTTAACCTGTTCCCATTCCCAGGTTTTGCCGCCGTTGCGGGTAATGGCGATGGTGCCTTTGCTGCCGCTGATCCAGGCGACGCTGTCGTCAATTACAGAAAGCCCGCGGATGCTGGTAGGTTTGCCTTGCTGCAGCAACGTAATGGTTTGCCCGAAACAGGTAACTGAAACCAGGAAGAAAAGGGTGGAAACGATTAAGAGGCGGTAAAATGGGTTCATTTATGTAAGAATAAATCGTAACCGAAGATAAAGTTGCAGCGTTTTGGGAATGTGCCCGGAACGAGATTCGAACTCGTACAACCTTACGGATGCCACCCCCTCAAGATGGTGCGTCTACCAATTTCGCCACCCGGGCTTTTTTATAAATCGAAAGTCTTAAGCTGAAAGTCGCAAGTCATTTAAATAGACTTTTAATTTCAGACTCAAGACTTTCGACTTGAACAGGATGTGCCCGAAGAGAGACTCGAACTCTCAAGAGACAATTCTCAACGGCTTCTGAGACCGCAACGTTTACCAATTTCGCCATCCGGGCATTTCTGCTTAAACCAGCGTTTAACAGGGATGCAAATATAAAACTTTCGGGCAAAATTAAATGGAATAAATATTAAAAACAGATGAAGATGTTTAGGTCACTTTGATTTTAAGCAACTAACGACAATGAATTAGGGAAACTAACGGCCGGCCGGCGTTTTTGCCGAAATGAGCAATGCGGGGTAAACTGGTTGGGATGATTTACTGTTAAACGGCGCCGTTTTGCCAAATTTGATCTCATCCACTTCGCGTTGAAGCAGCACCATTTGATCTTCGAGCAGCTTGATGCGCATGTTGTAAATGCGTTCCTCCGTTTTTTGCGTGGTGCTGATGTCGCGGATATCACTGCGCAGGCCAAAGTAAGTTGTCATCACCGACGCGACCATACTGGCAGTACCCATGATGGTAACCGCCAGGTTCCTTATCGTGATTCCTTTTAATTCACGGTGTTCAATCGCGGTCATGTATCTGTCTGTTAATTAGTTACTTGGTTGGTTAACGTAAAAAGGTTTGGGAGAAGCGCCTAAATGACCGCAGAACGGTTTAACTATTAGGCAGGTGTGATCATTTTGGCCGGGGTAAAAAAGTTTTTGCCCAGATAGGACAAGCCCGCTGCAGCGGCAACGCCGCCAATTGTTTTCCAATCGAACGAAAAGGAACCGGCGCGGATGGCGCTTTCAATAGCAGTGATCGCCGCGCCGCCGGCTGAAACCAGCAAGCCCTTGCCGAGGTCGGCCAGGTTTAAGGAGAATAGGGGTGAAGTTTTCATATGTATTAGTTTGATTTTAATTAAGAGTTTATATCTTCATACCCGTGAAAAAAGAGGGTAAAATATTTTCTATTCAATATTTGCGAGGATTAGCCGCCTTAGGCGTGGTTTTTTGCCACTATGGTTCGAGCCTAACCGATTATCCAAAGATTTCTTCATTTTTCAATTTTGGCCAAACAGGTGTCGATGTTTTCTTTCTCATAAGCGGATTCATAATTGTATATTCTTTAGTTAAATCCGGTTATCACACTAATCAATTCTTTAGATTCCTGTTGAAGCGATCCATCAGAATTGATCCGTCGTACATCATTACTATTTTATTAACTATCATTTTTTTTAGTGCATTATCCTTTTCAAAAGGAGAGCATGTCGTTTTCATTCCGGGCCAGCTTGTTGCCCACATTTTTTATTTTGTGCCGTTCACTGGTTATCCGTTTTACGATCATGTATTTTGGACCTTATGCGTTGAATTTCAATTTTATTTGATCATAGGGCTGTTGTACTTTTTATCCGATCAGAGAATTTATAAAACGGCATTTCTAGTAGTTTTCACGTTAAGTTGCCTTTTCCCACTCTCAAAATCATATTATTTGGTATTCACCTATGCTCCCATCTTCGCCCTTGGTATCTCATTAGTACAGTTTTACCGAGACAAGCATTGGAAAAATATAATCCTACCGTTACTGATAGCTTGCTTTATCGGTTACCGGTTCGGACTTTCAATATTTGTTTTGCTTGTAGTCAGTAGTTTCATAGTCTTGTATTTTAAAATGTCCGTAAAACCGCTGATCTTCCTTGGCGACATTTCTTATTCACTTTACCTCATTCATAGCCTGGTCATAATATTGTTCGTTGGCTTCGGAAAAAGGTGCCATTTTGATTTTGATCATTATCAGTTATTTTGGCTTTTGCTCGAAGTTTCCATAGCTATACTGTTTGCTTATTTATTTTATATTCTCATTGAAAAGCCTTCGTTGACTATCTCCAAGCGTGTTTTTTATAATAAGAAATGGCCCTCTTTAAGGGTTGGTCAAAGCAAATCCATTTGAATTTAAAGTTGCTGGCGATGTCAATGTATAGGTGTTTTTGACCGATACATTGCCCAAGAGTGTTTTAGTACCTGAACCCGATAATGTCAGATTGTAATATCCTGGCGATGTAGGATCAGATAGAATCTGAATGTTTTGGTTGCCCGATGATTGATAGTTGACAGTGTTCACAGTCTGGTTGCAGTATAGCTTTCCGGTCTGCATTGGCTCTTGTGCATTAGAATATGCCAAAACACTCTTGTTTACAAAAATGCTGGTGCTGTCTACTCCGTTGATTGAACCGGTTGTAGTAATACCGCCCAAAGTTGTACTTAGTCCCGTATTTGTAAATATGACACCGGAGCCTACAAGTATATCCCACGAAACCGTCGGGGCGACGTTTCCTCCAATCCATACACCCATTGTAAGAGATGAATTGATGTTTACTGTAGTGCCGAAATTAAGCCCGGCGCGTACATCCCCGGAGACGTTGCCTGTTAAATTAACTGTCGGGTTTCCAGCGCTCAAATCTATCTTTCCGGTGCTACCTGCGCATGACATTGCAGCGAAAGTAACAGTCCCACTTCCAGATTTTAATATTGTGCCGCTGTATGTCGTAGTTCCAGACACGCTGAAATTATAGGTAGATAATTGAAGTGTACCACTATTTATACTAAGGGTGTTGCTTACTGTTGTGTTAGCGCTCAAAGTTGCCGTCGCATTATTATCGACTATAAGTTGATAATAGGATAAGAACGGCAACGTCATCGTCGCATAAACCCAAATAGAAGTAATGCCACTAAAGTTGTAATTGAAAACACCGGTTGGCATAGCTGTGTTGGCGGTTCCATAGCAATAGCCGGTGGTTATATTTAAGATGCTGGTACCGTCAGCTCCGGTAATATAGCCGTTGTTTCTCCACGGCGCCGAGCCATTAACAGTAACTGTTTTACCGGAAGCGATGACAAAAGCATTACTTCCGATCGCCCCTGGTGCATTGCCGCTGTTAGCGAGAGTAATGTTACAATTTGCTAAGAAGTTGAAAGTACCAGTACCGAAATTAACCCCATATCTCACATCTCCGGCAATATTACCGGTCCAGTTAACCGTTGGATTTCCTGTAAATGAAACAATACCGTTGACATTGAAGTTCGTTGTGGAAGCATTTGTGACACTGACGGTGCCGGAGCCGATTTTGCTCAACGTCCCGGATAAGGAAATATCCCCCAAAGTAGCATTGTAAGTTAACAACTCAAGAATGCCTGAGTTGACAGTTAATAGGTTATTCACAATTAAATTAGCAATACAGTATTTTGCTCCATTTCCCGTTGTCAATTTATAATATGTAACGGGGCATAGAAACTGATCCATTGCGCCACTGTATAATACGGTCGATTGAGTACCTGCCGAAAAATTGGCGATTATGTTGGCGTAACCTTGTAATTCCAATGTAATCAAACTCGCCGTAGTGCTAAAATCGATTATTCCATCGCAGCGTAAATCACCGATTATTTGTAGGTAGTTGTTAGTCAGACTACTTGTTGTACTGGTCAATTTACCATTTGGACCTATATAAAGATGTTTGATGGTTCTATTGAAAATATATCCCGTACCAGTGTTTGAATTAGAATAATTGACAGCATGATTTATATAAACGGTATCACCGACTTGAGGAATAGTCACATTCTTTCTATCAATAGCATTCGATACCCATGTATTAGGATTATTCCATTCACCATCAGCCACAGAATACCACACATTTGCCCTTCGCGCCATGAACAATGCAAAGGGCGCTGATGAAACAACCGAGACTTCGTACATAATTTTTCGCGTATTTGTTTATTTTTTAATGGTGCTCAAGAGATCACTTCGTTTAATTAAAAATTTCTTTGTTTAGCCATTACATAAACTGCGGCGGAAGTAAGCGCGGTGTTTGCTACGGAGATAGCTACGCCGCTTTCCAGGGTCATAACGCGGTTGCCGGCCAGGTCAAGGTCGAACAACTGGGGCGCCAGCGCGGCCAGCGAGCCAGCAGAGGTTGTACCATTATTGCCGGCGTTGCCGGCTACCTGCACCTGCACTATTTTGTTTTGCGCAGTAGAGGTTGACCCCACATACACATCAAAGTTTACTGCGGAACTACCCAGGTTGCGGAAGATGAGGTCGGTTATCACGCTGGCGTTGGTGCTGCCGGTTGTTACCTGGGTAACGGTATTAGCGGCCGTTCCGGATGCGATATTAACCGCAGGATAGCTTTGCGTTAAAGTGGCAAATGAGGTGGTATTTGATGAACTGGTCATAGTTTTGAGTTAGTGATTTAGTGAGTTATTGAGTTGTGATTTTTCCTTTCACCTTTCACCTTTCACCTTTTTCCTTTCGCCTTTTTATAGCGTTGTTTGGTAAAAGTTGTATGAAAGAGCGGTAGAACCACCCGATGGAGGGTTGATCCAGCCGGCATCGTAGCTGGTATTGGAGTTTTTGGCCAGCACCTGGCCGGTTGTTCCGCCGGAAGGGAGCACTTTGCCGGTTATGGAGGTGATCTGCGCCTGCAGCTTGCCGAAAGCGGATAGAATGCTATCGGTTGCGGTAATGGCCGACACTGTGCCAAAGCTGATACCGGTTAATACGGCCGCCAAAACCCGGGCCAGGGTAAAATAAAGGTTGGTGGTTCCTTCGGGCACCGCATCGGTGCTGCCGGGTGAGGCAACCAACTGGATATAAGTGGAGCCGCTCCAGCGGTATTCGTAATTGGTATCCTGTGCAATGTAGATGATGTTGGTTGTGCCGGTGCCGGGAAATGCTGCGAGGTTAGCAAACTCCTGCACTTCATCAACATAAGCGGGCAGCTGGGCCGAAGGCACTCTGCCGCTGCTATCCAGGCTGGGGTAGCCATTTGGTTGTGCCTTGTTGGCGGCATTTTCGGGCGTAAAGCCAAGCGAATTTTGTTTCGCGGCAAGTGCCGATGCCAGGTTCGCATTATCGGCTGGCAAGCCTGTTAGGTTAGCGAAAGAGTTATCCTGCCAGATGGTATTATAGTCGGTATTATCAAATTTAGCCAACACCTGGCCGGTGGTACCGGCGCCGGGGACGCCGATACCTAATAATGATAAGCCAGTACCCCAAACACCGCCGGTTTTAGGGCCAAAAAGCATATAGCTGGAGGTATTGATGTAAAAATTACCGTTAACCCCGGTGGAAGTGTTGGAGGGATTCGTAGTACCGAAAAGGATAGTGTTGCCGTTGGTCCCGTTTGTGCCATTGGTACCCGGGGTGCCCTGCGGCCCCTGGGGCCCGGTCGCCATTGAAAATACCTGCGACCAGGCCCCTGCAGTTTTTTGATAAAAGATGCCCGTATGGGTATCGATATAGCTGTCTGAATTTTTGCCGATGGAGGTTCCCGGAACTCCCGATCCATAGAGCATAGCGCCGTCGGCGCCGTTGGCTGCTGAGATGGTGTATACGACCGCCCAGGTGCCGGAAACTTTTTGCGCGAATGAACCGGCTGATGTGTTTACAAAAACATCGCCGTTATTGCCCGTGGTGTTTTGCGGCAGCGTTGTACCGAACGAGATTTTGGCCCCTGTGGTAAGGTTAGCCTCCAAAAACTGAAGCAGCAGGGTAAATGTGTATTGATAGTCGGTACCGCTATCAACCAATACCGAGACATCCGACGCGTTGATGGCGGTGGCTACCGGAAGTTCGCTTATTTTTTTATCAGTTGGCATTAACTAGGATTTTTCGCTTTTTTTAATTTGTTTTTTATTGGCGCTCAAGAAGGCTCCGCCGTTTTTAAGATTTGATTGATTTTAAGATTATGGCGGACGGCAAACTACCTGATCAATTCATGAACTCGGTGATGGGCAGGTAGACATCGGCTCTAGTAGGATCATAGCCGGATGAAAAGTTGAAATTTGTCCGGTCGATGCTTCGGATGCGGGGGCCGGATTGTCGGCTGCTTTTGTTTTTGCCGTTGTATTGCCATAGCGGGAAGTCGGCTTTGTTATCCCACAAAAACTTCTCCACTTCATTAGCGTGGGCGTTGGCTACGCTGCGTTGCTGTTGTACCAGCTTTACAATATCTTTAGGTGCGACCGCGTCGGCGTTGTCATGATGTTTTAAAACAGGGCCGGTGGCGGTGTAATGCACGGCATCTGCTTCTATAAACCTGGCGAAAGTAAAATAGACCAGGGTAGGCAACAGCCCCTCGTACAAAACAATGTGGCCGTATTTGTCCAGGTATTCGCTGCCATTTAAAAGATCTTTGTAAGGTTGCGGGGCTGAGTCCTGCAGGGTGCCATCGGAGTTGAAGTACTGCATAAAATCGTAGAATAGCGCATGGCCCAGGAAAGGCTTCAAGTCGAGGTCCTGCGCTTTTTTGATAAAAACATTCAGGCGCTCAGGTTTGATGTTTACGGAGATGTCCTCGTAATTCTGGAAGGTGGAGGGGTTGATGAGATATATGGCGTTCATGGGGGGGTGATTAAGTTGGATTGAGTTGATTAAGTTGGATTGAGTTGATTAAGTTGGATTGAGTTGATTAAGTTGGATTAAGTTGAGTAGGTTAGTTTTATTTAAGTTGAATGTTATAACTCAATCAACTTAATCCAACCTAACCAACCAATTAACTAACAAGGCACATCGCCTCTGCCTCTGCTTGTTTAAAGCCGTAGGCATAAACTAAGGTGGCTACTTTGTTTTCGGCGGGGATTGCGGCAAGGAGTAATTGGTTGATGCTGGCGCCGGCTTTTATGCCTGCTATATCGTCGGCGATGGTGGCGGGCACCTGCAGGATATTCCAGTTACCGGCCGGGTTGATCTTCGTGTAGAAATGGCTGAAGATCTCAGCGAAGGTTTCGGAAAGTTCGAGCCTGTCGGGCGCGGTATTGTCGTTAAACTCGCGGATCGCTTCTTTTTTTTCGCTGCCATTGCTCAGGCCTGAAGAGTTTTCCGGGTTGATCAGTTCTTTCGGAACAGAAAAGCCTTTAATAATGCGCGCCTCCACCGATTTTTCTGTCGTCTCAAACAACTTATCGTTATTCTGGATAGAATAGGGCTTAAATTCAGGCTTTGAGTTTTCGTCCTCATACTCAATCACGATGATCTTTTGTGCACTTTTTGCGCCCTGGAACGATCCAAGATCTTTTTCAAGCTGTGATGGGACATTTGTGTAGGGCAGGTCGGCGCCTTCAGGTTGGCTGTTATCAGCCTCTTCGCGCCTGGACTGCATAAAAAGCATCGTCGAAGGCAGGAAGCCGGTGGTGACTTCCCGGTTGTTGAATATCTTGATACCTGCTTCGGTTTCAAAGTCTTCCCAAACACTGTCGGCTTCTATCAGCGGGTAATCATCAACCTCCGGGTTAAAATAAAATAGCTGCCCTTTATATTTATCCCAGCCGCCGGCCGCCAGTACTTGTTTTTTGATGGATTGAGGGTTTGGGTCGTATCCGTCCAGGAAGGTGATCTTGCTGCGCATGATATTTTTCCAGGTTTTGCGGCCCCAATCTGAATATAACGCGAATTTCCCGGCAGTTGTCGCGTCGTCGGTATCGCCCATGCGAATATCCTCAAACTTGACATAACTTACGGATGCGACCTTATAATTGGCGTTATAGTTTACATGTATGCCAAATCCGGTGAACAAAGCTTTATCGGTAGCAATGGCCTTTAACAATTTAGCCAGCGTTAGCCCTTTAGCGTTAACCACGTGTTTGCCCAGGCCGGGCAATTCAAAACCGTTGCCGGCGATGAATTTTGCCCGTTTGTTCCAGCAATCCTTAGCGGTGGGCGAGGCGGCAACTAACTCGAGCATCCGCTGTGGGTAGGCATTGTCGACGTCGTAATTGAGTATGCCAAAAGTTTGATTGGGCCTTACAAAAATCCTTCGCTCAATTTGTGGTAAATAGGTCTTCATGGGTTTGTTGTAATGTTTGAATGTTGGAAGGGTGTAAAGTTGTTTGCCCCGGGTATGGCAGATGGGTCCCGTCTGTTGTTACCGACGAATCATGTTGCAATGTTTTAGAGTGATCGGGCTGAACAGTTTCATTTTCGGTTAACGTTGCAACATTACAACCTTCCAGCTTTTCAACAAATAACTCAGCGATATACGGATACTTTTCCAGGTACCACTCGACTTCTTCGTCACTCAGGTTTTCATTGGTATGAATGGCCGGCGAACGCGGGGCAAACTGGTGGCAGCCGGGTTTTAGTTTATATTTCTTGTTCATAATGCATCGTTCAAGGTTGATGGATCATAGTTCATGGTATGTTTAGTTCATGATCAATGTGCTATCAACCATGAACTATGAACCATTTGCTAGCTTGCTACCAAGGCTTCAATTGCGGCAATAGTGCTGCTATAAGTAGCCGGGCCGCTGGTTGGCGGGATGGATACCGCACGCGGTGGATATGGCTCGCGCAATTTATCCGGGTTGGTTAGTTTGAGCTTGTAGCCACCATCAACGGTTTCGTCGGCTGCGCTGCGTTCGGCATCGGTAAGGATGAGGCCGTTTACGGCACCGAAAAGTTCAATAGCGGAATCGCTGGAGCTGAAGTTGTTGACGGTGATGGCGCATACACGGCCATACCCCATAGCCATCAGCTGTGCTTTGACATCGACAGAAAAACCGGCGATGTTAAAATCGATCTCCTCGGTATACCGGGGGCCGACGGACGTTTTGGCGAGCTTGGACGATGTGTTAAAACTGTTGTTGGTGCCGTCGAATTTATAAATATGGGCACCGGTTGCAGCAGTTAAACCGGTTACGATAAGTGGGTTGGTGGTATCGTAAGTGAGGGTGATATCGCCTTGGTTGAAGATGTAGATCACATCCTCGATGCCGGCGGTTACAGGGGCATCAGTACCTAAACTGAAGCCTGCGTTTATTTTATTGTAAATGGACATGGGAATTAATTTGACCCCCTGGCCCCCTAAAGGGGGTGAAGGAAGTATGGTTTGAAATTTGATTAATAGGGAGAACAATTTACACCCCCTTTTGGGGGGCTTGGGGGTTTAAGCTGACAGGTAAAAAAGCTCGTTGGCAAACTTGAAGTTTACGGCGGCTTTCATGCGGGCTTTCATGCGGACAACGTTGTCGTTGGTGTAAGGCTTCATGTAAACCGTAGAGAGTTCGGAAGCATCGCCCAGCAGGTCCACGCCCAGGAACAGGTTTGACGAACGGGCACCAAGGATGGTGTTTGCCTGCCAGTGGTTCATGATCTGCAGCGGCAAACCCAGGTAGTCCATCTTTTTTACATCTGTAAACGCGTTGATCACGTTCAGTGCTTTGTTGGCCTGTGCCTGGGCATAAGCGTAGCCGATATGCAGCGGGATTTGCAGGTTGAAATCGTCCTGGATGCGATCGGCCGGGTCGAGCTGTGAATAAACGCTGCCTAAAACGGATAGCACATTGCTCACATTGATGTAGCTTATGGTAGCTGCTGTGGCTGTGCCGCTGAACGAGGCAGCCAGGCGGCTGTTGATCTCGTTGTAGTTGCGCACCAGTTTAAAGGAGGTTGCATTTACCACCTGGATAAAGTACGATTGTCCCTGGATAGGAATGCCCGGAGAACCGTTGGTAATATCCTTGCTAGTGCCGGTTACTGCGGTTACGGTCACCACGTCGCCATCGGCCAAAGTTGAAGTGTCGCTAACTGTCACCACCCCGGTGATATCAATTGCGGTGGCAGCCATTGAAGTCGCCGGTTTTGCCAGGTTTACTTTGTAGACGCCTGACGCAGTGGCAATGCTGGGTAACAGCCCGGTAAAGCCAGCTGTAAACGTTGCTTCCTTGGTGGATCCCTTGCCCAGCCAATACAGGCGTTCGTTGGCGATCTGGATTTTGGTTAGATAACGCTGCACCATAAAGTCGGACAGGTCGACAACGCCTTCATAATCCAGGAACGCACCGGGTTTTAAGCTTTGCGCCTCCCACGACTGGATCAGCTTGTCCCATTGTTCTTGTTTCATAAATTCGTAAACCACGGGGTCAAGGTAGCTTTCGGTTTGCAATGCGGTTGTACCCTGGTCGTGGAAAGTGCCTGAAGGGTCCTGCAAAACCACGTCGTCATCCACATCAAGGATGATCTTGCGCGATTTGACGTCATTAATAACGGTCAGTAGTCCACGCTTAACGGAATCGGCTTCCAAAAGCGTGCTGGCCATAAACCCGGCCAGCGCTTCGCCGGCATAGGTGTTGTTTGTAAAGGTGAATTGAGCCATTTTTAGTTTTTTGGTTTAATTATTTGATTGGTTTAGTGGCAGTGGGGAGTTGCCGTAGCAGTCAGGGTTTAGAAAAAAATTACTGCAACTGCTACTTTCTACTGCCACTTATTTGGAAACCGCTTTCCTCACTGCATTTTGGGCCAGCGGTGTTTGCGGGGCGAAGAAGGGAATCGGTTCAGATTTTGCTTTGCTGCTCCGTTTGGAACCTCCGGGGGTGAAATCTGATTTGATCTCGTTTTTTACTTCTTCGCGGGTTTTCTCCAGGCGCAGGCTCGCTGCCTCAAGTGCTTCCCGCGCTTCAGCCAACAGTGCGTTTTGTGCATGCAGTTTTGCTTTGATGTGCTGCAGGCGACTTTGTACGTCTATCGGCTTTTTTGATTTTAATTTGTCCGAAGGCATGGCGTCGTCGTCATCGTAAGCGTCCTGGTCGGCATCGGGTTCAGCATCCGGGTCAGCGGGCGTCACTTTTTGCACTTTACCGCTTTGAACCGCAATCTTGCTTCCGCCGGCTGTGGTGTAACAATCGCTGGCCGCCGGGATGCTCATGTCTTCGTCGTTGTAAACTTCGGTGCCTTCGTCCAGCTCGCCGGCATGGTGCAGGATGCCCTTGTCGGTAATCGTTTGTTTGTTCACTACCTTCTTAAAGAAGTTCATGATCTTATCCAAAACCGACGTGGTTCTTTCGATAAGTTCTTTGTTTTCAGTGTTCATGTTGCTTTTATTGGTTAAGATTTTGTTGATATAGCGTTTGTAAAATACCGGGGCGCTGCTGACATAATTTTGTATGATGGCTTTGTTGGTGATGTCGGAAGTGTAATCTTCCACCTGGTCGATAAAGCCCAGGTCAAGCGCCTGGTCGGCGGATAACCAGGTGACGGAGTTGATCAAACTGTTAACGGTAACGCCGTCCAACCCGGTTTTATCCATATAAATTTGCGCCAGGCGCGCCTGCACGGTGTTCAGCATCTGCACGTCTTTCAGCAGTTCGTCGGCATTGCCGCCGGTGCCAACCATCGGTTTGTGGATCATCAGCAAAGCATATTTGCTCATTACCACACTTTTACCGCCCATGGCCACTATCGAGGCCGCTGAAGCAGCGAGAGCATCAATATAGGTAGTGACATTGCCCGGGTATTTCTTTAGCAGATCGTAAATTGCAATGGCGTCAAAGGCACTACCGCCAACAGAGCTGATGTGTACTTCCACATCCTGGCCGGCTGCGGCCTCCAGTTGTAATTGAACACAGGATGATGATAAGCTGCCGGAGCCAATGCAATCCGTGTCGGTGTCGTATAGATATATTTTGTAGCTCATTTTTTGGATTTGAGATGTTATATATGAGATTTGAGACTTTTAAAATAAAGTCCGACGAATTTGTGCCTGGAAATTGGGTTTGGAAACCCTTTTGTGATCCCGGAAGACTTATTAATACAAATATCCGGAGAAGTTTTTAAAGTGGTGGTGACAGTGTTTTGTCAGTAATGTTTTTTATGCTGATTGGCATATTTTAATGTTGATGACGCTGCACATAACAAAGGTCGGAAGAAGTTTTTAAGATGATGGTGACAGTGTTTTGTCAGTACCTTTTTTGTGATTTCGCCGATTTGCGTTTGATTTCACCGATTTCAATCCGACCTGGGCCGCTATAACAAAGGTCGGGAGAAGTTTTTAAAACGATGGTGACAGTGTTTTGTTAGTACCGTTTTTTGTGATTCCACCGATTTTCATTTGATTCCACCGATTTAAATCCGAACCGGGCTGTTATAACAAAGGTCGGGAGAATAATTGGAGGTAATGGTGACAGTGTTTTGTCAGTACCTCAATCAATGGATCGGAATACCCTGTTCCACCTTACTTTGTGAAAGATATCTTTCGTAGAATCGGTACTAAAAAAGTTGATGACGGCCTTGCCGATAATATGGTCTTCAGGAACATAACCCCAAAAGCGGCAGTCGAGGGAATCATGCCGGTTATCGCCCATCATCCAGTAATAATTCATTTTAAAAGTGTAACTATCTGCTTTTTTTCCATTTATAAGGATGTCATTCCCCGAGCCTTCAACTTTATTATGTTCGTAAACTTCGATGGCCCGGCGGTACAGGGCAAGCGTAGAATCATTCAGTTTTACGGTCCAACCCTTTTTGGGCATTTGGATGGGGCCAAAATTGTCGATGTTCCATTTAAAATGCGGGTCGTGGGGGAACATCGCAGTATCCGCAACACCCGCAGGCTGAATGTAAGGAGTAACACTTTTAACGTTGGAAAATGATTTTAATGTTGCCACGCTTTGCGCCGGCATAACTACCTCGGCCGTATTGGGCCCAAGTGGCTGACGGATTTCCATATGCAGATCCTCGAGTGCCTGGGGATTGATATCGGTACCATCAGTAACCACTGCGTATGATGTTTGGGCTTTTGGCGCGTTCCATGACGCTTTTCCGTTTATATACACCTGGCTGTTAACGATAGTAAGCACATCGCCCGGTGTGGCCTGGCAGCGTTTGATAAGTGTAGTGCGCTGGTCGACAGGCACATCAAGGTCGGCGTCCGCAGGTTTATTAAACACTACCACATCGTATTTTTTAACGCTGGTGAACCCGGGAAGCCGGAAATAGGGCAGCTGAATGGCATCCCAGTAAGTTTTTACGCCAAACATAGTTGGCTCTGTAAACGGGATGGATAGTAGAGTGATGGGCATCCGAGGGCCATAGCTGCATTTACTTACAAAAAGGTAGTCCCCGGTTAGCTCAGTGCCTTCCATTGAACCGGAGGGAATAGCGTAGGCAGAAAACAATAAGCCACGGATAATTGTAGCCGCAACTACTGCAAATATGATGGCATCAATCCATTCGCGCGTTTTACTTTTTTTAACTTTTGGCTTATTTGATTTCTTTTTACTGAGGAATTTCCAGTTCATGATAAACGGAGTTTATCATTAGACAGGCCAGGCGGCAATTTGTTACACATTGTTTAATTATTCCCGGCAAAACTATTCAGCGCCCGCCAAATAGTGCGTTCATCTTTGCCAAACTTGATTTCAGCTTCAAGTACTGCCTGGTTTTTACTGATGCCCCGCGTTTTCGTTTGCGCCTGCACCCAAAGGTAAATTTCGCGGTATGTAAACAGCTTTGCTGTAATAAAGCCGGCTTTGTACAAAGCCGAAAAGACGCCATCGTCAAACAGCGTGTTTGCGAGTTGGATGTTCATTGTTTAATTGTAAAAATTATAATGGTTGTAATATGTTTGAAAGGTTGGTACCGCCCGCCGTTGAAAGGTACACAGAATCAACAAAATGCTGTCTACAGGTTGACCCTGTTGATAGTTTGTGCCAGTATATTTTGCTGGTTATTGATATCCTTTACATCGACATATACCGGGGGGAAATTATTGATCATTTGGTAAGCGATGGAGTTGGCCAGGTTTTTTTGGTCGTGAACCGGTTGGTTGTAGTAACGGTTGGCATCGCCGCCATCGGTAAAAATACCGCCTACTGCGTAACCCCGCCCCGGATTTGCTATGGAAAAATCCCGGCCGCCGAAGCCGACATTAATGGCGCTCACCAGGTTTCGCGCCCATGGGATACGCATTGCCTCTGATACCACAACCCCCTCGCCTGAACGGAGCCAGGCATTGGTGTTATCGGTTTTGCTGTAGCCTGGCAGTACGCCTCCACGGCCGTCTGAACTGTAATGTAAGCCGCCCGAAGCATAGGCAGGCGGTTTCTGCGCGGCTATTTTGGCGATCTCTACAGCAGTCTCAGCAATAATTACCGGGACTACAAAAGGCGAAAGTACACCGGATTGTGCCGTCGCCTTGGTAATGGCCAATGCGCCGTTGATAACAGCCTGTGCAATGGAGGCTTCCTGTTCCTGCTTAAATGCTTTGGCTTTTACCTGTGCCTCCTGTTGTTTAAACTTTTGTTCGATGGCCAGCTTTTGCGCTGAGGTTAAGCTGCTGTTGTTGAGCTCTGCTTGCTTATCTTGCTCCATCGACGCGATTTTGGCGTCGCTGGACTGTTTTATTCCATTGCTGACAATTGAAAAGGCTTGGTCTGCCAGCTCTTTTGCATCCTTTAGCTCTTCATCTTTTAATTGCCGCCGCCTTTGTTTGTCTGCCTGGTCTTTTTTCTTGTCATATGCAGTTTTAACATCGTCCAATTCCTGTTGCAGATTTTTTTGAATCTCGGATAATGCGATTGCATTTCCTTTCGCCGCCGTAATTTCAAATTGATATTTGTCGTTGATCTCCTTTTTTTGTGCCTCAAACTTTGCTTGCGGATCGTCAGCATTATCCACTGCGCGTTTATCGTTTGTAAGCAATTGTTCATTCTTTTTCCTGGCGGCATCATCAGCTTCCTTATCATCAATGGCTTTTATTGCTGCAGTCGTTTGTTTCGTTATTTCGAGCCGCTTTGCATAGCTCAGCCACCATGCGGTCTCTTCATCTCCCAACTTTTTTTTAAGGACGGGCAGGTCATGGGATGATGCTGTTTTAATTTCAGCCTGCAGCTTTCTCTGGCGACCTAATATATCCGCGTTGGCTTTGTCCAACTCCTGTAGTTTTTCGGCTTGCTGTTGTAAAACCTCCGCCTTTTCCTTGTCGGCGCCGTCCCTCATATTTTTGATCCGAAGTTCCGCTAATTCGTTCAAGGCTTGTTGGGTACGCTCTTTATCTTGCTCATTGTATTTGTTTGTTATAGCCTCAAGGTTGGCGTGGTTCTCATTTAAAAGCTGGTTTTTTGAAGCGTCGAATTGTTTTTGGGTTATCTGTTTGTTTTTTAAAAACTCAGTTAGCTTTTTAAGTTCATCCTGGTAACGGTTGTTTTCGGCAAGCACCTCGCTGCCATAGGCGCTGTAGGTGGATTGCGGTTGACGCCGTAGCGAATCCGCCCTGATCCGGTCAGCTTCGCCGGCAAATGCTTTTTGCTGCTGCAAGGTTGACTTGTTTAGATCAATCAAATCATTATTGTCCTTCGCTACAATACCTAAAACCCTCGCACCATTGTTTTTTGTGTCCTCGGCAACCATTGCGGTTAGTGCATCGTTCTGTTTTTTTAAAAGTGTTGAATTATGTTTTAAATCTGAAATAGCATTTTTAGCCGCTTTAACCTGTTCCTCAGCGCTTTGTTTATATCCATAAAGTTCATCAGCCTTTGAGTCGAATCCCTGTACACCATCGCCTCCTTTTTTGTTTTGTAAATATGTACTAAGCTGTTTTTGCGCTTCAACAAGCTGATCATTTAATTTTTTTAATTTTTCCGTTTGTTGCTCAATGGTTTTGTCGTTTGAAAACTGCCTGAGCATATTTTTTGTAATCGTTTCCTGCGCGGACTTTGCACGGGAATTTCCCATGATGGCCTCGGTTAATTTATCATATTCTTTTGTTGCTTTACCTTGCAGAATAGCATCCGTAGTTAAGTTTCCGAAATAGTCGGGAAATTCCGATTGCAATTCGGCAACAATTTTTCTTTGCTCCTTTTGGGATGCATTACGTTTTTGGGAGGCGTCGTAAAGCATTTTTAGACGAATTAACTCTTGCTGGGCGTCATCTTTTCCTTGTGCCCTCACCTGGTTTACCGCATCCATAATAGCCTTATTATCCTTCAGTGCGCTATTTAGTGATGAGACGGCCTGGTTAGCTTTAAATAAACCACCTACCCAATCAATTATTTGAGGTAGAAAAGTAACTATTATGGCAAGCCCGCCACTAAGGGAGAGCTTAAGTGCGTCAAATGACTCTGTGAAAATTTTGATTATGCCGTCCCAGGTTCCAAATGAACCAGCTAAATCGTTAACAGTATCTTTAACTTTATCGCCACTCGATTTAAGCTTTTCATTTTGCGAATTCAGCTTGTCGATCGTTTCGTTTAGTTTAGACATATCTTTGCCCAAAGATCCGATATTACCCGACAAGCCTGCCAATGGATTTGATAAGCCGTTAATTGAATTACGCAAACTATCAAAAGCAGCTTTATACTGGTTTATTTGCGCCTGGCCATCGGTGCCAACTTCTATGTCAATCAGGATTTTTTTATTGAAATCATCTGCCATTTTATACTATATTAAATTGTAAGTTTAGTTTTCATTCAAATTAACCACCATGAATATTTTAAGAGTAGAAGAATTTACCAGGCAGTCCTACAAAGAATTAGCGGGGTTTGTAAACAAAAATCAAATCAAAAGGGAGAACATTGTCAGTATTGTTAGCCCAATGCAAGGCGTGGTCCTTTTATATTATTATGCTGAGAAGTAACCCGTCCTTTACCGCCTTGTCGCACGCCTTTAATCATTTGCAGTTGTAGGATAACGGCAAATGCAAATATACAAAATTATGTTTAAAATTCCAAATGGCATAATTATATATTTAAGCATAGCTGAATTTTCATCGCCCTCATGCTTCGCTACATTTAGTTTTGACGCGTTTTTTTAAACGAGGCAAAATTATTGCTAAAAATTTTGGCATTTTAAAATTTAATTATATTTTTAACTGCTCATAAATTTTATCAACTCTCACCAAAACAATAAAATGAAAAAAGTTATCTTTCTCCTTTCACTTATCGCATTCGTCGGCTGTAAACCATCCGTCAAACAAAATTCAAATGGCGCTGATTCGGGAAGTACGGTCAACAGCAATGGAAAACCCATAGATACTTTGCAGTCCATTATTAACGCAAATATTAACCGTCAGCCTATTGTTGATACCACTTTTCTTGGATTCGCGTTTAGCATGACCGAAAAACAGGCGTTGGAGCATTACATTCAGTTGGTAAAAGATAAGCGCCTTGTGAAAGATGCCGATGGAAAACTGTTTGAGGCGCCGCTAACCTTTAGCATGATAAAAGCTAAAGCAACGATAGGGCCGGAGTTTCACGATGGTAAAATGTATAAGCTCACCCTAATGATAACACCCGCTGATGATGCCGCAACGGCTGAAACTGTATTTTTCCAGGCGGCGACGGCCTATATGAAAAAGTACGATGGTGGCGGTTTTACTTTATACAGTGAGGCCGATCCGGCGGACCCGGCGGTAAAACGTTTTCATTGGATAAAGAACAATCTTCACATTTATTTATATAAAGGCAATGCGGAAACCTTTGTAAGTTATACCAATATGCCGGTTGGGCAACTGGTGTATAAGAGCAAGAAAAACGCGGCGGATAGTTCAAAGGCCCAAACCAGCAAGGATATTTAGTTGAAGATGGTTTACAGATTATCCAGGAATAACCTGAAGAAGCGAGCGCCGGATATTTACAATTTAAAAATTAAACACTACAAATCCAAGTTTTATTAAAATGAGAAAGATACTTCCAATTTTCTTAATAGCATTGTCAGCGTTATCCTGCGAGAACCGCGATGCTTCAAAATACTATGATGACGCCAAAACAAAGGTTGACAGCCTTAACCCAGGCGACAGTGCCGGAACCGACAGAACCGCGAAGTTAAAAGAAGCTTTGCAGGACCTGGACAAAGCTGTAGCAAGCGATCCCGACTATGTAAAAGCATACCTGAAGAGGGCTTATGTAAAGCGAGCTCTTGGCGATAACCAGGGTGGTTTGGCAGATGCCGAAAAAGTAGTTGAGCTGGACCCCAAAAATGCTGAAGGCTACTCATTTATGGCCGAAACCAAATCTATGTTGAACGACTACGCCGGCGCGGTAAAGGCATGGAGTAAAACGATTGAAATTTACCCTAAAAAAGGCTTTTTATATGGTTATCGCGCCGGCCAGGAAGCATCATCCGGCGATAAAACCGGTGCGTTAAAAGACTATGACCAGGCATTAGCATTAGCAGGAAACGATTTGGAAAAAAAACATTTTTATTATGACCGCGGAATGCTTAAGCTGAACGTGAACGACAAAACAGGCTGTGCAGATCTGGCAAAATCGGCAGAATTGGGTTATGAACTGGCTAAAAAAGCTCTTGCAGATAGTTGTAAATAATAGTTATCCCAATTTCACCAATTCTACTTTCGTTGGCTGCCCTTTTCGCCAGGAATCGATCTTATTAATATAATAATAGGCACTATCCTGTGCGATGTAAATCGGGATCATCAGGTCAAGCTCGAGAATATCGCGGGGTGTAAGCAGTAGATATCGTAGTACCTTTTTAGTTTGCGTGAGTATTTTCTCCAGCTCGGGATAATATTTTAAGCGTAAGGCTTCAAACATAAGGCTGCCCTGGCCGTAGGCCGGATCGAGCACCGGCGCATCGGGTTTATAAAAATACGGGGTGCTGATCACGTCATTGATCACCCGGGTATTGCCATTCCCGTCTGTAAACGTTACGTCCTGGTTGTTGAGGGCCAGTTTTTGATCGATGAGTATCCTGGGAGTTACCCCAACGCTAAAGTCATTGCTGCCGCTTGTAATATCGATCATGTTGATCTGCGCGACCGTGCCCCCGGTGTATGGGCGATTGAAAGTTGGCCCAAAGGGGCTTGTAAAAAGTGTCGCGTTAGCTGGAAGTGTTTGGTCGTTGATCCTGATTTGCGACCACCCAAATTTTAATGGTAAAATATTGGGGTCGGTTTGGTATTGCATGTAATTCACCTGCGCATAGTTACCCAGTTGAAAGCTGACCTGCTTGCCCTGGTCAAGGCATTTATTGCTCCAGTCCCTTGCGACGGGGATGTTATTTACAATATCCTTAAACGAATTAAAGGCAATAGTTTTGCTGGTGTTGTCCGTTTGGCAAATGATGCCGAATCGCTGCAGGGTGTCCTTCAAAAGATCTTTCTGGCTGATATCAGGGAATATCCTTTCACATTGCACGGTTTGCCCATATTGTACGGTTTGATTTTGACTTTTAATGATAAAAGTGGCGCCAGGGTAAATCCGGGCGAAACTGGGGTTATACCCATGCCACTCCAGCGCAACATACACGCCTCCGTTTTTAGGCAAAGTGGTTTGAAAAGAGATAACGGTGTTGTAAAGATCGATATGTGCAATGATGCCACCCCCATCTCCGCGTTCCCGCGTCCAGCCATTAGGATCGGATCCGGGGGGATTCCCTGCTTTTTTTTCGCCATGTCCGGCGAATGAAAAATCGTACCAGGTTAAAGCCACATCCTTATCAGCAGGATATCCCGGACTGCGGTAATAAAGGTTCATTCTCAAAATGGTGGGATTGCTGCCCGGAGATTCCTTGCCCTGCAAATAAACATGCGGAAAAGTTACGGTGATGCTAACGTCGTTAATATCATTAGCGGTGAATAAATTGTTACCGGTGAATTGGTGCGACAGATCAGCATAAACCGTGCCCCATGTAAGCGTTGTTCCGGGATTAGCCGAATTCGGGTGATTCAGATCGAGCTGTGTTTGACTGGCAACGCTCAAGCCTTTATTGTCAACTTGATTTTGAAAGTCTGTGCCGTGCTCAAAACTACTGTTGGAAAACTGGGCGATCATTAACGGATAAAGCGGGTCGCCGAATAGTGAACCGGTGCCCTTATATCCCGAGGAGTGTAACAGCAACCCGATAGCCGTTTTGATAAAAAAGCCCGGCCGCAGGTCGTGCACATCAATGGGGTCGGCAAAATTATCGCTTAAATTGCCATAGTCGATCACCGGATATATCCAGCCATCAGTTTTGGTTTGGGAATCGGCGGCATTATCCAGGTTCCAAAGATGATCAAAGGGTTTCCAAACCAGGTTTTGGCCGTAGTTGCTCCAAACGCTGGTGCTGTCGCCCATATCATACAATTTCCCGTCAATGGCATCAAAAAAATCAACATTGCCTGAAAGAATAGTAATACTTGCAGTGTCATGATCAATATTGTTCAGCTCACCTATCCCGTATGGCACTATTTCCAAACCATCCTGGATAATTTTTGCCTGGTATTGCTGGTAAGGCAGGTTTGTGGCCAAAGCCACATCGTCTGGGAACCCCAATATCTGCCGGTTGCGCTGGGTTAACGGCAGCTTAAACTGGTTGCTGGTGTTTCCCTGCTGATTTTGCACCTCGGCCAGGTTGTTGATCTGGAAAGTTAAGGCAATTGGGGTGTCATCGCTGAGGTCGACAAGCTGGTCATTAATATATAGCTTGAGTTGGTCCATTTTTATTTTGGTTTTTAAGCGTTACTGAAATACTATTGCCCTTGAATATTGATGGATGGCATATTAAAGGTCACGCTGAACGGCGCCTGACCGTTGAGGGTTTCATACTCGCTGAAGGTCGCCGTATTTAACACCACGGTTTGCCATTTTACCGGATTTTTATCCACCAGCATTTGTACTTTAGGAGAGTATTTGATGGACTGGAGCCCCTTAATGTCGGCAACCGACAGGTCCTCGGCCATTACTTTCATCTTTTGCCCGGCGCTTTTGCCGATCACCTCCTCGATGCCGTCCTGGTTTGCCCAATCAAACACATAGTTTTTTATGATCACCGCATTTTGCACGTCGAGCGAAACCTCCTGGTTGTAAACAAAGCGGTAATAATTCCACGACCCTGTTAAACCGATCCATCGCAGATATACAGATTGTTCGTCGACTGCGTCATCAATTCTGACTGTCTGACTTTGCGTTACCTGGTGCGGCGTACCATCGCTATCGTTGTACATTAATGCAAGGGTGAAAAAATAAATATCGCTGTCAAAAGCTTCATTGATCAGCAGGCGGTTCAAGCCAAGTTGAGCGGGTATTGGTGTGTTTACGGACGACTGGCTGGCAATAATAAATTTGCTGCCATCCTGGTTGAGCAGCCAGGAGCCGCCTTCATTCAACAGGTAGCTATTTTGCGATCCACCTGGTAACGCGTTCCGGTTTATATCGAGTAAAGTAAGCTGGCAATAAAGCTGCAGGCCTGCCAGGTTCTCGCTATAAATAAAACCAATATCAAAAGGATAGCCGTTTGAATACGCCGGCTCCGCAAAATCGGTTATCCATTTTGCGCGCTGGCTGCTATCAGTTACCGATTGAAATGGTACATAGGCGGCCAGGTTACCCCTGTAGGCATCGCCAAGCTGTTTTGCGGCATACAATACATAATAGGGATCGGTAACCGGTATATAAGTCAGCGTTTCGGCGCCGCTTAACTTACCATCCCAATACTCAGCATAAGCGATTTGGTAACTAGCGCTTAGACCATTGTCGCGATAATTGATTTGGGTGAAATCGCTGTTGTCCTTTGCACGTAACAGGCTTTGCAAAAAATTGCTGATGTCAGCTTTTACCAGGCCGGTATTGTCGGGTCGGTTTGCCGAGATGATGGTATTTTGCTGCCCCGAGACCGGATCCTGGTAAGTGATCTGTGTGCGTACCTGGTAGTACGGCCTTAACAGGTTAATGTTGATAAAGCCGGTAGCATTTGTGGTGAAAGGTGTGCTGATAACCAGGCTGCCATTGGTTTGCACAGAATTTACCTGGTATACACCCACATACGGGCCTGCATTTATATATATATTTACGGGCGTAACGTTGGTTAAAACGATATTAAGCAGGGCGGCGTTGCTGATCGCGCTATTATTTGCCGAGATGGCATTTGCGATGACGGTAGTATTGGTGTTAATTGCAACAGCAGCGTTTCCGCTCAAAGTATCCAGCGTGATGCCGGTAATTTCAAAATCCTTTCGCTGGTAGGTAAATACAACGGGGTTAAAAGCAGCATTCCATCGGGATATGTTGCCGCCGGTTAGTGCAACCGATGGGTCGCCTACCAATAAGTTGGTTATAATGGGTACAATGATGGCGTTATACTCCATACAACCATTGGCGTCGGTTACGTAGATGCTTTTTGTACCTCCGGTAAGCCCCGTGAATGTAGGCGACGATTGAAAAGTGACGTCGTCAAGGCTGTATTGAACAGGGCCGTAACTTGAGCTTGCATGTACTGTTATCTGCCCATCCGCCGCGCCGGGTGCCGATTCAGCCTGATCTACCGTAATAAAATTGATGGCTAAATCGCAAAGGTTCACCGGCGGTGGCGGGGGAGGGGTCTCGCTGATGCCTGTTATATTCCAGGAACTATAATGAAAGTCGCCGGGGTCCGAGTCACTTATGGTCCCACTGTAGATCGGGGCGCTTTGGCCGGAAATTACAGCGCTGCCATTGACGATACTGCCGTCGACGTTTTGAATATAGGTAACGACAACGTTGTTGCCATTCGTGGGCTGCAAGGTTGTTGAGTCATAAAGTGTGATAAATATCTGACCGCTGCGTTTGGTGCCGGTAAGATAGGTGTGCGAGTAGTCTACTTGAGCTATCAATGCCATTGTATCGGGTTGTTTGAGTATGTTTGTTGGATAAGTTGATTAGTTTGGGAATGCCCTCCGGAAATATTGGGCGATCATATCGATCAGTAAGCTGCCGATCTCGTCAGCAATTGTCTCCAACGCCGGTGTTAGCCGTTGGGCGATATTTGCCTCGTCAAGCGGTTCAGAAAGAATCCCTGGCTTGCCTTTGTAGCCCTTTTTGTCTATCGATTTTTTGATGGCCCATGCAGCTTTGTCAGGAATACCTTTAACCCGGCACCATGCGTGGATCCTGTCAATCATCGGCGGATTGCCGGCCACAGGGTTTTTGCCTGTTGGCCCGCGCCCTGTTTCGAGCAGCTGCATATACTCCGGCATTTGCAACCGGAGACCGGCATTTCCTTTGACGATCGTCAGCGACTTGGCGGTTTGTCCGGTTGAATTACTCCCTGCTGCCTGCAAGGAGTTGATGATGTCCGTGCGGAGGGATTCGAGGAAGGGAATAAGTTGTTCGGTATTCATAGTTGCTGGTGGTTCTTTGATAGTTCATAGTTCATAGTGTGGAAAGGGGCTTTAGTTTATGGTTATGTAAAAGCCGGAGGCAGCATTGGCGATAAGCACTCCTTACATGAACTAATCGCTGACGATTAGCCTGTAAAACTGTCGAAATACATCGTTGCGAGCGTAATGCTGAGATTAACCCCGGTGGTGTTAACATCGAATTTATTATATACGGGAAGGCATTTTGCCCGGTCGCCGGCTTTGACGCGGAAATAGCGGCCTTCGCCTTCGCGATAACTCGATGCTTTCACTATAAATTCATTAGCCAGCGAAAGGGCTTGTGTTACATAGGTTTCGTTTGCTGAGGTATACTGGTCGAAATCTGTCTTAAATAAAAACTCGAGATAAACTGAAAAACTGTTATTTACCGAGCCATTCACCTGGGGCGATACGCCGATGGGCTGAAGGGGGTACATAAAAACGACGGGAAACACGGCGTCATCAGCCAGTTGATTGAGCTCATTGGCGGTGCCGTACACAAAAGTCACCGGGGTACTGAGGGTTTGTGTGATCGCTTCGATTTGATTTCGTATAGGCATGGGGATAGTTATTGAGTTATTGAATTATTGAGTTATGGGTTTTTAGTTTGTGAATTAGTGAATGGGTGTACGGACGTAGTGGCGGGTATTGTTTACCCACGGATTAGGTCGCTGTAGCGTTTTTGGTATTCGGCCTCTGTTTTATTAAGGAGCAGTTTGGTTAATATGCGTTCATAGGGCATATTTAATATTTCAGACCATTTGCTGATATCACCGCCCGAAAGGGAATTTAAGGTGTTAACATATTTAAACTTTTCAAAAGCGCTGATTCCCGCTTTTTTTTCCACCGCTGTCGAAGCCGTTCCAAGCAGTTTGTTTTCGGCTGCGATAAGACCGGATAAATCCGAAAAAAATGTTTGGCGATGGGCAGCGCCTCCATGACCCTTAGTTTTTTTATTTCCACGCTAAATTTTTCCGCCTCATATTCATTGTATAATTTACCGGTGACGCCGCAATAAAAGTAATGGGCCAATACCTGGCAGCATGCTTTTAACGATGGATTAAAAGTTGACTGCAAATCGCTCTTACCATATTTGCGGGTATGTTCATTTATCTCTTCTGCAATTATTTCTCTGGCCGCAAAAAAAGCGCCCACCGGCTCCACGGATAAATTATGCTGGACAGTTACAGTTTTGGTCCTGCCAGCCAGAGGGAAGGTTAGCCGTTTTGGCACCCGGTCGTTACCATAAAGGCTTTTCAACTGTTTCGATAGCAGTAAAATGACCTCACCGAAGATATACAGATCGTCCAATTTTTTGACGTTTTGCAATTCAGGTAATGGAACCCCCGACAAAATGCTGATGGCCTCGAGGTCGGTTAACATCGGTTTTTCCTGCATGTCCATTACTTGTCCCAGTGTGATCTCGTCGATTGTTGAAGGGATAGTGATCACCAGCTTTCCCGCCAGGGTAGTTACTGTTTTTTTAATCATACTTATTGATCATAATGATTTGATTTTTTTTTTCGGTCTGAATTGTTATCGTTCGTCATCTTAACAGGTTGAACGATGCGAAATCGAACGTCGGCGCCGGCCGGACCGGCAGCCGGCTGCTCACCCGGCCGCTTCCACAAATGTTTAGCTTGTGCAGCGCCACATAACGCAGAGGATCTATCAAATGGTTGTAAACATCAACTGGCTGATTTATGGCCCGACCTGAATGGTCGGTTCGCCATTTGTAGCGCCCCAGTTCCCTGCGCAGGTTCACGCTCCGGGTAGTTATGTTTATGCGATAACGCTTTAATATGTCAATAGAGTTTTTAATGCTGTCGGGCCCTTTTTTTGCGCCGGTAACCCGCCACCCCAGCCGGTTCAATTCTTCTATGGATTTTGGCTCGGCGCTGTCGGCAATGATCTCCATGTTTTTATTTAAACCCGCCTCTGCCAATCTGGCCGAAATATCGGGGTTGGTTAAATGGGTTTCATATAATAGTTCATCTACCCAGATCATGCCATTTTGCTTATAAACCATCACACAGCCCGTTTGATCGTTGGTGAATCCAAAGTCGAGCCCGGCGGCCAGGGGCTTTGCGCCTGCCGGGATAGCTTCACACAGTTGCCAGTTGGTAAATACCAACCCGCGAACCCTTCCCGTGAGTCCTCTTGCATACACCCGCCATAATTCCACGTCCTCATCTTTTAACGATTCTATCTTCTGCCTTTCCTGCGGCGACAAAAATGGATTGTGCCTGTGATCGGAAATGAAGAGGCCTACGCCGGGTTTCCCTACCAGGTGGTCGTGAACCCAAAAGGATGAATTTGGATTGAAGTCGATAAATATTTTTTTCCGCGTGCGAAGCGCGAGTTCCGAATAGATCTCCCATTTTACGCCGTTCGCCTCATTTACAAACAAATAATCACGTTTTCCCGATTTGGCATCCTGGGCATCTGCGTAGCTTTTAAACTCGATGATGCTACCGTTATGAAACTCAAATACCCGGTCAGTTTTATGATAACTTTCTAATGCAGGCTGAAATATTTCTGACGCTGAACATATTGCCAGCGCATCGCGCAATGCCCCGCCCTTTAGGTTCGGAATATCCTGCCCGGCAACGGTTATTACCTGTTTTTCACTTTCACAAGCCAGGCAAAACAGTACCTGTAAAACGGCATAGGTTTTTCCCGAATTGGTGCCGCCCTGGTTGATGACCACATGGGCATCGGTGTTATAATTGTGTTTAAAAAGCCTCGTGGCGGATAACTTATCCATGTTACACTTTTACAATAGTTTACGTAAAGACTTGGAATATTTAAAAAACAAATGTTAATTTTAAATCGATTAATGCTGCGGTTATGAAATATAGGTTGCTGGTACTTATCTGCCCTGTGATATTTTCATTGTATTCATGCAAAAAACAGAACCCCGCTCCCACTACAAGCGCGCTGCTTGTAGGAAAATGGTATTTCGCTACGCAGGCTTCCGTATTATATAGAAACGACAAAGAAATCGCCACTTTCAACAAAACAAATTTTACCAACGACGATTTTATTGAATATTATAAAGATGGATCAGGGTATTATTCCAAATCTACCTCAACAGGTCCCAGCTTGAGTGAGTTTACCTACAGCCTGAGCGGGTCCACAATTACACAATATACAAGTGCGCAGAACAGCGGCGTGCCGGAAACCATTAAAAATATTACCTCAACCGGGTTGTCGGTTCATGTCGTTCAATTGGTGCCGGATCCGAATGATCCCACGGTGACGGATACCGAGATAGATGATCTGACCTATACTAAATAAGATCATGTAACTACGTCTGCTTCGTTTGCGGCTATCGCCGGCCCGGTTTCAGCGTCCATTAATTTGATGTACCTAACCTGATCTTCATTTGCCCGGCGATCACCTGGCCTCCCATTCGGGCACAAATTTTTAAGGGCAAACAACGCGCCCGAGGGCGACGGGTTGTGAAGCATTTTTTCGTACACCGCAGCTACCCTTAAACGGCCCCGGCTCACGATGTGCCCGAACTCGCCGTTTTGTTCATAGTCATCCAGCTCCTGCAGGCTGGTAAGGCCAATATAAAGCGCCAGACCGGCAACGGTGGCCGGTTCAGGGTCTCTGCTATATTTTTTTTCTTCTTTACCCGATTTTGTTTCAGTACGATATTCACCCTCAATATAATTAAAATAAGCTTCGATTTTATTGGTTAATTTCCTGGCTGTTTTAAAGAAAGGCGGTAGCATAAATATGAATTAAATGCCGATTGGCATATATCAGATGTAAAGATACAAAAAAATCCTGTTAAACGCAAGTTTTTTTTAACAAACAAACCGAAATTTTAATTTTCAATTTATGGTTAAACTTTTATTCGGCATGTTGGTTAAACCCATAAGGTCATCTAAGATGGGTTAAATTAGGCAGGTAAGTTAAAATTTGTTAAAATGTTAATTGTATAGCACGTTAAGCAACTATTTGTTCACTATCTTCGTTTATTATTTAATAAGTTTAGCGTTTGCAGTATCAAATGGGCAACAAAACGTTTACTAACTTTTTATTGGCGGCAGCAATATTCCTTTTGGCAACGGTTTCCGCGTGCCAAAAAGATCCCGCTGTGAATAGCCCCGGCCCATCCACCACCAGCATAAATGCGGATAGTTCGATTATTTCCTCACCAGGTAATTTCCTGGCCGTTACCGGTACGTTAAAAGTAAAATTCAACGATTCGGTTTATACATTTGATGCTTCACGCGATTCCATTGCTTTTATAAATGTTAACGGAGACGACCAGAGTCGTTATTTTGGCATTACAGCCATTAACAAGGCACATTCCGTAAGCTTTGGCATCAGTTCCGCGGGTTTCGCCTTCAGCAATATTAACCGCAGTATTGCCGGAAGCCAGTTGCTGTTAAGCGTCGACAGTAAAAAGCCGGTGCTTCAGTTGTCACTAAGCCGAAACCAGCCTGACACGAAGCCCGATCTCGGTAATCTGAACCTGGTACGGTACAAAGACGGCAATGAACTTGCAAAAGGGACCTTTTATACTTTTATGGCGACGGATGATAAACCCAACTCGCCCTATTATCGTGTTGAAGGCAGCTTTGACCTAAAGCTTAAATAGGCTCACCCGCCAATGGCCTGACATAATTTTCAACCGATCTTACCGACTATCCTAAAATCCGCTTTTTAAAGCCGGAGGGGTTTTCGCCTGTTATCTTTTTAAACGTCCTGTTAAAATAGGATAGTTGCTCAAATCCGGTGGCATAGCAAGCTTCGGCTACGGTTTTATTTTGCATCAGAAGGTTTTTTGCTTCGCTTACCCGGTAATGGTTCACAAAATCGGTGAAGGTTTTGCCGGTTTGCCTTTTAAAATACCTGCAAAAAGCAGCTGTGCTTAAGCTTACTTTTTCGGCAAGTTCATTAACGTCAGGCCGCCCGCTATAATTTTTTTCTACATATTGGTATATCACGTCCATACGGGTACGTTGTTTTTCAAACGCTTTATTACTCGCCGGCGAACTATTCAATATTTCCACTTCGGCGCTGGTAGCCAAAAGCTGAAATATCTGCAATAGGCTTAATAACTGGTCAAACCGGTTTAATTGCCGGAGCCCTTTTAATAATACCGCCACTTTATCTTTAGTTTCGCCAAAAAAAGAGAGTCCATAACATGCATTTTTAAATAACTGTTTAATTGCGGCCATCTCCGGGTTGTTAAAAAACGGCTCGCCCAAAAAGTTTTCGCGCATTTGTATTACAACCTGCTCACAGCGGGTATGCACGCCGAAATCAAAATTCAGATGCGGTATATTGGGGCCGATAAAAACCAGGTCGCTTCCTTCATATCTCGAAATATGACCGCCCACATGCCTTGGCCCGGCAAGTGCCTCTGCATAAACAATTTCATATTCAGGGTGTAAGTGCCACAGGAAGGTGGTGCTCAACCTGGGGTTGAGTATTTTGAATGAACTGCCTGCGTCGGGCCTTACTTCTTCCAGCTGTAATTTGCTCATTTTGTACGCCTATTAACCAAATTTATCAAAAAGATATTTAAAGATATCAATAGCGTGCAAATACTGGTCATTGAATGTATCATTACCGGCTGTTTTCTGTCATAACTTTGAATAACCAATTACAAAATGCGATGAATACCAACCAACAAGGCACCATGGCGACTATGGCCACAATGGCGCCAGCCAACGCCCATAAGGTGATCCCCGGCAATCCGTCAACCGCTAAAAGCAGTCATCTTAAACTTAACGACCGGAGCAACGGCAAACCGCTGAAAGTTTTAACCGAAGACGACTGGACGTTCTGGACGGAGAACGGCTACATCGTTATTAAAAATGCCGTGCCCAGGGAACAGGTTGAACGTACTGCCCGCTTTTTATGGGAGTTTGAAGAAAAGGACCCAAACGACCCCGAAACCTGGTACGCACCGCCCCGCGCCGAGATACAGATGAAAGAACTGACCAACACCGGTATGGTGGAAGTTTATAACCACCAGTACCTGTGGGATAATCGCCAAACCCAGCGCGTTTATGACGCCTTTTGCGACGTTTGGGGAACCGACGAATTATGGGTGACCATTGACCGCGCTAATCTCAACTTCCCGATGCGGCCCGGGTTTGAGTATAAAGGGTTTATCCACTGGGATTATGATCCTGAAACCCGGCCCCAAAATGTGCAGGGCGTTTTGGCGCTTGCCGACCAGACCGACGAAAACATGGGCGGCTTTCAATGCATACCCGAATTATATCGCAACTACGATACCTGGAAGCTGACCCAACCCACGGACCGCGATTATTTTAAACCTGATGTTACCGGGCTTGAACTGGTTAAAGTAAAAATGGAAGCCGGCGACCTGCTGATATTCAACAGCCTTGAACCGCACGGTATAAGGCCAAACAAAAGCGGCGATAAAGTACGCATTGCCCAATATATTGGGATGATGCCCGCCCAGGAGGACAACGAAGAATTGCGGCAATGGCGCATAGCTTCGTGGCGCAACCGCATTGCGCCTGAAGGTTATGCCTTCCCGGGCGATCCGAGGAAATGGGAGCAAACCAAATACAAAACAGCTGAACTGAGCCTGCTTGGCAAAAAGTTGCTGGGATTGGACAGTTGGTAGGCTAGTCCGCTGCATAACCTGTGGGTTGTCCCTATTAATACCTATTGTGGGTTTTGCCAGTCGGGTTCAAAAAATAACTATATTGCCTTCCGGACCTTTAGGCAATTGAATTATAAATGAAACCTGCGACTGCAAAAGATTACAAAACCAAGCTGACTGCGGGTATTGTTATCGCTTTTATATTGATCCTAGTTGCGGGCCGGTTAGCGCTTGACGGGCACGGGTACAATACCCACTATGTCCTTTTTTCAAGATACTTTTATTGGCTGGAAATCGTAGTACTGCTATGTTATGCAAAATGGATCGAAAAAGGTCCATTTTTTCTTTGGACGCCCCAAAAGCAGAAATTTTGGTTTTACCCCGCATCCTTCGGGGCGCTATATTTGCTGGCCATTGCTGCCGGAGTCGTTTCAAATATCCCCAAGCTGTTTGGTATCCCCGACAATCGGGAGATAATGGAACAAATGGTGCGCGTGCTGAACAAAAGCATGCCCCTGATGCTATTTAGCGCCATAACAGCGGGCGTTACCGAAGAGTTGATATTCCGCGCCTACATGGTACCCCGGCTGGAGTTGCTGTTTAAAAATAAGTATATGCCGGTCATCGTTTCGGCGCTATTGTTTTCGGCATTGCATTTCAGGTATTTAAGCGTGCACGAGCTTTTGTTTACATTTTTATTTGGTATCGTTTTCGCCATACACTATCAGTGGTATCGTAATATCAGCATACTGATCATCACCCATGCAGTAATTGATTTGGTTTCGTTTTTATTGCTCGGCTGGGTTGAGGCATATAAGGTCAGCCATCATATTATCCAGCATTAGCAGGTATAGCCGGGAGACCAAATTGTCGCCTTAGCTTTTTATAAACATTCAATGGCATTTGCACCAGCAGCGGCCTTTTTTTTGCGTTTATCCAGCGCAAAATCCGCAGCATATTGTTATCCGCCATAGCGGTACAACCATCGGTTCCGGTATGGTCGTCTTCCCAGATATGCATAAAAATGCAGGAGCCATCGCCGGGAACTGATTTGCCGCTGTTGTGATTGATAAACAGTCCCCATTTGTAGTAATCCTTTTTCAGGTGCATGTATTCGAAGCTGTTGTAATCGTGCTTCGCAGTATCCTTATCGACGATTTTATTGTAGTTGGATGAATTGGCGTCGTCAACACAGATCAGCGTATCAAATGCCTGCACATACCGGTTTTTTATCCAGGCGGCGTCTTTCTTCCCGGCGTAACCAAAGGCTGTCCCAATACTAAAAATGCCGGCGGGCGACCGTTTATCCCCTTCGTGTTTTATGGGGCCTTGTATGTTTAATTTGGCAATGCCGTCGCCAACTGCCAGGCCTTTGCTGCCCAGAACAATTGCATTGCTGAACTGCAGCCGCCATTTACCATTCTCCCTCTTAAAAGCGTAAAGATTTCCCCGGAGACTATCCCAGCCTGCATTGACTACCACAAGCAACTCTGTGCATTTTAACTGTTTGGTCTTCGATAGTCCCTGCGCCAGCGAGTGACCCGCCAGTATAAAATATATAACCGGGGTGATGATCGATCCGCGTGCGAACAAATGTTTCATAACGAGCTAAAATAGGCAATTAATTACAAAACCAGGGCTTAAACAATTCGGGTTATTCCGGAGCGAACGTCGACCTTTTGGCTGGTCAGCGTAAGCACGGCAATGCCCGGCTATGATGCAAACAAATGCCATCATGAGCACGATAAAAAGCAGGATGAACAGGTTTTTGGGATTTTGTACCAGGGTCATTTTTGTGGTTTTTATTGTGGCTAAAAAATGGTTATTATTAATTTTGCGGAATACATTTCACCGAACTATGGAAAGAAAATTTGTTATGGGCGACGTTGTGCTGATGATTGCCGATGGCCCAAGGTTAGTTGTTGAAGGCTACACGGTTGACGAAGACCCGCCGGGCACATTCACTGAAAGCGACGAATACGTTAACGTAGTTTATTTTGCCGGCGACAGCTTTAAGCGGGACAGTTTTCACCAGGACCTGCTGATATTTGCCGAAGAGGGGTGAGGCAGTCCGGAAGTCGGGAAGTCGGAAGTCCCGACGGCGGGCATACGTAATGCCTATGAACAATATGACAACTGACATATTCCGAATCAATATTCATCTTTCGGACTGCCAAACTTCCGGACTTCTTCACACCCACTCTTCAACTCCATGAGCTTCAGTTTCAATCAGCTCGGTTAACAATTGTTTAAGCACGGCCTCTCGGGCCCATTGCTGCTCGGCGGGAGTTGCATCATCGATGTACCAGGCAATGGGTTCATTGATGGTTATCCTTGCCCTGTACACATAATTTTTGGTGGGGTGCATTTTGCTGCCCTCGTAAGTGTTAAGGTTTTCGGTCTTTATCAGTTTGGCAAACTGCTTAGCCGGAATTTCCAGTTGCAGACATTCATCCAATGTGTTTTTAAAGTCGTGTTTGTCTTCGAGCCACAAGGTTAACACATCCTCGTTAATGTCATGGTCGGCAATGGTGATCCTGCTGTAGTCATAGTCTACCGATATGATCAGCCACCATAGTTTGTCTTTTAGTTTTTGATTAATACGTATCATTTTTGGTTAGTTTTAGTTTACAGTCGATGAGGCACCAACTGTGGTATTTTTAGCGTTTATTTTTAGTGCTATAGTAAGATGGGCGACATCAGACAGGCGGGCATCACCTGAATTCAGGCGTCCATCCCGGAAAATATTTTCTTATGGCGTCAATTTCATGCCTGTATTTTTCACAGGTTTGCAGGTATGCCATGTAACGAAGCGCTCTTTCGGGAACAGTATTTTCTGCGTCTCCGGCATTTAGGTAATCTTTTGGTCGCGGTGCGGAATAAACAAGATGCATTTTTAATTATCGGCTGAGGGTATTGATCAAACAGGTTATTCAGAACAGAGGCAGATACTCTTGGCGGGTCTCTTCCGATAAATAAATCCTCTGTATATTCTTTAGCAGGCATATTTGTTTTTATCAAAAAATGATCTACTTTAGCTATCGATTACGAAGCAAATATAAAGAAATTTCTTTATTAAAATCAAGAAAAATTTAAAAATAAATTTTCAGATCATGGAGGAAGTATCAAAGCCGAACAAAATAAAGACAATTCGTCCGGAGACATTGGAGTTCATTATCCTTTATAATCAACTGAAAGGCAGAGCTTTTGATGGTAATGCACAGTTGGCCGAAGCACTTGGCTATAATTCAGCCAGCTCCATTACAGAGATTATAAAGAGCCGGCAAAATATTGATCCAGAAAAATTCAGAATTTTTAAAGAAAGGTACAAAGATTTCATATCTATAAGAAAAAATACAGTAAATTCTGAAAATACCATGATGGCACGACCATCGGAGGGTATACCGATGTATGAAATAATTGCAACCGCTACGGGTGTGGAAGTATACAACGACATTAATGATAAAGAGCCTGTTGGGCGCATGAATTTCCCCGGGATAGAAGATTGCGATTTCGCTTTGCCGGTTTGGGGGCATTCGATGTACCCTTATCTGGAAAATGGCTGTTGGGTGGCATTAAAGGTGATACATGATAAAAAGATATTGCCCGGCGAGGTGTACTATATTGAATGGGGGGATTATAGGATGTACAAAAGGCTGCTTGCCGGCGATACGGCAGATGAGGTGATCGCCCATTCAGACAATGTTACTGAAATGGTGGGTAACCGGCTTAAATACGCGCCTTTTGTGATAAAAATAAATGAGATAAAAAAACTGTGCCTGGTGAAGGATATCCACAAAAAACACAACCATTAAGGGACTTGCGACAGTTATTTACACTCTTAGACCAATTACTTATATTTAGCCCGTGACTGAACCCGTGCAATATCCATATAGCCTGAAATTTAGCCTAGCTACACTTGCCATGATGACCATTTTAATGGCGATCGTATTGCATAACGTTTGGGGTTACCAGGCCGATCTGGTTTGGATATTGCTTGGCTTTTGCAGCCTGGTTTTTATTTCGCTTGCGGCGGTGATCGTTATGAAGCGCCTGGTTCCGGCTATTAAAGGAAATGTAGCGCTCCAGTTGGATGACGAAGGGATAAGTGATTTTATTAAGGAAATAAGCATTGAATGGAAGGATGTAAAAGAAATTCACCTGGTGCGGGGCAGCAGCGCGTCCATAATACGGGTGGATTTAAAATGGGAGACGAACTATGGCAGCCAGATAGCAATTTACCTGCGATGGATAAAAGGAAAGGACCAGGAAATTTATGAAACCATCCTGGCCTATTTTGAGCATTATGGGACAAAATCTGACGAGGAGTAAGGCAAACGACGATCATCGCTGAAATTTTAAAAATATGTTCCTGGTGGTCAACTATTTTGTTCTTTTTTGCCCGGAAAAGGAAACTTTCATCAATAATATTCGTTAAAGTTGTATTTACGTTAAACGGAATGACCTTAAAACAAATCAGCGCTTTTATTTTGCGGGAATTGAGTGCCGGAAACTTTATACAAAACATTGGGTTTTATACATTGGTCGTGCTGCTTGTGTGGGTAGTTGCCGTTCAACTTAAGCAGCTGCCGCAAAAATATCGTGTAAACTGAAGCCCTGATCGTAACATAGAAAGTCTCCGTGAGGTTTGTTGCGGCTGGAATTGTGCCTTCTGTCATGGAACCATTAGAAATCTATTAAATCTTGCTCAACCTGGTGAAGTTTAAAAATTCATTGCAAAAAATATTTTAGCTTTATCTGCCTGATTTATTTTTATGGATTTCCCAAATTGCCCTAAATGTAATGTTCCGTGTACCAAAAAGCTTCACCGAAGTTTTTTAAGGAAGTTTTTTTTACCCTGGATAAAAAAAAGACGTTATTACTGTGCCAACTGCCGAAGCAGCTATTACATACGTTATCTGCCGGCACATGGCTAACGTGGAAGCGTCGGGCATAACCATTGATAATATCCTGAAGGAGCTGGAAACGATTGTGTTGAAAGCGAAAAAACAGGCTGCCGCCCCGGCTATTTCGCCGCGCTTTACTACAAGGTTACAGCGGGCGTAAAAGACGGTATTGCGAAAGGCCGATTCCAGGATGGCCGGCGAATGGAACACCTGGATATCGTTTTTGCAAGCAGGTATCTGGATGCTTTAGCTGCCTGGCGGGCCGGGCAGCCGCTTACCGAATCGTGGCGTTTGGCTTTCAACGCATCGAAACAATCCAATCTGCTTGTTTTACAACATCTGCTGCTGGGTATCAGCGCGCATATTAACCTGGACCTGGGTATTGCTGCGGTTGAAGTGGCAGGGGGCAATCTTGAAAGCCTTCACAATGATTTTGATGAGATAAATACCATCATTTCCGCTTTAACCTACCAGGTTTTAAATGACATTGACCGCGTTTCGCCGCTCTTATCACTGCTTGGCCTGCATGCGGGAGATAGTTCGTCCATCCTCATTCAATTTAGTATCGACAACGCCAGGGACGGCGCCTGGTGCTTTGCGGAAGAGCTGGTAACCAAAAAGGGCGCAGATTATCAGGCCTGTATTGCCAAACGCGATCAAACTATTTACCGGCTGGGCGGCGGATTAGTGCGAACAACGGGCTTTATGAACTTTACCATTTGGCTGATTCACTTGTTTGAATGGAAAAGCCCCGCAAAAATTATAAACGTATTGCACAAAGCGGTTAAAAACAAAATTGTTTTGAACAGGAATGGTTAAGGTAATGGAAGAACAGAGTTTTCGGTCAAATTCTTACATTCGCCGGTATGATCGTTCGCCAGGCAACAGTAACCGATATTCCGGAAATTATGTCTCTTATCAAAGAAGTAGTGCCTGCAATGAATGCGGCCGGCAATTTTCAATGGGATGATAGCTATCCTAATGCCGGCGTTTTTACCGCCGATATTGAGCGAAACCAGCTTTGGGTAGCGGTAGTCGGCAACGAAATATGCGGGATATCGGCGATTACCACCGACCAGGAACCAGAATATGCAGAAGTTGGTTGGGATATTAATGAAACCGCAATTGTAACACACCGCCTGGCGGTAAGCCCTAAACACCGCGGAAAAGGTATAGCGGCGGCTCTTTTGGCCCAGGCTGAGCTGGAAGCGAGGCGGCGAAACATTAAACTGCTGCGGATTGACACTAATACGGCTAATGAGGCCACCCAACGGCTTTTCCCTAAGTCAGGCTATGTGTTTGCAGGTGAAATCGGGTTGGGTTTCAGACCAAACCTCCGGTTTTACTGTTACCAAAAGGTATTATAGCAACAATCTGTCCTTCCAGATAGCTTTATGAAAAGATGCGGTCTGAAGTTGGAGGTGAACCCATTGAGCAAGTGCATATTGCATGAAAAATAAATTGAAAAATCCGTAACCCGGCGCACATAAATAACGTAAGAATGTTAAAGTCAAAAAGAGGTTTGACTTTGTAAAATTCAAGCTGTTATGGAATTCTTATTTTTCTTTTCATTGGCCGGCGTTGTTATCGTGTCATTGATCTTAAAGTTTGATAAAAAACAAGCGGTAAAGGTAAACGCTGTTTTAAAGGAAAGCAGGAGCGTTCCGCCCCTGTTTATGCTAAAATCAACTGAGCAAAAAATAAGCATTTTAAAAACCGCATTGCGTTTTGACGACGTTCCGCAAAATATGGCGGCCGCTGCATCACTGTCAAATATTTACAGCAACCAGTCGGAATCAAATCGCCTGTCAAAGGTACAGGAGCTTAAATTGTTGTCGTCCAGGTACAACAACGGGCTGATCTCCATCGAAGCCTATAATACAAAACTTGACGAATTACTTGAACAGGTGCAAAGCCAGGGCGGTTCGTTCGAGCTTGCCTGTTAAGAGATTTGTGGGTTAATAGTTTTCATAGTTTATAGGTTGTGGTGGCAAAGCATCGCAACCTTTTTAATTTACCAGCCGCCGGTCCTTTAGTTCGCGATAACCCTTTCACATAATGATTATCCCTATTGACTATTCCGCTACAATGTTTATTATTGCAGGCAAATGTCTGATGAAGCAATAATAAAGCGATTAAAAATTATCGTAAAGGAACACGGGGGGCAACTGGCATTGGCTGGTGCGATAGGCGTAGACCAGGGCTTTATCAGTAAAGTGATCAATAAAAAACAGGATATCAGTTATTATCTCATCCGCAAGCTCTGTTTCCAGTTAAAATACTCCCCTGAATGGCTTATTCTTGGCACCGGCGAAAAAAAGATAAATAAACCTGAATCGGCTAAGCTGATCACCGAAATACAGATGATGCGAACCGAGCTCGATATTTTGCATGCCCGCATGCGTGCCTACGAAATTGAGCTTAAGGAACTGAAAGACCAGATGCCCGTCATTGAGCAGAAAGCGGGGTAGTTTGTGATTTCGGATTTGCCATTTCGGAATTAAGACGGACATTGATCAATCTTGACCTAAAATCTTAAATTACCTACCGACCTGCAATTATCGTGTTAAAGACCCTCGTCACGTTTTTGCACTTATTTACTGATATTTCGAGGGACGATAATATTTCATAGTATTTAAGCAGTTTGATCGCATTATTTTCATGCGCGAAAAGATTTGCGAGGGCTTTATCATACACCAGGCCCGCCTCGCGCCCATAATTTTTTATATGACAGCATATTACCGCGACTCCGCTGACTTTTTTGGCAAACAACAGCGCGACGGCATTTTTAATTTCGATGCAGGCATCTAATATTATAGCAATGAGTTGTTTTATCGGGGCAGTGAATTCCTCGATGTTATACAGGAACATGCGACCGGCGGCTTCGCGGATAGCATCAGCGACATGATCGATACACGACGCGAGAGCATGGATGTCCGGTCGGTCCAATGGCGGAAATACGATCTTATTCAAATAAAGGTATATTTTGTGGGTAATATCATCGCCAAGGGTTTGTTTTTTATCAATTTGCCTGAACAGATGTTCACATGCCGCAGGTTTTTCCATGTGGACCGCCGCCTGAAGTACGGAAGCCATATCGACAAGGTTATTTGCTGCAAGCACAAACTGGTCAGAAAATAATGCCCTTTTGGTTAAAAAGTTGCTAAAATATGCCGTCTTTAAGTTCATCACCGCGTTTATATCAAAAATATACGGCGAGTATTAACTAATGATTAAGCGAACGCAAAACTACCCCGGCAGACTGAATCAGAAAAGACGAATTCATGGTAATGCAACGGCGCTCCATTTAAACAGATCAGCGGTAAAAATTGTGTAAAAAAGCCAGCTGCTTATGCCAGAAAGGTAAAAAATGCGTTATGATTGATAAACGATGATAAATTGCCGCTGAATACACGTAACTTTATAAAGCATACTATAACTGATTGTTCCGGATAGTTTATCGATTTTATATAAATACTAACGATATGAAGAGTTTAGCTAAAAATTTGGCGCAGATCGGCCTTGCGGCAGCCTTGTGCACATTTATGGCGCTGCCGGCGATGGCCCAGCGGGGCGGTGGCGGTCATTCAGGCGGTGGTGGCGGCGGTGGTAGCCATGTAAGTGGCGGCGGCGGTGGCGGCGGTCATGTTAGCGCCGGAGGAAGTGGATTTTCCGGCGGAGGCCGCGTTGGCGTAGCACCATCGTTCGGCCGGTCGGGCGGTATGCGGCCCTCAGCCGGCATGCGGCCGTCTGGAGGGATGCGGCCATCAATGGCTCCCCGCTCAGGATTTAGTGGTCAGCGGGGTGCAGTGGGATATCGCGGAGGCGTTGGATACCGCGGAAACGTTAGGGCAGGAGTAACCGGGGGTACCGGAGTAAGGCCATATATTCGCGGAAACAATGGCGCAGGTATTTATGGTCACGGCGGCGGGTATGGACATTACGGCTGGGGTAATCATAACGGCTGGTTTTTCCACGGCGGTTACTATGGCAGCTTGTACTACCCATGGCTGGGATTTGGTTTTTGGACATTGCCCTATGGCTGTTATCCGTTTTATTGGGGCAACTACCAGTATTATTATGGCGATGGTTTTTATTACCAATACGACGGCAGCCAATATACCGTAGTTGATCCGCCCATCGGCGCCGAGGTAAAAAGCCTGCCCGATGACGCAAAACCCATCATGATAAACGGGGAACAGTATTATGAAGAAAAAGGTGTTTATTACCAACCTGTAACAAAGGACGATGGGACGACAGTTTACCAGGTTGCCGGTAAAGACGGCGAATTGAATACAGGCCAAACAGGTGTCGCTTCGGTTATGCCCAAAGTGGGCGACATTGTTCCGCAATTGCCGGCAGACTGCAGGAAGGTTCGGCTTAACGGCGCTACGTACTACATCTCGGAAGATGGTATATACTACCAGGAAACCATGGATGCGAATGGCAATAAAGCGTACAAGATTGTAGCGCTTGATTCGGGCGATCAAGGCGACCAGTAGTAACATAGAATTTAATTTTTTAGAGGGCGGCAAAGGAATTTGCCGCCTTTTTATTTTCACCCCTGCCAGGCTGGCCATTTAGCATAAAAAATGATGCATCCTGATTTTTGCTAACTGATGCTTTCCCGGGGCTGTCCGGCCAGCGGAACGCAATTATCCAACCCCGCTTACCGCGGCCAATTGCCAATGTTAACTAAATGTTACCCATCTATTGGCGTTTAACCTATAATTTAATACGTTGAATATCAATATAGTATAACTATAGTACATTCTAAAAACGCAATTTTTTCTGCGCAAGGCTTGAAGTTACTATGAAGTTAACATTTCCATAATATCATCAAAGGTTAATTTTTTCTTAACATTAACATAATCCTGAGGCCGCACCTTTGACGCAGAAAATTTATTTAATCCTTACTGATTATGAAAAAAACATTTACAAAACTTTTTAGTACCGGCTTACTAATGGGTTTAACGTGCATAGGGTTTGCGGTAAATGCGCAGACTGCTTCGTTAACTAATAATGGCGGCCCCCAGCCTGCCCCGGCAACAGTATCACCGGCGCCGTATGCCCCGAATAATGACTTTAAACCCGCTGACAAAGTTACGGGCGAGAAGACAAGCACCGGCAAAGCTGCTGAAGACACTTCGTGGAAACCACAAAGGAGAGTTTGGGGCTACTCTTTCGGCGATTTCTACTATGACGCGCATTCTCCGGCGTTGACATCTACCCAGGGTAAAGAAAACAGTTACTATCAGACGCCAACTTACAGAAATGCCTTTCTCTTTCGTCGTCTTTATTTAGGATATGATTATGAAATTAGCAAAAAATTTAAAGCTGAAGTGTTGTTGGCTTCTGAACCAACAGCCAACACAGGCGTTAACGGTACTACCAATATCCAAAACAGCGACAACCTGGTTGACAACAAAATGTCATTCTTTATTAAGAACTTCAATATACGTGCAAGGGACATTTGGGCAGGTACCGACTTCGTTATCGGTGAATTAAGCACCCCTGGTTTCGCCTTGAATGAGCCGGGGACCAACGCGCCAACCAGCCTTTCGGAAACCACCTGGGGATATCGCTCAGTTGAAAGAACCATCACCGATTTCCACAAAAACAACTCATTCGACGTTGGCGCTGCCTTACAGGGCACTTTTGACCCGACTACCAAAAACTTCGGTTACGTATTAATGATGTCGAACAACACCTCGGCAGGCTTACTAAACGCTTCAAACCCTGCTACCGGATTCTACAAAATATTTTACGGTGACCTTTGGGGTAAATTTGCCAACAATCATATATACGCGGATTTTTATTTTCATACTGCAAGAACAGCTCCTGCGACTGCCGCTGTAGGAGGCCAAAGCAATACCATGTACAAAATATTTATTGCTTACCTTTCGAAACCGTTTAATATAGGCTTCGAACCATATACGCAAACATTTACAAATGGCGTAACCAATAAAACCACTAATACAGTTGAAAGCCCCACTCTTAACGCTTTTTCGATTTGGGTAAGGGGTGCCATATCGCCAACCTGGAATTATTTTGCAAAATACGATACTTATAATCCCTATACTGATTTCAATAGCACGGATTCATATTCGGTTAATACGAATTATGGCGCTTATGATCCTACCACTAAATCGCACTTTACCACATTCGGCTTGGATTACAACCCGACCAAGAACGTGCATTTTATGCCAAACATCTGGTATATCCAATATGTTGACCAAGCTAGCTCGACTGTATCGGGTTATCTGCCAAACAACCATACTTTGGTTTACAGGTTTACTTTCTTCTTTACTTTCGGTAAATAAGGATAAGAACCCTGCTCTGCAGGAATTTTTCAGACAAGCTCCCTCCGCCGTCGCCCCTGGGGCGGAGGGGGCTTATAAAAAGTGTTAAAGACAAACAATAAATAAACAAACCATGAAAGTAATTAAAAGTTTACAGATAGCGATTGTAGCCATAGCTGCAAGCTGCATCACCTTATCAGCTTCGGCGCAGGACAATACCTTGTTGGGCGCCGGCGGTACATTTGTGTACCCTTTGTTTTCGAAGATATTTTCCGAATACGGTAACACGCATAATGTAAAAGTTAATTACCAGTCTATAGGATCGGGAGGCGGGATATTGCAGCTGACAAACAAAACTGTTGATTTTGGTGAATCGGATGCACCTTTAAACGCCGAGCAAACTGCCAAACTGGGCGTGCCTGTTTTACATATTCCTGTGGCTGCAGGCGCTGTGGTAATTACTTATAATATTCCGGGTGTTACCGCTTCATTAAACCTGACTGGTAAAGATATTGCCGATATTTATCTCGGCAAAATTACCAAATGGAACAGTCCCGAAATTGAAGCTACCAACAAGGGCGTTAAATTGCCTGATATGCCGATCGTAGTTGTTCATCGTTCTGACGGTAGTGGCACTTCATTTATATTTACGGATTTTTTATCGAAAGTAAACGAAGACTGGGCTAAAAAGGTTGGTAAAGCAACCGCGGTTAACTGGCCGGTAGGTTTAGGCGGCAAAGGCAACGAAGGTGTTGCCGGCCTCGTTAAACAAACTCCGGGAGCAATTGGCTATAATGAATTGGCTTATGCAGTTCAAAATAAAATGGGTTACGCTAAAGTGCAAAACAAATCCGGTAAATTCATTGAAGCAACGCTTGCCGCAACTACGTTAGCATGTAATGTTGAATTGCCCGCTGACGCAAAAGTTTCTGTAACTAATACAGATAATCCTAAAGGTTATCCAATCGCAAGCTTTACCTGGGGGCTTATTTACAAAGAACAAAATTACGGCGGCCGTTCGGCTGCAAGGGCGAAAGAAGTATTAGAATTGCTTTGGTACGTAATACACGATGGTCAGAAATTTAGTCCGCCGTTAAATTATGCACCGCTTTCAAAAGCAGCGGTTAAAGTTGCCGAGAATAATTTGAAGTCGGCAACATACAACGGTAAACCAATATTAAAATAATTATTGAATTACTGAATTATCAGTCAATCTTTCAATATAAATAAAGACAGTTACCAGTTTCCTGCAACAAAAGGGACTGGTAATTGTGTTTGTATAACCAAACTCAAATTTGGATCCATCAATGACTCCGACCAAAAACAAAAGATTAGACCTGTCATACAGCCAGATGAAATGGGAAACCATTTTTAAACGTATATTGATAGTAATGAGCGTGATTTTGTTGTTAATTGTTGCGGGCACGCTCATAACGCTTATCGTTCAATCCATGCCGTCTATTAAATCCCTGGGGATTGGCTTTTTGTGGAGCAAATCATGGGATCCCGTTAATAATTTATATGGCGCCTACCCATTTTTGGTGGGCACCTTGCTCACTTCGTTTACTGCCCTTATTATTTCAATTCCTTTTTCGTATGCCGTCGCTATTTACCTGGGCGAATATAACCCGAAGGGTTGGCTATCTAACCTGTTAAAAAACACAATCGATCTGATTGCCGCCGTGCCATCTGTAATTTACGGTTTTTGGGGCCTGGCTGTTCTGGTCCCAATCGTCCGTACTTTCGAATTAAAAATTGGGGTGGCGCCTTACGGGGTTGGTGTTTTTGTTTCGTCGCTGGTGTTAGCTGTAATGGTCATCCCATATGGCGCTTCGCTGGGCATATCATTAATACGCATGGTGCCTTCGCCATTAAAGGAAGGGGCTTACGCACTTGGCGCAACCAGGTTTGAAGTTATCAGGAGCGTAATTTTACCGTATACCCGTAGCGGATTATTTGCCGGCATCCTTTTATCGCTTGGCCGCGCGCTGGGCGAAACTATGGCCGTAGCTATGCTGATCGGTAATACTACCACAATAGCCAACACGTTTAAAGAGATTTTTTTTGGCCCCGGAAATACCATGGCCAGTGTAATAGCCCTTCAGTTTACGGAAGCAGATCATACCGTATATTTATCTGCCCTTATTGAACTTGGTTTAGTGCTTTTTTTGGTTACGGTTATTATTAACCTGATAGGGAAAAGGATAATTTCAAGGTTCACAAACAAATAATCAAATGGATGCACGAATAAAAATTAGAAATACCAAGAGTATTTTGTTTAAATCGGTGATCATATTTCTGGCATTTGTTATCACGCTCCCTTTAATAGTGGTGTTGCTTTATATTATTAAGATGGGGGTAACGCAGGTTAACTGGCATTTTTTAACCAAAATACCGGCCCCTGTTGGCGAAACCGGCGGCGGTATCAGTAACGCGCTGTTAGGCAGTTTAATTATAGTAGCCGTGGCATCCGTCATAGCTGTGCCAATAGGCATATTGGCGGGTATTTATCTTAGCGAAAATTCAAGAACAAGGTTGGCTTATTACAGCGGTTTATGCGTAGATATTTTACAGGGCGTACCATCAATAGTGGTTGGTATGGTGATTTATTTCTGGGTCGTAAAACCATTAGGGACTTTTTCGGCATTGTCGGGCAGCGTCGCCCTGGCCATAATGATGCTGCCTATCGTTATTCGATCAACTGAACAGACACTTCTTTTATTGCCGGATTCGCTCAAGGAAGCAGCCTTGTCATTAGGGGTGCCATATCACCGGGTGATCTTAAAAGTTATCGTACCCTGTGGTTTTGCAGGGATATTATCAGGCATTATGCTTTCAATTGCCCGCATCATAGGCGAAACCGCCCCGCTATTATTTACCGCCTTCGGTAACCCGTATCTATCTACTTCACTTACTAAACCAATTGAGACTTTACCTCACCTGATATTTAACTATGCCACCAGCCCGTATGAAGACTGGGTTAACCTGGCCTGGGGCGCATCATTTATATTATTAATGTTCGTATTATTTTTAAACATAACTACAAAGCTACTCACACGAAAATGGAACATACAGTTGTAAGCGCCTCGAATTTTAATGCCTGGTTCGGCGATAATCACGTGGTGAAAGACGTGAACATCAAGATCGAGAAAAACCAGTGCGTGGCGGTGATGGGGCCATCCGGTTGCGGTAAAACCACTTTTCTGCGCTGTATAAACCGCATGCACGAGTTAATACCGGGCGCAACAGCCAAGGGGTCGTTAAAGTTATACGATGACGAAATATATACCATGAACCCGATTTATGTGCGCTACAAAATAGGCATGGTATTTCAGCGGCCCAATCCATTCCCTAATCTGAGTATTTATGATAATGTGATCGCCGGTTATAAGCTGAATGGCCTGAGCATGCCTAAAGCTGACCTTGACAGGATAGTTGAAAAATCACTTACATCGGCTGCGCTCTGGAATGAGGTAAAAGATGCGATGCACAAAAAGGGCACCTTTCTTTCGGGCGGACAACAGCAGCGTTTGTGTATTGCGCGTGCTATTGCGATGGAACCTGAAGTGATTCTGTTTGATGAGCCAACATCCGCACTCGACCCGATCTCAACAGCCAGCGTGGAGCAGTTGTTTCATGAGTTGAAAGAAAACTATACGCTGATCATCGTAACGCATAACATGCAGCAGGCCGCGCGCGTGAGCGACAAAACAGCATTTTTTTACATGGGCGAGCTGGTGGAGTTTGATGAAACCAAACAAATGTTTACGGCGCCAACGGATACCAGGACGCAAAATTATATAACGGGAAGGTTTAGTTAAACCCCCTGGCCCCTTAAAGGGGGAAAAGCAGGTTGGGCTTACCGAACAGAGAAAAATATTGTATAAACTTTAAAATGCCCCCTTTAGGGGGTTAGGGGGTTAAAATGACACATTTAGAAAACGAAATTGCCGGGGTAAAAAGAGAACTGGTAAACATGTGGATACTGGTTCAATCGCAACTGAACAAGGCTAAAGAGGCTATGGTTCAGTTTGATAAAGACCTTGCACGCGAAGTTTTGATAAAGGAAAAAAGAGTAAACTCATACGAGTTGAAAATTGACCGGGATTGCGAAAACATTTTCGCCCTTTATTGCCCCGTTGCCATTGACCTGCGCTTTTTACTTGCCGCCCTTAAAATAAATACCAACCTGGAGCGAATTGGCGATATAGCCGCCGGTGTCGCCTTGCACGTGGTGGAATCGACGGTGAATTTTGATACCAGCGCGCTGGAAAGCACGTCGCTACTGCGGATGTTTGACGAAGCGACTAATATTTTTATCGACACCCGCACGGCTTTTGAAAAGGAAGATACCGTATTGGCACGTAGCATTTTTAAGAGGGATGATGTTTTAGATGCAATTAATGAGAATGCCGTAGAGACCGTTAGCGCCGTAATACGCCAGGATTTGAATAGCATGACAGAGGCGCTTTACATGCTATCCATCATCCGGAAACTGGAGCGCGTTGGCGACCAGTCAAAAAACATTGCTGAGGAAATCATATTTTATGTGGAGGCAAAAATATTGAAACACCTGGAAAGCAGCAACCGGAAGCTGGAAGGGGAGGAGTAGCTGGATTTCGGATTTGGGATTTTCAATTTCAGATTTCGGAATGCAGAATAGCGGATTTCTTAGGTTGTAATTTGGAATTAAAATATATAAGATAATTAATTAGGTTTCGATTGATTGATTACATGAGGACAGGGCGGATTTATCCGCCTTTGTTTTTTTATAGGGTTTTTGAGTATTGTTTTTATAAAAAATGATAACTTGCTTAAAAAAAGCCACTCAATTAACTGAACACACATGGCGCCAATCCGCGAAGGCAAGGGATATTCAGCAAGGCTGAAATTCCTTTTAATGTGCACCGTGACATTTGGGTTGATCGCTGTATCGTCCGCGGCATTTTCGCAATCAGGTCCGCCGGGGCCTCCGCCGCCACCGCCGCCACCAGGTGAGCTTTTAAAAAAGATCAACCCTTTTAAAAAGCATAAGGACACGGTCAACAAAAAAGACTCTTCAAAAAGCGGGCAAAGCCGGCTAAACCGACCCGCCGGCGGTCCACCGCCACCTCCGCCGGGTCCGCTGGGGCTTTTCAAAAAGAAAAAGAAGGACACCGCGAAAAAGGCGCCTGTAGCCGCCACGGGTAACTAAACGGCTAGTTTTAGCGGTTCAAGGGATACTCGTTCACCCAGTGAAATCCTCGGCTCACCAGTTTGAATTTATTGGGGTCCAGCCGGCGCAGTTTAACACGAACCGAATCTTTTTTCCATTGGCCGTTCAAGACCATGATATCGGGTTTTTGAACGGTATAAGTCAAGTTAAATTTGTGCACGGTATCAGCATAAGTATATGCTGTAATTTTGTGCTTCACCGTGTCGGGCTTAAAAGCAAAAAATTTGATACTGTCATTCATCATTTTTATTTGCACCCCCTCTGCATAGCTTACGGTCATTTTTGCCCAGCGGACAGTGTCGGTAGTGAGCGGCGGCAGGGTATCATTGTTCAATACAAAACTTTCAACCTTGTAAATACCATACAGGGGCGGCTTTTTGGCGCTGTCGCCATATTGCGCGGCGCTTTGTATTGCGCCGAAAAAGGTACCGCCGATTGTATAAATGATCAACGCCCATTTAACCACCGTTAAAGTGATGTTTTTCCAGTTTGCTTTAAAGCGATGTGGTGTTAAGTTTGCGGGACGCGCTTCCCGGTTGCGGAAAAAGAAATTAAGCAGCCGCTGCGTGTCCCTGGCCAATAAAAATAGCGACATGGCTACCAGGGTGGTCGCCAGTAATTTCACGGGCACATCGAAGCAGTAATTGATGGCCATGATATTGCCGGCAACTACCAGTAATAATATGGCGCCAAGCGTGGTTGTTTTACGGAAAAAGAGCAGAACGCCGGCTGCTAACTCCGCAATGCCCGCAAAATAGTTAAAGCCGGTTGAATAGCCGAGGTAAGTCCACGCCAGGCCCATCGGCGACATATCGCCCAAAGGCTCCTGCAATCTGCCAAGCGACGGCGATGGGAACTGGAGTTTGATCACCTTGAAACTTCCATAGGCTACCATGGTGATGCCTGCGTAATAACGTATCACTACGGCTAGCCAGTAAAACAGCTTATTATAATTTTTGGTATTGCGGCCGGTTACTGACCAGACGATGGTTCCCAAAGCGGCCACGGAGGCCAGCAAGAGCACAGTAACATAGTCGTATGTGGTATCGCCGCTGCCGTTGGTAAAAACAGTGATGGGTTTCGCCAGGTGCAGTATGTGTTTGCCTATCCAGGGCACCAGCCAATGAAATGGTATAAGGTAATATCCCGAAAGGGTATCTGTATATGGCAAAACGCCATTAGGATTAAAAAAGATGTACAACACAAATAGTAAAGCAAAAAAACGGAATGCGATTTTTTGTGCTGGCGACCAGGTTGATGGTTCTGCGGCGGCGGTTGTCATAAGCTTGTTTAGTGTCTGTTTGTTAAAACGAATTTAATAAACGTGTTGAATATAAGCACAACTAAGCTGATATTTACATCATAAAACATGCCCCAATGAAAATTACCTTGCTGATTGTGATGCTCATGAGCGCCTTCCTGGTTACCTGGCTTGCTTCCTGCGGTACTAACGACAGCGCGGCAATGCAGGCCAAGATCGACAGTCTGAGTAACCAGGTCAACCGGTCATACCGGCCCGGTTTGGGTGAGTTTATGATGGGGGTGCAGGTGCATCATGCCAAGATATGGTTCGCGGGTAAAAACCAAAACTGGGACCTGGCCGACTTCGAGGTGGGCGAGATAAAAGAAACCCTGAATGATGTAAAGCAATATTGCACAGACAGGCCGGAGATAAAATCGCTGCCGATAATTTACCCCGCACTTGACAGCCTCTCTGCCGCGATAAAAGCCAAAAGCCCGCAGCAGTTTGAAAAGAGCTTTATTTTTTTAACCAGAAGCTGCAACGACTGCCACGAAACTACCCGCCACGGCTTTAACGTGATAAAAATTCCGGATGTGCCGCCGATCACGAACCAGGTGTATACGCCGAAAAAATAACTTTCTTAGTTTGTTGCAATCAGCTTGCTAAATCCGTAAAGGTTATATTGCAAGCTTGATTTAAACCCACATGAAAAGCAAAAAATATAAACTAATAATTATTGGTTGTTTGTTGTTGTTTGCGGCATGTAAAAAGCCGGCCACGCCGCCTTGCTGCGGCGCCAATCCGCCAGATGTCTCCATTTTTCATCATTGGAATATTGTAAGCGACTCCACTTACACCGGCGTAGGCATAAACAACCATGCGGTGGCGTATGCAGGGCAGCCCGGGGATTATTTTAATGTGACGGCTAACGGCGTTATTTACACAAAGGAGGGCGCGGTAATGGACACCCTGACTTACCAGTTGGTAACCGACTCCACCATGATCGTCTCGTCCTTCGGAGTAACGCTTAATGGCGTACCGGCGACGAGTCATTTCTTATTTACATCAAATACAATGAACATCTCCGCACCCGTGGTCGCTACACCGGGCGGCTTGTTTGGGCGCAAGATCACTTTATCGAGGTGAGGTTTTTGGTGTTGTAATCAATCCAGCCTAACCGTCTTTCAGCAAATCCGAATTTCAGGGTATATTCGGCTGTATAGCTGCTCAGGTTTATTTGTACAAAATCATATTAAACAGTCGATAGGCCTACTTTATCACTCCTTCGTTCCAGCAGCTCTATATCCCGCCAAACGCCGTTTAGTTTCCCAATGCGCTCGCGGCGCCCCACGGTACGGAACCCGTTTGCATGGTGAATTTTTATGCTGGCCACGTTTTCAGCGAATATCCTTGCCTCCAGGGTCCACAGGTTATTTTTCTCGCTTTCCTCCACTATGGCGTTAAGCAATCGCCTGCCAATCCCTTTACTTCGCACACTCTCGTCTACATAAACACTCACTTCGGCCACGCCTGCGTAAACACAACGGTCGGATATAGCAGTTAGGGCTACCCAGCCCAGCACTTTGTCATCATCGGTCATTACCAGGCGGCAGCTTTTAAGGTGGGCGTTGTCCCATTCTTCCCATCCCGGAACCTGGGATGAGAAATTGGCATTTCCCGTAGCTAAACCGCTTTGATAAATTGCGCGTACCTCCGGCCAGTGCTCAACGGTTAGCTGTTGTATTTCCATCCGGTAAAATTAACAATATGGCTGACTAACAAACAACGGCCGTTTTTTTCAACCGGATTAAAAAAATGCTGACAAGATCGGGTGGGGGCCGCTGAGCCCGGCGAGGATCCATTCGCGATCGAATTGCTCATGACCGCATCCAGGCAGGTATTTGTGCTATAATGCGGCTCATATAGTATATCTAAATTTCCTGGTACGACTATCCTGTTTTTCATTTGCAGCGCGTGGGTTTTGCGTTACACGTTAGCAGCAAGTACTTACTCCCGGCGTGCAGCATTCGGCCGCAGCCACCAGATTTTTAAATCCGTGCTCTGCTTTTTCTTCCGTGGCAGGCATGCAGCAGGCAGGGGCGGTCTCCAACGCATAATGCGGGTCGTTAAATTCCGCGTCCGCGTGGAAGTAATAAACCTCCCATTGAACGTTATCGGGGTCGGTCACCCAAAATTTATCCTGTGTGGCGTAACAGCAATTGGCGCCCGACTCTTCGCGGGTTACCAGGCCTGATTGCTGTGCCTGCTTCAGCCGGGCGTTTAATTCAGCAATCGTCTCCACCTGGAAGCCCAGGTGCCCGAAGTTTTGCTTTACACGCTCTGGGTTTTCTACAAACGAAATAATGAGCGAAGGTTCGTTTAAAACGTATTTGGCATAGCCGTGGCGCACTTTTACAGGAGCTGCGCAAAAAAAGGTAGTATAAAAGGCGGTGGTTTTGCTCATGTCGCTCACATAAAGGCTAACATGCATGCGTGGAAAAGGATTCATCTTGATTAAATTTAATTACTATATTGCAATATTGCGATTATTTAATTCAAATTTTTTAGCAGCAGGAATTATTCAAATCGGCTGAGCTTAACAAGGCATTGAGCTGTTCTTTTAATCCGGCCCACTTTACCTGGTCAATACAATAACATACACTTGCCCCTTCAATAGTGCCTTTTATCAGCCCGGCGTTTTTCAGTTCCTTCAGGTGCTGCGAAATGGTGGGCTGCGCCAGGCCAAGCTCCGTCGAAAGATCGCCGCAGATACAGGCACTGGTATTGATGATCTGTTGTAAAATGGCAATGCGGGCAGGATGCGCCAAGGCTTTCAACATAACCGCCAGCTGGTTTTGTTCGCTTGAAAATATTTCCGTTTTGGTAAGTCCCATAAATATATTGCAATATTACGATATAAAGATTGATATTCGCAAGAAATCCTTAAACTTTTTTTGAAAGGGTCCGCCCAAAAAAAGCGGCCTCATTTTGGTGAAGCCGCTTTTGATAGATATGCCTGAATAGTTTATTGTTGCTGTTGTTGTTGAATCACAGCGCCAAGTTCGTTTTCGTATTTCTTTACGTCGTCCTGCAGCTTTTTGCTTAGCGCCGTCCTATGATTGTCCGCGGCAATGCTTTGCATGTTGTTTAAAAATGATATCATATAACCCGCGTCACGTCTGTTCAATTCCCCGGAGTTATCCTGCGATAAGTGATACTGGTAATCCAGCTGGTCGGTGAGATAGTTATCAATACCCGTTAAAAATTTATCACCCAAAACAATGTTGTTCAATTCGTAAGCGGTTTTCGCCAAAAACATTTTGCGGTCAACCACATCCAGGCCGGTATACAGGTCAGGTAGCACTTCGTCGTATTTTTGCAGCGCTTTTTTCGCCAGGTCAGGATGACCGTCCTGTACCAGGCCGGTGATCAAGTCGTAAAAAGTAGTTACCATCACCGGGTAAAACATGGTGACTGATTCATGATCCAGGTAACGCGCATGTTTAAAATTGCCATACCTGAATTTGTTCATCATGTTATCGTACATCACCAGGCTATTGATCTTATCCAGCTGGTCCTTGTTTGCCGAATCAGGTTTAAGCGGCAGCAGGCGATAGGTAAATCCTTCCCGGTAAAGATATTGCTGCAGGCCGATCAGGTTTTCGGTACCGATGGTGGTGGTAAAACATATCGGCCGTACCCAGTTATTGTGCGACAAAATATCGATCATGGCCAGGCTTTCTTTGGTGATGTAGTTCGAAGGGTACTTCCAGTCGATCTCCGTTGCCATTTTACTTTGCTGGTCAGGCGTTATCACGTTGTTTTGAATAACGTCGTTTTTGTTTACCGTTATCTTAAAGTTTTTGGTAAGCAGGTAGTTGCCCAGCTGCCCGTTTTGATAGGGCTCCATCATGGCCTTGTTGTCCGATGTGACAAAGTCAAATACGTCCTTCAGTTCGGTAAAGCCAGGCAGCTTCTTATCGTCAAAATAAATAATGTCGCGCACGCCTTCCTTGTATTTGTCATAAGGCATGGTAATGGGCAGCGGGGCCGAATTATTCATCTTTTTCTGCATCTGCTGTATATACCAGTCGCCGGTAAACAAGCTCAGGTTTACAATGCGCACGTCCGGCCTGATGCCTTCCACTTCCTGGTCGTACCAAAGCGAATAGGTATCGTTATCACCATAGGTAAACAGGATGGCATTTTTAGGGCACGAGATGAGGTAGTCGTAAGCCATATCATGCGGCGTCATTTTTGTCGAACGGTCATGGTCGCCCCACTCCTTGCTAGCCATTAAAACAGGCGCGGCCAGCAGGCCTATCGCCGTTGCCGCTAGCGCCGCGGTTTTGTTGTTCAGTTTATATTGTATCAGTTCGGCCAAGGCAATTACGCCCAGACCTATCCAGATGGCAAAGGCATAAAACGAGCCCACGTAGGAGTAGTCGCGCTCGCGCGGCTGGATATTGGGCTGGTTTACATACAGTACGATAGCAATGCCGGTAAAGAAGAAAAGCAACAGCACGATCAATGCATCCCGCTTTTTCCGCTGGAAATGATAAACGCAACCCAGCAGGCCGATAATGAGCGGCAACGCGTAAAGCGGCGTATAAGTATTTGCGTTTACTACTGACTTTGGCAGATGGCGGCCACCGTCGCGGATGCCAGTTGTCCAGTTGCCGTCGATGCCATACGCGTCAGTCTGTCCATCGGCGTCGCTATACCGGCCCACAAAGTTCCACATAAAATAGCGCACATACATCTGGTAAATTTGCCAGGTGAACATCCATTGTATGTTATCTCCCATTGTCGGCGGATCGGTATCGTTCATATTCAGCCACTGGCGGTAAAACTGCGGGTCCTGGCCTTCACTGCTGTACATCCGGGGAAAAATAGTGGTATGGTCGTAAACATAATTTTGCTGCTTGCCGGCGTCTTCGTATTTGGTTTTGCCCTTGCGGTAAAGCGTTTTGCCTTCAGTTTGATCCACGATCTTGGCATCGAAGTACTGCCCGAATAACAACGGGGTTTCACCGTACTGGATGCGGTTTAAATAACCGTACAGGATAAACGCATTGTCCGGGTGCGAGTTATCCAGGTCGGTATCAGCCGTGGCGCGGATGGGTATATAAGCGAATGAGCTATACCCGAAATACACGAATGCGACACATAACAGCGACAGCGTTAACAGCGGCTTTTTGTTTTTGGTGCCCCACCATATACCCAAAACCAGGACGGCGACAATGAGCAGGAAGAAAAATAAAGCACCGCTCCAGAACCCCAGGCCCAGCGAGTTTACAAAGAAAAGGTCGAAATATGCGGCAATAGCGATGGTATAGCTGCGGATGCCGTACTGTACGATTACCAGGATCAGTGCGCCGATGAGCAAAGTACCTATGACGCCTCCAACCGAAACCTTGCTGCTTCGCCTGAAGTAATAAACCATGGCCAACGCAGGGATAGTTAACAGGTTTAACAGGTGGATACCAATGGATAAACCAATAACATAGGCTATAAAAACCAGCCAGCGGTCGGCGCCGGGTTCGTCGGCATGCGCATCCCATTTAAGGATAGCCCAGAAAACCAAGGCAGTACAAAGCGACGAAATTGCAAACACGATAGTTTCAACCGCCGAAAACCAAAAGGTATCCGAAAATGTGAACGCTAACGCGCCAACCAGGCCGGCCCCCATGATCAGGAACAGTTGGCCTTGTTCAACCACCGTATCGGTAGCTTTAGCCAGCATTTTTTTGGCAAGGGCGGTAATGGTCCAAAACAGGAACATGATAGTTGCGCCGCTTGCCAGGGCCGACATCATATTGGTAAAATAAGGCACTTTGGCATTATTGCCGAATGACAATAGCGAGAATGCCTTGCCCAGCATGGCAAACAGCGGGTACCCCGGCTGGTGTGCCACCTGCAGGCGGTACGCGCAGGAGATAAACTCGCCGCAATCCCAAAAGCTGACAGACGGTTCGAGGGTTAAAATGTACGTGATGGAAGCAATGCCGAAACAAAGCCAGCCCAAAAGATTATTTATTTTTTTGTATTGCATGGATCAATAAAAAATGGTTTATCGCAGGGGTAAATATCAGGATTTTTGTATTTAATTTAACAATTGCGCCCCGGCCTTAACAACTTTTAACAAATAAATGCCTGTTTTATAAAGCGGTTGCAAATATGATAAAATATAGTGTATTAAGCGGCATTTAGCCGTTGTGAAATTAGGAAATTAAACGATAGGTGCAAAGTGGGGCGCCGGGGTAACATCCGGTCGTTAATACATTCGGAAGCGCAACAGTTTACATTGACAGGTTTGTGTGGGCGCGCTTTGCTGTTTATCGGTCCCCGTTTGTTCAGTGGAAAGAATGGAATTAGGTAAGAAACTGTTTAAAAATGATAGGAAAATATTGGTATTGGATAATATTCATTGCCGTTGACTTCAGCGGCAATAGAAAAATATTGATAGACTATCCCCGAAACGGGATAAACGGCACTTACATCAATTCTTCTGCGCCGGCGTTATCCGGAATTCTGTTTTATAGTTATTCCTCAACACGCCGATGAATTGAAACTGACCGATCTTGTCCTCGGTAAGCAGTTTAAACAACGCATCGGACGTTTCAACCGGCTGGTCGTTAAAAGAAACGAGGATATCTCCGCTTAAAACACCGGCCTTTTCAGCAGGGCTGCCGTCTGCTACCTGTGATATAAATAAAGCCTGTTTGTTTGCCAGGGCATGGAAGGAGCGCAGTTTAGGCACCAGGTCGATCTGCTGCATCACCAGCCCGAGGTAGGCCCGTTTTACCTTTCCAAAACGGATCAACTGTCCCGCAATATCTTTTACCGTATCGATACTGATAGCGAAGCATAGCCCTTGCGCACCTTTGATGGTCGCCGTATTTACGCCGATCACTTCGCCGTCGGTATTGATCAGCGGCCCGCCGGAATTTCCCGGGTTGAGTGCCGCATCCGTTTGGATCATGCTGTCCATCATTCTCCCGGTCTGGCTTTCCAGTGTGCGGCCGAGGGCGCTCACTACCCCGGCTGTAACCGTATGCTGAAAACCCAGCGGGTTGCCGATAGCGACAACCAGTTGCCCGATCTTTAATTCCGCCGAAACACCCAGCTTAACCGGTTTAAAATTGCCCGATTCTATTTTCAGCAGCGCCAGGTCGGTATCTTTGTCTTCGCAAACCAAAGCTGCGCCAATGGTGCTGCCGTCATGAAGCTTGATTTGTATGCTGTGCGCATTGCCAACCACATGGCTGTTGGTAATAAGGTAGCCGTCGGATGAGAATATAAACCCCGAACCGGTGCCGGCGATAACTAATTTATCTTTTTGTTTTTGAAGTATTTCAACTTTTACAACCGCCGTTTTTACCTGCTCAACGGCGTTAATAATGAGTGATGAATAGTGATCCATCTTTAGCCTTTCAAAAGCAGCAGTACAAAGGCTGTACCCATATTGAAAACACGACAAAATTACGCTGATGTATACCGGGCGGCCCGGTAAGGTGCTGATTTGGCAGGTGAAATCCGGGCCGGTAAAATAACCGGATCAAATTCCTCACCTCACAATCGTCACAAACCCCGACAGCAAAGCGCCACCGTTTTTCAGGTCGATCAAATAATAATAGGTGCCGGTGGGCAATAAAGTTCCCTTACAGGTGCCATCCCACGGCGCCCCATAGCCCACAGACGAATATACGGGCAGGCCATACCGGCTAAATATTTGCACTGTGCAATCGGAAAAATCGCTGAGCCGGTCAATGTCCCACTTGTCGTTTACGCCATCACCGTTTGGCGTAAATGTATTGGGTATAAAAAGCGGCGGCAAAATGGTTAACACGCCTGGGACATAGGTAAATGTATAATTTGGCGATGCCGCGCCCGACACCGTAATGGGATATTGCCCCGCCGGCGAAGTGATAGTCGCTGTTGTGCTGATCCGGGGCAATGCCGTTAACTGTGCAGGTGTATCGTTATTTACAAAGCCGCTGTAGCTTAAGGTTAAAGCAGGGTTCGGCGCGCCGAAGATACGGGTTTTGTTATCAGCCGTTATGGTTAATGGTGCAGGCGTGACCGTACTTTGGGGCATTATAACGTTAACACTTTGCGCCGGTGCGCTGTTTAATACAATATCGCCCGAATAATTGCCAACCGGCGTTGATGATGCCAGCCTGATGTAAACTGTTGTTGCAGCAACATTGCCGGCAGCGCCAACCGTAACTGTGCTGCTGTAGTTGATATCGTCAGTGCTTACCTCGAAACCGGGGGGAGGAGTAACCAAAATCCCCGAAGTCATGTTAGCGCCGGAGACGGTAAACGTTGTTGCAACAGATGCTGTGCCGTAAGTGGTAGTGAGGGCCGATGGTGTGCCCGTTGCCGTAATGGTGGGGAACGTAGGCGGGTTTACGGTGATGGTAAATTTCACAACGGCGCTTTCGCATCCGGTTCCTGTTTTTAAAAAGTTGCCGAATGAAAACGGCGCCTGGCCGACCGGGACGGTTGCGGTTACGGTATTTGTAGTGGTGCTGATTACTGATAGGGTGTTTGAACCGCTATTAGCCACATACAACAGGCTGCCGTCGTTGCTAATGGTAATGCCGCAGGGATTTTGGCCTACGGCAATGGTGGCGTCGACCCTGTTGGTCGCGGTATTGATTACGGCAACCGTGCCCGAGCCGGTATTGGTAACATACAACAGGCTGCCATCGGGGCTGATGGCGATGCCGCTTGGGCCGACTGAGCCGCTCACCGGGATGGTGGTGGACAGTGTATTAGAAATCGTATTGATTACCGATACAGTGTTGCTGTTGGTATTTGCCACATATAACTGGTTGCCGTCGGGGCTTAACGCCATTCCGTCGGGGTGCTGCCCCACGGGTATCTTGCTGATGACTGATTGAAAGCTGTTACTCACTATCCAGATATCGTTCGATCCTGAGTTTGCCACATAAACTTTAGCATCGTCGGGCGAGATGAGTGTATTTACAGGCGCTATGCCAACGGGTATGGCCGCGGCCTGCATATTGGTGGCAGTATTCACGTCAGAAATGGTGTTGTCGTTCTCATTCGCCACATACAGCAAGCCGGTAGGACTGAGTGACATGCCCGACGGGCCCGATCCCACCCTGATCAAATTAACAACCTTATTGGTTTGCGTGCTGATGACTGAAATAGTGCCGGAACCCTTGTTGGTTACATACACCTTTGACCCGTCGCCGCTTAAAGCGACGCCAAAAGGCTGTGACCCGACCGGAATGGCGCCGGCAATTTTATTGGTAAAGGTGTTGACCAGGGATACTGTACCGTCGCCCGAATTGGGGATATAAGCGAAACCTGCAGCAGCAGCTGTTACCGAAATAGTAGCCGTAACCGGGTTGGCGCCGTTATTTACCGCCGTAAATGGGGCGATATCGCCATCGCCGCTTGCAGCAAGGCCAATGGATGGCGTATCGTTTACCCACGCGTAAGTATTGCCTGTGCCGCTAAAAGTTACAGGCTGGGTAACCTTACCGCTCAGCAACACCTGGGACGGGATAGTATCCACTACCGGCAGTGTATAAATGGTGCCCGATAAATTAGGTGCAAGAGAGGTTAGGCCGGATGTTTGAATAATGCATTTGCCCGAAATACTTCCTGGCGGCGCGGATAATGACGAACGCACATAAATGGTTGTAACGTCGATAGTGCCGTTAACCGGCGTTATTTGAACACCGTTTTGGTACCCGCTCAATGGCGTAAGCGATAATTCAAAATTTACGGGGGCGGTGATTTCCATCGGCGTGGTCAGCCCATTGCCAAATACGGTAAACTGCTGTATGTTCGGGGCTGCTGAGGGTGTGCCGGCGCAAGCGATGATGGTGCCGCGCGCCCTGTCGTTGCCATAACTCGGCCCGCCGGTTTTTGCTTCAACGCCGGGGCCGAAAAGAATGAAAAGAAGAATCACGACAACCGACCGGAGATTAAAAATGAGTGTAATGAGACCGGCTGTCGGCGAAAGCAGGGGCGCGGAAACCATGCAATCAGCTGGCCGTTTTTTTTGCCGGCGCATGCGATACCGGCCTGCCTTATCATCACGAGGGCACACATTATAGCTCATGTTTTAAATCCGGTTGCTCATCGTCTAAAAATACGTGCTTAATTTCAGCATTCAAAAGAATGCGCGAACAGGGAGAGGGCGGCCCCACAGGCACAGTCGGAAGCATACCACTAAGACCGCCGGACACTACCGGATAATTGTTACAAACCCTGTCAACAATTTGCCGCCGCCGCCGGTATCGATAATGTAATAGTAGGTGCCGGCCGGCAGTGCGCCGCCTTTATAATTACCATCCCAGGGAACTGCATAGCCTACCGATGAAAATACTTTTCCGCCGTAGCGGTTAAATACCATCACCCTGGCCGCCGGATAGTCTTCGATATATTTAATATTCCAGGCATCGTTTATACCATCGCCATTTGGCGTAAAAGTATTCGGTACCGATATTGGGGGTACAACCGCGGTAATGGTAAGCTCACCGGGTGTGTAAGAGATGATATAGTTCGGCGAGGCTGCGTCTGCTGCGGTAATGGGATATTCGCCAACGGGCGAGCCCTGGGTTGCCGTGGTGGTTACCTGGGGTTTGGCCTTTAAATCGGAAGCGTTGTCGTTATTTACAAGCCCCGAATAGGTTACGGTAAGCGGAGGAATTGCGAAACCATAAACTTTGGTTTTGTTATCCGCCGTAATCATTAATGGCGCCGGCGTTACGGTGCCGCTTACCGGGACATCGACTTCGGTAGCGCCCGGGCCGGTCAGCTTAATTTTATCAGTGTAGGTATTTACCGGGATGCCGGTGGTGAGCCTCAGGTAAACCGTTCTGCCATTGGTATCCGCGGCAATGGTTATCGAGCTGCTGAATATACGGTTATCCGCGCTTACTGCAAATCCTTTTGGCGCGCTTACTGAAATACCGCCGGGCAGATTTTCGCCCGACACGGTAAAGGTTGCAGCAGGCGAAACGTTGCCATAAATTGCGGTTAACGCGGCCGGCGCCTCATTGTAGCTGATGCCGGCCTCACCAGGCAAAGGATTGACCGTTATGGTGAACTTTATAGGTAAGCCGGTGCAGCCCGTCCCCGATATGATAAAATTACCAAATGAAGTTGGCCCCGGGTTCGAGTCGAACCGGTTAATTTCCTTGTTCGTTTTGGTATCGATTACCGATATATCATTTGAAAATTGGTTGGCGACATAAACCACACTGCCGTCCGGGTTTACCGATATGCCGAAGGGTACGGCGCCTACCGGCACTTCCGTGATCACATTATTGGCCACGCCATCAATCACTGAAACACTGTTGGATTGCGAGTTAGTTACGTACACGCGGCTGCCATCGGGATTTTGGGTAATACCAAAAGGCTCAAAACCCACTTTTATTGTGGTAATTAATGCCGCGGTTACGGTATTGAACACCGTAACGGATGCCGAGCCGGTATTTACTACGTATAATTTAGTCCCATCCGGGCTTAATAATAAGCCGTCCGGCTTGGTCCCCACCGTCAAAGTAGATGAAACGGAATTTGTTGCCGTGTTGATAACCGACACATTATTTGTGCCGGAGTTGGATACATAGAGCATACTGCCATCGGGACTGATGGCCACGCCTATAGGTTTCGATTGTACTTTTATCGGGGTTTGCTCAAAAGTCGAAGAGTTCATCACAATAACCTGCCCGGTACCCGCGCTGGTGAAGTAAACCCATTTGCCATCGGGGCTTACGCATATGCCGAATGGATCGGACAGTGTTTTGATATTGGGCACTACCAGGGTATTGGTATGAGCATCAATGACCGAGACCGTGTTGTCGCGGGAGTTGGTGACGTAAACGCGGCTGCCATCGGCTGTAGCCGCCACTCCCTGCGGATTCGACCCCACATTGATGGATGCCAGGATGAAATTGGTGGCGGTGCTGATTACCGATACATTATTATAATTTGCGTTTGCAACATAAGCAGAAGTGAGCGACAAAGGCGTAACAACAATGGTAGCAGTAACTGGTTTTTTGCCACCGTTAATCGGCTTAAATGAATTGATATTACCCTGCCCGCTAGCTGGCAAGCCAATGGCCGGTTTATCATTCGTCCAGCTGAACGTATTGCTTGTCCCGGTAAAAATAATAGGCTTTGTTGGTACGCTGCTAAAAACAGTTTCGGACGAAACCGGGTTGGCGGCAGGCAAATCGTTAATAATGCCGCTTACCGCTACTTTTGTACTGTTAACTCCCGCCGACGTAATCAGCACGTCGCCGGCAATGTTGCCTAACGGCGCACCGGCAACCGAGCGCACATAAATAATGGTGCTATTTACAGAACCGCCGGTTTGGCCGAGGTTCAGGGCGCCGGCATAGCCGTCGGTATCGCTAAGCGATATTTCAAACCCAGGGGGCGCCGTCAGCGACAGGCCGACCGACAAGCCGCCTCCTAAAACTGTAAAATTCTGGATATCAGGACTGGCTGCAGCCTGGCCCTTACAGGCTGCTATGGAACCAACCGCTGCGGTTGCAACAATATTCACCCTTACAATTTCAGTACTCGATGAGGAACAGCCATCAACATCCGACACCGTAAGGGTCACTTTATAATTACCGGGTTTGGCATAATTATGCAGAGGATTTTGGTCAACCGAAGTTTGGCCGTCTCCAAAGTCCCATACCCAGGTCTTTATTTCAGCGGTGGATGTTGATTCGTCGATAAACGCGGTTCCGTAACCCGGGGCCGCATCCACCTTAAAATCAGCAACCGGAGGTTCAGAAATTTCGAAATCCAGTTCAACTTGCTGGTCTGAGCCGCAATCGTCGGCTACGGGGTTAAATACTGTGGCTATCGCCGTATAATTTCCCTGCTTGTAATTCACAGGATTTTTCGGGTAGTTATAAATATACAAAGTTTGCGCGCCATTGGTGGTTGTTCCGGCTACTGTTGGGTTGGTTTGCGTAAAAGCGTGCCCGTCGCCAAGGTCCCATTTTATGCTGTTGGTTTGATAAGGTAAGCTGAGCTGCATGTTATAATTCACTCCCGCGCAGCCGCTGTTCTGATTGACCTTGCTTTCGGGGTTCTGCAAAGCGATGAAGGAGTTTAAATCCTGCAGGCTGGCGCCGGCCGAATATCCGTATGACTCATGATCGCCAAAACCATAGGCTATGGCATCAAAGCCACCGGCGGCGCTTAAAACGTGCGGTCCGGATTGTACATGCAGCGCCGCAAAACAATAGAGGTCGTTGTCAGGGACCAGATTAAAGCCGCCCGGGTGCGAACCGTCCAGCAAAAACGACGCTACGACACTGGTCGGGATGACTACATTGATGTAGTTGCTTAATATTTTAAACTTGCTTGCCGAATACAGGGTAATATGATCAAGGGTTTGTTCAAGGGGGTTTAAATAAATCATTTCAGGATCGCCCAGGTCGGCCACGTCATCTTTGCAATTCAATGTATTTCCTTCGGTAACAGCATACTGAACTACTTGTATAGCCTTGTCCGCAGATATGATAGTCGGCTGCTGGGTTTGAAACTCGTAAAATAATCCAGCCACGAATGACGAAGGGGCGATAGCCTGTCCGCCAACGGTGAGGTTGGTATTTGGGTCGCTCAGCACTACCCTGAAAACATCGTATTGCCTGCTCTTTAGCGGAACGGTGATATAATTTCTCCCCCAGGTTGATGTAGGGTACGTCTGCTGAAATAAATTATCGGAGGAAATTAAACCAACGTTGCAGCCGATAGCTATGCGGGTACTCCCTGAAAATACGGCAATTTTTTTACATGAACTGCCGTTGGTGCTGATTGACCGTATCCGCGAGCCGGTCAGATCAACTGCCGATAGCACCTGATATACATCCCCTTTTTTCATGGAAACGATCTCTGTTTTGGTGGTGGTAGCGCCTGATAGGGCCACCGTGTTTTCAGTTATTTCAACTGTAGTAGTGTCTTCGGTCGCTACCACCAGGAATGCAGAATAAGAGGGTGTAACGTCCGAAGCCTGCGCGTAGTTAATGGATTCATAATTTTTGCCGAGGGCACTTACCGGCAGCAACAAGGTGGCGCCGGACGATTCATCGGCGAAAATATGTGCGTAAACGGCGACAGGATCTAACGATGTAATGTGTATCCCTTTACTGGATTTGCCCGCCGCCGGGAGATAAAGACCAGGGTCAACGGTGATAGTTGTTACCTGTTTAGCGGTTACCTGGTAACTTGTCGCGCCATACCCGTTTGCCGCAACGGCAACCGTAGTGTTCACGTCCGAGGTAACATATAACACCATCTGGCTTCCGGTTGGCGTCCCGGGGGGGTTGGTATTAGCCATAAAGGCCGTCCAGAAATCAGTTCCTTTGCTGCTGTTTCCCTGGGCATAACCCGTCAAACAGGAGAACAATATCAATATGACCGCTGCCGCAGATCGCATCAAATTCCCAAACCGAGATACAATCATTAAGGTTTTGCCAGTATTTAAAAAGTTAAAGTAGCCATAAAAACCGGTTTGACGAAATTCGGGCATAATTTTCTGATTTTATTTGCGTACACCCGTCCCCGGATTCGGGAGCAGGCGACTGACCGAGCCGAACCGTCAGTTGCACAACATAGTGTGGCTAACGTCAAAACCGGCCATTACGTCGTCCGGTTTTGGTACACCTCGTATTTCAATTGATCTGTTAATATCCTATCCATTAGAATTTTATAGATTTGGAATAACGATTGAGCTGATTAATTTACGTGAGGTCCTATACACTCCATATCACCCTGTTTGATCTGTTATTCTTCGGAATGATCTTCATCGCGATCAATTTTGCCCTGTTGTTAACATTCGTTAAAAGCATCAACCGTGCGGCAAACCGGTTTCTTGCCCTTGCGCTGGTCATCATGGCTTTGTGGATGATGCAGATATTGAGCATCGATATCCGGCTGGAAACTTACCTGCCTGGCTGGGACCGGTTGCCTATGCAATTTTTGCTGGCGCTGGGGCCGCTGATCTACTTTTATTCGGTGAAAATAACACGCCCGGCATACCAATTCAGCCGGAAGGATCTGCTGCATTTCAGCCCTTTGCTGCTCGAACAGGGTGCATTGGTATTGGAGATCAGGGAAAGCCTCCAAACCGGCGCAGCTACCTATGCTACGACGACCTTTCATCAACTTAATCCCGTATTGCAGTTGCTTATCTTTATTTCGGTCATCAGCTACTTGTACCGGTCTGATCAGCTTATTCAAGATTTTTACCGGCGGTTGCAACCTGTTTTGATGGACCGGTCGCGCCTTGAATTCAGGTGGTTGCGCCGTTTACTGGCTGCCACAGCTCTGTTGTGGCTGTTGTGGACGGTTTATGCCGCCGTCGATTATTTTGGTTACCGAAATCAACCAAGGATACACATTTATTATCCTTTGTATATCTTTTTCGCGGTGATCATGATATGGACCGCCGCCGCCGCTTTCCTGAAGCCGCAAGCCGGGATGATGGTCCAGGCTTCTGCTGCCCCCAAGCCGGCGCCGCCTGCTGAGCTAAGGGCTAAAGGTACCTGGCTCAAAAATGCAATGGCAACTAACCGGTATTACCAGGACCCTGAATTAAGTTTGAGCTCACTGGCAGAAAAGCTTGGCCTGACGAGCCATGAGCTATCGCGGATCATGAATACGGTGCTAAAAAAAGGCTTCAATGATTTCATTAATGAATACCGCGTTCAGGATGTGGCCTGTAAAATGCAGGATACTGCTTACAGTCATATTACTTTGCTGGGCATTGCCTTCGAATCGGGGTTTAATTCCAAAGCAACCTTTAACCGCATTTTCAAGCAAATGACCGGCAAAAGCCCCATAGAATATAAAACTCTTTTGAAAAAAGAGGTCTCAAACTATAACTTGAGGCGCCCCCCCCCGTTTGCGGCGGTAATTTCGAGCCATGAAACCACGCCTAAGTGGTCTGGAAAGAAATTAAACGGCAATTATATGTTTAAAAATTATTTAAAAGTCGCGTTGCGCAGCATGCGGAAGAGTATCGTGTTTTCCACCATTAACATTATCGGCCTCTCCGCAGGGCTTGCGGTTTGTCTTTTGATCGTATTATATGTTAAGGATGAATTGAGTTTTGACCGATATAATGCGCAGGCAGATAATATCTACCGCCTGGATACCGACATTCTTTTTAATGGCACTCAATTTAATTCCATGTTTAGCCCGGCGCCGCTGGCGCCCACGCTAAAGCAGGATTATCCGCAGATTATACAGTACGTGCGGCTGCGCGGTTTTGGCGATATCTTTATAAAAAAAGGCAACCAAAACATACAAGACCACAACGCCGTATTTGCCGATTCTACTTTTTTCCAGGTGTTTTCAATTCCCCTGGTGGCTGGCAACCGTTTGACGGCATTGGATGAACCCAATTCAATTGTGGTAGATGAAACTACAGCCCAAAAGTATTTTAACACAACCGACGTGGTTGGCAAAAACTTATATGTCGACAACCGCTCAAATTGCAAGATAACCGGCGTGTTTAAAGACATTCCTGCACAGTCTCATTTTCATTTTAGATTTATACGCCCGATGGTTGATATCCGCCGTAATGACCAGGGGGATTGGCTGAGCGATATTTATGCATCGTATGTTTTGGTACGGCCGGGCGTTACACAGGCATCCTTACAGAAACAAGTCGACGCGATCATCGATAACTACCTGGTAAAGCAGGCCCTGCAGGTGTTGCATCTTTCTTCCGGCGACTTAAAAAAAGCAGGGAACCACTTTACGCACCCGGCAATTCCTCTTACAGAAATCCACCTTCATTCAAACAAAACAGATGAATTCGAGGCAAATGGCAATATCACTTATGTATATATATTTTCAGTGATCGCCATTTTTATTTTGCTGATAGCCTGCGTAAATTTTATGAACCTGTCGACGGCGCGCTCTGCGAACCGCGCAAAAGAGGTAGGCATCAGAAAAGTTGCCGGCTCATCGCGTTCCAGCCTCATCATCCAGTTTCTGACGGAATCCATCATGATGAGTTTTATTTCACTAGTGCTGGCCATCGGTATTGCGGAACTGCTGCTGCCATTATTTAACCAGCTTGCGGGAAAACAGATGAGCATGTTTACCATATTTTCCTCCGTACAATTGCCGATACTTGTGGGATTAACCATAGTGGTTGGCTGTGTTGCAGGAAGCTACCCGGCTTTTTATCTGTCGTCTTTTCAGCCGGTACAAGTATTAAAAGGCAACATTGCAAACGGGTTTAAAAGCAATTGGCTGCGGAGTGGACTGGTGGTGTTCCAATTCTTTATTTCCATTACCTTAATTATCGGCACCATTGTAATTTTCAACCAGCTTAATTATATACACGACAAGAAGATAGGCTATAGCCGTGAACAGGTGCTGGTGATCAACAACACTAATTGGCTTGGTAACCGGACCCAAATCTTCAGGCAGGAAATGTCGAAAATAGCCGGCGTGCAAAGTGCCGCCGTTGCTGAATCATTGCCTACTGAAGCGACGCGTGACCGGAGCGGCTGGTCAAAAAATGCAGCGATGGATGCAAAGCAGCTTACGATAATGACAAATTTTTTTGCCGATGAGCATTATATCCCGACAATGCGCATGCAAATGGCTTCGGGAAGAAACTTTTCATTGGATTTTCCGAGCGACTCATCTGCCTTAATCATAAACGAAACTGCGGCTAAACTGCTTGGGTTTAAAGATCCGTTGAACCAAAAATTATATCGCCCTTCGGGTAACGTAAGCAACGGCGTTTTTCCCACGAAACCTTTTCATATTATTGGAGTGGTGAAGGACTTCAATTTCAGCTCCATGCACAATAAAATAGGTCCTTTAACTATCGCATTGGGCAAAAATTACGGAGACATCGTGTTACGTATCAACACCCAACATACCTCTTCATTGATCGCCCAGGCAGAAAGTGAATGGAAGAATATGGCGCCTGGGCAGGCGTTTAGTTATTCGTTTTTGGATGCAAATTATAATAACATGTACAAGGCCGAGCAACGCACCGGAAAGTTGTTCAGCACATTTGCGTTATTCGCCATTTTGATAGCCTGTTTAGGTTTACTTGGATTGGTTACTTTCGCGGCAGAGCAACGCACAAAAGAAATTGGGGTGCGCAAAGTTTTGGGATCGAGCGTTGGGGGTATAGTTGCAATGCTTTCAAAAGATTTTACCAAACTTGTACTCATTGCATCCGTTATCGCTTTTCCTGTGTCGTGGTGGGCAATGAGTAAATGGCTGCAAAGCTTTGCTTACCGGGTGGGTATCAGCTGGTGGGTGTTTGTTGTCGCCGGTGTTGCGGCGATTTTGATCGCGCTGATCACCGTTAGTTTCCAGGCCATAAAAGCCGCGCTGGCAAACCCGGTGAAAAGTTTGCGGAGCGAATAGGTGAATGGTGAACGGTAAGTAGTCAGTGATACAAATTTAATATTGACTCGCCACTAACTGCTCACTGAAAGTACTAGTTTAAAACCGCACACCCGCCCGTTCGCTTTCGGTACAACATCCATTTTAATTAACCTGTTAACACGTTATCTGCTAGCATTTTATATGTTTGGAACAGCTATTGAGCGTGTTAATTTACTTGACGTCCTACACTTTCCATATCACCTTTTATGATGCAGCGTTTTTCGGAACGCTGTTCATCGGCTTTACTTTTTTCCTGCTTTTGTGGTTCCCCAGGGAAGCAAACGGGGCCGTTACCCGGTTTTTGGCCCTGGCACTGGCGGTTGCTGTTTTGTGGACAGCCCGGCTGGTGGCCATTGACATTCAACTGGATGCCTATGTTCCTTTTTGGGACCGGATACCCTTGCAATTTTCGCTGGCACTCGGGCCTTTCATCTATTTTTATGTGCTTAAAATAACCCGGCCCGAATACAAATTCCGGTGCAGGGATCTGCTGCATTTCAGCCCGGTGTTGCTTGAATTGGGCGCACAGGCATTAGCAGTTGGAGAAAGTATAAAGACAGGTGCAGCGACTTATGATACTCACGCCTCTCAACAGTTGAAACCCGTATTGCAATTGCTGGCGTTTGTTTCAGTTGCCATTTACCTGTACTGGTCTTACCGGCTGATACTGGATTTTTATCAACAGCTTCAATTTAATGGGAACGACCGCTACCGGTACGAATTGCGCTGGCTGCGTAATTTACTGGCAAGTTTTGCAGTGCTATGGCTGATGTGGATACCCTGTACAGCGATAGACTATTTTTATTACCACTATCAGCCGGGTATGCAGGCTTATTATCCTTTGTATCTTTTGTTAATGTTAATGATGATCCGGATGGCGGCAAGGGCTCATTTAGAGCCGGGACCCGGTACGGCCTCTGATACTATATCAGTCTTAAAGCCCCTTCTGCCGGCCGAGTTGAAGCAAAAAGGCGCCTGGCTGAAAAAAGCGATCAAAGAAAACCGCTATTATGAAGACCCGGAATTGAGCCTCGGCTCACTTGCCGAGAAGCTCGGCATGCATCAGCACGAATTATCCCGGACCATCAATATCGCGCTGAAGAAAAACTTCAACGACTTCGTAAACGAATACCGCATCAGGGATGTGATAGCCAAAATGCAGGATCCGGCTTATAATCGGATAACCCTGCTGGGGATGGCTTTCGATGCCGGGTTTAACTCCAAAGCCACTTTCATCCGGGCGTTTAATCAATTGACAGGGAAAAATCCTGCTGAATATAAGCGCGAACTGGAAAAAGAGGTTTCAACTTATGATTTGCAACCCCGTTCACGAATCAGACATATAATTTTAGTTCCTGAAGTCCCTAAGTGGTCTCATGAACAATTAAATTATCATTATATGTTTCGCAATTATTTAAAGATCGCCTGGCGTAATATCACAAGGAATAAGGTATACACCTCCATCAACGTTTTAGGCTTGTCGCTTGGCGTTTGCGCCTGTTTGATCATTTACCTGATCACCAGCTTTGAATTAAGCTACGATACTTTCCATCCCGGCGGAGACCGCATATACAGGATCGTAACATCGATGCAGGACCCGCAGGGAAATAAGAGTGACGGAGCTTCCGGTATAACGGTTTTACCCATGACCGTTAGAAATGAATTGAGCGGTTTTGAAGACGTAGCCGAATTTTATAATTATTTTCCAAAGGTTACTGTACCGGGCCCAAATAACACCAGCAAAAAATTTCTTGCACCCAGGGAGGGCGAAGAAGTTTCGCCGGTCATCGTAACGGAACCGCAATATTTCGGCATATTCCAATACAAATGGCTGCTGGGCAACCCGTCGACGGCCTTAAACGAACCGTTTAAAGTTGTGCTTTCTGAACAGGAAGCGCACAAATATTTTGGCACAACGCCATTGCAAAATGTGATGGGTAAAGAAATTGTTTACAATGACTCGTTACGGCTTACCGTATCCGGAATTGTAGCAGACTGGGATAAACACACCGATTTTGGTTTTAAGGATTTTATTTCGTTTGCCACCGTTCAACACAGCTTCCTGAAAAAAGATATCGACCTGCAAAGCTGGACCATGTGGGACTCCGACTCACAGGGATATGTAAAACTGGCAAAGGGGGTAACGCCGGCCCAAATTGAAAGGCAGTTCGCCCAGTTCGTCAAAGCTCATATCAGGCTGCACTCCGCGACGAAGGTCCGATTATTGCTTCAACCCTTGTCCGACATTCACTTCAACAGCAACTACCAGGACTCTTACTCGCGGCAGGCGCGTTTACCTACGCTTTACGGCTTGATGGCCATTGCGGTTTTTATATTGCTGATAGCTGCTATTAATTTTGTCAATCTTTCCACGGCGCAGTCGCTGCGCCGGGCAAAAGAGATTGGCGTGCGAAAGGTATTGGGCAGCACTAAGACCAATTTAACCATCCAGTTTTTAGTGGAAACGTTTATGGTAACCACGGCCGCTTTGCTTATCGCTTTAATTGTTGTTAATCCCATCATTGCCGCTTTTCATTCCTTTATTCCGCTGGGCGTAACCTTAAATTTATTTAGCGGGCCGGTGCTGGTGTTTTTGCTGGCTATGCTGATCGTCACTTCCTTGCTTGCCGGTTTTTACCCTGCGCGTGTCATATCGTCCTACTTACCGGCATTAAGTTTAAAAGGGACAGGCGCTGTGCAGGTTAGTCATAAAGGCTATCTCCGGAAAACGCTCATCGTGTTCCAATTCACCGTTTCGCTGGTATTTATCATAGGCACGCTGGTGGTTGCAAACCAGATCCATTTTATGCTGAATAAAGACATGGGCTTTAATAAAGACGCGATCATTACCGTACAAACCGACGGGAATAATACGGTAGATCAGCTGAATGTCTTTTGCAATAAGGTGCGCGAATTATCAAACGTGCAGGCAGTAAGCCGGCATCAGCATACGCCCGCGGCACAAAGACATGGCGGAACCTTCATAGCTTACAAAGGCGCCGGCGGAGCTAAAATAGATGCCTCATTTGATTTTTGCGACGAAAATTATGTGCCCTTGTTTGGCATGAAAATTATAGCAGGGCGCAACCTTTCACCTTCCGATACTTTAAAAGAGTACCTGGTAAATGAAACCTGCGCCAAAGCGCTTGGATTCAGAAAGCCGGCGGATGCCGTTGGCAAGTGGGTTGAAATTGGCATGTCCGACTCAAAAAGGCAAATAGTGGGGGTAATAAAAGATTTCAATTCAAAATCATTGCACGAAGCTATAACGCCGTTTTTTATGTGCTCGATAAAGGGAAATGAACGGACGGTCAGCATAAAATTAGGCAGGAACATCAGCAATTTTAAAGCAACGATAGTACAGATAGAAAAGGCCTGGAAAAATGTATACCCGAATGACAAATTTGAATATGCTTTTTTTGATCAAACCATCGCCGGCTTTTATGATAAGGAACAGAAGACTGTCCGGTTAATGAATACCGCCATGCTGATCGCCATATTTATTTCGTGTATGGGACTATTCGGCCTGGCAACATTTACCGCACAGCAACGCATAAAAGAGATAGGCATACGCAAGGTTTTGGGCGCCAGCGCGGCGGGTATAGTATCTATGTTAAGCAAGGATTTTTTAATACTGATCATTATTTCATTGGTTATTGCATCGCCCATCGCTTATTATTTTATGCACAACTGGCTGCAGGATTTTGCATATCGCATCGGTATCAGCCCCTGGCCGTTTTTGTTGTCAGGCTTAGCGGCGATAATTATCGCATTGGCGACGGTGAGTTTCCAGGCCATAAAAGCCGCGCTGGCCAACCCGGTGAAGAGTTTGCGGACGGAATAAGCCTGGGCGTGCGCCGTCGCATTGTTGTATTTTCTTTAATTTTGGTTGCTGTAGTTAAAATCCCCCGGCATAGGTTGTTACCTGTCAGCGGGGCATGAGTGCCGCAGCCACACACGCCTCGCGCCGACGCGCGCGTGAGACGGAGAACTTGAGTGTAATGGCCCGGTTGATTTTATTGCCTGTTTGCTGACGCCAAAAAATCGAAACCGACCTCATGTCTCTTTTGTTTATATTTGTGTTAGCATATAAAGTTAATCAGGCATGACAACGTTAACGATAGAGATCCCCGACGACAATAACCCGTTGCTTTCCGAACTGATCAAGTTCACCAAAAATGCGGGTTTGAAAGTTCGTATCGATAACGGGGAAGATGATTTAAGCGAAAGTGAGTTCGAGTCGCTCAAAAACGCGGCGGAAGAGGCTATGCTGATTAAAAAAGGTCTTTCAAAAGGTATCCCTGTATCCGAATTGTGGAATGATTAATACAGTATCGCGTCTCAAAACTTCAAAAAAGAAGCCAAAACCTTAATCAAGAAGTTCCATACTTTAAAGGAGTCGATTGATAACATTATAGCCGATTTACTAAAAGACCCATACTGCGGCGAGGCCTACGGCCAAAAGATTTACAAGGTAAGATTAAAGGACAAAAGCAAAGGCGGGGGCAAAAGCGGTGGATTTCGGGTATTATAGTCAATTGGCATCCCCCTCCACTTCCGGACACCCCACCGTCCGCTTCCATTACAAATATCCCCACAAGCAAAATGCTATTGCCTATCTCTCAGCAACTTGCTAAATTGGAATGCCAATTGAGCGGTTAAAGCAGATTGAACGCATACATTTTCCATATAACCACATATGGCCTGGCTTTCCTCGGCATCATATTTACTGCACTAAACTTTGCCCTGCTGTTAGCATTCGCCAAAACCACCAACCGCGCCGCAAACCGGTTTTTGGCGCTGGCCCTGGTAGTTGTGGTTTTATGGATGGTCAGGATAGAAAGTTGGCTGCCACTCCAATTTTCGCTATCGCTGGGCCCGCTGATCTATTTTTATGTGCAGAAGCTAACCCAACCGGAACGTAAATTCAATTGGAAAGACCTGTTGCATTTTATTCCCGTGCTGGTGCAGTGTCTGGCGTTATTGGCTATAAGGGAAACTGCGCAAACCACGGCTGTCTTACTAAACTCGTTGCCGTTTATTTCGGTAATCGTCTATCTTCATTTATCTCATGGACTGATAGAACACTTTTACCGGGGGCTAGAATTTAATGAGGACCGTGACCGCTACCGGTACGAATTGCGCTGGCTGCGTAATTTGCTTGCTGGTTTTGGGCTGTTATCGCTTATGGCGATACCATATATCGCCATAAATTATTTTGGCTATCATCAGCCATTGGGCGGGCCTGTCTATTATCCGCTGTATGTTACTTTAGGGGTAATCGTTACCTGGACAGGGGTCGCGGCGTTTCTAAGGTCTGCGGGCGGACAGCCGGCGGGGGTATATCCGGTATTAAAATCACCCGTTTCGGCAGCTTTACGGCAAAAAGGCGCGTGGCTGAAGAAGGCAGTTAAGGAAAATCATTATTATGAAGACCCGGAATTAAGCTTAGGCACGCTGGCCGAAAAGCTTGGCATCAGTCACCATGAGTTGTCGCACATCATCAATGCGGCGCTCAGAAAAAGCTTCAACGATTTTATTAATGAATTCCGGGTAAAAGACGTGGTGCGTAAAATGCAGGACCCAAGCTATGATCATTTAACCCTGTTGGGCATCAGCTATGAATCGGGATTCAATTCGCAGGCCACCTTTAACCGTACTTTCAGGCAGATGACAGGCAAAAGCCCGAAAGAATATAAGAACGGTTTGAAAAAAGAACACTCAAGTTATAATTTGAGTGCTTATTCCCATTCTGCCGCGATAATTTCGAGTCACGAAACCATTCCCAAATGGTCTTTTGAGAAATTAAATCGCACCGTTATGTTTAAAAATTATTTAAAGATCGCATGGAGAAACCTGGTCATGAACAAGGCTTCTTCATTTATCAACGTTGGCGGCCTGGCCGTGGGTATGGCAGTGGCCATGCTTATCGGGTTGTGGATTTGGGACGAATTATCGTTTAATAAATACCACCAAAACTATGATAGCATTGTGCAGTTGGTACAAAAGGAAAAGTTCCTTGGCAATGTCAATGTAACCGATCATATACCTTACCGGCTGATTAACGAGCTCAAAACAAATTACCGGGGCTATTTTAAGCACATTGTACCAGCTACCGAGTCCGATAATTATTACCTGTCGCAGGGGCAAAATAAAATAGTACAAACCGGGCAATATATTGAAGCCGCCGCGCCACAAATGCTGACCTTGAAAATGCTCCGTGGCTCATGGGCGGCCCTCCATGATCCGCATTCCATCCTGCTTTCAGCAACCGCGGCAAAAAGCCTTTTCGGTGATACCGATCCTTTAGATAAAATTGTGAAGGTAAGCAACACCTGGGATGCACATGCTACAACCGATGTGAAAGTGACAGGGATATATGAAAACCTGCCGCAAAACACCCAATTTCATGACACGCAATTTTTTATGCCCTGGGACCTGTATGCCACGCTTGATCAGCTCCTGAATACGAGGGCATGGGACGATCATCGTTTTTTAATTTACGCGGAGATGCAGCCCGGTGTCGATTTTGATAAAGCGTCGGCTCATATTAAGGATGCTGAGCTTAAGGTGATCAGGCCCCTGGACGATATGAAGCAGGAGGTGGCCGCCAACCCGGAAATATTGCTGAACCCGATGAAGAACTGGCACCTGTATTCCAGCTTCAAGGATGGCCTGGTGGATAAGGGGCCTGTTCAGTTTGTGTGGATAGTTGCCATTATCGGTGGCTTTGTATTGCTGTTAGCCTGTATCAATTTCATGAATTTAAGTACTGCCCGCTCCGAAAAAAGAGCAGCTGAAGTAGGCATACGCAAAGCTATCGGCTCGGCCAGGGCACAGCTGATCAGCCAGTTTTTTAGTGAATCATTGCTGGTGGCGTTTTTGGCTTTTGCTATAGGGCTGTTGTTGGCCATATTTGCCGTGCCGGTGTTAAACGACCTGTCGGCAAAGCAGATCGCCATACCCTTTACCCATATGGGATTTTGGCTTGCCTGCCTCAGCTTTGTTTTATTTACAGGGTTGCTTGCCGGAATTTATCCCGCCTTGTATTTGTCATCTTTTCAGCCGGTAAAGGTTTTAAAAGGGCCGTTTCGCGCCGGCCGCAGGGCTGCTCTTCCCCGCAAAATATTGGTAACAGTGCAATTCACGGTCTCTGTAGTATTAATCATTTGTACTATCGTTATATATAACCAGCTGATGTTTGGCAAAAACCGCCCGGTGGGATACTCCCGTGATGGATTGGTCATCGTACCGATGCAGTCCATAGACTACCAGGGGAAAGAGCGTATACTGCGCAATGAACTAAGAAATACCGGCGCGGTAATGGAAGTGGCTGAATCAGAAAGTCCGGTTACAGGCATATCTTCGCAAAACGGGGGTTTTACCTGGAAAGGCAAGAATCCTGGCACGGAAGAAAAGTTCGGGACACTAACCGTTACAGCCGAGTACGGAAAGGCAATAGGCTGGCAATTTGTGGATGGCCGTGATTTTTCAAACGTACCTGGCGCCGACTCTTCCGGCTTCGTCATAAACGAGGCTGCCGCCAAATACATGGGCATGCAAAATCCGGTAGGCCAAACTATCCATTGGAAGAGTAAATGGAACAACGTCGACAAGGACTACAGGATCATCGGTGTAATAAAAAATATGGTGATGGAATCGCCGTATAACGATATAAAGCCGGTTGTTTTCCGCCTTGGAGGCAACCCCAACTGGATTTTTATCCGGATCAATCCACAGGTAAGTTTTAGCAGCGCATTGCCAAAAATAGCCGGCGTTTTCAAAAAGATCGTCCCGTCTGTACCATTTACCTACAGCTTTGCAGATGACGATTATGCCAAAAAATTTACGGCCGAAGAGCAAATCGGCAAACTGACAAAATTCTTCTCCTGTCTCGCCATTTTCATTAGTTGCCTTGGGCTGTTTGGCATGGCGATGTTTATGGCCGAGCAGCGCACCAAAGAAATTGGTGTGCGTAAAGTGCTGGGCGCGTCTGTATTTGGCTTATGGAGATTATTATCCAAAGATTTTATGGCGCTGGTAATTATCTCGCTGCTGATAGCAGCGCCAATTGCCTGGTATTTTATGGCAAAATGGCTGCAGGGCTATTCATACCGCACACCGATATCATGGTGGGTATTTGCAATCACCACGGTCGGCGCTTTAGCTGTTACTTTAATCACGGTGAGCTATCAAAGCATCAAGGCGGCACTGGCCAACCCGGTGAAGAGTTTGAGATCGGAATAGATAGAGATTAGCGATTAGTTGATTGGAGATTAGTTAATAATGCATCCGCGGATCGGCCAGAGAACGCATTTTGGTTCGACCAGGAGGTAGACTCAAAACCGGACAACCGAACGTGCGCTTTTGTTACAGGCACTTTTGGCATTTGAATCACAATTTGCTATCTTTCAATATGTTGGCCATTTGGCTTAAGGATTGTGCCTGTTTGTTAAGGTGAATTCATTTACGCTTCATATTACGTTTTATGACCTGGCTGCGCTCGCAGCGATATTCATCGCGCTTGCGTTTGCTTTGCTGCTGGGCTTCACCAAAAGCATCAACAGCGCCGCTAACCGGCTTTTTGCATTGGCGCTCATTACCGTTACCCTGGCATTGGCCGGGCTTTTGGGGTTAGACACCGGGGTGGCCGCGCGCTTTCCGGTTTGGAGCCGGTTGTTTCTTGAATGTTCACTGGCAACTGGTCCTATGATCTATTTCGGCGTGCTGAAGATCAACCGGCGCAATTGCAAATTGAATTGGCAGGATGTACTGCATCTCATCCCGCTGCCGGTGTTATTCACGCTGTCATGGTACATTAAGAAAAATGTCGGTTGGTTACCCACGTTGTTACTCACTTCAGTCTTTATTTCGGTTGCCGTATACCTCTCTCTTGCGCATAGGCTGATACCCCGCTTTCAAAAGGATCCAAGGGATAGCCTGACCGACAAGCGCCGGCACGAGCTTTGGCGCCTGCGCCGCTTACTGGTGCGATTCGGCGTATTATGGTTATTGTTTGCGCCCTTTATTGTCACAACTTGTTTTAGCCAACGCAATCTGGCGATAGCACATCTCTGGTTTGCAGTTTATTTACTTTTAGCTCTTATCTCCGTCCGGCTTGCAGCAGTAGTGTTTTCATGGCCGCTGGCCGCAATGCCGGTGCAGGCTCAGGCGAGTTTAAAACCGTCGACTTCATCTGAGTTGGCACAAAAAGGCGCCTGGCTTAAAGCAGCTATGAAAGCCAGTCGCTATTACCAGGATGCCGAACTCGGTTTAAGTTCACTGGCTGAAAAACTGGATATACCTCCGCATGAATTGTCGCGCATTATCAATACATCGCTCAAAAAGAATTTCAATGATTTTATCAATGAGTACAGAGTTCGCGATGTGATCATCAAAATGCAGGACGTTGCTTACGACCGGATCACCCTGCTTGGCATCGCCTACGAGTCGGGATTTAATTCCCAAAGAAGTTTCAACCGCGTTTTTAAAGAGATAACCGGCAAAACGCCGGCGGAATACAAAAATAGCCTGAAAAAAGAGTTGCCAAATGATAAGTTGGCCACTTTGCCGCGAATTCGCCCCGTAATATTGCGTTTGGAAAGCCCGCCAACCTGGGCATCTGAAAAATTAAACCGCAGTTATATGTTTCGCAATTATTTAAAGATCGCATGGCGCAATTTGGTAAAAAATAAAGTGTACAGCGCCCTGAATATCACCGGTCTCGCAACGGGTATGGCAGTGGCCTTGCTGATCGGCCTCTGGGTAGTTAACCAGTATTCGTATGACCGCTTTTTGCCCAATTACAGCCGGTTGTACCAGGTGAAATTCAATTTTACCGACCCAAAGGAGGGCACACATACCCAACCTGCCGTTTGCATTCCGTTGGCCAACGTGTTACGCACAACTATCCCGGGCATCAGGCGTGTGGCCGAAACCGATTGGGTTGGATATAACGTGCGCGATTTGAAAGTGGGCGATAAAAAGATATTGGTTAACGCCGGCAATGTCAACCCTGAATTTCTGAAGATATTCCGCTATCCGTTTATCAAAGGCGACCGGAATAACGCGCTCGCAAACGTTTATTCTATTGTCATTAACGAATCAACTGCCAAAGCGCTGTTTGGTAATGCCGACCCTATGTATAAAACTATTCGCGTAGATAACCAGCATGATGCGAAAGTTACCGGCGTTTTTAAAGACATACCCGCAACCGCGTCGCTAAAATTCGGCTGTTTGCAACCTTTTAGCTATAAAGAGCTTACGGAACCCTGGACAAAAGATGCCCCCGCACAGTGGACCAATAATTCGTTCGAAATGTTCGTCGAGCTGCAAGCCGGGGTTACGCAGGCCAAAATAGCGCCTCAAATAAAAGGGTTGATTGTTAAATACCACCCTGATTATAAAAATGTTAAGGGCGAGGTGATCCTTCAGCCGATAAAAGACCAGCACCTGTATTCCGATTATGAAAACGGCAAAGTTGCAGGCGGCTTTATCGATTATGTGCGCATGTTCAGTGTCATCGGGGCATTAGTGCTGCTCATCGCCTGCATTAATTTTATGAATTTATCTACCGCTCGGTCTGAAAAGCGCGCACGGGAAGTTGGCGTACGCAAAGCGATAGGTTCGCAACGCAAAGACCTCATCTTTCAGTTCCTGACGGAATCATTGATGATCACCTTCGCAGCTTTTCTGCTTTCGGTTTTACTTGTACAATTGGCGCTTGACCCTTTTAACGAACTGGCAGGCAGCTCAATAAAAATACCGTACAATGATGCCGTCTTTTGGGCCGGAATGATTGGCTATGTACTGTTTACCGGCTTGATGGCGGGAAGCAGGCCGGCGTTTTATCTATCTTCATTCAGCGCCGTAAAGGTGTTGAAAGGCACTATCCAGGCAGGTAAGGCAGCCTCCTTACCCAGGAAAATATTGGTGATAGCGCAATTTACCTGTTCGATAGCGCTTATTATCAGTACGGTGATTATTTATGAGCAGATACAATATTCAAAAGACAGGCCTGCGGGGTATAGTGCTGATGGTTTGGTCTCGACATTTATGGGCGACGACCTGATGCGTAATTATGAAGCGTTGAAAAATGATCTGCTGCAAACCCGCATGGTAAAAAGTGTAACGAAAGCATCGAGCCCGCTTACCGATATCTTTTGGCATACCGGCATAGACAAATGGCCCGGAAAGGAAGGTGGCGACCTGGGTATAAATACCGCAGGTGTTAGCGTTGCCGATAACTATTTTAAAACCGTTGGGATGAAACTGGTGGCCGGTCATGATTTTTCGCCTGACTGGCGCGATGACACCCTGAATGTGATCGTAAACGAAGCCGCCGTAAAACGCATGGGATTGAAGCAGCCGCTTAACCAACTGATAAATTACGGCGGCCTTACCTACCCGGTCCGTATCATAGGCGTTGTACAGGATGCGCTGATCGAGTCGCCGTATACAGCGGTCGAGCCGACCGTTTTTAACCATGGAAGGGGACCGAATGTAATGATCTATCGCCTGGCGTCCGGGGTAAACCCGCACGATGCGATGGCCAAAATTGGAAAGCTGTTTGACAAATATAATCCCGCCTACCCGTTCGACTATGTTTTTGTGGATCAGGCTTACGATCAGAAATTTGGCCTGGAAGAACTGATAGGCAAGTTGGCCGGAATATTTGCGGCCCTGGCGATATTTATATCCTGCCTGGGTTTGTTCGGCCTGGCGGCTTATATGGCCGAACAGCGCACCAAAGAGATTGGTATACGCAAAGTACTGGGCGCGTCAATCGGGCAGGTGTGGCTGATGCTGTCGCGCGACTTCGTGGTGCTGGTAACCATCAGTTGTTTGATAGCATCGCCTCTTGCACTTTATTTCCTGCATCCCTGGCTTAATAAATATCCATACCATATCCATATCGGCCCGGGAGTATTCTTATTATCGGCAGTTGCCGCACTGATCATCACTTTGCTTACCATTAGTTTCCAGGCCATCAGGGCCGCTGTCACCAACCCGGTGAACAGCTTACGCAGTGAGTGATTAGAGATTAAAGATTGGAGGTTAGCTATTAGTCCGGAAGATTTTTGTGATTAGTTGATTAAGGGCAATATTTTGCTATAAGTGCGTTCCGGGGTGAGATCCGGGACGTCTTTTTTATTTTATCTGGATGTAATCCCGAAACCGGGCAATCAAACGTTCGCTTTTATTACAATTTTTTTGGCGATTAAACCACAGTATTCTATTTGTCAATATATTAGTCTTTTGGAACAACGGTTGACGCGTTTCGCCTGCTTTGAATACACATATATTCCATATTAGCCCATATGACCTGTTGTTTCTTGGAATGATATTCATTGGGCTGAATTTCGCCTTGCTGTTATGGTTCGCCAAAAACATCAACCGCGTTGCAAACCGTTTTTTGGGATTTGCCCTGGTTGTGATGGTTTTGTGGATGATCCGCATATTGGGTATCGACACACGGCTGGAAACTTACCTGCCTGGCTGGGACCGGTTGCCGCTACAGTTTTTGCTGGCACTTGGTCCCCTCATTTATTTCTATGTGCTGAAAATCACATGGCCGGACTATAAATTCACCTGGAGGGACTTGCTACATTACAGCCCCCTGCTGCTTGAACAGGCCGCATTGGCGTTGGAAATTAATGAAAGCAGCCGGACTGGATTTGCTACTTATGCAACGCACACCTTTGCGTTACTGAACCCGCCATTGCAGTTGCTGATATTTATTTCGCTTATTACTTATTTGTACCGCTCTCACAAACTCATTGAAAACTTTTATCGTCGATTGCAACCTGTACTGATGGACCGCTCCCGGTTGGAGTTCCGGTGGCTGCGCCGTTTACTGGCCGCCACAGCATTGCTGTGGATATTGTGGATAGCATATGCAGCAGTGGATTATTTCGGTTACCGCAACCAATTAGGCATACATGTTTATTATCCGTTTTATATATTTTTCGTAGCGATTATTATATAGACTGCTGCGGCAGCGCTCCTGAAGCCGCAAGCAGGACTGATGATCCAGGCATCTCCGGCCGTGAAACCATCGCCATCAGCCGAGCTGAAGCAAAAAGGCACCTGGCTGAAGAATGCCATTAAGCAAAACCGCTACTACCTGGACCCTGAACTCAGTTTAAGCTCACTTGCCGAAAAGCTCGGCCTTACTACCCATGAATTGTCCCGCATCATCAATTCGGCGCTGAAGAAAAGCTTCAATGAATTCATCAGTGAATATCGCGTTGCTGAGGTGATCCGGAAAATGCAGGACCCGGCGTATGACCATATCACCCTGCTGGGCATTGCTTTTGAATCAGGGTTTAACTCAAAAAGTACCTTTAACCTCACTTTTAAAAAAATAACCGGCAAAACACCGGCGGAATATAAAACCGGCTTGAGGAAAGAGTTCCTATCTTATAATTTAGGACGCCAGCCTCAGTTTGCAACTGTAATTTCGTTCCAGAAAACCACCCCGAAGTGGTATGGGGGGAAATTGAACAGCAACATGATGTTTAAAAACTATTTTAAAATTGCATTCCGTGGATTTTGGAGGCATAAACTATTTACACTGATAAATATCACCGGTTTATCCATCGGGATAAGCGCCTTCCTGGTGATCTATCTCATAGTACATTACGATTTTACATTTGATAAATTCCATAAAAACAGCGACCGCATCTACCGCGTTGTGATGAACATTACCTACCAGGCGCAAAAAAGCTATTCAAGCGGTGTGCCCGGCCCGCTGGCCGGGGCAATTAAAAGCCAGGCAACGGGGATAGCCGAAATTACACCAACATATCAGCTGTCGCCCCATTTCGTTTATATCGACAAAGACAAAAATGCACAAAAAAGGTTTAGAGACCAGGACAGGATAATACTTACCGATCAACGATATTTTAACATTTTTAACTATGCATGGCTTGCCGGCTCACCGCAGCACGCGCTTGATGCGCCCAACCAGGTAGTATTGACATCCCAACAAGCCAGGCTTTATTTTCCGTCGTTATCCTACCATGAAATGATTGGTAAGGTAGTTATCTATGATACACTTAAAACAACCGTTAGCGGCATAGTTGAAACGTTTACCAAAAATAGTGACTTTACCTTTCACGACTTTATCTCCTTTAGTACAGCCACAACTAACAAACGTTTTGCTACTGCTTTGGGGACAAACACCTGGGGCAGGATATTTTCCGGATCGGAGGTTTTTGTAAAACTGGCGCCGGGCGTCCGGGCAACTAATGTTGCAAAGCAAATCACTTCCATTTTCAGGAAAAACAATTCGTCGCTGCCTGGAGCAGGGCCTCCCATCGCCGCCGACCTGGCTTTGCAGCCATTGGACGATATACACTTCAATGCCGATTATAATATTTTTGATTTTGCATCGCCGGCCAGTAAAACCGCGCTTTACGGCCTGTTGGCGATAGCCTGCTTTTTATTGTTACTGGCATGCATCAATTATGTAAATTTAACTACCGCTCAAGCTGCCCAAAGGGCAAAAGAAATCGGAATCCGCAAAACATTAGGCAGCAGCCGGATGCAATTAGTAATCCAATTTTTAAGCGAAACATTTTTGTTAACGCTGTTTGCTGTTATCATATCGGCGTTGCTTGCGCCAGTTATTTTAAAAATGTTTGCCGACTTTATATCAGCTGATATTCATGCTAATATTTTGCAGCAGCCGGATGTCATGATCTTCCTGCTTGCTTTAACTATCGTGGTAAGTACCTTGTCGGGGTTTTACCCGGCAATTTTGTTGTCGGGCTACAAACCTGTGTCGGTGCTGAAAAACCAGGCGCAAAGTGATAGCGGCAAAACCCGCACCGCGTGGCTGCGCAAGTCGCTTACGGTTTCGCAGTTTGTTATAGCGCAATTTTTTATCATGGCGACTATTTTGGTAAGCAGGCAAATTTATTACGCCTTACATAAAAACCTGGGGTTTAAAAAAGATGCCATCCTGGTTATCAACACGCCGTGGCAAACCAGTAAGGCCAGCAGCAACCTGGTGCTGCTGAACGATTTCCGGGCGATGCCCCAGGTTGCCCTGGTGAGTTTGGGCAGTGACCCGCCCTCGGCTGACGTATATAACAGGATGCGCGGAACTTATAACGATGGAAAAAAACAAATAACAACACCAGAAGTAGTGATTAAGTCGGGCGATGAAAACTACATCAAAATATACCAGCTAAAATTGCTTGCCGGCAGAAATATAAGCGAAGCCGACACTGGGAGAGGCATCATCATCAACAACACTTACGCTAAATTATTAGGGTTTACTAATCCTCATGATGTTATTGGGAAGCAATTGAATTGGCGTGGTGGCATAGGTCACAATGCAAATATTATTGGGGTGGTCGCCGATTTTAACCAGAGGTCGCTGCATTCGCCCATTTATCCATCAGCTATATTACCGGGAGACACACGCGGCCGTGGAATGACGACTTTACATGTAAGCCTGAAACCTGAAACCCCAGGTGGCAATGAGTGGAAAACCGCTATCGCAAATATGGCGAAGGCCTGGAAGGAAGTTTATCCTGACGATGATTTTGACTGCCAATTTTTTGATGAAACGATAGCCCAATTTTACGTGGAAGAGCAACACACATCTACTTTGCTTACCTGGGCAACGGGTTTTTCAATATTGATCAGCTGCCTCGGGCTATTGGGGCTTGCCATTTACACGACCAATCAGCGAACAAAGGAAATTGGCATACGCAAAGTGTTCGGTGCTAGCGTTGCTCAAATAGTAACCCTGCTATCAACCGAACTGATATTGCTTATTTTGCTGGCTTTTGTAATCGTAACACCCATTGCTTGGTACGCGGTACATAAATGGATGCAAAACTTTGCCGACCATGTGGCTATTAGTTGGTGGGTATTTATCATCAGCGGGGCGGGGATGCTGCTGACAGGATTATTTACGCTAAGTTTCAGAACCGTTAAGGCCGGTATGGCGAACCCAGTGGTGAGCTTGCGAAATGAATAAATTTTAAGTAGACACTAATTGCCGCGAATTTTTTCAATCCCGATAGTTGCGGGAACACGAATTAATCCACTCCTAATCGGGTAATTCCTTTTAATTTTGCGTTTCCGCAGGATTCTCTCCGGAGGAACCTCCGCTTCCCGCCAGTTTGGGAGACACTCTTCATTTTTTTGATCCCGGTAGTCCGTTAAGAAGAAAACAGCGCAGGCTTTAAATGGTTGTCATGTATGAAAGATTAAGGCAGGAGACAAGCGGCGCCGGGTCCTCCTACGAGAATCCCACGGGAACAACAAAAAAGAAAAAGCCATGAAAAAACAATTTTTTTTATGCTTAACATGGGTTATGACTGCGCTGTGCAGTTTGAACTGTAAAGCAACAACAGCGGTGAAACCCGGAAGTATTTACTCGCTTGAGAAGGTAAATCTTGGCGGTATCAGGCAAACTATCCTTATAACCGGGAAAGATAGCACCAAACCTATTCTATTATTTGTGCATGGAGGCCCGGCTTTTAGCGAAATCGCGCTGGTAAGAAAGTATGACCGCGACCTGGATAACTATTTCACCGTCGTTAACTGGGATCAGCGCGGCACTAATTTATCCTACAGCCCGTCCACTCCAAAATCATCGATGAACATGAACCAAATCGTGGCCGACGCTCACGAGTTGGTTACCATGTTAAAAAAACGATTCCATCATCATAAAATATTTCTTCTTGGCCACTCCTGGGGATCTGCGGTCGGCATGATCCTCGCCAGTGAGTACCCCCGTGATTTTTACGCTTATATTGGCGTAGGTCAAGTTGTAAATATGCAGGACAACGAGCGTGTATCCTTGCAGTTCGCCATGCAAATGGCTCAAAAAGACCACAACAAAAAAGCAATTGCCGAACTCAAGGGTATTTTACCATATCCATCTCCAAAATCCACGCTTCAGCAACTTTATACCGCCCGCAAGTGGATGACCTATTACGGCGGCGAAGTGTATCGGCAACATAATGCCAGCATTATTTTTGCTGGTGTGGCCGATGGTAAGAACCCCTTATATGACGTGAAAAAGACAGATGCCGGCAATGCTCTTTCCATGAAAACACTCTGGGCGCCTTTCCTGAAAACCGATTTTCCGAACTCAATACCCGAGCTCAAAATACCCGTCTATTTTTTATTGGGGAAGCATGATTACAATGTTCCCTATATGCTGGCGGAAGACTATCTTCGGAAATTAAAAGCACCCTCAAAAAAGTTGGTATTCTTCGAAAACTCGGCCCATTTGCCGCCTTTTGAAGAACCGATGAAATTTGTAGAAATTATGGCCGGAATTTCGGCACAAACAAGCCTTTAAAATTAAGAAGCAAAATCAGGAGGCTCCCTGCCCCCGGTCTCCCGCAGTTTTAAGTTAACCCACAAAAAAGTGTTGTCAGCCCTGATCATTTTTACATAACTCTTGACACGAGCCCGCTCATGGCCGCGGGGGGCCTGGTTACCTTTGTCTTGGCAAAAGTAACCATACCGAGCGCAGCGAGCTCATGAACGCCTATAAAAACAAACAAAAGGTGAATAAACCGCTCCAATCGGGAAGGCTTCTTTGCCGCACAGCCTTATGCCCTGCTCACAGGAGTCCTCTGGACAAACCGTGCAAAACCAGGGCTGGAATCGTTTTTCGCGAGTTGTTTATATTTTTTAAGGTGCTCAAGATTGCTATGCAATTTCGCGCCACTACGTTCGCGCTACCTCCGGCTTCGGCAAAAAGTTCCTATGCCCTGCAACCGCACAAGGCCGCCATTGTTTTGCCCGGTTTCGCCCGAAGCTGACCCGCTGGGAAACTTCGTCCCGGCGGCTTTCCGGTTATGGATTAACTTAAACCTGATAAGGGACCCTGCATTGCGTCCCTGGTCCTCTGCATCAGTCACGAGCCAACAGGGGCCCTTTGGAGACACTGTTGCAATGGAAACATTCGCCCGTTCGTTTTTGCGTTGACGTCATTGCGCCTTGCCCTCCAGCAAAAAGGCCTTCATTTTTTTATTGAATTCTCCGCCTTTATCACAATTGGTAAAAAACACATAACCAAATTTTTGTTGTTTATAAAACACAAAGCCCGAAGTGAAGTCGCCGTTACTGCCGTTGTGCGAATACCTGGTACCATATTGGGTAGGTTCCATATAAAAACCAAGCCCGAAAGCTTCATGCGTGTCAGTTGTGCCATTAGGAATAATGATCTGTTCTTTCAGCATCTCGTCAATGGATGTTTTTTTCAGGTCCTTGATATCCATCACAGCGATCAGGAACCGGGCGTAATCCATAGATTCTGTTTGCAGACTGCTGGCCGAACGAAAAATGACCGGGTGCCAGACACCTTGCGGGTTCGCCCCGTAATATCCTGTGGCTTTATGCTGCTGCAAAAAATCGTTCCAGGTAAAATAGAAGTGTTTTAAGCCAAGCGGCTTGCTTACTTCCTTGGTAAATAACACCTCTAAATCCTTTAGGTTCGTGTGGGTGATATGTGCAACAACATTGGCCAAATATTCATACCCTTCACCTGAATAAGAATACTTCGAGCCCGGCGTAAACTGTATCGTTAATTGTGCGCCTTTATTTTCCGCGCGCCAGTTCGGGAAACCGGAAGTATGGCACAGCACCATCCGGGCGGTGATTAATTTATACCGGTCATCATAATCTATATCCGGGTTTGGTAAATATTGATATAGTGGTTTATCCAGGTTGATTATTCCCCCTTCCGCCAGTTTCATTACAAAAAAAGCAAAAGCGGATTTAGATAAGGAAGCTGCTTCAAACAACGTGCTGTCGTCCACCTTCTTATGGGAAGCTATATTGGCCATCCCGGAGGCGTTATGATAGACGATCTCCCCGTTATTGATCACCGCCAGCGAAATCCCCGGCATTTTCAGCGAATCCATTTGATGCCGGATGAATTGATCCAGCGAGGCCGCAGAAATCGTTTTGCCGTTTAACGCTGTAATTTGTCCATCAGCAAAGTGCGCTTGCAGGCCGATGATCATCGCGATAAATAAAACCCGGAAGGTTATTTTTTTCATAATAAGTTCTTATCAATTAAAATCCAGTACAAGACGCTAATAAATTCCTGGTGTTGCAACGATCCTGACTCAATTCCAAAAGCGGACGAAACGTCGTTCGATTTTGTTACACCATCTATTTCAGACAATTCCTAACGTTTTATCAATTAACGTTTTATAGCTTTGGAACAGCTATTGAGCTAATTGATTTACATGAATCTCTATACATTCCATATTACCATTTACAGCCTGTTTTTCGTCGGAATAATATTTACCGGGCTTATTTTTGCCCTGCAATTGTGGTTTGCCAAAGCAGCTAACCGTACCGCAAACCGTTTTTTGAGTCTTGCTTTGGTGGTGATGGTTTTGTGGATGATCCGCCTGTTAGGTGCCGATATCCGGCTGGAAACTTACCTGCCCTATTGGAACCGGCTGCCCGTTCAATTTTCGCTGGCGCTTGGTCCGCTTATTTATTTTTACGTGGAGAAAATAACGCGGCCGGAGCGTAAATTCAATTGGAAAGCCCCCCTACATTTTATTCCCGTTTTGTTGCAGGGGTGCCTGCAAGTGTTGACGATAAAAGAAAGTGCACCAACAGTCGCGATCCTATTGCCGCTATTGCTGTTTATCTCGATTATCGCCTACCTGTGTTTATCCCGAAGGCAAATAGAAAGTTTTTACCGGGGACTTGAATTTAATGAAGATAATGACCGCTACCGGCGCGAATTCCGGTGGCTGCACCGGTTATTAACCGGCTTTGGGCTGTTATGGTTGTTGGCTATACCTTATATCGCAATAGTTTATTTTAGTGGTCATCATCCATTGGGTGAAGATGCGTATTATCCGCTCTATGTTCTTTTAGGGGTAACCGTAACCTGGATTGGGGCGGTAGCATTTATGAGGTCAGTAACCGGAGTGCCGGCAGAGGCATATCCCGCGCTAAGCTCCTCGGTTTCGACTGAATTGAGGCAAAAAGGCGCCTGGCTGAAAAAAACGATCGAAGCCATGCTGTACTACCGCGATCCTGAACTAAGCTTAAACGCACTGGCCGAAAAGCTGGAAATAAATCCCCGTGAGCTGTCGCACATCATTAATACGGCGCTCAAAAAAAACTTTGCCGATTTTGTTAATGAATACCGCGTTAAGGATGTGGCCCGCAAAATGCAGGACCCGGCATACAACCGGATCACCCTTTTTGGCATGGCACTGGAAGCCGGGTTCAATTCCAAAAGCACTTTTAACCGCATTTTTAAACAAATGACCGGGAAAAGCCCTGTGGAATATAAAAAAGAACTGGAAAAAGAGCGCCCAAGTCATGTTTTGAGACCCTATTCGACATTTGCGCCGGTAGTTTTGTATCCTGAAACCACACGGTTGTGGTCACGGGAAAAATTAAACAGCAATTTTATGTTTCGCAATTATTTTAAATCCGCCTGGCGTCATTTTATACATCATAAGCTTTATAGCCTCATCAATGTTATGGGGCTTGCTATTGGCATTTGCGGGTGCCTGATCATTTACCTGGTAGCAGGTTTTGAATTCAGTTTTGATAACTTTCATCCGGATAAGGAGCGTATTTATTGCGTCGATGTAAGCACGCAGGGCGCTTCCGATCCCAATCTTGCTCACTGGAATTGCGTGCCTGTACCAATGCCGGGCGCCATGCGAGCTGAAATGTCCGGACTGGAAACGGTGGCGGCTTTTTATCACTATAGGCCCAAAGTGCAGATAAAGCAGGGGGGAAAGATCATTAAAACATTCGATGGGACACAGGGAATATTCGCCGAGCCTGCTTATTTCGACATATTACATTATACCTGGCTAAGCGGCAACAAAAAAACAGCATTGAATGAGCCGGGGAACGTGGTGCTTACGCAAAGCCGTGCAAAAATTTATTTCGGCAACCTGCGGCCCGATCAGATGATCGGCAAAACCATCACCTACGATGATTCACTTACCGTATCCGTGAAGGGCATATTGCAGGACTGGAATAAAAACTCAGATTTTGATTTTTCAGATTTCATTTCATTCAGCACCATTAATAGCAGCTTTTTAAAAAACCAGATCCCGTCGGGTAATTGGGGTTGGCTGGACCATGGCAGCCAGGTATTGGTCAAATTGCCTCCGCACGTTAATCCGTCACAGATCGATGCGCAATTCCCTTTACTGGTTAAAAAACATCTTGATCCCAACCAGCACACCAAATTGCGTGTACAGCTTCAGCCCTTTACCGGTATCCATTTCCACCGGGAATATGGTGGCGAAGCTAACAAAGTCGATTTGGGGATATTGTACCTGCTTTCGGCGGTCGCACTGTTCATCTTATTTATCGCGGCTATCAATTTCATCAATTTATCTACCGCGCAATCCATACAAAGAACCAGGGAAATTGGTATAAGGAAAGTGCTTGGCAGCGGGAAAAAGGCAATCCTTTTTCAATTTTTAGTTGAAACATTTAGTTTGGCGCTGCTTGCGGTAGGCATTGCCGTTGTAGCAATCGGGCCTTTATTGAATTTGTTTGCTGCTTATATTCCGCAGGGGGTAAAATTTGATTTTACGAATTACGTCAACTGGGTCTTTCTAATAGGCATTGCTATTTTCACCACCCTACTGGCCGGACTTTATCCCGCAAAGCTCCTGTCCGCATTCCGGCCGGTTTCGAGCCTGAAGGGCGAGTCTGGTGAAAAAGCGGGCAATAAAGGTAATCTGCGGAAAAGCCTCATCGTTTTTCAGTTCAGCATATCGCTCATTTTCATTATCGGAACGATAGTGATCAGTAAGCAGATCAATTACATGCAAACACAGGAACTGGGTTTTAAAACGAGCAATATTATTACCCTGAGAAGCTTGTGGAGCGATCACACCGGCAAAATGAAAGTGCTTGCGCAAAAAGTGAAGCAATTGTCCGGCGTCGACCAGGTGATAACAGAAGCTTTTGCGCCGATGGGTTTCGCACATATGGGCAATGGGATCAACTTACAGGGAAATGGTGAAAAACCTATCCAGGCGTCGATACATTCCGGGAATGAAAACTTTGTGCCTTTTTACCACATGAGAATAATTGCCGGCCGCAACTTGTTACCCAGCGATAGCGTGAGGGAATACCTTATCAATGAGACAGCAGCAAGGACGCTGGGCTTTAATAACCCGGAAAATGCCCCCGGCAAGCTCCTTTTGTTCGACGGTCAAAAAAAAGCCTGCCCGATCGCCGGCGTTGTGGCCGACTTTTACGAAAATTCGTTCCACCAGCAGATCATGCCAGTGGTTATAGAAAATGACCCGAAATTGCAAATAACGGTAGCATTAAAATTAACACCGGCTGAATATCAAAAAGGTAATATTCCGCTTTTGATAAATAGCATTGCAAAGGAATGGAAGAAGATCTATCCTGAAGAGCCTTTCGATTATTCCTTTCTCGGCGATTCAATTGCCCGCTTGTACGAGAGCGACACGCAAACGCAATGGCTGATGAGAACCGCTACATTGATCACGATACTTATCTCTTGTATGGGTCTGTTCGGGTTAGTGATGTTCAATACGGAAAGGAGAACCAAAGAGATCAGCATCCGGAAAGTGCTGGGCGCGAGCGTAGGCAATATATTAACCATGCTGAATAAGGAAATAGTAATACTGATCTCCATTTCATTGCTCATATCGTCGCCCATCGCATGGTTTTTCATGCGTAAATGGCTACAGACTTTTGCTTATCACACCAACCTGACCATATGGGTATTTATGCTGGCAGGCGGCGGGGCCTTGTTGTTAGCGCTCGCGACGATTAGTTTTAAAACCATCCGCTCGGCTATTGCAAATCCCGTAAAAGGGTTGCGAAATGAGTAAATCCAAAACCGAACATCAGTCGTTCGGTTTTGGTACAATAGCTATCTGGATTTATCTGTTAACATATTACCTGCCAACATTTTATATATTTGGAACAGCGATTGGCCCTGCTGTTTAGTTTGAATACATACACATTCCATATCAACCTTTACGACCTATTGTTCATTGGAGCAATATTTACCGGGCTTACCGTTGCCTTGTTCTTAGGTTTCGCAAAAAATGCAAACCGTGCCGCAAACCGTTTTTTGAGCCTTGCTTTGGTGGTGATGGTTTTGTGGATGATCCGCCTGTTGGGTATCGACATCCGGCTGGAAACCTACCTGCCCGGCTGGGACCGGTTGCCCCTGCAATTTTCGCTTGCGCTGGGACCGCTTATTTATTTTTATGTGCTTAAAATAACCCGGCCGGGGCGTAAATTCAATTGGAAAGACACGTTACATTTTATCCCCGTGCTGTTGGAACAGGGGCTTTTAATAGCAGCGGTCAGGGAAAGCATAAGGACTATGGCGGCAACTTATAATGCTGTTATTTTTCGCCAGTTAAATCCGGTATTACAGCTATTGGCATTTGTTTCGGTTGTGATCTACCTGTACTGGTGTCACAGGCGGATAAAAGATTTCTACCAACGGCTTGACTTTAACGACGGCGACCGTTACCGTCACGAACTACGATGGCTGAGCAACTTACTGACCGGTTTCGGGCTGTTATGGCTGGCGCTGATACCGTTTATAGCTACAGACTATTTTTATTACCATCACCAATTACCGGTACAGGCCTACTACCCCCTATATCTGTTATTAATATTAATGATGACCTGGTTGGCCGCGCGGGCCCATTTAAGGCCCGATACCGGCATGGCGGCTAATGCTGCACCGCTCTTAAAACCATTGCTGCCGGCGGCGCTAAAGCAAAAAGGCGTCTGGCTGAAGAATGCAGTTAAAGAAAGCCGTTATTACGAGGACCCGCAGTTAACCCTGGGTTCACTCGCCGAAAAGCTTGGCCTGCATACACATGAACTTTCACGGATACTTAATATAGCGCTCAAAAAAAACTTTTATGATTTTATTAATGAATATCGCGTAAAAGAGTTTATCCGGAAAATGCGGGACCCGGCTTACGACCGGATAACCCTGTTGGGTATTGCCTATGACTCAGGATTCAATTCCCAAAGCACATTTACACGGATTTTCAAGCAGATGACGGGCAGAACTCCTGCCGAATATAAAAATGAACTGAAAAAAGATTGCCCATCTTATAAGTTGGGCAGCCAGCTCCCATTTACGCCGGTTATTTTGCGTCATGAAACCACTGCAAAGTGGTCTCACGACAAAGTAAACCGCAACATTATGTTTCGCAATTATTTAAAAATAGCATGGCGCAATATTGTTAGAAACAAAGCGCATTCGCTTATCAATATTTCAGGCCTGGCTGTGGGTATGGCCTGCAGTATGCTTATTTTGCTATGGGTGCAAAATGAACTGGATGTAGATGCATGGCATAAAAATGGTCCGCGCATATACGATGTGTATGAGCTTACACATTTTAATCATAAGGATGAAGCCTCCTACGGAACCCCCGCACTGATAGCCGGCGAAGTGAAAAAGGTTATCCCTGATATTCAGTACGCCACGCAAATGGCCTGGCTCGAATCGCACAATTTCAGGGTAGGCGACAAAGCGCTTAAACTAAACGGGAGTTTTGCCAGCGCCGATTATTTTAAAATGTTTGATACCAAACTTTTGGAAGGCAATGCGCAAAATGCGCTTAACACACTGTACGGCATAGCCATTTCGCATAAAATGGCCAACCAGCTTTTTGGAAGCCCGGCAGCCGCAATCGGTAAAAACCTATTACTGGAAAACACGATGGGCCTTACTGTTTCGGCTGTGTTTGAAGACCTGCCCGATATCACCTCCACACGTTTTGAGTACCTGCTTAACTGGCAGCAATTTTTAAATGAGAACGGCTGGGCAAAAGACTGGGGCAATGCCGGCCCGCTAACTTTTGTTATGCTGCGGCCCAATGCCAACCCGGCACTGGTGAATAAAAAAATCGCCCATTTTTTAAATAACTATACCAAGCCGCAAAACAAGGGTTTGACTATTGAATTAGCACTGCAGCCTTATAATGACATGTACCTGCATGGCAATTTTACGAATGGTAAGGTTGATGGCGGCCGCATTGATTATGTTCATCTGTTCAGCATTGTGGCGCTTTTTATCTTGCTTATCGCCTGTATCAATTTCATGAATTTAAGTACAGCGCGATCGGTTAAGCGGGCAAAAGAGATTTGCGTGCGTAAAGTGGTTGGAGCCGAAAGGTTTGTTTTAATAAAGCAGTTTATAGGCGAATCGATGCTGGTGACAGTAATTGCCATGAGTATCGCGCTTTTGCTGTTAATTGTATTGCTGCCCGCCTTTAACCAGGTAACGCAAAAACACATCGAACTTCCTTTTAATCAGCCTGCATTTTGGATAGCGCTGGCGATAATAACACTGGTTACCGGTTTTGTATCGGGCAGTTACCCGGCCTTGTTCCTGTCATCGTTCAACCCGGTCAAAGTGCTAAAAGGAACGCTGAAGCTTGGTTCCGGCGTAACCCTCTTCCGCAAGGGTTTGGTGGTTTTTCAATTTGTATTGTCCATAACGCTAATCATCGGAACCCTAATCGTTTCAAAGCAAGTAAATTATATACAGTCCAAAAATCTGGGGTACGACCGCGAAAACCTGGTTTATGTGCCCCTGGATGGCGACTTGCTTTCAAAATATGCAGTTTTTAAGCAAGAGGTGCTGGCGCTGCCGGGGATACAATTCGTAAGCAGGACAAGTTTTGATCCCACTAATATCGAGAATGGCACCAGCGGACTCGATTGGATAGGTAAGGACCCTAACAGCCATATCATGTTTACACAGGCAGCCGTTGGTTATAATTTTGTGTCCTCCATGAAACTGACGCTGGTTGCAGGCCGGGATTATTCAAGAGATTTCCCGACCGACTCCGTTGGCTACCTGGTTAACGAATCAGCGCTCGCCTTGATCGGTTATAAAAACCCTATCGGGCAGCCGCTCACTTTTTGGGGCAAAAAGGGAACTATCATCGGTGTATTAAAAGACTTTCATTTCAACTCCCTTCACGAACTGATAAAACCGCTCGTAATTCGTTTGGGCGAAAAAGAGGATTTTGGCAATGCAATTATCCGCATACGACCGGGCCAAACCAGGCAGGCACTGGCCGGCCTGCAAAAGATTTACAAGCAATTGAACCCCAACTTTGCGTTTGAATACATTTTTTCGGACGCAGAATACCAGGCCCTTTATCAAAACGAGCAGGTAGTGGGCAAGCTGGCCGATGGCTTCGCCTTTTTGGCCATATTTATTTCGTGCCTGGGCTTGCTGGGGCTCGCTATGTTTACCGCCGAACAACGATTTAAGGAGATTGGCATCCGCAAGGTGCTCGGGGCCAGCGTAGCGTCGCTTTTTGCTTCATTATCCCGCGAGTTCATCGTACTGGTTATCATCGCACTGGTGCTGGCAATGCCGTTAGGCTGGTTTTCAATGAGGAAATGGCTGGAGAACTATCAATATCAAACAGATATTTCCTGGTGGGTATTCGCTTTATCGGCGTTGATAGCCATTGTTATTACACTGATCACTATAAGTTTTCAAACAATAAAAGCTGCATTAGTGAATCCAGTCAAAAGCCTTCGGTCAGAGTAGTTATCTGCCATCGCTAACCGGCGATCTCTATGAAGGGTAGCGAAGGGGCGGTTGATGATTAACGTACATCGGCCCGGGATTTAGTTGAACACGAATGCGATGCTTTCCGGGGTGAGATACGGAACGCATTTTTTTAGTCCAAACCGATCAAAAAAAGCGTTCATCGAGTGAACAAAAATGAACGCTTTTTGGTCGGAAAAAAAAATTTTCGTTGCCGTTTGTGATGCTTTTGATAGTGATTTGATGGTATTTCGAAGACAGTTTGGCGGGCAATTTGACCGCAAAGTGCACGAAGATTTTCGCGGAGTTCACAAAGCATATCGCTTCGAATATTTTTTTGGGGTTGCTGATCGGATAAAACCAGGATGCCTGCATCCAGGCTTTGCCATCTTTGTGAACACCTCAGCGTTTTATGCGTTAAAAATATAAATAACAACCAGGATCATCCACCAAAAGTGTCAACCTATTCCAGGAATAAGCGCCAAAAAAGCGTTCATTTTAGTGTTCAAAAATGAACGCTTTTTGCCATTTCAACTATAAAGTAATCCTTCGCATTTTTTGCATAGATTGGTTATAGCCAGTTTTTTAACCCCTAACTGTGAAGTAAAAAAAACGGGGTTACGTAAAAAAATGAACACCCCGGTTTTGGACCCCAAAATACGCTGCCTAAACGGCGATACAAGAAGCCCAAAGCCGGGCCGGATACGCCGTCTTAGCAATTTAATCAATCAAATTTTTATTTGACCGTAAATAATACTTATTTTGTTGCGATGCAAAATATCTACCATCTGCCGATGAAAAAAAGCCTGATAATTACTGCATTTTTAGCCCTCGCTTTCCAGTTTGGTAAAGCGCAGTCGGTTTTGCTGCCTTACTCTTACCAGCTTGATCAGAAATTTAATTCAAGTATATACTCGATAAACAACTCATTCCACACAGCGCTTAAACCCTTTTTGATCGATAGCACGCTCCAGCCAAAATACAACGAGATCATGAGCAGGGGAGTTGACAGCAGCCGGAGGACCTGGGTGGCGAGGAAACTGTTCAACGAGCATTTATTCGACGTTAAGACAAAGGATTTTACTTTTTATGCAGATTTTCTGCCGGATTTGCAGGGGGGGCGTGATTTTAACGGCAATGTCAACACCAGCCTGAATACCCGCGGCTACCAGCTGGGCGGCACAATTGGAGACAAATTTTCCTTTTATTCCAGCGGCTTTGAGAACTCGGGAAAATTTCCTGTTTACTACGATAATGTCATCAACGCCATCGATTTGATTCCGGGCCAGTCGTACGACCGCAGTTTTGGCAAAGCGGTCAAGGATTGGTCGTATGCAACGGCTATCGTATCGTATACGCCTATAAAACAGCTGAATATCGTAATGGGAACCGATAAAACCTTTATCGGCGATGGTTACCGCTCGCTGCTGCTATCCGACTTTTCGCCTAACTACCCCTTACTGCGCCTGACAGCCAACTTAGGCAAAGTGCAGTATATGATCATGTGGGCCTACATGGAAGACCAGAAAGCCAAAAGGTTTGACTCATTCGGCAGCCAGCGCCGCAAATGGGGTGGTTTTCACTACCTCGACTGGAATATTACCAACCGGTTATCCTTAGGATATTTTAACGCGGTGATTGCCCAGGAAGCCGACGATGCAGGCCATTTCCACGGCTTCGATGCCAATTTCCTTGACCCGGTCATTTATTCAAACTCGCTGAACTCATCGTCTTCGCAACCCGATAAAATTCTTACAGGATTTACCGGCAAATACAAGATATTTGACAAAACCGCGCTTTATGCGCAGTTGCTGATCGACCAGTTTAATGCGGGCAGTTTCTTTTCCGGAGGAACTAACAATAATACCAACGGTTTCCAGATCGGATTACGCGGCGCCGATCTGGCCGGTGTCAGCAACTTTAATTACCTGGTTGAATATAATACGGTGCGCCCCTACACTTATGCAAGCGCGCAGCCGATAGCCAATTATTCCAACTATGATGCTCCGCTTGGCGACCCATTTGGCGCAAATTTCCACGAACTGTTGGGTATACTCAACTATTCTATAGGCAGATTTGATTTTATGGGCGAACTGGACTATGTAAAATATGGCGCCGACATCGGCAATGTAAACTACGGGATGAACATCATGGAGCCATACGTACCCTCAAGCACGACGGTGTACACCGGTCAAGGCCTGGTTAACCAGGTGTACTTCGGCGAAGGGACGGTATCCTACCTTATCAATCCAAAAACCAATTTACGATTTGAAGCGGGTGCGTTGCTGCGGGATGATAAGATGGCCGCCGGCAGCAGCCAAAAAACAGTTTGGCTGACATTTGGACTGCGGAGCACCTTCAGGCAGATCTACCACGATCTGTAAGCTACTGAAACTTAAGAGATACACCTGCCTGCAGGTAAAATATGGACGATTGGTCGGATAGCCTGGCTGAAATGCCTTTTGGCAGTTGATTTTGCACGATTGCATAGATCGGGATCAGCTGTAAAATAAGATGCCCGGTTTTATACTCCATGGGCGCAGACAACTCAAAATCCAGTAATTCAAATTTTCCCAGTTGATCAATGTAGTTGGCAACCACTGTGTTCTGCAGTTTGGTGAGTCGCAGTGACTTGAAATTCTTTTTGGTTAAATAGGCGTCGTAGAAATTTTGCGTACCCGCGTTGGCCGTGATGGTGGGGGAAATGAGCAAAACGTCTTCGTCGCCAAATACTCCTTTAGTTATAAAATCGTGGGCGATTGCCGGCGAAATCAGTATGTCATTGGTTATACCCTGTTTATTAAGGTCGTAGTCAGCACTTAGTGTTGGTGTGATGATGTCGGCAATGTCATAATCGAAATTAACGTTAAAAGTGCCGCTGATGGACGATGCGATTTGCGTGCTGGAGGTACTATAAAAGAGTTTTGTGAAAGACGCTCCGCCTGAGAAGTCATCAGTGATATCAAAATCGTAGCCGGCAGCGAGATCTTCTCCGTCCAATTTTTGCTTTGGCTTATTGGGGATAAGATACAAACTACCTGAAAAATAAAGCCCTGATTTTAAAGTGTACTTAACCTGCGGTACCAGCACCGGCGTTGTAGCTGTATCGGCCCGTCCCATATAAACATTATTACTGACGTAAGTTATTCCGAATTTAAACGAAGATGAAGCATCGGATTTGCTGCTTTTTTCGCCAGGGTCTATTTTATCGTCTGCGCCGGGCATCGCACCTGTTTGACAAAGTGCCGCAAAAGACAGGAACGCGAATAAAATTGTAAAGAACAGCTTAAGTAAAGAATTGTGCATATCAGGCGGGTTATTAAAATCGATTTATAAAAATTATCTGACCGAAGATTTGGCTTTTGGTTTAATTTATGCGGATATTAAAAAATATTAAACTCGATTAAACCTTTTATTATTTTCCCCGTCATACCCGGCAAACATAAACAAATCGATAACACAATTATGAAAAAGACACTTTTAACGATGGTTGCAGCGTGTTTCGCTGCATTGGCGTTTGCACAAACTACCCCGTCGACTACCCCAACCGATCAGCCGGCTAAAACACCTGAAGAAAAAGCACAAATGAAAGATCTCCGAAAGGATATCCGCGCATATGACAAAGATAAGGCCGACGCTAAAAAGGAGGCGAAGCAGGGCGACATGACTGCGGCGAACGCTGACCGGGCGGCAGCAAAGGCTGAGAAAGCAGACATAAAGGCGGGTAAAGCAGAGCTAAAAAGCGAAGGAGTTAAGCACCCGGTTAAAACGGCTGATAAGGAAGTGAAAAAGGCTGATGAAGCTAAAGTTAAAGCCAATATTAAGGATATTAAGGCCGATAAGGTTGCTGAGAAAGCCGACGTTAAAAGTGGCAACACTGCCGCCGCAGCTGCTGAAAAAGCTGATTTGAAAGCTGATAAAAGAGAGCTGAAGAAAGACGTAAGGGCAGCCCGGAGAGATCGTGTTAAACATCCCATCCGCAGAGCATAATTAATCCCCCCCAAATATATAAATGGAAAAGGCTGCTTTGGCGGCCTTTTTTTATTTGTTTTTGTGAAGACTGTTGCGATATCGGCGGGCAAATATCAACCCGAGCGCTGCGCCCACGCCCATGCCTATTGCGAGGTTATTTATTGCTAAACCTATGCCGGCGCCTATGGCAATACCGGCAGAATAAAACAGCAAAGTGCTTTTATATATCATATTTTGAACAAAAATAACTTGCTCGTTAAAAGCCAGATAGCCAAAACCGGCTAATAATATCCAATAAAGATAATTCAAAACCGTTCAATAATAACAACACCAAATAATTATACTAAGGGAAAATCAATAAATCGCGTATAGAAAAACGGCTACTTAACCTCCGAATAACAATTTTATTATGCTGAAGCGAATATTGATGCTCGACGATAATCCGGATATACTGGATGTGGTAAAAGAAGCCCTGTTATATGAGAAGTTTGAGGTGAACATCACCACGAATGAGAAAAATTTTATGGAGACAATTAAGCGTTACAGGCCTGATCTGGTCATCCTCGACTACAAACTGCATGCTAAAAAAGGCGACGAAATTTGCCGGCAAATAAAAAGCCACAACGGGTTTGATGATATCCCGGTTATTATTTGTTCGGCTTATTTAAATGCAGGCGACGTGATCAACTGTGATTGCGATGCGGTAATCACCAAGCCTTTCGGTTTGGAGGAGCTTATCGGGAAGGTAAACGGTTTGGTATATAACTGAGTCGTTTCACAGGATAGTAACTTTTCGTTCAGATTAAACTGCCATTCCTGACTTGTCGGACTAAAATCCTACTTTTGCGGAAATTGACAGCGGGATGAGCAAAGTAAAGGTAGGCCTGGTGCAAATGACCTGCACCGCCGATAAACAGGGGAATTTAGAGAAAGCGATTGCGAAGGTAAAGGAAGCCGCCGGCATGGGTGCGCAAATTATTTGCCTGCAGGAATTGTTTACCTCCCTGTACTTTTGCGATATAGAGGATTACGACAATTTTAAGCTCGCCGAAGCCATCCCCGGGCCGTCCACCGAAGCTTTGTCTGCAGTGGCTAAACAACTTAACGTTGTTATTATAGCATCACTTTTCGAAAAACGGGCACAGGGGCTTTACCATAATACAACGGCTGTTTTGGACGCCGATGGCGGTTACCTTGGCAAATACCGCAAAATGCACATCCCGGACGATCCCGGTTTTTATGAAAAGTTTTACTTTACACCCGGTGACCTCGGCTACAAAGTCTTCAAAACCAAATATGCCACCATCGGCGTATTGATTTGCTGGGACCAATGGTATCCGGAGGCTGCCCGCATCACCGCGCTAATGGGCGCCGAGATATTGTTTTATCCAACCGCCATAGGTTGGGCAACCACCCAGGACGATAAAACCAATGTTGAACAATACAACGCCTGGCAAACCATTCAGCGCTCACATGCCGTAGCCAACGGGGTACATGTAGTGAGTGTTAACCGCGCCGGGGAAGAGGCGGGGCTAAAATTTTGGGGTGGGTCATTCTTTTCGAATCCGTTTGGAACAGTCATTTACCAATCTCCGCATGACCAGGAAGATATTGCTGTGGAGGAACTGGATTTAGATAAATCAGATTATTACCGCAGCCATTGGCCGTTCTTGCGTGATCGAAGGATAGATTCGTATCAACCTATTACTAAACGCCTGCTCGACGAAGAGAATTAACCCCAGGCAACGCAGACTAAAAAATGGATCAACATACATCAACTTTAGGATATCCTGCTAAGCTGGGTTTTCACTTCCCCTCCGAATGGCACCCCCACACCGCTACCTGGCTAGGCTGGCCGCATAAAGAAGAATCCTGGCCGGGGAAGATCGGTATGATCTACCCTAAATATTGCGAATTCATCAAAATTTTGACGGAAGGCGAACTGGTGCGTATCAATGTGGGCGATGAGCAACTAAAAGCCTTCGCCAAACAACAGTTGATTGCCGCTGGCGTTGATCTGAAAAAAGTTGAGTTTTACGATTTTCCCACAAATGACGCCTGGTGCCGCGACCACGGGCCTGCATTTTTGATCAACCCAAAAACAAAAGAAAAAGCTATCGTCGATTGGGATTATAATGCCTGGGGAGATAAATATCCGCCGTATGATCTTGATGATGTGATCCCGACCAAAATTGCACAACATTTCGGCTTGCCGGTTTACCATCCCGGCATTGTAATGGAGGGTGGCTCCGTCGATTTTAACGGCGCCGGCACACTCATCACCTCTAAAGCATGTTTGCTCAACCAAAACCGGAACCCGCATTTAAACCAGGCGCAGATTGAGACCTGCCTCCACAATTATTACGGGGTTGAGCAGGTGCTATGGGTTAACGAGGGCATTGTAGGTGACGATACAGACGGCCATATCGATGATACGGTTCGTTTTGTAAACGAAGATACCGTTGTGACGGTCATCGAGGAAGATAAGGACGATGACAATTACCACATCCTGCAGGAAAACCTGGAAATGCTTAAAACCATGCGCCTGCCGAATGGCAAACAACTGAATATTGTTGAATTGCCGATGCCCTCGGCCGCCTTTTACCAGGGCCAGCGCTTGCCTGAATCATATGCCAATTTTTATATAGCCAATGCGGGCGTGGTAATGCCAACCTACGGATGCGCGAACGACCAAAAAGCGTTGGATATTTTGCAGCAATGTTTTCCTGGCAGAAAGGTGGTGGGAATCGACTCAACAGATATTATATGGGGATTGGGTAGTTTTCATTGCCTGAGCCAGCAGGAACCGGCGGTATAAGTTGCCAAAAAAATCACTCAATTACAACCCGTTTGCGGTAGTGTTCAAGTGTTCAAGTGTGTTGAAAATTGAACGCATTGAACGCTTTGAACACTTCGAACGTTTTGATTAAAGCATTGAGGTTAAGTTAATTATAAATTTTTCCTCAAATAAAAATCAGCCCTTCCTGCCTCAGTAAGTGTTCAATTTGAACGCCAGGATTGAACGCCTCCTGACACTTTTTTTGACAATCTTCAGCATTTAAATCCCATGGGACAATCCCAGGGTTGCCCTGCTATGGCCCCTCCCCGGGGCATCCCCAAAGCCATTGATTGCCCACCGGTATTGTACGTACAAGAGCATCCCCATGCGCGACGAACGCCGTTCAAACCCCCTCGATCCGGTTACGAAACGCATACGAAACAGGTATAAACGGCATCGAAATTTTTTTTGGAAAGTCAAAAGCGTTCATTTTTGAACATCACCTGAACATCATCCCGGCCACATCTTTAGCGATCTTAGCAGCCCGGTTTTCTCAGGCTGGTGGTTCAGGCTATTTCCATCAACCTATGGCGTGGCGCATTCTTTTCGACATAAGCCACCAGCGCGCCTACAGTTTTTAGTCGCTCAGCCTCATCATCTGGTATGTTGATGTTAAAGGCTTTTTCGACATCCGCGATCGCTTCGCAAAAGTCGAGTGAATCCACTCCTAAATCATCATAAAATTTTAAATCGTCCTGTAGCCCGCTTTCATTCAATGCCAGTTTCTCTGCCAGTATATGGGTAACTTTTATCCTGATCTCGCTCATCTGTGTTCTTTGTCTCGTCTGGCTTCCAATAGCTAAAAAAGCGCCATTTAGACGTTATATGACAATAATTATTACGTAAACAGTCAAAAAACAGCTTTAAAAGATACAACGTTACGGACCGCTGACGGTAGCATTAAAGCATCGTTAGAAAGCGCGTAAAAATTATCCGGGGGCTGAAGATTGTGCCAGCCTGGCAGCCGAAAAATTGTCACGCATCCCGGGCCGCCTTTAGGGTAGGGATGGCAAGACAACAAACAGTACCTGGCTAAAGCCTCAAAGCGATATTTTGATAATTGCCCTATCAAAATGATAGGCCTCCATTTTTATTTTTCTACCATCCCTCTTTTGGTATTGGGTTTAATGAATTGATTATCAATGATATTCGGTAATCTCAAAAATCGTGGCACTTTGTTGGCATAACCGTGCCGACTGGAAATTAAAAGCGGCAAAACTGATAGAGATCATTTTACTATATGACAACCGTCAGCACCCTGCTATTTGATTTTCAGAGATTTATATAAGTTTTTGAAAAAATGCCGGAAAAAACGAACAAACAGGAACTAAAGTACAGCCTGAAGGAAATTATTGCCATTGTGCTGGTATGGCTTTTTGCATTAGCCATGATTTATATAGTGTACCTCAAAATAAAAATCTTACGCGCTTAAGCAATCCACTATCGATAAAACTATACAATTAAATCAAAACCAAATGGACATCATCCTCACTATCGCCTATGTAATATGCTTCATTGTCGTATTCTGGCTCTTTTTTAAAACAGTTAATTACTTCGAAAAAATCTAATCATCATGTTAGCACTATTCATCGTATCAATTGCAGTATTTACCTATATGGTTTATGTGCTGCTTAAACCCGAAAGATTTTAATCACTATTCAAACAACTACAAAACATCATGAATACTGAAATTACAGGCGTCGTTTTTATGTATGTGGTAATGGTTCTGCTGGCTATACCGCTGGGGAAATACATTGCCAAAGTATTTAAGGGCGAAAAGACCTGGCTCGACTTTATGGCCCCGCTCGAAAGGCTTATCTACAAATTCAGCGGCATCGACCCCAAACGGGAAATGAACTGGAAACAACATTTAAAAGCACTATTAACCATTAATTGTTTATGGCTATTTTATGCCTTTTTCTGTCTTTTGTTCCAGTCGCACTTACCATTAAACCCTGATAAAAACCCAAATCAAACGCCCGATCTGGCCTTTAATACGGCGCTTAGTTTTGTAACCAATACCAACCTGCAAAATTATTCGGGCGAATCTGGCGCAACCTACTATACACAATTATTTGTGTTAATGTTTTTGCAGTTTGTGAGCGCTGCAACCGGTATTGCCGCTATGATGATCGTAGTTAAGGCGATGAAGGATAAAGTGACCGATAAGCTCGGCAACTTCTGGGATTTTTTCTTAAAAACTATCACCCGGCTATTATTGCCTTTGAGCGTTGTGGTGGCTGTTATTTTAGCGTTTAACGGCACACCGACCAGCTATAAGGCTAAGGATACCATCATCAGCTTGCAGGGCGACACCGTTCACGTTTCGCGCGGGCCGGCAGCAGCCCTTATCGCGATAAAGCAATTGGGTACAAATGGCGGTGGTTATTTTGGCGTTAATTCGGCGCATCCTTTTGAAAACCCGAATTACCTGACCAATATGATTGAAAATATCGCTATCATCCTTATTTCTATGGCAATGATTTTTGGCCTGGGCTATTATCTCAATAAAAAGAAACTCGCCTGGGTTATTTTCGGCGTAATGACGGTTGGCTTTCTCATGATTGCAATTCCAGCGATCAAGTCTGAAGTTAGCGGCAATCCGGCGATTGCCCACTTAGGCATCAGCCAGGCCACCGGATCAATGGAAGGCAAGGAGGTGCGTTTTGGTCCGGCAGCATCCTCTTATTGGGGAATATGCACTACGGTAACTTCAAACGGCTCGGTAAATTCCATGCACGACAGCATGATGCCCATGTCGGGTTTAGGACAATTGTTTGATATGATGATCAACTCCTTTTACGGTGGCGTTGGCGTGGGCTATCTCAACTTTTACATTTTTATTATCATAGCGGTCTTTATTTCGGGCCTGATGGTGGGAAGGACGCCTGAGTTTTTGGGGCGCAAAATTGAGGCGCGTGAAATGAAAATAGCCTCGTTAATAGCCTTGCTGCATCCTTTTATGATTTTAGCGGGTACCGCTATCGCTTGTTATGTGCTGGTGCATTTCCCCAACGCAAACTGGGCGGTAAAACCCTCGGCATGGTTAAATAACCCAACTTTTCATGGGTTTTCAGAGATGCTTTACCAATATTCATCAGCTGCCGCAAATAATGGGTCGGGCTATGCAGGGTTAACTTCAAACGATATATTCTGGAATGTAAGCAGCGGCCTGATCATATTTTTAGGCAGATACCTGCCCATCATTGGCCCGATTGCTATTGCCGGGTTACTGGCAAATAAAAAATTCATCCCTGAATCGTCCGGCACGCTCAAAACTGACACAGCCACCTTCGGTGTGATGGTATTTGCAGTCATTATTATTATCGCAGCATTAGCATTTTTCCCTTCGCTGACTTTAGGGCCGATTGCTGAACATTTTTCAATAAAATAATTTAAAGAACCCATCATGAGAACTGATAGAAACATATTATTCCAGCGGGACCAGGTAAAAGAAGCGTTCGCGCATTCTTTCATCAAACTTAATCCCCGCTTATTATTCCGTAACCCGGTGATGTTCACTGTGGAGATCGGCGCAGCTGTAATGCTGGTAGTTACCGTTTTCTCCTTATTTAATAAAGATCAGGGCAGCTTCGCCTATAACCTTACGGTGTTTATAGTACTGTACCTCACCGTGCAATTCGCCACATTTGCCGAGGCTATTGCCGAAGCACGTGGCAAGGCCCAGGCCGAAAGCCTGCGCAAGGCACGCGAGGAAACACCGGCCCGGCTGATTGTTGACGGCAAGGAAAAAATGGTGATGTCTTCAGCTTTGCGCAAAGGCGATATATTCATTTGCGAAGCAGGCGACAATATTCCCACCGACGGCGAGATCATTGAAGGTATTGCAACCATCGACGAATCGGCCATTACCGGCGAATCGGCCCCGGTTATCCGCGAATCGGGCGGTGATAAGTCATCTGTTACGGGAGGTACCAAAGTATTGTCGGATAAGATCAAGGTTATCGTAACCACCCAGCCCGGTGAAAGCTTTCTGGACAAAATGATCGCATTGGTTGAAGGCGCCTCGAGGCAGAAAACCCCGAACGAGATCGCGCTGACCATACTGCTGGCAGGTTTTACATTGATATTTGTTATTGTGTGCGTAACGCTGAAACCCTTTGGTGACTACGCCAATACGCCGATAACTATTGCGGCATTTATCTCTTTGTTTGTTTGTTTAATCCCCACAACTATCGGTGGCCTGTTATCGGCCATCGGTATTGCCGGGATGGACAGGGCTTTGCGTGCCAACGTGATCACCAAATCGGGCAAGGCGGTTGAAACTGCCGGCGATCTGGATACACTGTTGCTTGACAAAACGGGCACTATCACTATTGGGAACCGTAAAGCAACAAATTTTTATCCCGCCAATGATATAGACGAGACTGCTTTCGTAACAGCATGTGTGCTAAGTTCGCTGGCTGACGAGACCCCGGAAGGGAAATCGATTGTTGAACTGGGTGAATTTGGCAAGTATAAAGTTTCCGCCAAAGTGCCGGACAACTCGATATTCATCAAGTTTACCGCCGAAACCCGTTCAAGCGGTTTGGATACGCCGGATGGATTGCGTATCCGCAAGGGCGCATTTGATTCTATCCGCAACATGGCCATAAAAGCAGGTAATCCGTTCCCTGCCGATGTGGAGGAAAATGTAAAAGTTATATCCTCAAATGGCGGCACACCGCTGGTAGTGGCCCAAAACGAAAAGATATTGGGCGTTATTGAGCTGCAGGACATTATAAAAACCGGCATTGCTGAGCGTTTTGAGCGCCTGCGCAAAATGGGTGTTAAAACCGTAATGGTAACAGGTGATAACCCGCTTACCGCCAAATTTATTGCCAACAAAGCCGGCGTGGATGATTTTATTGCCGAGGCCAAGCCTGAAGACAAAATGAACTATATCAAAGCAGAGCAGCAGGGCGGCAAGCTGGTAGCTATGATGGGCGACGGCACAAACGACGCCCCTGCACTGGCCCAGGCCGATGTAGGCGTAGCCATGAACAGCGGTACACAGGCCGCCAAGGAAGCAGGGAACATGGTGGATTTGGATAACGACCCAACCAAGCTGATCGAGATCGTCGAGATTGGTAAACAGCTGTTGATGACACGCGGCACATTAACCACATTTTCCATCGCGAACGATGTGGCCAAATATTTCGCCATCGTTCCGGCTCTGTTTATGGTGTCTATCCCGGCTTTAAGGGCGCTTAACATTATGGACCTGCACAGCCCGCAATCGGCTATATTATCGGCGGTGATATTTAATGCCATCATCATTCCGCTGCTTATCCCGTTGGCCCTGCGCGGCGTGGAATACAAGCCGATAGGGGCCAGCGCTTTACTGCGCCGCAACTTGCTGATTTATGGCCTGGGCGGTATACTTGTTCCATTCATTGGTATAAAACTGATTGATTTGGTAGTAGGGATATTGATATAAGATAGCGTAGCAAAAAAATATGTTAGTGAGCAAAACAAATAACGCAGCTACCCTCTTTCCCGCGAAGCGGAAGAGAGGGTCGACCAGCGCAGCGCAGTCGGGGTGAGTCAACCCGGCGGACATTGGCGCTAATACATTGGCGGTCATGTCCGCCGGGTTGACTCACCCGGTCGTCGCTTTGCTCGACCACCCTCTCTTCGCCTGCGGCGGAAAGAGGGTAAGAAACAAGATTCAAAAAAGAACGTCAAAAACTTTAAAAAATGAAAGCTTACATTTTGCCATCCATTAAAATAACAATCATATTGTTAGTATTACTTTCGGGCATATACCCGCTTGTAATAGCAGGCATCGGAAAATTTACACCGGGACACGGCGACGGCGAAGTAGTGATGTACAAGGGGCGCGTAGTTGGCTATGCCAACATCGGCCAGAAATTTACCCAGGACAAATATTTCTGGTCGCGCCCTTCGGCAGCCAATTACCAGGCCGACGCGGGTGCAGGTTCAAATAAAGGGCCATCAAACCCCGATTACCTCAAGGGCGTCGCGAAATTGATCGACACCTTTATGGTGCATAACCCCGGCGTAAAACGCCAGGATATCCCGGCAGAATTGGTTACCTCTTCGGGATCGGGGTTAGATCCTGATCTCTCGCCCGCCGGTGCGAAGGTACAGGTGGCACGTATTGCCAAAGTTAGGGGAATACCTGCCGATCAACTGGTTAAGCTGGTTGATGAGCACACCGAGCAGCCGGTATTAGGCCTGTTTGGCCCGCCCAAGGTGAATGTGCTGAAATTGAACGTGGCTTTGGACGAGTTGAAAAAATAATAGAAAGGAACACAGCGCGTCGGCCTGTGCGATTCCCCTCTTGAGAGGGGAGGAGGGTGTGTAATCGAAGAGATCGGTCAGCCGGACACTACGAAACACACCCCCGCCACCGCAAGGCCCGCCGCACCCCCTCTCAAGAGGGGAGTAAAAAGCAAAAGGCGTTGGCCTGTGCGATTCCCCTCTTGAGAGGGGAGGAGGGGTGTGTCATCGAAGAGATCGGTCAGCCGAACACTACGAAACACACCCCTGCCACCGCAAAGCCCGCCGCACCCCCTCTCAAGAGGGGAGTAAAAAGCAAAAGGCGTTGGCCTGTGCGATTCCTCTCTTGAGAGGGGAGGAGTGGTGTGTCATCGAAGAGATCGGTCAGCCGGACACTACGAAACACACCCCCGCCACCGCAAAGCCCGCCGCACCCCCTCTCAAGAGGGGAGTAAAAAAACAAAAAAGCGTCGGCCTGTGCGATTCCCCTCTTGAGAGGGGAGGAGGGGTGTGTGATCGACGAGATCGGTCAGCCGAACACTACGAAACACACCCCTGCCACCACAAAGCTTGCCGCACCCCCTCTCAAGAGGGGGAGTTTTTATCGTCAAATTTTTTAATACATGCAATGAAAAAAAAGATCATAATACCCATCATACTGTTAACAGTATCTGCAATAGCCGCAAAAGCGCAGGACACCATAAAAACTACCGGCGATGCACCCCTGGTGCTCAGCGGATCGGTTGACACCTACTGGAAGTCTGATTTTTCGGGCAAAGCAAACATTCCTACCAGCTTCGCCAACGAAAATAATTCCATATCAATTGGCATGATCGACCTGGGTTTAAAAAAATCAGTAGGCAATGCCTCCTTCGTGGGCGAACTTTCCTTTGGCCCCCGCGGTCAGCAGCAATCTATACCGAATGCTGATCCCGGTTTAGTAACTTTTCCCGGTACTTCAACAACCGGTGTAGGCTATTCCAGCTATCACATTCAAAACTTATATGTATCATATAACCTAACGAGTGCTTTGAATGTCACCGCAGGTTATATGGCCACATTTATTGGTTACGAAGTAGTGAGCCCCGCGGCAAACTTTAACTACTCTACATCATACCTGTTCACCAATGGCCCGTTTCAAAACGCAGGCTTTAAGGCGACTTACACCTTTTCGCCTGCTGTAAGCTTAATGGCCGGTATTTTTAACGATTACTGGAATGTTTACCAGTCGGGCGGCAAAGTGAATACCTTTGGCGCACAATTAACTGTTACGCCTGTTAAAAACTGGACAGCTTACCTGAACGTGGCAGCCGGTGACCAATCGGGTACGGAGTTTGACCTGACCACCGCTTACCAGATCACCCCTGCCTTTAAATTGGGTCTGAATGCTGCCGATTTTACAGCAGGCAGCGGTTTCGGTTATAAGGGCGGTTTTTCGGGCGTAGCACTATATCCGCAGCTGGCTGTTTCAAAAGTGGTGACCCTGGGCATCAGGGGAGAGTATTTTATGAGCAAATCCGGGACCTACTATAACGCAGGCCCCCCTCCGGGTGAATCGGTAACCGGTATCACTTTTACAGCGAACGTAAAGACAGGTCCATTGACCTTCATCCCGGAGATCAGGTTTGATAATACTTCAAAAAGAGATATGTTTTTGGATGGCAGCGGTAACTATACACAGGGCGCTACTCAATTTTTGCTGGCTGCAGTTTACGCATTTTAGTAGCTGACCATGAAAAAAATAATTACATAGTAGTAATTTAGAGTAAACGTGAGCTGTTTGACTATAATTAGTTGTTTGTTTGTTAATTATAGTTTGGTTTGATTGAGGTTCGCGCGAAAAAAGGGGGTGCTTGCACCCCCTTTAATTAGGTTGTAAAGAGTTGTAATGAGTTATAAAGGGTAATGTGAAACGCCGTCTTTTTAACCTTTACAACTCATTACAACTTATTACAACCTTTACAACTATTTTCGATAATGAAACAGTTGAACGAAGAAAACGGTAAGGAACAATCGGTGGAACATTTCCTCGACCTGATCAAACGATCGAGGCGGGGGAAATTTAAGATCTATATCGGCATGAGCGCTGGCGTAGGCAAAACCTACCGCATGCTTATGGAGGCGCAGACACTCCAACGCAACGGCATTGACGTAAAAATTGGTTATGTGGAAACGCATAAACGAAAGGAAACCGAAGCATTGATTGAGGGCCTGTCTGTTATCCCGCGGCGTAAGCTTTTTTATAAAGGCAAGGAACTGGAAGAAATGGATTTAAACGCCATCATCAACCTCCACCCCGAACTTGTTGTTGTTGACGAACTGGCCCATACCAATATAGAAGGGAGTAAGAACGAAAAAAGGTGGCAGGATGTAGTAGATATCCTGAATGCCGGCATCAACGTGATCAGCGCCGTAAATATCCAGCACATTGAAAGCCTGAACGAAGAAGTAGTAGGCATCACAGGTACGGCCATTAACGAACGCATCCCTGATAAGGTTTTGCAAATGGCCGACGAGGTGGTGAATATCGACCTTACCGCCGATGAGCTGGTTACACGGCTGAAGGAGGGTAAAATATACGATATGGCCAAAGTGCCCACCGCGTTAAATAACTTTTTTCAAACGGAAAGGATATTACAATTGAGGGAGCTGGCGCTGAGGGAAGTGGCCAACCAGGTGGAGCGCAAGATATATACCGAGGTACCTAAAAGCATCAAAATGAGGGATGAGATATTCCTGGCCTGCATCAGCACCAATGATGAATCGGCTAAGGTGATCATCCGCAAAAGCGCAAGGCTGGCTGCTTACTATCACTCCAAGTGGTACGTATTGTATGTGCAAACTTCGAATGAAAGCAGCGATAAAATCAACCTGGCAGCGCAGCGGCACCTCATCAATAACATGAAGCTGGCCGCCCAGTTGGGTGGCGAGGTTTTGAAGATAAAAAGTAATAACATTGCGCGCACGATATGGGAAACTGCCGAAAAGTACGAGGTGACCACCATTTGCCTGGGTAAACCGCACTTTAAATTTTACCAACTGGTAATGAAAACAGCTGTTTTTACGCAGCTGCTAACCAAAATGTCGAAAACGCATATTGATATTGTGATACTGTCATGACCATTAAAAATAAACTCCGGATAGGGATAAGCTTTTTGTTTCTGTTAGCGCTGGTTTGCTGCGGCTTATCCATTTATTATGTTAACCGTCTTTCGGGCGATGAAAAGAATATTTTGAAAGACAATTATTCATCCGTGCATTATACTAAAAATATTTGCACGGCTATCGACGCCCATTCCGGGCCGCTCACGACCAGCCAGACAAAAATTATTGAACAAAACGTTTCGGCCGAAGAGCATGATATTACTGAGCACGGCGAGAGCGCACTTGCCGCGATGCTCCGCTTAAAATTTGAGGCCTTAAAACAGGTATCCACACCGTCGGCCAATGCCGATACGCTCCATTTGCAGGTCAGGAAATATGCCTATGCCATTATGCAGCTAAACATGAATGCCATTGAGCGCAAATATGCTGCTGCCATTGCAACAGGCAACCATGCAACAGTTTTGATGGCCTTTGTGGGATCGTTTCTGTTTTTGGTTGCGTTTAGCTTTGTGGTAAACTTCCCCGGGTATATTGCCAACCCGATAAAGGAGCTTACCGAAAGTATCAAAGAGGTAGCCAACCGAAACTATCAAAAGCAACTCGACTTTAAATCAAATGATGAGTTTGGCGAGCTTGGCCAGGCCTTTAACCTGATGACCACGAAGCTGAACGAATATGAAAACAGTAACCTGGCAAGCATATTATTTGAGAAAGAACGGATAGAAACCATCATCAATTCGATGCACGATGCCATCCTCGGTTTGGATGAAAAATCATTCATCATATTTGCCAACAAGGTCGCCTGTACATTGATCGGCTTGCCAAAAGAGGCATTAACCGGGAGATACGCGCCCGATATCGCGCTGGAAAACGACCTGCTGCGTAACCTGCTGGTGAACGACCAGAACAAAATGAAAATTTACGCTGATAACCGCGAAAGCTATTTTACAAAAGAAGTTTGGCCGGTGGTCAGTAAGGATAAAGTGATAGGCCAGGTGATCACGCTGCGGAATATCACCGAATTCCAGCAGCTGGACGATGCAAAAACCAATTTTATTGCCACCATTTCGCATGAGCTTAAAACGCCGATATCTTCGATAAAAATGAGCCTGAAATTGCTGGAGGACGACCGGATAGGGGAGGTGAACAGTGAGCAACGGCAACTGCTGGAAAATATTGACGAAGATGCCCGCAGGCTGCTGCAGATCACCGGCGAATTGCTGGATATGGCCCAGGTAGAGACCGGCAAGCTGCAGCTGAACTTTGGCAGTACACACCCACGGAACATTGTGGATTATGCCTTAAAAGCCCTGAAAACAACGGCAGAGCAAAAACAGGTAACCATTAACGTACAGTGCGATGAGTCGCTGCCAGATGTGCAGGCCGACCTGGATAAAACCACCTGGGTGCTGATCAACCTGCTCTCGAACGCGATAAAGTACAGCCACGAAAAATCAACAGTTGAATTGGCTGTTAAAATTTATAAGGCTGACGAGATCGAATTTTCGGTGCAGGACCACGGCCGGGGTATCGACCAGAAATATTTATCCCGTATCTTCGACAGGTACTTTAAAGTGCCCGGAGCAACCACAGAGCAAACCGGTACCGGGCTTGGCCTGGCCATAGCGAAAGACTTTATAGAAGCACAAGCCGGAAAGATTGGTGTGGAAAGCGAGATCGGCTCGGGAAGCCGTTTTTATTTCACGCTGAAAAGGATTGGGAACGAGGTGAAAGGTGAAAGGAAAAAGGTGAAAGGTGAGGCGTGAATACTATGCAGTGCGTTTTTATATAGGTTTTAAAGCATACTCCTTAACTAATGAATCGACGGGTAACCGCAGAAATTCACTAAACTTTCTGATCATAGTTAAAGACAAAGGCTGTTTGTAATTTAACACCTTGCTTACCGTTCCCTTGTCGCCGTAAATCGTCGCCAGGTCGGCAGCTTTGTAACCAAAGTCGTCCATCCGAATTTTGATCAGTTCAATTGGGTCAACTTCCGGCAGATCCCATATCGAATTTTCATATTCTGAAATAAGCTTTGCTAACAGCATTTTTTCTTTGTGCCCTGCAGTATGATGAGCTGCATTTTTAACTTCTTCGTACCTTGCTATGGCCTTATTATACCCATCTTCTGTGTCAATCAAAAACCATTGATGCTGCTTTGTCATATCTTTTTGATTTTATATTAATGTATTAAATAGTTTCAGCATTTATTTTATCGTATTCGGCGTGAGTGCCGACAAACCTTATTTCCACAATTTCATCGGTATAGTCAACCTCGACGATCAGCCGATATTTATTACCTGATATTTTAAATCGAGCCCTGTCGCCTTTAATGATTTTGGCCGTTGGAAAATCATATAGCACATCCGTGCTTTGTTTCCAGTTAGCCTTGCTTGTTACAATTCGCCAGGCTGTTAAACTTTTACCTGAATCAGCATGTTTCCGCGCAAACTCTCGTATCTTTTTTAAATAGATAATTACCATGTGGTAAAAAATTGTTTTTAAAAGTTTTGATTTGCAGCGGTGCCTTCTAATGTCTTACAAATATAAAATAAAAGTTGGTAATTCACCAACCTTCTCATTTTTTGAATGTCAAAAGATAAATTTCCCGGATATACCACCCATTAAATCGGAATACAATTCATAATTTTCCTCATCAAAACAAATAAAGATCACCGTTTCGATCTCACTGTTTTCCGCGAGAAAATCCTTCACGTTCGAAACGGCTATCTGCGCAGCTTCTTTCTTCGGGAAGTGATAAATACCCGTGCTGATATTCGGGAAGGCAACCGTTTTACAGTTGTTTTCCGCGGCTAAACGCAGTGAATTTTTGTAACAATTAGCCAGCTTGCCGGCCTCATCATACTTGCCGCCATTCCAGACCGGGCCTACGATATGAATTACAAATTTGGCAGGCAGATTGCCGCCGGTGGTGATGACAGCTTCACCGGTAGCGCAACGGCCCTGCCGGGCGATGATCTTGCGGCAGGCTTCCAAAATAGCCGACCCGCCTGCGCGGTGGATCGCCCCATCAACACCGCCGCCGCCCATCAGCGATGAGTTTGCCGCGTTTACAATCGCATCGGCTTTTATTTTGGTGATATCGCCTTTGATCAGTTCGATCCTGTTTGTTAAAGTTGCCATAATAGTCTAAAGATAGTTTTATAGGCTAACAAAGGTGTAACCGAAAAGATTCGAAAAGTTTGGCCCTCATCACCTACTTTTACCCCAGTGAAAGTACTCCCCTTTACCATCCCTGTCCCGTACGACCATTCCATTATTGTGCAGGAAGAGGTGTTGCCGCATTTTTACACCTGCCTGCACCGCCACGCCGAAGTGCAGATCACCTGGATACAGGAAGGCGCGGGCACTTTGCTGGCCGGCAACAGCATGCATCCCTTTCACAGCGACGAGATCTATTTGCTTGGCGCTAATCTCCCGCATCTTTTTAAAAGTGATGCTGCTTATTTTCAGCCAGATAACGGCATGGAAGTTAAGGCGACCACCATTTTTTTCAATCCATCGGGCAAATTACAAGCCTTGTTCAGCCTGCCTGAAATGAAAGCGTTGAACACATTTGTCTCTCAATGGCAAAGTGGCTTTAAGGTGCCCGATGCAAGCTTCGGATCCATTGCCGGGAAAATAACAATTTTGCAGCAAGCCAGCGGTCCTGTGCAGTTATCCCTGTTTATTGAATTAATCAGCACGCTTAGCCTGGACGCCGGCTTGGAACCGCTATCGTCAGCAACGCATAGCTATTCCATGAGTGACCCCGAGGGTATGCGCATTGCAGCTGTTTACAATTACATTATGCAAAATTATGCGGGCAAGCTCAGCCTCGAAGCCGCTGCTGCACAAGCCCATTTAACGCCCACCGCCTTTTGCCGGTATTTTAAAAAGTATACCCGCCATACCTTTGTGCATTTTGTAAACAAGATAAGGGTGAACGAAGCCTGCAAAATGCTGACGAACAGATCGACAAACAGTATGGCATCAGTTGCCTACGCGTGTGGCTTTAACAGTATTACTAATTTTAATTATATTTTTAAAAGTATTACGGGGCATTCTCCCAGCCAATACCTCAGTTCCTATACCGCTGCGGTTAAAGGCGAATAATTGCCCGCCTTTAAGCAACCCAATAAAAAATCCTGCGTAAGTTCAATTATATTGTTAGCTTTAGGTATCAATATAAATCGGGGTGAGATAAGGCGCTCTTTTTTAAGGTTTTGGCGATTTACTTTGTGTGGCAATGAGGTTTACTAAGCTTTCTTTTTATAATAGTTTACTGCTTTGCCTGCTTAACGCACCTGTTTTGTACGCGCAGCAGGTTCCGGTAATTACGCCCAGGCAACAACCAATAGTTTTTAATCTCGATGCTTCGGGGGTGTACATGCTTAAGGTGTCCGACGTTGCCACAGTGAGCGGTACCCCAAATCCCTCTATCCAGAGCACGATAACTCCCGCCGCTTTTAATTGTTCAACCCTTGGAGCGCAGACGGTTACCGTAACAGCGGCAAATGGCTCTTTTAACGCCGGCTCAGATGCTAACTCGGCAACGTTTAACCACCCGTTTGGGATGACGATGGATGCCGCGGGCAATTTTTACATAACCGATCAATTGGGCAGTACGATCCGGAAAATTTCTTCTTCAGGTATTGTCAGTACTGTGGCCGGTAATGGAAGGCCTATTTCCGTTGATGGGAATGGATTAAATGCCGGTTTCGATGGGCCGTCGGGTATTGTTGCTGACAAATCAGGAAATTTATATGTGACGGATTATAACAGCGGGCTGATCAGGAAAATTACACCCGACGGTACAGTTACTACCATAGCAGGCAATAACATGGGATACGCAGAGCTGGACGGGCTGGGTACTTCTGCCAGCTTTAACGAACCAGACGGCATAACCATTGATCAGCAGGGCAATTTGTACGTAGCCGACCAGGGCGGCAGCCGGATCAGGAAGATATTGCCCAATGCCCAGGTGATCACTATTGCAGGCAGCTCGCCGGGTTATGCCGATGGGAGCGGGGCCGGTGCAAATTTTTACGGGCCGGCTGGTATAACGATAGATGCCTCCGGGAATTTGTTTGTTACAGATGACTATAATAGCAAAATAAGAAAGATAGACGGATCGGGCCACGTTACCACCCTAGCGGGAAGCCCGATAGCAGGCTCGTTCGATGGCACCGGAGCTTCCGCCGGATTTGATGGCGTGGTAGGAATAACAACTGATGGCCACGGGAATTTATACGTTGCTGAAAGCGGGGGAGTGAGCAAGATCAGGAAGGTAACAGCGAAGGGCGTTGTGACCACCATTGCGGGTACCGGCGTACCGGGTTACGCAGATGATTTTGCTGCAAAAGCACAGTTTAATGAGCCCACCGCGCTTGTCTTTGATAAAGCCGGAAATCTCTATATCGCTGACGATGCAAATAACCGTATCAGGATGCTGTCGCCCGGCGGCATAGTAAGTACGTTTGCAGGCGCCAGCACCGGCGTCGATAAAGACGGGAATATATTAGCAGCGCCGGTAGTAAGCATTAGCCAGCTTGACATACCGGTAACGGTGCAAGGCGGCGCAACCATTCAGAATAATTTGGCGCCATCCTACATTATTGATGCCGGAAGCTGCGGAGCGGTGCTGCCCGACTATACCCAAATGATCAGCGCAACTGATAATTGTACAGGGAAAGCGATATCATTTGTGCAATCCCCGCTGCCGGGAACGGGGATTGACCCCGGTACAAAAATTAACGTAACAGTTTCAAATCATGATGCAACACTTAATGCGCAAGCATTTACATTTCCGGTAACGGTAACGGCTGGAAGCGGTAACGCCCCAATAGTAAAAATAACTGCGGCGACCGGCGTTATTTGCAGCGGAAGCCCTTTGGTTTTTACCGCTGCAGTTGAAAATGAGGACCCGGTAACAAATTATACCTGGCAAGTAAACGGCGTTGCGGCCGGAACCAATAGTGCAACATTTACCGGTGTTGCGTTAAATAATAACGATAGTATTACCTGTGGCATATCCAATAGCAATTGTACAACGCCCGTTTTTAGCGCACCCTTTATCGTTAAAATAAACCAGGCGCCAACCATAACGTTCAGCCAGTCTCCGGTCGTAGCGGCAGGCCAGGCAGTTAAATTAACACCGGTCATAACAGGCGGAATTGCGCCGCTCAGTTACCTCTGGTCGCCTTCCGCGGGCCTGGATGATCCTTCGTCACCCTCCCCGCTCGCCAGGCCCGATCACACCACCACCTATCAATTAAGCGTAGTTTCGGCAAATAGCTGCGGGGCCGTCGGCAATGTAACTGTTACAGTGCTCAGATCTATCGTTGTTCCCAACGCTTTTACGCCTAACGGCGATGGCATCAATGATTTGTGGAACATACAGGATATCAGCAATTACCCCGGATGCGTTGTGGATATTTTCAGCCGTAACGGGCAACTGGTTTACCATTCCGTGGGTTACACCAAACAATGGGACGGTACTTTAGACAATAAGGCGCTGCCCGCCGGCGTGTATTATTATTCAATCGACCTGAACGATGGTTCAAAAAGAATAAACGGGCCCGTTACCATTATCAGGTAGCGGCATAATACCACCCCAAAAACTACTATTCTATGGGGTTTTGTAATAATAAATCGGCGTGTAAACACCCTCGCTGCAGGTGTAATACCCCTTGCCGTCAGGCGTAAAGCCGATGCCTTCACCCTGTTTTTCCTGCACGTAAGGTAGTAATTGAGGTTTTCTTTGCATAGTTTTCCAAATCGGTTCGTTGTTCTCCCGCTTCCAGTAATAAACTTTTGTATAGCTTTTCAGCAGCACTTGCTGGCCGTCCTTTGAAATATCGCCGGCGGTGATCCACTTTAATAATTTTAAGCCCGGGAAAAATAGCTTGCAGCGTTTGGTCATCACCACCGTATCATTTGTTTTATACAGCAGCGGCGTGGTATAAACGGTTACCGAGTCCTGCCTTTTTGAAACGATATAGATCAGCTTTTCAACCGGGTCGACCATGAGCGTTTCAGCATCTTTGGGGCCGTCGGGGTATTTTAAGTGGATGGGCGCTGCTGTAGTATTTACAATGGTATCTTTTGCCCAAACCTTTTGCTCTTGCATTCTGTAAACGGTAAGGTATTTTCGAACGGAGTAGTTGTCGCCTATATCGCCCAGATAAACATAGCTTTTCTCTTTAGTCGGGCCTGGTCCAACGGCAATATCCTCGCAATCATGCACGCCGAACTCCTCTTTGGGATCACCCTTAAAATAAACGGTCGCCTTACATTCTCCGGTAGGCAAAATGGCAAAAAACCGGCTGGTGTCGCCGCTGTCGTTATGCACATAGTAAAGATTTGTATTTATGCCTGATGCCGCGATGCCGGATATTTCGTCCATAGCTTTCAGCTGCAGGCGGCCCACAACGTCAATTTGCTTATTTTCTTCGCGATGATGGGCATAGGCACAAAAAAATAGTACCAACACGATGGGTAATAATAGCTTTATTTTACTGGAACGGCTCATGGGGGCATTTTACGCTTATAGCTAACTTCGGTTAGATAACGTAAAAAAACAGTTTTAGTGTGAGGAGGGGGTCGGAAAGTCCGGAAGTCCGGAAAGTCCGGAAGTTTGCTTGACCAACTGCAAAAAATAAGGGTCTCAAAGATAACCTTTACAACCTCTTACAACTTATTACAACCTCTACAACTCGTTACAACCAATTACGCCTCAACGGCTTCCATCTCCACCATTTCCATGTCGGGTTTAGAAACATCGGTAAGCTCCACGGTACCGCGTTCCTTTCTTACAATGCGGTTAAACAGCGATATCTCTTTCTCAAACAGGAAGCGGAAAAATAATTTAGTCCAGGATTTATGGTAGTAAAGCGTATCGTAATACTCGGGGGCAGTTTTCTTTAATTTGGGTAACCTGTTCCATGGAATGGATGGGAAATCGTGATGTTCATTATGAAAGCCTACATTAAAAGCCACGGTATTGAGCGCGCCGTAATAGCTGTAGGTTTCCTGGTCGACGCCATGGGTTAAGTAATGTTCCTGCACCCATCTTGCGCCTACGGGATGCAGGCCGATAGAGAACCAGAAACTAATAAACAAAAACGCCACCGCATGCCAGCCCATAAAATACCAGATGGCCGCTGTAAATACCACCTGGGCGGCTATATTAATGATGGTTAACCCATCTAAAAAGTTGATCTCTTTTAACCTGGATACACGCGTGCCCTGGAACAACGGGAAAAACAACAGCCACATCATCTTACCAAAAAAGTAATTATTGATCAGCTTTGCTTCCCATTTGTTGGGGAGGTCGGCATCCAGTTCATGGATGCCCTGGAACGAATGGTGCTTGAGGTGATATTTTTCAAAAGAGGCATAACCCGGCATAATATGCGGGAGATTGGCAAACATGCCGGCAAAACGGTTGGCTGTTTTGCCTTTAAACAGCAGTTGGTGGGTACACTCATGGATCATCACGAACAGGGCATGATTTGCAAATGCGCCGTATAAATAAGCAGCGCCAAAAATAATCCACCAGGATTGGTCGCGGACCAGCCAGGCAATCGCCACCATTGACGATACTAAACCTATGATAACCAGCATGGTGTATGGGTTCTTCCCGATAAGGTCTCGTGATTGAGGAAACTGCTTTAATATCTTCTTAGTGCGGATACGATGTGGCTCTGATTGCTCAGAGTAAAAAAAATCTTCTCTTCTGTTCATTAGGATAATTGGGGTACCAGGGTGTAAATATAGCGATATGTAACGTAAATATTAGCCTATCGTTAATTTTAATGTTAAATTGTTAGTTAAATTAGTTAACTGAATACTAAAACCGCTGTTAAGCGGTCTTAGTATTCCCCCCGGAAATTTTAATTCATTTTATAAACAAGCACTTTAAAAGTATTTGGTAAAGCTTTCCTGGTGCCGGGTTCAAAGTCGGCAACGCTCAGGTAAATTTTATGGGTCCGGGTATCCAAAGCCATGGTTTTTGCCCTCACAGGTGTTTTCAGTGTTTGTATCACACTGTACTGGTCAGCCGATGCTTGTTTAATAATGGTAGTTGTTCCATCGCCGCATGAGCAGAAGATAAGCTTTGTCTGCGGGTCGTAGCACACGGCGTCTACACCGCCGCCGATCGGCAGGGTTGCAATCACTTTGCCCGAAGCGGCATCAACAACGCTCATGCCTTTATTTTGACGGCATACGCTGAAAATGCGGTTGTCGGCTTTATCGAGCGCAATGCCGGTGGGGCCGCCGCAGGGAGCAAGCGGATAGTTATTAATTACCTTCAGGGTTTTGGTATCGATTACATCCAGGCTGCTTTTGTCCTCCAGGTTGTTATAGATTTTTCCTGCCCCGTCTGATACGGCAAACTCAGGCGCTCCGCCCAAATCAACGGTGCCAACCTGTTTAAGCGTATTTGGGTCCACTACCGATGCATTGTTACTGTCTCCGTTGAAGCTGAAGACCCTGTCGGAGAAGGGGTCATAAATAATGCCGTCGGGCCCGGTGGCGGTTACCGGGATCGTAGCGATAGTTTTAAGCGTTTTCAAGTCAAAAGCAACAACGGCGTTAGCCCTGCCGTCGCTGATAAACCCGCGGTTGCTTTTTGTTGCTACCGCAATACCGTGAATGCCTTTTAAATCGCCGATCACTCCAACCTGCTGGTCGGTCGCAAGATCGATAACATTTACCATCGTTCCGTGCGATACATACAAACGGTTGCCAGTCATATCGATGGAAACGTAGTCGTATCCCGCATCGCCGGTTAGTGCGATGGTTTTATCCAAAACATAAGTTTGGGCTTTAACAGAAAATGAGATCAAAAGGGCGCCGGCAATTGCAAATAATATCTTTTCCATAATTGATGATTTTTCTCTAAATGTCTGTTATGATTCTGGATAAAAACTGAATAAAAAAGGCACGAATTTTAACAAATGGTAACGAATTGCACGAATAATAAACCAATGGCGATGAAAAGAAATCAATTGCCGTTAATTTTATTCGTGACCATTCGTAGTCACGTTCTCATGAAATTTCCCCGACTTATAAAATATCCGCATCAAGCTGGGCAATACGATCAGCAGCAACGGAAGCGCGATAAGGAAACCGCCGATAACCGCGATGGCCAATGGCTGGTGCAGCTGTGCGCCGGCGCCAATGCCCAATGCAAGCGGCATCAGGGCGATGATGGCGCCCAGGGCGGTCATTAGTTTCGGCCGTAAACGGGTGGATATAGAAAATACTATAGCCTCATCTATGGCATTGTCGGTTTTGTTGTTTAAATTTTCGAGCGCGCGCTGTTTAAACTGTAAAAAGGTAAAAATGGCATTTTCGCCAATAATGCCTACGATCATGATCAGCCCGGTATAGCTGCCTACGTTTAAGGGCGTTTTGGTGATCAGTAAGGCCAGGAAGCTGCCTGATATGCCCAAAACGGCAACGATCAGTATTAAAAACGCTATCCTGAATTGTTTGAACAGGAACAGGATGACGGCAAACACCAGCAAGCTCGACGTAATAAGAATGATGAGCAATTCCTTAAATGATTGTTGCTGCTGGGCATAGTCACCCCCATACTCGATATGATAGCCCTGGGGGAGGCTTATTTTTTGAGCGATATTTTTTTGAATGGCAGGTATAACTGATCCCAGGTCGGCTCCTTCCAGCCGGGCGCTTACCACTCCCATGGATTGCAGGTTCTCGCGGTTTATCTCGGCGTCGCCGGGCCGCAGCTGAACAGACGCCAATTCGCTGATGGGCACCAGCTTGCCGCTTGGTACAAACACGGTTTGATTTTCGATACCGGCAACATTCAGATAGCGGTTGCCCGGGTAAACCATACGAATAGGCGTTTGCTGCTGATGCTCGAGTATGGTACCGATAACATTTCCTTCCAGTGCGGTTTGCAACTGAAACTGCAGGCTGGCAGGTGTGATATTGTATTGGGCCAGCTTATAATAATATGGGTCGATGCTTACGGATGGGCCTGCGATGGTAATGCCGTCAAAAACGTCGGCGGTGCCTTTTACATTGCTTACAACGGCGGCCACTTGTTTTGAAAGGCTATGCAGCCGCTGCGGGTCATCGCCAAATATTTTTATTTCGATTGGCTGTATCGATGTCATCAGGTCGCCAAGCATATCTGATATTACCTGCCCAAAGTCAATACGCAGCGCCGGCTGATTTGCCGCTATACTTTTACGGAGATCGCTGATCACCTCTTCAGTGGTTTTGTCGCGTTTCTTTTTTAAGTGGATCAGGTAGTCGCCACGGTTTGGCTCTGTAATAAAAAAACCCATTTCGGTCCCGGTGCGCCTGGAGTAAGCTTCCACTTCCGGCTGTTTTATAATGATCTTTTCAATTTGGCGCAGCATGCGGTCGGTTTCATCAAGTGAAGTACCCGGTGGGGATGAATAATCCAGCACGATACTGCCTTCGTCCATCTCCGGTAAAAATCCCGTTTCCAATAGTTTGGGCACAAAAATGATGGTTAACACTGTCCCGGCAATGATCAGCAGGCTCACGTATGGGCGCAGGATAAACCACCGCACCCATCGTTGTTTTTTTACTTTGTGTACCTTTTCCTTAGCATCGGGGTATTTTTTCTTGTGCCGGGTCAGCAAAATATAAACGGTAGGCAACCCTATCCAGGTTACAAAAAACGAGCATACCAGCGTTATGATCATGGTATTTGTGAGTACCTTGAAATAGGCGCCCGCAACACCGCTCATTAACAAAAAGGGCACAAAGATCACAATAGTGCTGATGGATGAGCCGATCATTGCCGGGAAGAGGTAGTCGATCGCCGTTTTTACCAGCTTTAAGGGGTGTTCGCGCGGATGCTCCTCATGTGTGCGGTGTATCTGTTCAACTACAACAATAGCATCGTCAATGATCAAGCCCAGTGCCGCCGCTATAGCGCCCAGGGTCATGATGTTCAGGGTATAACCAATGCCGTAGATCACCAGCAGGCTAAGGCATAGCGTTATCGGTATGGTGATGAGGATTACCGCGCTTGCTTTTATCGAGCGCAGGAAAATAATGGCAACGATAATAGCCAACAGCAACCCGATCCATAAACTGTCGCTTACGCTTTTGATGGAATCTTTAACAAAATCAGCCTGCTCGTAATAGGGTTTAATGCTAACGTCGTGCGGTAAAACTTTTTTTAACTCTGCGATCTTTGCATCCATGTCTGCGGATAGCGTCACCAGGTTGGCATCGGGCTGTTTGACCACTGCAATGAGCACGCCCGGCCGGCCATTGGCGTTAATGCGCGTGTACTCAATGCTTTCCTGCACGGCAATATCTGCAAAATCCTTTAGCCGCACCACTCGCTTACGGTTATTGCTGATCACCAGGTTTTCCAACTGATCTTTGGCATTTATGGTTGCATCGGTAACCGTAAGGTAAAGCATTTTATAATCAGACAGGTAACCTTCTGATTTTACAAAATTCGTGGTACTCAGCGTGGTATTGATGATATCGGGTGTAAGGCCGAGGGTGCTCATTTTTTGTTTGTCGAGCGTGAGCCAGTACTCCTTGGCCTTGCCGCCGATCACCCTGATCTCGGACACGCCATTAACCTGCGACAAAAAAGGTTTTACCGTATAGGTTGCCAGCAATTGCAGCTCAATTGGCGACCGGGTATGGCTTTCAAGTGTGTATCCGCTCACCGGCAATATCGATGGGTTCATCTTTTGCGCAGTGATACTCACATCGGCGGGAAGGTCGTTTTTTATCTGGTCGATATTGGCCTGCACCTTTTGCAGGCTCATGTCTATATCCGCGTCCCAGCTCATATAGGCCGATATTTCGCAGCTGCCGCGGCTGGTTGTACTGCGCACCATTTGCAGGTCGGGAACTTGTTTAATGGCATTTTCAAGCGGCTTGGTTACCGTTACCATCATTTTATTAACCGGCTGCAGCCCTTCTTCGGCTATCACTTTTATTTTCGGAAAGGTGATCTCAGGAAAAAGGGAGGTCTGTAGTTTTGAATAAGCCATTACGCCGCCCATAATAATGATTGCCAACACCAGCGTGATGGGCTTTTTATGGGTTATAAAGGTGTCCTGTATCGGCTTCATAGCTGCGTTACTTTAACTTTAGCAGTGTCGGTAAGCCCGTAATTTCCGGTTGCCAATATTTTATCCTGCGGCGTAAACCTTGGCGACAAAATTTCGACCCGGTCGCCGGATTGTATGCCTTCCTTCACCGGTACCTTTACCGCGGTGGTTGGGTTGATCAGCTTCATCACCCAAAATTCCGTCTGGGTTTCATTGGCCAGAACGGCCGACTTTGGCAGCGAAATGGTATTGGTTTTCGCCGATTTAACAATTCGCGCTTTGGCCACCAGGTTTTCGGGGATCTGCTGGCTGGTGTTTACCCTTAATTGCACACCCTGTGTTTGCGCCACGGTATCTACCGAAGGCATAAACGATTTCACCGTGGCGGTAACTTTAGTATTGCCCGGCAAAGTCAGGTCCACGTTTTGCCCTAATTTTACATATTGCCTGAGCTCGTAAGGCAGTTGCATCAGGAAAACGAAGCTGGAGCGGTCGCTGATGATGGCCAGTTGCTCGCCATCCTGCACGTAATCGCCCAATTGATGGCTCAACGCTGATATATAGCCGGGGGCCGAAGCGACAATATGATTTATACCGGTAAACTTGAAGCTGGTGTCTAAAACATTGATGGTATTGCCGATGGTTTTTGCCTCCTTAGTTTTAACAGTGAAAAGTAACTCCCCCCTGCTTACATTTTGGCCCAATTGAATATTAACCTTTTCGATATAACCGTTTGCATTTGATTTTACATAGTTTTTTTGCAGCGTGGCGGATGTGGCGTTCAGGTCGATATAATCGATCAAGGTACTGTCACTAACCGTAGTTACGGTTACCGGCGTTTGCGAGGCTACTTTGGAATCTTCGTCGTCATCGCCTCCGCCGGCCTTGCTTCCGCAGGAAAAAAGGCATAATGAAATGCTTGCTGCCAAAAACAGCAAACAGGTGCGCGAATATTTATGGCTGAATGTTTTCATGCTACTTGTTAAAGTAATTTAGCTGGTTGATGAGCTGTAGTTGACTGATGTTGGTAGTGGTGCGCAAATTTTTTATGGTGAGGTAATTATTAATAGCCAATATCAGGTCGGCTATTTTAACATCGCCCGTCTCCAATAGGTCCGAATCAACTTTTATTAAATTCTCCGTATATTTTATCTGTTCGTCAATCTGGGCCACCAGGCCCTTGGTATCCGCTATTTGCTGCCGCAGCTGGGCGATCTGCTGCCGGTACTGCACTTTAAAAAATGCTTCGTAGCCCTGGCGCGTTTCCTCCTCGAGCGACAATTTTTGATATTGCAATTTTTTTTGGCCGCCATCGTATATGGGCATCGTGAAACTGAAGCCCCCGCTAAACCCGAAATTTTTGTAGGCTTGTCCCATAAAGTCCGAATTGTAGCCGCCGTCGGCATTTAAGCTGATTTTGGGCTTATAGCTCAGGTCGACCAGTTTCCGCTGGTTTTGCAGCTTCAGGCTGTCTATTTTATATTGCATAAAAAACACGCTGCTGCCGGGGTCCGCCAGCATGGATTGCTCTATTTTAGGTTCAGCCAGTTCCCTGACGGTAGTATCTGCAATTCCCGACAGGTAATTTAATGTAGTATAGTCTGTCCGGTATTGAATTTTGGCCTGCAGTAACTGTAATTGCTGTTGTTTTAAGGTCACCAAAAAAGCAAGATAATCGGTTTGCCGGTAAACGTTTGCGCGGGTCAGTTTTTTCAGTAGTTGTTCTTCCTTACTTAAAAGCTCAATAATTTCCTGGGCGAATTTGTATTGCAGCAAATCGCCATAAGCCGTGATGTATTGCGAAGTGATTGACTTTATAAGGTCCTGGGTTGATATTTTGGCGGTATTACCCGCTGTTTGTCCCTGAAGGTTGATATCAGCGTACTGTGCGCCGATGTTGTTTTTACTCAGGATGGCCTGGCTTACACCCACCAGCGCATTTAAGGTGTGTTCATTCGTGATCGCTTCCGAATAGCCGAAGCCGTTTATTACAGGAGCATAAAGACCGCCGCTATTGGCATTAACTTGCGGTTTAAAGCCCGCCCGCAGCCGCAGGCTATCGAGTTTGGTAGAGGCAACCTGGTTCCGCAGGTCCTTTAATAGGGGACTGTTGTTTTTAGCTACTTCAAGATAATGATCAAGTGTATTGGTTTGCGCGCAAGCGGCAGAACAGGCAAAAAAGCATAGCGCAATGCCGCAAAAAAACGTTACAACAGGTTTCAACAGAGGTGTTTTTTTTAGCTAAACTAAAGTTTAATTTTGGATTATTTTGGGATGAGGCAAGATTTTATCCCCGCCGCGCATTATGTTCTACAAGTGACCAGAGTATGTTGTTTTAATGCAAACAAACAATAAGGTTGTGCCCGGACTTGCTGGCCAACAATTGAAATGATGCGCGCTTGGTCATCAGGAATGTCTTCTTTGACTTGGCGTTTAGGCGAAGGAACTTCGAGTTGGGCACTCAAATTTAAATCGCCATCGCGCTTTTACCGGAAACATCAGTGCGCGCCACTTTGCGCTGTAACAAACAGGTTATCAACGATTTGCTTTCCTGTTGCAATGCACTTGTGACCGTATGCGTTTTACTAATTGCCTGGTAATCAATTTAAATCGCTAAAAGTGTTCAAAAAAAACCTCAAAACTGTCCAAATTTTGAGGTTTTTAAATTTTAAACTGCTAAAAATCAGTGCTTTTCGATGCTGTTTGAGGGCTGATCATGCGCGAAAATTGAACACTTGAGCACGCTTTATTCAGGTAATTTTACACGTTATAGCAACAGATTTTGGAACTGATAAACCATGGTCGTTTACTTAAGAAATTGGTTTTTACGCCTGGCATTGCGTTCGCCTCACCCCAAACCCCTCTCCAAGGGAGAGGGGCTTAAAAAAGCAGCCCGCTTTGCATAAAAGTCCTTGTCCTTTGGAGAAGGATGGGTGAGGGCTTCGCCGTTTAGGATGAGGCGAAAGTGCCGCTTTTCCTGTTTTCGCCCCTTTTTATGCATATCCGGTGTTTGTATTTTGGCGCAATGATCTCCCGATGATCAATATATTAAAATCCAAACCCGATCCCCGCATTAACTGAAGAATACTGCGCCAGGCTGCCAGACACGAATATCCTGAAAAAGCCAGGGGTAAGCTGGAACCCAAGATCGGCGCGGAAACCATCTATACTGGTTTCGCTGATGTTTATCGGGTTGGTATACGTGGTGTAAGTTGATGTGCCGGTAATGGTTTCGCCCGTAGTGATCGGAAAATTGCCGATGGTGCCAAATGCGGTGTGCGTGTTATTGTACCCGACGGACACGAAAGGCGTGAAGAACGCGATCTTTTTTGAAAAGATCACCTGCACCATCAGGTTATTAAATGTTGCATCCACATGCTGGTTACTAAAATCAGTGCTTTGCTGGCTGTCTTTTGGTTTTGCCCCGTCATCGGGTTGTACATCCAGGCCGATGTTCATGTTAAGATGGCTGTATCCAAAGGCCACCGCCAGGTCAAACGGGATGATCTTTGCGGCTTTACCACCCAAAAAATCCTGTATTAAATCGTGCCTTAAACCAAAACCGATGGATGATATGTTATTGCCGCTGCCTATACTTACGCTGGGGATGCCACGAATGGTAAGGTCCGTATTCTGCACCAGCCCGATAGTCAGCTGTACCTGCGGCGCGGGAACAAAGCCCAGCTTGCCCGAAGGCGTGTTGAACGAGCCGACCTTTTGGCCATTATCATCATAAATATCCAGCAATGGCCCCTGTGTGTTTTTATCGCCGCCGAAGGTTGGTGCGATGGTTTGACCGGCATCATGCGGCCGGATGTTGTTCGACAGACCGATCTGGGTTACATCAAAGGTTTTGTCGCTTGCCGGCACAAATGCCGCAGATACTGAAATGCGGGCATCAAAATGGAGTAATTTTTTTGTTTTGGCGGTGTTGTACCAGCCACTGTTAAGGCCTACGCCGATGCCTTTAAACAGCGGTTCGCCATAGGCGTTAACGAGTTTGGTGGCATCGGCCGGGCCCGATTGGATAAGGGCTGAAAAACCGCCGTTCCCGCTTTGGGCCTTAACTTTACTTACCGCAAATGCCAGTATAAAAGCGGTTAAAATGGGGTAAAATCTTTTCATAATTTGTATAGTATTAATGGGTTAAATATAAGCGTCATTTCGCCTCACCCCAACCCCTCTCCAAAGGAGAGGGGCTTTATTTGTATAGCCATTTTGCATCGAAGTCCTCTCCTTTGGAAAGGATTTAGGTGAGGCGAAACGGAATGGCACAAATAAACGTAACATCGAAATAATTTAGTATTAATGGGTTATATATAGCTGCAATTTTAGTCGGCCCGATAAACCGAAAACCTTTACTTTTGCCCGATGACTGATGACAACACCATTATCGACCAGGAAGAACAGGATCTTTATGAGCACCTGCGTATAACTGTAGATAAGGGGCAGTCATTGTTGCGGATAGATAAATTTTTAATGCACCGCATCGAAAACGCTTCGCGTAACCGCATTCAAAACGCAATAGACCTGGGTAATGTTTTGGTAAACGACAAAACAATTAAGCCCAGTTACAAGGTAAAACCGCTGGATATTATTTCAGTAGTGTTGCCGCATCCGCCGCGCGATACCGAAGTTTATCCCGAAAATATCCCGCTCGACATTATATACGAGGATGATGATGTGCTGGTGGTAAACAAACCGGCCGGCCTGGTGGTGCATCCGGGGTACAATAATTATACGGGTACGCTTGTAAACGGTCTTGTTTACCATTTTCAACAACTGCCGACGTTGCCCGGCAATGACGGGCGCCCGGGTTTGGTACACCGGATAGATAAGGATACGTCAGGCCTGCTGCTGATCAGCAAAAACGAGCGTTCCATGAACTGGCTGGCCAGGCAGTTTTTTGAACATACCATTACCCGCAAATACATCGCCCTGGTTTGGGGCGATATTGAAGCCGATGGAACGGTGACTGGTTATATTGGCCGCAGTGTTAATGACCGGCGGGTGATGTCGGTTTATGATGATCCGGAAAAAGGGAAATGGTCAGTCACCCATTACAAAGTATTGGAGCGGCTTACCTACGTTACCCTTTTGGAATGCCAGCTGGAAACCGGCCGCACGCACCAGATCAGGGCGCACCTGAAACATATTGGCCACCCGCTGTTCAGCGACGCGATGTATGGCGGCGACAAAATTTTAAAAGGAACTGTTTTTGGCAAGTACAAACAATTTGTTGAAAATTGCTTTGAATTAATGCCACGGCAGGCCCTGCATGCGCAAAGTTTAGGATTTTTGCATCCCACATTAAAAAAGCGACTGTATTTTGAAGCGCCGCTGCCGACTGATTTTGAGGCAGTGTTGCATAAGTGGAGGAGATACGCGGGGGCTGGCGACCAGCGATTAGAGACTGGAGATTAGTGATTGGAGACCAGCGATTAGTGATTGGAGATTCAATGTCGTTTACTTACGGGTTCTCCTGAGCATTTTCGCCTCATCCTAAATCCTTCTCCAAAGGAGAAGGACTTCGATGCACAGCGGAAAACTGCCTTTTTTAAGCCCCTCTCCCTTGGA
>Ga0134127_10000040_pt1 | contig 190117 bp, 168 predicted proteins | sample KB31753_FD_96459 | JGI IMG/M metagenome (GOLD analysis project Ga0134127, IMG submission 96459) | Terrestrial soil microbial communities with excess Nitrogen fertilizer from Kellogg Biological Station, Michigan, USA - KB3-175-3 | ecosystem: Environmental > Terrestrial > Soil > Unclassified ...
CCCCTCTCCAAGGGAGAGGGGCTTAAAAAAGGCAGTTTTCCGCTGTGAATCGAAGTCCTTCTCCTTTGGAGAAGGATTTAGGATGAGGCGAAAATGCTCAGGAGAACCCGTAAGTAAACGACATTGAATCCTCATTTACTGACACCCGGTACCGTGATCCACATCAAAACTAATCATTTTTGCGGCATTTACAGGGACAAAGCCCAATACCCGGGGATGTAAACGGCTATGTCTTATTTAAAATACGCGGGCAGAATAAATTTTATACCGCCGGCGCCGGCGATGATCGCTTTTGCAGCCATACGGTAAAACAGCGAATGTTCCACCACGCCCGGTATCATTTTGGCCTGCACATTCAACTTATCCAACGGCGGCAATTGGTTAAAATAAATGTCCAGCAGCAGGTTACCATTGTCTGATATAGCCGCGCCGTCCTTTTTGTCGCTCATCCGGATGCTCGCCCTTGCATCAGGAAAATAGCTGTTGAGCTGACGCATCACCAGGGGCAAAGCTGCCGGTAAAACTTCAAGCACCAGGGGATAGGTTGAGTCCAGCCTGTTCACAAATTTAACATCGTCGCCTATCAATATAAATTCCTGCGCTATCGAGGCCAGTATTTTTTCGGTGGTGTGTATGCCTCCGCCACTTTTCAACGCATTAAGTTCGGTATCAAATTGATCGCAGCCATCAAAGTAGATATCCAGGCCGTTGGTCAGCACAATTGATCGCAGGTTTAAACCACACCCGGCTATTAAAGTCGTCGTCTTAAAAGATGACGATACCAGGCTAACCGATGCGGCCAGGCCGGGGTCTGTGGCCAGCAAGTTTACCAGGTTGGCAATGGTAGTGCCCGCACCCAGGCCGATGGTTTGACCCGGTTTAATCAGCTTGACCGCCGCCTTTGCAGCTTCCATTTTATAGTCGGCCATTGCAGTACATTATTACGCTATTGATCATGCCGAATATAGGGAGTTTAAGGAGAAGATGATGAAGTGGTGTGACGCCATTTTGTAAGCGCTTAGCTGTAAGCGTTCAAAAAATCGTCAAAAATGGACGGATTTTGACGATTTTGGTGTTTAATCGACTATAAATCAACGGTTTTCGTAGCGGTTTGTAGGGTGATCGCGTGCAAAACGTGAACACTTTGACACCGTATTTTGTCCGAGAGGACTTCCCGTGGAGAGCCTGTTTTTGTCCGTAAGGACTTCATGGAGATGACAAATGACGCAATTAATTTAAAAAGCGATGGCCCTGTGCAGTTTTTGTTTACTTTGATTTTTCCGGGGAGATTTTGTTTACATTTAAGCCATCATAACTATTATTTAAACCCCTGTATGAAAACCAAACCTATCGATGGAGGCAAAGCGCGCCTCGTCCTGTTCAGAACGGTCGGCGCTATCATTGCCGTCATCCTGCTGTTCAGCTCACTGTCATTTCTTTCGCATCGCGAGCACTTTCAGGCCATTATGTGTTTTCTGTTCTCCATCTTAATTATTGTATTTATCCTTCTCAAAAGAAGAGCCAATACCAGGGGGTGGTTTGGTTTATTCGGGCTGATCTTGCTGCTGCTATCAATTCTCACATTTTATGCTATTCTGAATTGATTCGAAAGCATTATCCCGATCAAATCTCAAACCCCTGCTTCGCCCCCGCGCCGCCTGCGGACAATGATTCCTGCCTCCTGATTGCTTTTGCACATGTGCGCGCCCCCCGGTTAAATTCATTCGCCTGCACTAAAACTACGCAAAAAATCCTATATGGAATAGCTGCGTTAGCTGCTATTTTATAGCGCATAAACGGTATGTAATATTTCGGTGTATTAACATCCGGTAATAAAACAAAAGGGTTGATTGGCGTCAGACAGGATGCTGGTACGCCCCGGGGATATGCTTAACAATCTAACGTCCGCTAAGAAATGAGAACCACACTAAGATTTATTCTTTGCATCATCAGCACAATAGCTATTTCAACACAATGCAAAGCGCAGCTTTCCGCCGCCGGTCAGCACGTAATTGATTCTCTGAAGATCACTGATCCGGATGAGGTGGCCGTATGTAAATTATATGACGATGCTGTAAATGAATATTTAACGGAGCTACGCAATATACCGTAAACGGCTCCAGGCCAACCCAGGCCCAAACACAGCCCGTCAGCAAAAAATTCCACGACCGCGAGCAAGCCATAAAGCCGCAGGTAGAAAGCCTAAAAAAGAAGCTGGCGTCGAACTATCCGCAGCTCATGAATTTCGTGCAATTCTGCAGGTCTGAATCTATGCGGGTAGTAGGCGCCCTGGGCTATAACAATGGAGCATATCCAAACTACCCGGCGGCCGGTCATTAGATAGCAGGGAATTATATTTTTACCTTTAAAAGGTGAGTCCGGGCAAATAAACTTGCCGTACCTGGTACTGACCGCTACACGCGCTCATTTTTTTAATCCAAAGCGTTCAGGCTAATCGCGCCCGGAAAACCGGCACTGCGTGGCATCGGGGGCTCTCGTCCCCCCTCTTTACGCTCATCAAAAAAGCGGGACATTCCTTATATTTACCTGCTATGAAATATTACAGCCTCTTAATAGCCACCCTGTTTGGTTGCACACAAGCCTTTGGCCAGCAAAACCTTGCCGAAAAATTAGGCTATCCAAAAGATGCTAAATTGCTCATCGTTCATGCCGACGATGCCGGGTTTGCCCATTCCGCCGACTCTGCAATCATGCTGGCTTACCAAAAGGGCGGAGTAAATTCGGCAAGCATCATGGTGGCGTGTCCCTGGTTCCCGGAGATAGCAGCATTTGCCAAAATCCATCCGGAAATGGACTGGGGCATACACATTTGTCTTACTTCCGAATGGAAAAACTACAAATGGGGCGGGGTTGCGCCGTCAACTGAAATACCGAGCCTCTTGGACGGGAACGGTTATTTACACGCAACCAATGCGGCGTTTGCCCGTAGTGCCAGGGTAAACGAGGCTGAAAAAGAGGTGCGCGCACAAATTGAAAAAGCGAAGGCGTCTGGCATAAAAATAACCCATATCGACAACCATATGGGCAGCATCCTGCTGGCCTCGCCTGATATGGTAAAAATGTACCAGCGCATCGGCAGGGAGTATAAGCTCCCGGTTCTTATCCCGATGAACCTTTACAAGCTGATGGCGCCCAAGCTATTGGCTGCCGTAGATATGAGGGGCATTATGGTGGATAATTATATCATTTCGCTGGGCATGTTGCCGCCGGATAAGTGGAAAAAATTTTATGATTATAACCTGCAGCACTTAAAACCGGGGTTGAATGAACTGATCTTCCACCTGGCTTTTAACGACGACGAAATGCAAGCCATTGCCGCCGGCCAGGCCGACTACGGCGCTGCATGGCGTCAGCAGGACTACGATTACGCAACCAGTGATGCATTTAAAGAGCAGCTAAAACAGCAGGGCATTTACCTGGTTACCTGGGGCGCTATAAAAAAGGCGGAGTATGGTGAATAGATTTTTGCAGGCAAAATTTTAGGCAAGGGAGAAATTTCAGCGGAAGCCTTCGCAATTTTTAGTACGTTAGGGATTTATTAAAAATATGACCCGTACACCCTTTATATACCTATGCAGCAAGCCTGCATTCGTGGTTTCGATTTTCTTTTGCCTTATGCAAAACGCTTTTTCGCAACAGGTAAACATTATTCCTTATCCCCAAAGTATTGAAAAAGCAAGCGGGGAGTTTACAATCACCAACTCCACCAAAATTGTATATGATTCGCCCGTTAGCGACGAACTGAAAGTTGCCCTGGCGCCATTGATTTTAAAGCTGCAAACAGCGGCGGGCATTACCCTGAAAAATGTCTCCAAAAGACCGCGTAAAAATTTTATAGCGATTGAGATCACCAGCCGCATCCCCCGACCTGAAGGTTACCGTCTTAATATCAGCCCGCAAAGTATAAAAATTGAGGCGGCAACAACCACCGGTGTATTTTATGCGGTGCAATCCATATTGCAATTACTACCGGTTGAAATTGAAAGCCCCAACCTGGTTAGCAACATTCAATTGAAAATACCGGCGATGGTAATTAATGATGCACCCGCATTTGGCTACCGGGGTTTGATGATGGATGTGGCCAGGCACTATATGCCGTACAGCTTTCTGCAGAAGCTGATCGACCTGATGGCAATGCAAAAAATGAATACGCTCCACCTGCATTTAACCGACAGCCAGGGCTGGCGGTTCGAGAGTAAAAAGTACCCTAAATTGAATTCAATAGGCGCTTACCGCAAAGGAACTCCCCTCAACTACACCTATGATTACGCCTCTATGCCGATGGATACACTTTACGGCGGATATTATACCCAGCAGCAATTGAAAAATTTGGTAGCCTACGCGGCAACCAGGTTTATAACTATCATCCCCGAAATTGAGATGCCCGCGCATTCAAAATCAGCTTTGGCGGCTTATCCGCAGTTTGCATGCCTCGACAGTACCGGCAAGGCTTTCCCCTACCCTGCGCAAATACAGGATGAATATTGCACTAAGGATTCGACCTTTATTTTTCTGACGGATATTTTGAGCGAAGTGATGGATGTCTTCCCCTCTAAGTATATCCACATTGCCGGCGACGAAGCCTCAAAAGTAAACTGGAAAAAATGCCCAATCTGCCTCAAAAGAATGAAAGATGAACACTTAACCTCGGTAGATGAGCTGCAAAGTTATTTTATCAAAAGGATAGAAAAATTTGTGAACTCAAAAGGGCGCAGCATTATTGGCTGGGATGAGATTTTACAGGGCGGCCTGGCCCCCAACGCAACGGTAATGAGCTGGACGGGCGAAGAAGGCGGCATAACGGCCGCCAAAATGGGGCATAAAGTGATTATGACCCCCGGCGATTACTGCTATTTCGACCATTATCAATCCACCGATCCCGCTGAACCGCCAGCCATTGGGGGGTTGGTGACGCTTTCAACTGTGTACAATTATCACCCTGTGCCGGCAGGGTTAACCGATGAGCAGGCAAAACTGATCACTGGCGCCCAGGGAAATTTGTGGACGGAATTTGTGCCGACGCCATCGCATGCGGAATATATGTTTTTCCCACGGTCGATAGCGCTCGCGGAAGCCACCTGGAACACCACGAAGCAACCGTACGATGAGTTTATAAAACGGCTTTTGCCTTATTTAAAAAGGCTGGACTTGCATAACGTAAACTATTCGCGCCACATGTTTGATATTAAAATGACTACCGCTGCCGATCCGCTGAGCCATCAGCTAACCGCACAGGTGGACGGGGTTCCCCCCGGTTTCGACGTGTATTATACCAGCGATGGATCGCGGCCTGGGGCAAAAGCGTTCAAATATGCCGGCCCGGTAAAAATTACCGGAAATGAGCAGTTGAATATCGGGGTGATCTACAATGGGCAGCTGGTGGACGCCGTGCAAAAAACTTTCACCAAAAATATAGCCACCGGCAAACCCGCCATTTTAAAAACACCGCCAGGCAGCGACTATAACAAAGGCGGCGCGCACGCCTGGAACAATGGCATTATGGGCAGCGACAACCGCTACAACGATGATGAATGGCTGGGCTGGAATGGCCAGGATTTTGAAGGCACTATTGACCTGGGCGCCTCGCAGCCAATCAATACCGTCACCACCCGCTTTTTTAACAAACCGTCCGATTGGGTATATATGCCGGTGTGGGTAAGTGTATCCGTATCCGACGATGGCACTAATTTTAAAGAAGTAGCCCGCCGGACTGACTTGCAAAGCGATAAAGACGGTGTACAGACTTTGAGCTTCGCTATGTGGGCAATAAACGCCCGGTATTTGAAGATCACCGCAAAGTGTTACGGCCCGATCGAAAAAGGCAAACCGGGGGAAGGGAATGCCGGCTGGCTGTTTGTGGATGAGGTGAAGGTAGAGTGAAGGGAGAGTTTCGTCCGGTTCCGGTTCGCATCACGCTTCTTCAATACTACCCTGGAAAATTTGGGCCAGCGTCCTTTTCGCCTTAGCGCTTTCAAACTTAAATGCGCCCATGATGAGTGCGTAACCAAACAAAAACATTCCGAAAGGAATTAGTGCGATTGGACCAACCCCGGTTGCTGAGCCGGCAGCAATGAGGCCAATGCCCGCCAGGAATACGCCGCCCATCCACATGCACATAAATATGGTTACAAATAGGTGCAGCTTCATTTTAACATGCACACGGCTTCCGTTAATGTATGCTTCAATAGTACCGGTTATCCTTGGCAAAAGGAATTGCGGTAATAGATCTGCCGCCGTATCTGAAATATGCCATTGCCAATATTACCAACAAAATAAAGGCCTGATCGCTCGCTGAAAATGTTCCTGAAGGTCAACCCGGGGTCGGGCCCAACCTCGGTTCCCAAGGCGCGCTGGGCAGCATCGGGCTTCAAATTGGTGTCGATGTAAAAGTTCTCGTATGGCAGCCACTTCATGTCCCTGGAATTTTTTTGTATAGATAAGGTTTTTTGACGACGATCTCAGAATCCCTCATTCCCCGACCGGTAGTTTAACCCGGCAGTTGTCCCGCAGGTGGCGTCAACGGTAACCCCCGTAATAGCCGCTGCTAAGTCCGAGGCCAGGAATGTGGCGGTATTGGCAATATCGGCCATGCGGGGCAGTTTTTTCAGCATGGTATCGCTTTCCATTCTTTCCAAAACCACCTTCATTGCCTCCGGATGGGCGGCAGTGGCGTCTGTAAACACTTTTGAATCGGGTGAGCCGCCTGAGCGGATGTTCACCACCCTGATGCCGTATTGACCAACCTCGCCGGCCAGGTTGCGCGAAAAGCTTTCCATAGCCGCACAGGCAGGTGCAAAGCCGGCGGTAAGCGGGTAACCAATGCCACCCGGTGTGGCGGTAAGCGACAATATAACTCCCGAGCCTTGTTTCATCATCACCCGCGCGGCGGCAACATCAGTTATAAAGTGGCTTTGCAGGGCGATGTTTGCGGGCCGGACGAAATCAGCCACAGCCATATCCACAAGGGGCCGGTTTTGCACTACCTGCAGGTCGACGAGGTTGAAGCAAATATCTACCGTGCCGGCCTGCCGCGTAACTTGCTTTATGTAGCCGTTTACGGCGGCTTCGTCCATGGCGTCAATGCGGGCGGCGTGTGCATCGCCGCCCGCGGCTGTTATTTCATCGGCCAGTTTTTGAACGGAAGTCAGCGTGCGGCCACTAAGAAAAACAGTGGCGCCCGCCCTGGCAAAAGCTTTGGCGACGGCACTGCCCAGAGAGCCGGCTGCCGCAAAAATGAGGGCGTTTTTATTTTGAAGCATGGGGTTGACGTGTTTACAGAATGAAGATAGAAAAAGTGTTCATACCGTGAACAAAAATGAACGCTTTTTTGGCGCGGTATAAATTTTTCGTTGCCGTTTGAGAGCCTTTCGCAGCCGTTTCAACATCATTTCACAAGTCATCCGGACGCTTTTATCATCCCTTTGAAATAGTTTGAAACTCCCGTATTTGTCTGCGCTGTGATTACACTGGCGGCGGAATATCCAAATTTAGCTTTATATCATCACCCAACACATCGCCGGCAACGGCAATATTGGGGTAAAAACTACCTACGCGATCGTTCACCCAAAGTGTCAACTTCTTTCAGGGACAGAAGGTTCAAAAGCGTTCATTTTAGTGTTCAAAAATGAACGCTTTTTGCCATTTCAACTATGAAGTAATACTTCACACTTATCGCATAGATCGGTTACTGTCAGTTCTTTAAACCCCTAACCATAAAGTGGAAAAAACGGGGTGTCGTAAAAAAATGAACACTCACTCAAACTAAAGCAATAAAAACCAAAATCTTTCACTCAAAATAAATAGATTTGGCTGAAATAAACCGGGTACGCAGTACCTTATCTCACCAGGAAACAATGAAACACCAAACACTATTATGTGGCCTTGCTGTCGCAATTTTTGGATTGACCGGCCTTAACCGGGCCGAAGCGCAAAAAAAAGCAGCGCCGTATTCGGCTTCCAACAAAACAGTAACCGTTTACCTTACCGCCAAAAATACGGATTTCAGGCTTACCCAACAGGCTGAAAAGCTGCATTTTACCTCCAAACCGCAACCTGTTGAAACGGAAGTCGCGGTTTTTGTCGATCCTTCAAAAACCTTTCAAACCATGCTGGGGATCGGTGGCGCACTGACCGATGCCTCGGCCGAAACGTTTTATAAATTGCCAAAAGACAAGCAAAAGGAGTTACTAACGGCTTATTACGACAAGGTTGCGGGCATAGGCTATACGCTCGGCCGCACCAACATTCAAAGCTGCGATTTCTCCAGCGATAGTTACAGCTATATAAAAGATGGCGATGTTTCGTTGAAATCATTTGATGTTAGCCATGATTTGAAATACCGTATCCCGTTCATCAAAGCGGCAATGGCGGCAGCAGGCGGCAAACTAATCGTATTTGCTACGCCGTGGAGTCCGCCCGGATGGATGAAAACGAATAACGACGTGCTGCATGGCGGCAAACTGAAGGCCGAATACGACCAGCCCTGGGCCAATTTTTATGTTAAGTTTATCAAAACCTACGAAAAGCTGGGTATACCCATTTGGGGCCTCTCGGTGCAAAACGAACCTATGGCCACGCAAACCTGGGAGTCGTGCCTATACACTGCCGAGAACGAGCGCGATTTTATTAAAAACTTTTTAGGCCCCACGCTGGCTAAAGCAGGGCTGGGTGGCAAGCACCTGATTGCCTGGGACCACAACCGCGACCTGATGTACCAGCGCGCCAGCACTATTTTAGAAGACCCGCAGGCCGCCAAATATGTTTGGGGCATAGGTTATCACTGGTACGAGACCTGGACCGGCGCGGGCATGAACTTCGAAAACGAAAGACTTGTAGCCAAAGCTTTCCCCAACAAGCCGCTGATTTTTACCGAAGGCTGCGCCGAGCGGTTTGACCTTAACAATATTAACAGCTGGGACCTGGGCGAAAAATACGGTTGGTCAATGATCAACGATTTTAATGCCGGCACTGTAGGCTGGACCGACTGGAACGTTTTACTTGATGAAAAAGGCGGGCCAAACCACGTAGGCAATTTTTGTTTCGCGCCTGTCCATGCCGATACCAAAACCGGACAGCTGATCTACACCAACTCGTATTATTATATCGGCCATTTTTCAAAATTCATTCACCCGGGGGCAAAACGCATCGCTGCAGCTGCCAGCCGCGATATGCTGCAAAGCACGGCCTACATTAACCCCGATGGCAAAATTGCCGTGGTAGTGATGAATAAAACCGATAAGGAAATTGAGTATTACCTTTGGATAAAGGGTAAAGCGGCCAGAACAACGGCGCCGGCGCACTCGATGGCGACGCTGGTGGTGGAGTAAACTAACGCAAAGGCATCCGTAAAAACCGCTTCTATAAGGAGCGGTTTTTTTGAATACGATATTTCTGTTTAGTTTTCCTCAAAAATTTCAGCAAGGTCTATCTTAAACCCGGGCAGTATTCCGGTGGTAACCTCGTCGCCGCTCACCAATAACCTGGAAGGGTGAAACAAGCCATCTTCACCAAGCGTATATTTTAAAAAAGTATGCTCGCTCGGGTGAATTACCCAATATTCTTTAACACCTGCTTCCTGGTATACCTCATATTTATTGCGAAGCTCTTTTTTGTTATTGCCGATGGACAGTATCTCCACAACAATGTCAGGGGCGCCAACGCAGCCGCGGTCATCCAATTTTGAAAGGTCGCGGATGACGCAGATGTCAGGCTGAACCACGGTATAAATCGCAGCGTCTTCATTAGAGGTGCGGGGCAAACGCACATCGAATGGTGCGGAATATACTTTACATGGTTTATCTTTTAAATAGTTTCCAAGTTTTAACGAAACCGCTAATGATATCTCCTGATGAATACGGTTAGGGGCGGGCGTCATTCGGAAAATTTTCCCCTTGATCAATTCGAGGCGCTCATCCAGCTGCCACTTAAAGTAATCAGCGTAAGTGTAAGTTTTAGCAAAATCCAAATCCGACAATTCCATAAAAATAATACTGAGCAATATTTATTACAATAATAACGAAAATTCCCTTTGCGGTTCCTGCCGAATTCGCATTAAAAAAATCGACACAAGTAATCGTACTGCAATAAAACAGCATTTTTCCGCATAGACTTCAGGGTTTAATTAAATTTGAGTGTAAATTAAAAAAGCCGATGGGAAAGTTTTTTACTGAAATCCAGGATCACCACACGGAATTTATCGAAAAACAAAAAATGTTTTTTGTGGCGACGGCGCCGCTCAAGTCAAGTGGCCACGTCAACCTTTCACCTAAAGGAATGGACAGTTTCCGCATATTTTCACAAAACCGGGTGGCTTACATGGATATTGTGGGTAGCGGTAACGAAACGTCGGCCCATATTTTAGAGAATGGCCGCATCACCTTTATGTTCTGTGCATTTGACGGGCCGCCGCTTATCCTGAGACTATACGGCCAGGGCTTTGCTGTTTTACCCGGCGATGAAAAATGGCCCGAGCTGTCGTCACATTTTACACTCCTGATGTCGACACGGCAAATTATCGTGGCTGATATTGACATGGTGCAAACATCGTGCGGTTTCGGGGTACCGTACTATAGTTACGAAGGCGAAAGGGACCAGGCCTACAAGTGGGCAGCCAACAAAGGGCTCGACGGGCTCGAAAACTATAAAGCGGAAAAGAATATGGTGAGTTTGGACGGGTTGCCTACTGCGTTGGCGAAAGGATAGTATAAAACGTCGAAACTTACGAAGTTTCCAAAACTTCGTAAGTTTAAGAGGCAAAGCCGCCCATCATTTTCCCGGTCATTTGCACAAAGCCCTCACCAGCTTTTACACCCAACTCGCGCCCCCTGAAATCTTCCATTGCCGCATGGCCGCATCCGTAAATGCCGGGAGGGTCCTGGCTTGAGTGGCAATAAACTGCTTTCTTTTTTATTTCCTGGGTATCGGTAATATCCACAAAAACATCCGGGTGAAAACCGAGGGTCTGCTCACCGGTACATACCTCGAAAAAATAAAGGCTGAACTTGTTTGCTGAACGCATCCAGCTTTGGATTGTCAGCAAACTGGCGCACTGGTGGTCCTTATGGGAATCGATGGGCCAGTGGGTGAAAACAATTTCGGGCCTTTCTTCGGCCAAAAGGCTCTGCAAATGTTTCAGCGTATCGTTGCTTACTATTGTATCGCCGTCTATCTGCCCGGCAAATACAGGCTTTGTGTTTAATACCTTGCAGGCATTTACGGCCTCCTGTTTGCGGATGCGCGCGGCTTCGTCGTGGCTCTTGCCATCGATGCCCGCTTCGCCCGTGGTGAGGTAAATAATGGTAACCTCATGCCCGGCGTTCACCAGTTTGGCGAGTGTGCCGCCGCAGCCGCTTTCAGGATCGTCGGGGTGGCCGCCCACACAAACGATCTTTTTCTTTTCGGCGGTGGCGTGGGGGCTTGCATTTAAAATTCCGGGTAAGGTCAGCGCGCCTATGCCGGCAGCGGCACTTTTCACAAAATGCCGGCGGGAGTTTGTTGAAGCATCCATATGGAGAAATTTAGTTGTCTTCTTTCTAAATAAATTATTAGGAATTTAACACAGAGATACAAAGAAGGCACGGAGTACGCAAAGTCTTAACGTTTGTAAATCGATTTTTAACAGATTATTATGACTGAAGCAACATTGCTTTTTTTGCCTAATCAAACACGATGGTTTTATTGGCGTATACAAAAACCCTGTCCTCAAAAACCAGCTTCAGGGCATTTGCCAGCACGGCGGTCTCGATTTCGCGGCCAGCCTTCATCATATCGGCAGCGGTAAATGAATGGTTAACCGGGATGATCTGCTGCGCGATGATGGGGCCTTCGTCCAAATCGCTCGATACAAAATGCGCCGTGGCGCCTATCAGCTTTACACCCCGGTCGTAGGCCTTTTTATAAGGGTTTGCGCCGATAAACGCCGGCAAAAAAGAATGGTGGATATTGATGATGCGCTGGGGAAAGCGCCCGACAAACGCCGGTGACAAAATCCGCATGAATTTGGCCAGCACCAGGTAATCGGGGGCATGTTTTTGTACCACCCTCAAAATCTGCTCCTCAAACTCCGGTTTACTGATATTTTCGTGCGATATATAGTAAAACGGTATTTCGAAACGGCGGCATATATCCTCCAAAACATCGTAATTGCCTATTACCGCGTTCACTTTAGCCCCCAGTGTTCCGTAGAAATTGCGTACCAGTATATCTGCCAGGCAATGGTGTTCTTTTGTTACCAGTATTACCGCATCTTTATCGGGCAGGGGGTTTATATGTACGGCTGCGCCCCTTGGCAGCACTTCTCTTAGTTTCGGTTCAATCAAGTCGCCGTGGGTCATCTCGTTTACTTCCAGTCGCATAAAAAACTGGTTGTTCACCTCGTCGACGTACTCCCGCATGGATACAATGTTCAGTCGCGCTTTGGCCAGCACGGCCGTTATTGAAGCAACCAGGCCTACCTGGTCGGTACATTGGATAACGATTACCATAAATTGTGAAAAGTAATGGGTTAAAGATAGTTGATTGGGTTGATTAAGTTGATGGGTTGATTAAGTTGATCAGTTAAATAAAAAAATCGGTAACAATCGCCGATATTTGTCGTCAGAGAAAAAATAAGACAGATGATTATGCGGTACTTTTTATGTTTTATTTGCCCGCCGGTTGCCATACTTACTACCGGCAGGATGGGCTCGTTTGTACTGAACATCATATTAACTATCTTTTTCTGGGTCCCGGGGGTTATACACGCCATTTTAGTGGTTAACGACTATTATGAAGACAGGCGTTTCCGTCGTTATATACGCGAGACCCGGAGAAGATACTAAGGCACTCCGCCTCCAAAAATCCGAAACAGGCGGCATTTCCGTCAGAAATTTTTTCAATAAATGCCGCTGGCGCAACAGGCATTCATTTTTTTACTAATTTCACACAGATTTAAATTTGACTATTGTGCGTCCCGGAATGTTGGCTAACCAGAATCTTTGGAAGTATCTTTTTTGCTTACTGCTGCTGGTTAACTGTTCTTTTAATTTTGCACAGGTAAAAACAGGGGTCCTGCTCAAAAGCCTAAAGGAAGCCCAGGCAAAAAAAAGCTACCTTACTGATACGGCCAGTGTTTTATTGCTGAACCAGGTATCCTACCACTACCTGTATAATAATGCAGACAGCTCTCTTTTTTACGCTAAAAAGGCGCTTAGCCTGGCACAAAAGCAAAACTTTGCAGCGGGCGAGGCGCGGTCGTGGCATAGCATTGGGCGAGCCTACTATGTAATCGGTAATTACGACCTTTCCCTGGATGCAGCCAACAAACTGATGGCCATCAGCAATAAGATAAAATATATAGCCGGTGCTGCAGGAGCTTACCAGATCATGGGGCTAATATACATGGCGCAAAACAGGTATGACGAATCAATCGCCGACCTGAATGAGGCCGTCGTATTATTTTCACAGACCGGCGACAATGGCCAGACAGGTAAATGCTACTTTGATATCGCTATTTGCTATGATGATTCCGGGAAACCGGCAAAAGCCTTTTATTTTGTAAACAAAACTATCGCTATAGCAAACCAAACCAAAGACCTCAACCTGCTTTCCATGGCGCAAAACCGGGCAGGCGAGATATATTACCACCTGAAAAATTATAAAAAAGCATTAGGTTATTACCAAAAAGTGGCCCAGGGGGTATCCAACACTATCTGGGAGCGGGATTTTGCATGGTCGGGAATGGCGCGATGTTATTACAACCTGGGGCAATATACGCTGGCTATACCTGCGGCACAGCACAGTTACAAGCTAAGCAGACAAGTACATTCAGCATTCGATGCTTCGCGGGCGCTGCAAATACTGTCTGAAAGTTATGCCGCGGTAAAGGATTTCCAAAACGCCTATCACAGCCAGGTGCAGTTGAGAGCACTGAACGACAGCATGTTTAACAGTGACAAAGAAAAGGAAATAAATTACCTGCATTTGCAGCAACAACAGGCGGATAATAAAAGACTGAAGAGTGAAGTTGAAAGCAAGGAATCCGAGCTGGATTTTAGAAAAAAACTCCTCTTTTTCAGAAATATTATTGCAGGCGCGACAGTGATCTTCGTGATCTATATCATTTTCAGCAACCGGCAAAAAACATCACTGAACAAAGTGCTGAAAAAACAGAACGAGGATATCTTGTCGCAGACCGCTGAAATATCGCGGCAAAAGGAAGTACTCAACCAATTAAACAATACCAAAAACCAGCTATTCTCAGTCATCAGCCACGATCTCCGAAGCCCCTTTGCAGCTATCCTGCAGTCCATAGATGCCATCCGGTCGGGAGATATAACCCCGGCGGAGCAAGCCATGCTGATGGAGGATTTTTACCGCCAGGTAAACCTGGTGACTACTATGGTTAACAACCTGCTCGCCTGGGCAAACAGCCAGCAGGATGGCATCAAATGCCACCCGACCGTGCTTAATATAACCCAGGCGGTAAGCGAAATCATTTCTGTTTCAACCTTTAATGCAAAAAACAAAGACATTTTTTTAGATCACCAGGAAGAAGGAGAAATACTTGTTTTCGCCGACCCGGATCATGTGCGGATCATCATGCAAAACCTCGTAGGCAATGCTATCAAATTTACACCCAGGGGCGGCCTGGTACATATTTGCTACTCTGTAAACGCCGACCTGGTGACCATTCATGTAAAAGACAGCGGCACAGGCATAAAAGCCGAAAAATTGAATAAGCTTTTTAAAGTGACGGGTAAGGAAATCTCAGGCTACGGCACCAACAATGAAACCGGCGCAGGTATTGGCCTGGCACTGATCAAGCAATTTACTGATGCCAATAAGGGCAAACTGGATGTGTATAGCAAGTATGGCGAGGGGTCGGAATTTAAAGTTTACCTGCCGCGGGCATAAAGCCGGTGCAAACACAGTAAAATAATTGCAAGGTTATGGGGGCTGAATGCGGGAAATGCCTTTAAAGATTTTAAATTTTAACCGCCGGGGCGCCCGGGTTTAACAAATACTGCAAGAAAAACCTTTGTGATCTGTGTGCTTCGCAATTTGTGCGCTTTGTGGTAAAACTAAGCATCATGCAAACAAACATTCCCTTTCAAACGATCAATTGGAACGAGATAGAGAAAACCATTCACGTCGGCACAACCGGAACTGCCTTTTGGCAAACCGTCCAGCTTAAAGGTTTAAGGGTTAGGGTGGTTGAATACAGCAAAGGCTACCTGGCCGATCACTGGTGCCAAAAAGGGCATATTGTGTATTGCCTTGAAGGCGAGTTTACAACTGAGCTTGAACAAGGCAAACGTTTTCAACTAAAAACAGGTATGGGTTACATTGTGTCTGACGATCTGAGCAGCCATCGTTCCATTAGCGCGAACGGCGTTAAGTTGCTGATCATCGATGGTGATTTTTTGAAATCGGATAATCTGCTTTAGATCGGAAAAAATTATTAAAAAAGGTCATCCTGACATTTTTACAAAATTTTAGTGCTCAAATCTTCAAATTTCATTTACTTTTAGCTACCAATTTTAACTGAATATGAGCTCACGCAGGGATTTTATACAAAAGTCGGCTATCATCGCCGGCGGTGGTTTGCTGGCATCGTCGTTAAACAACAAGGCATTTGCCATTTTTAAGGGTCGCATTATGCCGGGCGATCAGCTGAATGTCGGCGCCGTAGGTATCAACGGCATGGGCTGGGCGGACGTGCAATCGGCATTAAAAGTGCCCGGCGTTAATTTGGTCGCTATTTGCGATGTGGACAAAAACGTGATGGACAAACGCATGGCCGATTATACCAAAATGGGATATGACGCATCAAAAGTAAAAAGATACGACGATTACCGCGCATTGCTGGATGATAAAGATGTGGACATCGTTATCGTCGGTACACCCGACCATTGGCACGCGCTGGTCATGATGCACGCCTGCGAGGCCGGCAAGGATGTTTATTGCGAAAAGCCGGTGGGCAACTCCATAGGCGAATGCCAGGCGATGATAAAAGCGCAGCAGCGTTATAATAAAGCAGTGCAGGTAGGCCAATGGCAGCGCAGTCAGCAGCATTTTAAGGATGCGGTTGATTTTGTTCAAAGCGGCCAGCTGGGCAACATCCGGACTGTAAAAGTTTGGTGTTACCAGGGATGGATGAAACCCGGGCCGGTAGTGGCTGATTCCGCACCGCCGGCGGGTGTCAATTATAGCAGTTGGCTGGGCCCGGCAAAAACAGTCCCTTTTAACTCAAGCCGCTTTCATTTTAATTTCCGTTGGTTTTGGGATTACGCCGGCGGCCTGATGACCGACTGGGGCGTACACCTGCTGGACTACGGCCTGATTGGCATGAATATGCCGATACCCAAATCGGTTTCAGCGCTTGGAGGCCGGTTTGCCTATCCTGACCTGTACGAGGAAACCCCGGACACATTGACCACTTTATATGAATTTGACGGTTTTAATATGGTGTGGGATTCGGCGATGGGAATTGATAATGGTTCGTATAACCGCGATCACGGAATTGCTTATATTGGTAATAACGGTACGCTTATTTTAAGCCGGGGCGGATGGGAAGTTATTGAAGAAAGACAAAGTAAAAATAAAGTAGCCAAGCCGTTCGCCGCTCCCACAAATAACGGCATCGACAAACACTGGGAAAATTTTGTAAGCGTAGTAAAATCGCGCAAGTTTGAAGATTTGCACTGCCCGGTACAGGCTGCCGCGCATGTGGCAACGGTAGCGCAGATGGGCAATATCGCCTATCGCAGCGGCAAAAAGCTGGAATGGAACGAAACCGGCCAGGAGTTCACCGATAAGGCCGTGAACAAGGAATACTGGATGAAGGAATATCATAACGGGTACAAGCTGCCGAAAGTTTAATTTTGGATTTCGAACTTTCGATTTCTGATTTTGAAAGGCTATTGGCCGGTATTTCCAGCTAATGTCAGCACCAATTGCGAAACAGTCGGTCGCCTTTTCGTTGAGAAGGCAGCTTAAATCCGAAATCGAAATTCCGAAATCCGAAATAATTGCCACCTTTGCGTAGCCCATGCAAAAAAGCAAACTACTTATCATCGATGACGAAGAGCGCCTGCGCAACTTGCTGGCGCGTATTCTTCAACTGGAAGGGTACGAAGTGCTGGTTGCTTCAACAGGTAAAGAAGGGCTGAAAAAATTGCAGCAGGAAACTATTCCGGTTGTCCTCAGTGACGTAAAACTCCCCGACATTAACGGCATCGAGCTCACCGCGCAGATCAAAACCGCTTTTCCCGCGACGGAGATTATCGTGGTTACGGCATTTGGCACTATTAACGATGGTGTAAGGGCCATTAAAACGGGGGCATTTGATTATATTACCAAGGGTGATGATAATGAAAAGATTATCCCGCTGGTAAGCAAAGCCATGGACAAGGCGCTGCTGCAATACCGCGTGATCGAGTTGGAACAAAAGCTGACCAGCAAATTTAGTTTCGATAGTTTGATCGGCAAATCGGCAGCTATAACTGATGCCATTAAGCTGGCGCAGAAGGTGGCGTTAACAGATACAACCGTATTGTTATTGGGCGAAACTGGCACCGGCAAGGAACTTTTTGCCGAAGCTATTCACCAGGCCAGCCCCCGGCACAACAAATCATTTGTTGCGGTAAACTGCAGCGCGTTTACTAAAGAGTTGCTGGAGAGCGAGCTGTTTGGCCATAAAGCAGGATCGTTTACGGGGGCCGTAAAGGACAAAAAAGGGCTTTTTGAAGAAGCCGACAACGGCACGATCTTTTTAGATGAGATAGGCGAACTTGACCACGACCTGCAGGCCAAATTGCTGCGGGTGCTTGAGTCGCAGCAATTTTTAAAGATCGGCGATACCAAACCCACCAAAGTAAATGCACGCATCCTGGCGGCAACCAACCGCAATTTGCAGGATGAGGTGACCAAAGAAAAATTCCGTTCCGACCTGTTTTACAGATTGTCCGTTTTCCAGATCACGCTGCCGGCGCTGCGCGAGCGAAAAAAGGATATCAGGCCGCTGGCCGAATACTTTATGAGCTACTTTGGGCTGAAGGTAAAAAAGCAGTTCAGCGGGATGACTGAAAAGTTTATTGAAAAACTGGAAGCTTATAACTGGCCGGGCAATATCCGTGAGCTGAAAAATATCATCGAGCGCGCGGTGATCCTGGCTGATGATGATGTGCTGGATGAAACCCTCCTTCCCTACGAAATGCAGGAACCACAACCTGCTAAAAGCGGCAGTCTGCCTTCTACCTTTGATCTTTCATCAATAGAAAAACATCATATCCAACGCGTATTAAACCATACCCACGGCAACCGCGCCGAAGCGGCCCGCCTGCTGAACATCGGCGTTGCAACGTTGTACAGGAAATTGAAGGATTACGGGATGGAGTGAAACACCCGCGCTGCCGTCCGCGTTTCGGATTGAAAATTAAATCATGCCGACCCCATCGGGGCCAAATATTGGTAGCAATATATTAAAGGAAAAAAACCGTGCCGTAGGTACGGAATACCGCCATGCATTGGCGTAAATTGGCGCTTCGTTATATTGCGTACCTACGGCACGCTAATCTTCTTTTTCTAATTTTTCTACCGATATTTTGCACCTACGGCGCATCTTTATCAATCTCCAATTTCAAATCGGCAGCTTCCGCGCAATCAATTATCCGATATTTTGCACCTACGGCGCAACCTTTTTTGACGGCCAATTTCAATCGGACACATCCGCACAATCACTATCTCCACACATTTGTTCGTCTGCACATCCGCACACCATCCCGCCATCCCCCCCTTCAGGGGGCCAGAGGGTTAATCATCCTTCTTCTCCTCCAGAATCACAAATGCGCTGCGTTTTGGCGCGGGCAGCTCAGCCTGCTCGCCTTTAACATATTTCCATATCACATCATTCAACTCCAGGTCGGGCACGGCATCTTCCTTAGCCAGGTTGAAATTTTGAGAACGGCGGCTGCTTTCGTTATCGGCAACGTTGCGTTTTTCAAGGTCGACTTTTGCCGGGATGTCGTTATAGGGTGACAGGTCGGGCTTATTGGTAAAACATTCATATAACGGCATTGCAGCGGCGTCATATTGACTCATTGGCGGCAGGCCAAGGATCAGCTCAATGGTTCGCAGTACGCCCGAGGTAGAGTACATGTTATGGATGGGCATATTACGCTTTACATAAGGGCCTGCCACATATACCGGTGAGCGGTGCGCATCAATGTGATCGGGACCGCTCTGTGCGTCGTCCTCCAAAATAAACACAACCGACTCTTTCCAAACCGGGCTTTTTGAAAGATGCTCCAGCATCAGGCCTACACCCTGGTCATTATCGGCAACTGCCGCAATGGGCGAAATAGCGCCCTTGTGCTGTCCGCTGGTATGGTCGTTGCTGAAACGGATAGTGCTCAAATGCGGCAGCTTATTGATCGCGACAAGTGAGTCAAAATCATGCGCCCAAACCTGTTCGCGGTACCGGTCGGTGATCGACAGGTCGAAACTTGGGGCTTTTTGGCAGTAATGCCCTTCCAGTACTTTGATGTTTGGCTTATAGTCATCGGCAAACTCGCCATAGGTGCGGTAGCTTACACCCGCGCGTTTGCAATAATCCCAGATAAAGCCGTCGCGCGGGTCGCCAGCGTCGCGGGTACCTTCGGAATCATAGTTGCCACCGCGATTACCATAGCTGGTGGGCCAGGTTTTTTCGATAAAATCTGTGGCATAAGCGGCGGTGCTCCAGTTGTGGCCATCAGCGCTAACCTCTGCGTCTACATAAAAATTGTCCAATAAAACAAAGTTATTGGCTATGGCATGCTCGTTGGGCGTTACTTTTTCACCAAAAATGCACAGTGAAGTGTCGCCGTCGCCTTTTGGCATATCCCCTAAAACCTGGTCATAGGTGCGGTTTTCCTTAATGATGTAAAACACATATTTTATCGGCGACTTCTCCCCTTTTCTTCTTGGGATGGGGTTACCCTCTATACCGGGCGCAACCTCGGCAATGTGGCTGTTAAAAGGTGTGTTGGCATAAACCTGGCCGGTATACGCTTTCAGTTTTGCTGCCGATGGCACATCGATGATGGACAATTTGCCCCAAAACAAACCGCCGATGTATTGCTCTTTGGCATTTTTATCGCCGACTTTATATCCGAGGCTATTTGTTTTCCGGAACGGTTGCGGGCCCTGGGGGTTGGCCATGCTGGTAAAACCTTTGCCATTGGCTACAAATATTTTATTGCCCAGCGTACGCACATAGGTTGGGTACCAGCCCACCGGGATAAAGCCCCGGCTGTGTGCCTCACCCGCCTTGGTCACATCAAAAACGGCAAGGCAATTGTTATCGGCATTAGCAATGTAGAGTGTTTTCTGGTCCGGTGAAAGCGCCAGTCCGTTGGTAGTCGATCCGGTAAGTTTGGTGGGAAAGACCGCAGCATTGATCACCTCCAGCGTTTTGAGCGTTGCTGTGTTGATCACCGAAACAGAGTTATCGTTTGCATTCGCCACGTATAAAACGGTGCCTTTGCTGTTCAGCAGCAACTCGTTAGGATGGCTGCCAGCCTTTATATTAGCGGTAATAGCGCCGGTTTGTGTATTGTAACAAGTCACCTCGCTACCGCCCCAGATGGAAATGTAAAGCATATGCTCATCAGGCGACAGGATACAGCTATAGGCCTCGGCCGCCAGCTTGATGCGCTTCACGATGCTGCGTTTTGCCGGGTCGATGACGTAAAGCGCACTATCTTCTTTGGTAACGGTGTACAGGCGGGTATTGGCCCGGTTTACGGCGATGCCCGTGGTACATATTTTATCAATTTCCCATGGCTTGCCCAGTTTGATGGTATCGCATTTACCCAGTTTATTGCCTTCGATGTGGAAAGCCATAATGAAATTATCATTACCGCCGCCGGCATACAACATTTTACCGTCATGGCTAAAGGCGAGGCCGTACCAGGCTTTGCCCACAATCCGGGTATCTAACAGTTTCTCTGTTTTTGGATTGATCAGTTGTATGCTTTGCGTGCTTTCGCCGTTGTTGGTTACCGCCAGCAGATTGCCGGAAGCAGAAAGCTGCATATTGAGCGGCAGATCGCCCAGGGGCAATGAACGGCCCGCCGGGCTCAGTTTCCAGCCATTGGGAAGCAGCACCTGGTTGGTTTTGGCGATCTTACCCGGCGTTTGGGCGTTTGCGCAGGCTAATGCTAAGGTGGCAGTAGCAGTAAGCAGAAGCAGTTTTGTTTTCATAGCTGATCAATGGATGATCAAAATTAAGAATTGTTTTGACCCATGCGAAGGCTTTACATAAAGTTAATGTAACAATGATAACTGTGCTTGCTGCTGCCATGTTGCGGCTTGGAGCGTAAAGCTCAAGTGATCAATCAGTAATGAAAATGTCATTTCTATACGACTGATAAATTATCAACCGTTGTTGCCGCTGACCGATGACCCGCCTCCAATAAATCGGTGATCTCAATAATATTTACGAAATTCGCCGCAGACCAATTATCGTACATGCTGCAGATACAGGAAAACGTTTCGTTAAAAAATTTCAACACTTTCGGGGTTGAGGCCAGTGCCCGGTATTTTGTAGAGATCAGCCGCAAGGAGGAGCTTACAGAGCTTTTTTTGGACCCGCAATGGAAAACTACCAAAACGCTGGTAATGGGCGGCGGCAGCAATATGCTGCTCATCAATGATTTTGAAGGACTGGTGATCCGCATCAATATCCGCGGCATTGAGCACCGCCTTAGCCACAATGATGTTTTTGTTGAAGCCGGCGCCGGCGAGGTATGGAATGATTTGGTAAATTATTGTGTGATCCGTGGTTATGCAGGGCTGGAAAACCTTAGCCTGATACCCGGTTCAGTGGGAGCGGCGCCGATACAAAATATAGGCGCTTATGGCGTGGAACTACAGGATGTTTTTCACAGCTGTACCGCATTTGAGGTCGCCACCGGCAATTTTAAAACCTTTACTAAAGCCGATTGTCGTTTTGATTATCGCGAAAGCGCGTTCAAGAGTGGGTTAAAACAGCAATATATTATTACCTCCGTTAAATTCCACCTGTCGCTGACACCAAACCTCAACCTTAAATATGGCGCATTAGAGCAGGAACTGGCCAACCGCCATATCATTTCGCCATCGATAAAAGATGTATCGCAAGTGGTAGCGCATATCCGTGTTTCAAAGCTGCCCGATCCGTCGACTATCGGTAACGCCGGCAGCTTTTTTAAAAATCCGATCATTGGTTCGGCGCAATTTGCAGCTATCCAGGCAAAGTTCCCCGATGTTGTGCATTATGCAGCAAGCCAGGGCACAGTAAAACTGGCCGCGGGTTGGCTGATAGAACAATGCGGCTGGAAAGGAAAGGTAGTTGGACGTACGGGAACATGGAAAAACCAGGCCCTTGTTTTGGTAAATCACGGGGGCGCAACAGGTAATGAGGTGTATCAATTATCGTCCCAAATTATAGACAGTGTGTACGCCAAATTCGGGGTTACATTGCAGCGCGAGGTAAACATTATTAGTTAAATTAATTTAATTAATAATAAATTACCCTCGTGTAAACCCCCAATCATACCTCGCCGAAATCATTCGTAAAATAGATTTAAAAGAACCTAAGGCTTGTCAAAATTAGCGGCAATCATCTTTTTTTCAGCGAATTACAACTTCAAAAGTGTAAATAACACACTAAGACGCCAAACTTGACTTTTTATGAAGACGTATGCAGGCAGATTTATGCCTGGGCTTTTTGCGTGGTACTATGTTTGCAATTCCGTCAGCATAAAACTTTAACAGCATGACAAAGATTGAGTTTAACACCCTGGTACTGCGGCAGGCAACATCATTAAGGTCATACGCCTTACATTTTACCCGCGATGCAGACGATGCTAACGACCTTGTCCAGGATACAATGTTGAAGGCTATAACCTACTATAACAAGTTTAAGGAAGGCACAAATCTTAAGGGGTGGTTATACACTATCATGAAAAATACATTCATCAACAACTATCGCCGGTTTATCAAAATGAACAGTTTTGTAACCAAGAGCGAGGAGATATCTTCGCCTAACCTGGTGTTCAGTTCGACAAAAAACCAGGGCGAAGCCAAGTTTGTGATGGATGACCTTAAGAAGGCTTTGGACCGGCTGCCCGCCGATTACTACATTCCTTTTACCATGTATTTTGAGGGCCATAAATACCACGAGATCGCCGATCACCTGGAAATCCCCATCGGTACTGTAAAAACACGCATTCACGTTGCCCGCAAATTGCTCAAAAAGAGTCTCAAGGCATACGATACCGGCATTGCAAAACCGGTTTATGCCGAAAACTAATTCGTCTTCAATTCAGTAATCTCCATATAATGCAAATCTCCCCGCCAAATGGCCGGGGAGATTTTTTTTTCACGAAAATTTAATTTGTCCGCGGAAAACCGCGCTGATACGCTAAGTCAGCCACTTGTTGCTTATTTTAGCCGGATACTATACACAGAGATGAGTGAATTACCCGTTTACAGCCGCTCGCAGCTTGCTTTACGCAACGGACAGGACAAACCCGAGGTGTGGATCGCCTACAAAGGTTTGATCTATGACGTATCGCGCAGCAGGCTGTGGTTCAACGGTAAACATTATGAGCACTGGGCCGGGCAGGACCTCACTACCGAGCTTGCCGACGCTCCCCATGATGAATGGGTGTTTGAGCATTTTGACGCGATTGGCCGATTGGCCTGATTTCGGATTTCGGATTTTCGATTTAGGAATTAAAAACGATGTTTAAATTTTTGCCAAACAATAAATCCGAAATCGAACATTCAACATCCGAAATCAAACACCCGACATTATTCTATCTCAAACTTAGTCAAACTCACAAACTGCTGCACCCGTGCCGCCACTTCCTGCGCCGACAAGTTCCTGATCTTTTCGGTGCCGAATTTCTCCACGCAGAGCGAGGCCAGTGCCGACCCGAAAATGATCGCATTTTTCATGTTCTGGAAGTTTACAGAACCCACCTTAGCCATATAACCCACAAACCCGCCCGCAAAAGTGTCGCCGGCGCCGGTGGGGTCAAATACTTCTTCAAGGGGCAACGCGGGGGCCGAAAATACTTTGCCCTCGCCAAACAGCAGCGCGCCGTGCTCCCCTTTTTTGATAACCAGGTATTTGGGGCCCATGTTGAGGATCTTATTGGCCGCCTTCACCAGCGAATACTCGCCTGAAAGCTGGCGCGCCTCAGCATCGTTAATCGTCAGCACGTCAACCATTTTAAGGGTGGTCAGCAGCTCGTCCAGCGCAATATCCATCCAAAAGTTCATCGTATCCATCACGACCAGCTTTGGGCGCTTTTTTAGCCGGTTGATCACCGTTTGCTGCACCTGCGGCTGCAGGTTACCCAGCATCAGGTATTCGCAGTCCTGGTAACTTTCGGGGATAACCGGGTCAAAATCAGCCAGCACGTTCAACTCGGTTACCAGCGTATCGCGGCTGTTCATGTCGTTATGGTACTTGCCGGCCCAAAAGAAGGATTTTTCCCCCTTTTTAACCTGCAGGCCTTCGGTGCTGATATGGTGATTATTGAAATCCTTGATCTCACTTTCGGGGAAGTCATCCCCTACCACCGCAACAATCTTCACCTGATCATAAAAATACGAAGCTGCAAGGCTGGCGTAAGTTGCCGCGCCGCCCACAATTTTATCCCTTTTGCCAAAAGGGGTTTCAATGGCATCAAAAGCTACGGTACCAATCACTAATAAACTCATCTGGTATGTTTTATTTTTTCCGGCAAATATGGTGAATTTATGTGGTCTTTTCCCAATGCCTGCACCGTTCATACAGGAGTGTTCACGTGCGTATATTTTAGCTACTTATTATTAAAGCGTCCATTAAAATCATGCTTATCATTTCAGTATATTTACCATTCAAATCCATTAATTACCGCAATCATGAAAAAGTTATTCTTAACCACTGCACTTGCTGGCATTTTGCTATTGGGTATGGCTGCCATAGCCGGCATCGACGGCAAATGGGTAACCACCCTGAAACCCGGCGACGGCAGCAGCTTTGAGGTTACTTATACCTTTAAAACCGATGGCAATAAGTTCACAGGCGATGTGGCTTTTCCTGGAAATAACGACTTTACCATAACCGACGGCGTCATAACCGGCGACAGCATTAAGTTTTTTGTGATGCTGAATGGCAAGGGTGTACCCAACTATGGTAAGGTGTACCCTGACTCGATAGCGCTGGATATTGCGATGAATAATGTTAAACATCACCATACATTAAAACGCGCCAGCAAATAGCGATACATAAAACAGCAGCATCAAAAAACGACTGTTACACCGCTGTCTGCACACAAAAAATGCGTTCCGTATCTCACCCCGGAACGCACCACATCAAATGTGTCAACTAAACCTCAGATCCCATGTTGACAGACCTAAGTTCTTTTGTGGGCGCATGTTATTCGCTCCGCAAGCTCTTTAAAAGCCATAACTCATTCTGAGCGAAGGCTTTTTACCGGGTTGGCAATGGCAGCTTTTACGGCCTTAAAGCTGATGGTTGCAAGGGCGATAATTATCGCGGCAAGCCCACCCGCGGCAAGCAGCCACCAGCTGATGCTGATGCGATAGGCATAAGCCTGCAGCCATTGGTGCATATAATACCATGCAATGGGCGTGGCGATGGCAAAGGCGATGGCCACAAGGATGATAAACTCTTTGGAAAACAGGTACACGATACCGCCTGTAGAAGCGCCCAATACTTTACGGATGCCGACTTCCTTAATGCGCTGCACCGCCATAAATGATGCCAGGCCATACAAGCCGAGGCAGCTAAGGAATATGGCGATAGCCGCAAAAATTTTGTACAAAGCCGATAGCTGGCTTTCCTGTTTGTAGAAACCGGCTATTTTATCATCCAGGAACTTGTATTCAAAAACAAAATCGGGGTATGTTTGGTCAAATACTTGTTTAACGGCCGACAATTCGGCAGCAAGGTTGGCGGCCGACATTTTTATGGTCGCCTGGCTGTACATGGCGTTATCGGTGGTAATCACCAATGGCGCCAGGTTGTCGCGAAAAGACCGGTCGTTAAAATCTTTCAGTACGCCGACCACCGGGCATTTTATCTGATCATGCCATATACTGATCTCTTTGTTCAATATATCTTCCGGTTTTTTAAGTCCTAAACTCTTCACGAGCGACTCATTCACCAAAAATTCTTTGGTCATATCAGAGGGTACCAAATTTCTCCCGGCGATCAGCTGTAACTTGTAAGCCGCCACGTACTTGTCGTCGGCGAACTTGGTGATCACCTTAAAATCGGATTCTTCGGTGGCGTGGTCAAATTTTAACGCGCTCCACATATCCGTACCATTTTCGATCGGGGTGTTGGTGCTCAAGCTTACGGTTTGCACGCCGTTCACCGTCAACAGCTGGTTTTTTAAATAGTCCAGTCTGCGGCTCAGGGTAGTATCAATGCGGAATGGAACATTTATAACGGCCTCTGTGTCAAAGCCCAGCGGCTGATCCATAAAGAAGTTCATTTGCCTTACGATGATGAGCGTGCCGATAATGAGCACCTGTGCAATAATGAACTGAAACACTACCAACCCTCTCCGTAAGGAAATCCCTTGCCCGTTATTCGATGTGAGCTTACGCTGTAAGGCGTTGACCGGATTAAAGCGTGACAAAACAACAGAGGGGTAGAACCCGGCGAGTGCGGTGACTACGATGGTTACGATCAATAGAAACAGGATAATGGCAGGGTTGCCGGGTATGTTGAACGAAAGCGACAGGTCCAAAAGCCGGCTTACCGAAGGCACGGCAAGCATAGTGATAGCCGATGCAAGCAGTACGGCGCTGATGACGATCAAAAATGTTTCGACGATGAACTGGACCTGCAGCTGCGATTTGCTGCTTCCCAAAACTTTCCTTACGCCCACTTCCTTGGCGCGGTTAACCGCCTGCGCCGTGGAGAGATTGATAAAGTTTACGCAGGCAATTAACAGGATGAATGCCGCTATCAGCCACAACACATTAAGCAGCTGATGGCTGATGGTTTGGTTGCTTAAATCGCCAACCTGTGTATCATAATGCACCGCGCTTAAGGGTTGTATAATATGACTGTCTTTATCACCGGGAGGTTCCACCTTTTGGGAATAGTCCCTTAGCTGCTGGTTAAAACTGTCGGCAGACGTGTTCAGCGGCAGCAAAATGTAGCAGCCATAATCGGCCACCGTTTGCACCCAGTCGGTAGACCCCTGCAGGTAGCTGCCGGTAAACCCTGTGCCGTAGGCCACCACTGCTTTTAGCTGGAAGTCGGTATTGGACGGTATGGTGGCCAGGATGCCCGAAACTTTCAGTACGTCGGTCCCATGCTCAAATATATAGCCGCCAACCCGCAGCTTAATGGTTTTGCCTATTGCTGATCTCCAGTCGCCAAAATACTTTTCAGCGATCTCTTTGGTCAGCAATACATTGTTCGGAACGTCTAACGAGGCATACGTACCGGCCAGCAGGGGGAAATCAAATATTTTAAAGAAGGAGGGCGGGGTAAAAATCACCCCGCGCTGCTCTTCAAATTTCTTTTCGGTATGGCCGTTTTGGTCAACTACCAGCAGCTCGTCATTTTTGCTTGCAAAAACTGGGGCTACCTGTTCTACCCGGGGGAAAGCCGTTTTCAACCCCAAAGGTATCGGGAACGGAAGGTCTCTGCCGTATGAAATATCCGCCGTACCGGCAGGGTGATATTCGGTGAGCACGCGATAGATGCGGTCTTTTTTGGTATGAAAATCATCAAAGCTGGTTTGATATTGTATAATGATAAAGATCATCATACAAACAGCGATACCAACTGCCAGGCCGGCGATGTTCATGGCGGCATAGCTTTTATTGCGCATCAAATTGCGGCGTGCTATTTTGAAATAATTTTTAAACATGTAATTGCGGGTTAATTTTTCATGAGACCACTTTGGGCGGGTTTCATGTTGTAAAATTACCTGCGCTGATTGCTGATTACTGCCCAAATTATAATTTGGCTGCTCTTTTTTCAGGTTATTTTTATATTCCAGCGGGCTTTTGCCGGTCATCTGCCTGAAAATGCGGTTAAAGCTGCTTTGCGAGTTAAACCCCGACCCGAACGCGATGCCCAGCAGGGTGATATGGTTATAAGCGGGGTCCTGCATTTTCTGCACCACGTCGGCAACACGATATTCATTAATGAAATCATTAAAGCTTTTTTTGAGCGCCGTATTGAGGATGCGGGATAATTCATGAGGGCTGAGTTCAAGCTTTTCGGCCAGTGAGCTTAGGCTCAGTTCTGGGTCCTGGTAATAGCGGCCGGCCTTCACAGCTTTTTTTAACCAGGTGCTTTGCTGCTTCATTTCGGCGGGAAGCGGCGGCTTTAAAAACTGCGCTGGTGCCACCGTGGCGCCGGCCTCTTGCCTTAAAAAAGCCGACGCCGCCATCCAGATGGCCGTTACCGCTAAAACGACATATAAAGGATAATAAGCATGCGTGCTTAATTGATAATGGTAAACCAAATAGTCGACCGCGGTGTAAGGTAACCACAACAGCCACAACAGGCCGAAACCCATCAGCAGGCGATGCAGCCAGCGCAATTGGTACCGGTAGCGGTCGTTCCCGTTAAATTTAAGCCGTTGATAAAAATTTTGTATCAGCCTGTACGATGCAAATAAGTAGGCGATAACCGAAACAAACGCCAGCAATTGCAATACGGGGTTCAGTTGCTGAAAGGCCGGCGTTTGGTAAGTCGGCGCGCCGGTTTTTATGCTCTCGCCAATTTCCAGCGCCTGGACGCCCAGTTGCAGCACCAGGGGACTAAAATGCAGGATATCCTTCGGCCCGAGCTGATATTCTGACCGGGTGAGTTTAAGCACATAAAAATAAACAAGGGGCCCAAACGCCAGCGAAAACTGCAGCGGCAGCCGGCTCCAACCGGGAAAATAAGCCGACAGCCCGGCGTCGATGCACAATAGCCTGGTTAGCCACAAAACAACGGCAACCATTGCCATCGCCAAAAACCGGTTTGCCGGTTGGTGCATCCTTTTGGTGAACCACAGCTGCAGGGCAAAAGTGAGCCCTATAAATAGCGCAGCCAGGAAGGCCAGGTCGATAGGGATGATATGGAAGGTATACGTATTCAATTGAAATATCAACAGGCAATAGCCGCTCCAAACTTATAACATATTGATATATAAAAAATTGTACGGGACAAAATATTTATGGTGTAACAAAACCGTGCATCGGGGTGTGCGGTTTCGGAGCGGGATGACGGGGGGGCAGATAAGCGTTGGCCCATTCCGCCGCTTAATCATAGCCCCTTAAAAAATTGCGGATAAATTCAGCATATTTGGCCATACCGACGATTCTTTTTTGACTTTACGGCCATGTTCCTAATGTTATTGCTCTTTCATTTATATTTTGTAATCTTATAGGATTAAATCATGACCGGGAGAATACTTCAAAAACTGTTGAAGCTTTCGCCCTTCCATTCATCACCCCTCCTCCTCATCCAACTGAAATAACACTTCGACCGTCGTATTAAAAACTTTAGCCATCCGTAAAGCAAGTAAGGTAGAGGGGATAAATTTTCCGGTTTCAATAGAATTTAAACCCTGCCGCGATATCCCGATATGTTTTGCAAGATCGGCTTGTGTCCAGTTTTTCCTGGCGCGCTCAACCTTTATCGTGTTTTTCATGCACCGTACTTTTTTTTCGAAATTACCCAACCGACCATATAAAAGAGCCAGCAATAACACCCCAGTTGTGCATAGCCAAACCAGCCGGGGTTGGATATATCGCACAGGTTTAGCAAAAATAAAATCATCAGCAACATTGCCGTTAATGCAAACCCGATAACAACGGCTTCAAATTGCACCCGTTGTTTCACCTCGTCCGCTACCGACATGGCTTTGATGTATTTAAAAATAAAGATGGAAAAAGTGATAATGGGCACTATGGCGATGATGATCGACAAAGGCTGCCCGAATACACGGTGCTTTAACAGCCATACTGCCGGTAAATAGGTAACGCCGTAGATGAGGGCGAAAATAATAGAGTGCTGGTACACGATTTTTTTTGATTGTTCCATGATGTTAAATTGTTTGATGACGACAAAGATAAGTAAACATTTCATATTGTCAAGTTTAGTTTACAAAAAGTCGACAATACTGGCTATTTTATCTTGCCCCGTCCGTGCAGGGCTAGTCGCAGAGTACCTTGCGCCGCGAGTCGTGCAAAACCTCGTCAACGTTTTATTCCACGGTCAACCGGAAATAAAATGATGACTCGTGTGTCAATGTCGTTTACTTAAAGAATTAGTATTTATGCTTGGCATTGCGTTCGCCTCACCCCAAACCCCTCTCCAATGGAGAGGGGCTTAAAAATGGCTGTTTTCTGCTGTGCATCGAAGTCCTTCTCCTTTGGAGAAGGATGGGTGAGGGCTTCGCCGTTTAGGATGAGGCGAAAATGCTCAGTAGGACGCTTAAGTAAACGACATTGACTCGTGTATAAGTATCTGTGCTAATAGCCAACTTAAAACCATATATAATCCGTAGGTTCTTGTTAAATTGGGCCAAATCAATTTTATGAGATCACTTAAAGATCAGGTGGTATGGATAACCGGCGCATCCTCCGGTATTGGAGAAGCCCTGGCCTGCGCCATGTCAGCCCGCGGCGCCAAACTTATCTTGTCAAGCCGGCGAATAGTTGAATTGGAACGGGTAAAGAATAACTGCGCTCATCCTGACAATGTACATATCCTCCCGCTCGACCTGACCGCCGACGCCAGCCTTGAAGCGAAAGTGCCCGCCGCCATAGCATTATTCGGGCACATCGACATCATGGTGCACAATGGTGGTATTTCACAGCGTGCTCTTGTTGTGGAGACCGAAATTGCCGTCCATCGGGAAGTAATGGAACTTAACTATTTCGGCCATATCATATTAACCAAAGCGCTTTTGCCACATTTTATCGAACGGAGATCGGGTTATTTGGTGGTTACAAGCAGCGTTATGGGCAAAATTGGCACACCAATGCGCGCAGCTTATGCAGCCTCAAAACATGCGTTGCATGGATATTTTGATTGCCTCCGCGCGGAGGTTAGCCAGTACGGCATCAGGGTAACTATTCTTACACCAGGTTATATCCATACGCCTATCGCGGTAATATCCGGCGACGGGAGTTTTTTAAGCAGCAAACCTGAACAAATTAATAACGGATTCTCAGCCGATAAAGCCGCCGGACAAATTATAAGGGTAATCGAAAATGAAGTTTATGAGCCTTTTATAGGCAAATTTATAGGTGAAGAAAGATTGGCGCTTTTTATTAAACACTTTCTGCCGGGGTTGTTTACCAGGTTGATACCACGTTTCGGAACACCGAAATAGTTAATTTTTAGCCCGTGGCCGGTCCTTTCACCGCGGCACCAAAATGCAAAACCCTAAGCATAAAAAAGCCCCGCGGACTTGCGGGGCTTTTGCTCCCCTTATTGACCAAAGTTGCAGCTGGAATCCTATTATTGAATATACAATCATGAGGAAATTAGAGAGTTAAACTTCTTTTAAATTTACAGGAAAAAATTTGTTTCAAATTAAGTTTAGGAAACTCCTATTCTTTTTTTACCATACATATATATTGATTATCAAATACTTAAATCATTATTTGTGTAGGTAAATGTGTAGCAAAACCCTATTTTCTGCACAAGTTGCTGCACAAATTTTTATTTTTAAATATTTTACAAAATGTGTTCAAATATGCTGTAATCGATTGGGGGCCATAAGGATGACGGCTCTAAATTGAAAGAAGTCGTCAAGCCTTGATAAGTAATTCTAAAATATATGGAAGTGGTGAGTAAAAATCTTCAAAGTAGTACATCTCAGTTTATAGAAAAATCAATAAAAAAACATGGTAAAAAATTTGATTATTCTAAAGTGGAATATATTGGAAGTCACACGAAAGTTTGCATCATATGCACAGAACATGGAGAGTTCTATCAGTCACCTACCAATCACTTATCTGGATATGGATGCCTAAAATGTGCTTGGAAATATAAACGTGGGAAGTATAGATTAACCACCTTTGAAGCATTTCTTGCTCAGGCTATAGAAATTCATGGAAATAAATATAATTATTCAAAAGTTGAATGGAAAAACACTTACACTCCAATTTCTATCATATGCCCTATTCATGGGGAATTTACTCAAGTGCCGCAAAATCACATTAGGCTAAAATGCGGGTGTAAAAAGTGTGGAAGAGAAATAGCAAAAGTTAAAATAAACAAATACGATAGTGAATATTTTATAAAACAAGCGAGATTAATTCATGGAGATAAATATGATTATTCTAATGTTCAATGTTTTAATGCGACCGATAAAATAGAAATCATTTGCCCTGTTCATGGAGAATTTAAACAGAATGCTAACTCCCATTTAAAAGGTCATAGTTGTCCTAAATGTAATTTTGACCAGATGGCGAAAGACAGAGCAATGGGTAAAGAACTTTTTATAAATAAAGCAAAAGAGTTGTTAGGTGAAAAGTATAATTATTCAAAAGTTGAATATATAAATGGACAGGAGAAAGTCTGTCTTATCTGTCCAGTGCATGGCGAGTTTGAGGTTACACCTAATAATCATTTGTCCAAAAAATCAGGTTGTCCTATTTGCAATGAATCTAAATTAGAGAGAGAACTAACATCAATTTTGGATAAACAAGATATAAAATATGAACGACTAAAGAGGTTTAAATGGTTAGGTCGACAATCGTTAGACTTATATCTTCCAGAAAACAATATAGCAATTGAATGTCAAGGGATTCAACATTTTAAACCAGTTGATTTTGCAGGAAAAGGTGAGGAATGGGCACAACTATCATTTAAAGTGAATAAAAAAAGAGATGATATTAAGCTCAAAAAAGGGTCTGTAAAATAAACTGTGTCACGCCCGGGCAGGCTCCAGGCCCCCATGGGGGCCTGGAGCCTGCCCGGGCGTTGGTCATCTCAAATCTAATATCATTCTTCCGGGAAACCAAATGGCCAGCTTCTGGGCGGTCATCGCCCAGTTGGCAAGGGGCATTGTCCATTTTTGACTGATATTATTATGGGCCAGATAAATCAGCTTTAATAGGGCCATGTCGGATGTAAACCCGCCTTTGGTTTTGGTCACTTTCCTGACCTGGCGATGAAAACCTTCAATGGTATTGGTAGTATAGATCAGCTTGCGGATAGCCGGATCATACCGGAAATAGGTGCTGAGCTTCGGCCAGTTATTGCGCCAGGATTCGAGCACTTTTTCATACTTCTTTCCCCAGGTGTCTTCCAACTCGTCCAGCCGCAGTTCTGCCAGTTCCAGCGTTTCGGCCTGGTAGACCGGCTTCAGGTCTTTCATAAACGATTTCTGGTCCTTTGAGGCCACATACTTCAGGCTGTTCCGTATCTGATGCACCACGCAGGTTTGTATCTCGGCTTGAGGGAACACAGCGCCAATAGCTTGCGGAAAGCCATTCAGGTTATCAATACAGGCGATCAGAATATCTTTTACACCGCGGTTCTGCAAATCGGTCAACACCGTTAACCAGAAGTTTGCCCCCTCGCTCTGAGATACATACATCCCTAAAAGCTCCTTATGGCCATGACGGTCAATACCCAGAATGTTGTAAACAGCACGCGATACCATACGGTGTTCTTCCTTCACCTTATAATGCATCGCATCCATCCATACGATGGTATATAGCTCATCCAATGGCCGCGATTGCCATTCTTTTACTTCAGGGATGATCTTATCGGTAATAGCGGATAAGGTGGCGTGGCTGACCTCTGTGTCATACATATCCTTGATATGTTTAGAGATATCCCGCAAACTCATGCCAAGCCCGTACATACCTAATATCTTCCCCTCCAGGCTTTCTGCTAAAATGGTTTCCCGTTTACGGATCAACTCCGGCTCAAAGCTCGAATGACGGTCGCGCGGGGTGTCGACAGTGATCGTTCCATCCGATGTCCGGACTTGCTTACTGCTCTTGCCGTTCTTCCGGTTGCCGGAGCTGCGCTCTGATTCGTCCAGATGGCTCTCCAGTTCTGCTTCTAATGCTGCGTCTAAAAATGATTTTAGCAACGGTGCGAACGCACCGTCTTTGCCGTACAATGATTTGCCCGAACGTAACTGCTCCAGGGCTTTCCTTTTCATTTGCTCGTAGTCGAGCTGTTCTTCTTTATTCATCTTCTGTGTTACTAAGTTAATCTTTCTTAACTCGTGACACAGTTTATTTTACACCCTCTCAAAAAATGTTTATCCAATAACATAAAAATGATTTACGTTGTCGACAACGAAGAATATCTTGAAAATAGGTACCATTTTAATATAGTAGAACCCTTTTCCGGTAATGTAAGCTATGAAATTATTCATATAAATAATTTTGAAAACTACGCGGAACGAATAAAGGCCCCATTCTTGTACGTCGTCAAACGAAAGTGAACCAGAGCTTGTGTTGTGTTTCGAGTTTAAAGTAAAGCTAAGTTTTCCATTTTATTATATCACTCGATAAGTCGACTTTCAGCTAACTATTTACATCAATTGGGGATTCTACAACCATCAAACTTTAAAAACCTAAAGTGCGCCAATTTCTATGAATGTTTCCGATAGTTTGTTCCCTTACCATTTCTTTCCAAGGCTGCAATAACCTTTGTATTTTGGTAAAGCACCCTACTGCCGATTTTTAAAAACGGAATAACTTTTTTATTTCTCCACCTGATAACTGTTGGTTCGGAAATATTCAAGAAATTACAAATTTCTTCTTGTGTAACGGGTCGTTCTTCCTCATTTTGGATTTCAACTAGCGGGGCGAAATGCTTGACCTCTTCACGAATTAGAGCTCTTAGCTCTTCTTCGGAAATTAATACCATTCTTTGCATAAATCTTGCCCGCAAGATGAGAATTTGCGGCAAAATTTCGAAACTCAAAGTATCGCTTAGAGGGGGGGAGGCATGCCAAAAACTTCCATCAGAAGATAGAAGGTGATTGGCCTGGAAGTAAATTAAATCTTGGTCAGAAGGTATCCGCCTTCAACCTTTGCAATTGAAAGAGTTTTAACTTCTTTCCCTTTCGAATACTTGGCATAGTAGTAAGCCGGAATAGAAGTCTTTAATGTGAATTCCTCCGGACTTATCAATAAACCCTCTCCTTTTTTCAAGGCTTCAATTTCGGTTGCAAATAAAACTGGTTTATTTACTCCACTCTTTTTGTTAGCTAACAGAGACTTTACGTCTTCTTTTGTTTTTACCACTGGCATAATCTTAATTTTTTAATTGTTAATAAGGCTAATAAACGGCAGTTTTTTATTCTGCGCCGCATTTATTTTAAAATAATTTTAATAATTAGCCCAATCAAAAGGGACAGGGTCGTCAATGTAAAATGATTTGAATATTGTCGGTTACTGAACTATCACCGAAAGGGTCAAGAACCATAATACGCCATTGAAATAATTGAATCTGGGCCTCCTCAGGGACCGCCAAAATCTAAAACTCGTTCGGCAAGAAAAGTTATTAATTACAAAATCTTTGGGAATTTATTTAATGATATGAGAAAAAAATAGCATCAAATGCAATTAACAGAAGGTATGCCCATAAGTTCACGGGTTCAACAGTACATTTTTTCTTTCAGCATGGCTTAAATCACTCCTTTTTAAATAGTTTATTTATAATTGATTCGTCGGACGCGAAGTCCTATACTAGAGTCTTGACTCTTGAGGTCAACAATTGTTTCCGTTTTTCAATAATCTGCTTAAAATTAATTACGTCTAAATCCACTCCTTGCGGAATGATATGGCTATTTAGGTCAATATTATTGTCCGCAACCCAATCCTTGAGGGATTTATCGTTTTTTGAGGTATTGAGTGTACTATTTAGCATTTGCAAGTTTAATATACTGTTCCAGTTAAGAGGGTCTCGATAGAATTCAATATCACTAGCTGGAATTTCGGAAAGGTGCTTTTCTAGACTTCTGAAAAACTCAGCGTTGTATAGGTGGTCTTTGTGAGTGTCCTGGTTAAAATAGTCTAGTTGAGGGTACAGCAACGACAAAATCAAGTAGGACTCTCCCGATTCGTATTGCGTCCTAAGTAGTCCATCAATAAATTCATCATCGAATTTGAGGTTTTTGGATGGGTCACCAGCGAATTCAGATACGATTTCTCCAAACGGAAACGAAATTGCTTTCAAAGTCCTCATCCAATCATTCATCTCTCTGTCGGGAGCGTTCGGAGATTGTTCAATGAGCGTCAGAGTATTCTCAAGCTGACTATAGATTAACTTCCTGATTTTAGTAAGTACATTATCAGATTGACCACCAAATACACCTTTTAACATAGAAATGATTAACCACTTTTGAATTAGACGTTTGTCTTCAATATGCTTTAGTGGATGATTTATCTCGGCTGTAATTCGCTTTTGGTAGATAAAATAAATAATAGGTATTACCGCATTTTTCGCCCTTACTGTAAAGTTACTTAACCCAAAATTGGCAACCAACTCAAAGCCTGATACAATAGCTTTTTTGATGTCTGGCCAGTGCTCTTCAAAATTTACAACGTTGGCCTTATCAAAGTTCTTAATCTGAAATTTAATGTTGTCGTTTAAAAGTACAAGGCACGTCTTTAATACGAAGTCTTTATTGATTTGAAATTCTCTACCCCTAATGGCAAATACCGCATTTATTACTTCTGGTATTTCCTTACGTGCATCAAGTTTTTTCCAACTTGCAGTAATTATTGACATCAAAAGGTCAGCAAAAGAAAGTGGCTCGCCTCCACTATTTGTCCTAATAAAAATATCAAGAACAGTCGTTAACTCTTGGCTGAGTTCGAGGTAATAATTGACTAGCGGCTTCTCTTGCACAACTGCCCAAAGTTGTCTAATAGTCTCCTTTGTAAACTTATTAGAAAGCCATCCATTTTCTTCAATATAAGCGTCTAAATCATTTCGGCTTCTTGTCAAGAGAATATCTCCGACCTTATACCAATTTCGATTAGGCTCGTTGTCTTCGAACCAACTTAAGTCACCTTCTGAAAGAAAGCGGAAGTCATATTTTATCTTCCTATCATTGTCTTCGGGCATTTCGGAGCTCAAATCAATGTATAGGTGGCGTGTCGGTAAACATTCCTCGTCATCTTTCCACCATTTTTTATATTCTTTGTAAGCAAAAGAACCTTTCAGCCCTATATATATGCTCGTTAATCGTTGTTGACCGTCAATAACTGCATAAAAATCTTGGTAACCCACTGTATTGAATTCGGGGTTCAATTCATTGTACTTCTGACGGTATTTTTTAAGGAATTCGTAAAACTTCAAGTTGTCTTTGATACCTGGCTCAGTCACCTTCCAAAACATGAAGGAGTTAATCGGATAATCCCGCATGAGACTGTCAAATAATACCTCGATTTGTTCGGTGTTCCAAACAAATTGTCTTTGTAAAGCAGGCAAGAGGTATTCTCGCTTATCAATGTTTTTTATTGCTTCCCCTATAGTTATCGGTTTTTCGAATCCGCTCGGCATAATTAGTTCATTAAAAGTGAAAATGTTTAGTTAATGCTATAGATTTAAAGGTACGTTTTTCTTCCTTTGTATAACTGATTCAGTTCTATTTAAACTTATTGTTTTACAGTTACGCCAATCGATTTTTATTTCATAAAAATATGGTAACTTTAAAATAGGTTGCCGTCACACTTTTTGTTTCGGATGGGCTACCTTTCAATTTATATTATCATTGAGAGAACTTATTTGAACAATATGCCATACCAAAATTTTGTCTGCTACCGCCTTAATCCAAATAAAATAGAATTTGGTGATGAAGATGCTTTGAACAAGGACATGGATGGAAAAATATTTTCGTCTTGTACCCTTGAAATTGAGGACCATGTTGCTTTATTAAAAGATGAAAACGATGTAATCAAAGCTGTTTTATCTTTGCATCACTTTTATCTTTTAAATTACAATAACTAATACGTTTGGAACCGCAAGCCTAATTAACATATGGGCTGCCCTATTTTAAAACTCGTTAGGCAATCACCTTAGCTAAAGTGCAATGCGAATGACCGTTTTTTTCCTCTTGCCGAACGAGTTGTCGACTCACTCGGGCCATCTTGTCGGGTATGCCCAAGAAGTTACGACTCGATTCCGCTATTTTTCCTTCAGAATGATACGAATGGAGGGCCTCTTGTTTCTAGTTTGGTATTAAATCCAACGAGAAAAGTTCACCTCAAACGGAATCTTTGAATAAATCGGATATTTCAATTTCAAGCCCTTTGCAGAGGTCCAATAGGTACAGATAAGAAGGATTTACATCCCCCAATTCAACTCGACTGATAGATTGAGGGTCTTTGTTTATGCGGTATCCTAAAGCTTTGAGACTAAGACCTCTTTCAGTTCTAAGGTCTTTTAGCTTTTGCCCTAAAATCCTTAAATCGTCTTGGTGTGTCTCCTTTATACCCATCATCAATTTTGATGAGATTCCAAATAAAATCCATCAACGGATATGTTGATATTCAGAAGAATTTCATAATATTGTTAGGCATAAACCTCAATGGGGGCAATTTAAGGGCACCCGATAGTGATGGTTCACTCGACAATACTTGGATAGATTATCAAATCATATAACAATGTACCAAAAGGATTACCACTACATTCTAGGAATAGATAAGAATGCATCTCTAGAAGACATTAAAAAGGCATACAGAAAATTGAGTCAAAAACTTCATCCCGACAAAAATGACGGAGATAAATTTTTTGAGGACCGGTTTAAGGAAATCAATGAAGCTTATGAAAAACTGACCTCAGAAATTGAATCGAGATTAATCGAATGTCCACGATGCCTCGGTAAAAAGAAAGTGGATTGGGAGGATATTTTACGTTTGAACATGAAAGGATTGTGGACACCAGGTAAATGCAACTATTGTGGAGGTAAAGGGAAAGTAGACATCGATTTCTCAAAAAAAGTTCCCCCAAACGCTTCATTGAGTGAGAATATTTTAGACACAGTGAAGAAATATAAGCCTATTGAGGGAATAGACTATTAATGTAAAATTATGAGTAAACCTAATTATTCATTCATGTTTTGGACTAAACTTGGATTTTCCGTGTTAGGAATATTTGCAATTATCTGGTTCCTTGCTCCCGTTGTTATTAACTTGGTCAAGGAAAATAATGTGAAATCTGACCGTGAAATAGATGGATTAAAAGGTGATGTTGTTTTTGTATTGGAAGATGCGAATAGTGGTCAACATAAAGTCGCTATCGTTTACCTAGACAACGGAATGGAAATTAGACATATCGAGAGTATGGGGTCAGTGACGGACAATATTTTCGATGAAAAAACCAGCTATTTAGACAATAAAAAAAGTTCGAGGGTGTCGAAAATGTACAAAAGAGGTGAAGAAAAAACCCTTTCAAATACCATTTATAAATACGATAGTCGTGGAAACATAGTTAGTGAAAATGATTTGGATGGTAACATATATAAGATTGAATATGACAATCATTGGAATAAAATTAATGAGAGCTATATAAATAAAGAATATACTATCAAAACCCATTATTACTATTCTGATTCAAATCTTGATTCTGTCATCGAAAACTATACATTTCCAAAAGAACATAACAAATCTCAAAGTGTATCATACTATAAAAATGACTTATTAATAGAAAGCAAGGAGTATGATTTTAAGAATGACAGTGTTCGAATTGACAAATATGTCTATGATGACAAAAAAGATGTACTGTCAAAGAATTCCGGAAATTATTCTTTAAGAGATAATGTATTAGGCAGTCATTTTAATGTTCTGGATGATTATACGTATGACGATAAGGGTAACTGGATAGTTAAAAGAGAACGTAGAGGGGGTAATGTAGAAGTCACAAGTCGTACAATAATATATAAAGGCGGAGATTATTCATCCTATGTTAATCAATTTGAGGTAGCTATTGTAAACTTATTAAATTCTGTTAAGGGGGAAAAAGACTTGAATTCCTCGGTTAGTGGAAATTTGAATAGTAGTCCTACTCTTTATAGTTCAAACAATTCAAATTCCCATAATCAAAACTCGACTAATCAAACCAAAAATCAGTGTTCATACTGCCGCGGTACTGGCAAGTGTCCAACCTGCAATAGGACTTTTAGGGTTCATTTTTGGAATGAGAATTTGAAAAACTGGGATGATAGGAACGAGACCAGACCTGGATACGTGATGTGTTCAGATTGTCATGGGTCAGGAAAGATTTACGGGACAGTTAATGCGACGACAGGTGAAATTGAATCCAAACCCTGTTATGTACTTGGTTGCCACAATGGATGGTTGTACTGTCAGGATTGTAATTATAGTGGCGAAGGGACAAATTTGGGAGTGTGCTCACATTGCCATGGCACAGGCTATCAGAATTAGTCATTCCCGTCAACCCCACCTTTCTTACAACTTTTAAGTTAACACCTTTCTTCACGGAAACAACAATCGCTATGAATTCCGATTGATTGAATCGAAACAATGATAAATTGTGGTCTTCTCGTAAATCATTTTTGCATCTATCCAACTCAATAATTGATAAACAATATTTGGAAGTGACGGAGCGCAGTTATAATTAGGAAAAGGTTAATTGGGTCAAGTGCATGCTTCACCAAAATAAAAACCCCCTTACTCTCGCAGTTTGGGGGCTTTAACCTAAACCTTATCACAAAAGGCAGGAAGATACCTGCCATATGAAGTCATAAAGGTACGCACATTAATCATCACGACAAAACACCCTATTTGAAACCAACATCCGACAGTTTCACATTATTAAAGCACGCCTTACATTGGGAATCTTAAAAAATACACTTCGAACTTCGATGTTTAATTAGCATACATTAAAACCTAATCAATTGATAGGAATTCCGACTGATTAATTCAAAACAATAATCATGACCATTTCCATCAAAGTCAGCCATTTATCTCACCACTTAATTCCATAATGCACACTTCTACTAAGAAGTGAACATTATCTAATCCAGACATAATTGATTTTCAACGCCTTATGTAATAAGGTTTAAAATCCATCAAAATAATGTTCATTTATGCTGCATCATTTGTATAAATGCATATTTTAGCTTAATACATTTTGATTTTGAACGATGGAAAAAAAAGGAAGAAAGACAACGACTTACTCACTCGACTGGGACACTGTGATGAACCTTGAATCAAGATTGGTTCGTGATTTCCAGTCACAAAAAACTGAAAGTAAAGCAAGAGAGCTATTAATGGTCAGCATCGGTGTTAGGCTCGGGATGAGGGTCATTGACAACCTGAATTTAAAATGGGAAGATTTAATTGGCTTGGAGGCCGGAGAGCGGTTTGTTCGGATAGAAAAGAAAACAAACAAAGAACGTATCTTGGTAATGAGCACTAAATTAAAAGAAGTGCTTGATTTGGTCTTCAAGGTATTAACTCCTGAACCCTCGAATTTTATTCTGTCGTCTCAAAAGGGTAAAGGACTGGAATCGATGAAGGTTCAAACATTTAACCGGCTACTGAAAGATATCATGAGTAAGTACAAGATAAAGTACATCGGCAATTGTTCAAGTCACTTACTTAGAAAGTCTTGGGTTGTCGGCAGCATCAAGAAAGGGTTCGAAAATGGGGACCACTTGAGTTTGGTTAAAGTATCCAGACTGGTCGGCCATAGCAATGTCGCCACAACACTCCGGTACACCAATTTTGAGACTAGCCAATCGTTAGGTTTATTTGAACTGAGTTGATATTCTTTAAAACGAATTAGAAGGGTTAACTTGCATCATCAAACCTTAACAAATGCTTTCAAAGTCCGATTTCCAACTAGCCTCATCCTGTACAAAGAAACTGGTTTACAAAAAGCTTGCTTATCCAACCAGCAATGATACAAATGAATACATGGAGATGCTGGCTCAAGGTGGGTATATCATCGGGTACATGGCGACACTCCGGTATCCCGATGGTATTGAAGTCAAAGGAAATATTCATGAAGCAACAGAGCAAACGGTTGCTTATTTGAATTTGGATAATTGTACACTGTTCGAAGCTTGTGTTCAATCAGGTGATAAAGTCGCACGAATAGATATTCTTGAGAAGAAAGGGGATTCTTTACATCTCATTGAAGTTAAAGCAAAATCGCACGATTCAGATGGTGTCGAAGTTGATGAAAAGAAAAGGTTAAAGAAATACATTGAGGATGTTGCATTTCAATACATGGTCCTATCTGAAGCTTACCCGGATTTAAAAATTCGATGTTCCTTGTTAATGCCAGACAAAGCAAAAAGAACACATATTGACGGACTTGCCGGTTGGTTCTCTATTGCTCAAGAGACGAACGATGAAATTGCATTGGACGAGTTACCTGCTCAAGCAATACCAAGATTTCATAAACCTGTCATACATTTCAAGTATGATAACGACCCCAATAGACACGTATATCTTAACCAATTGAGAAATGACGGAATTCTTGGTTATCGGGATGTAACAGAGGAGGTAATATCATTCCAACATGAAATAAAAAAGAAATCACTACACTTTCTTGAGATACTTACAAATGAGATAAACGAAAATGATTATGCCATATCCAAAAATTGTAAATCTTGTGAGTTTAATCCTAGAGAAGGTTTTACGCCAAATGGCTATAATGAATGCTGGTCCCACATGCCAGAAGTGACGCATCATATTCTCGACCTGTACAACGGTGGGTCTATCGGTCATTATACCAAAGGTTGGTATCTCGATGAATTAATTTCAGATGGAAAGTGTTCATTGTTTGACATTGACGCTGAAAGATTAAAAAACTCCAAAGGGGAAATGTCTTCCAGAGGGAGTCGTCAATTGATTCAACTCGAACATACTAGGTCAAATACTGAATGGATTGCACAAGATTTACAAAGAGAAATCGACCGATTTACCTATCCACTTCATTTTATTGACTTCGAGACCTATACTGGCGCCATACCATTTCACGCAGGTATGCGACCCTATGAGTTAATTGCATTTCAGTGGAGTTGCCACACAATTAAAGAGCCAGGTGCCACGCCAGAACACCACGAATGGATTCATACTAATGATGATTTTCCAAATTTCGAATTTGCTAAATCCCTAATGAACTTAATTGGAAGTGAAGGGACAAGATTTATGTGGGCAACTCATGAAAATACCGTTCTGAGAACCATTTTAGAACAAATGGATTTGTTTGGATATGAAGACCAAGAATTGAAAATTTGGTTGAACCGTATGACAGGAAGCTTTATTGACATGAATGACCTGACCAAAAAATATTACTTTCATCCATACATGAAAGGACGAACTTCAATTAAGAAAGTACTGCCGGCTGTTTGGAACCATAACCCATATTTGCATCAGGTGCATTTTTTCAAAGATTATATATCTGTTGATTTTGAAAATAATGTGATAGACCCTTACGATACTCTGACCGCTGGAATAGATTTTTCTGACGATGGCGAGGTAGTTAAAAATGGTACGGCTGCCATGAGGGCCTACCAGAGGATTAGATTTGATTCCGCGTTATCTGTTATGAAAAAAGAAGAAATAAAGCTTCAACTTTTACGCTATTGCAAACTGGATACCTTGGCAATGGTAATAATTGCCCATCATTGGGGTATTAGATAACTTAGTAAGCATTATTATCATAAAGCCCTCCATTTTAAAGTATTAAAACGCCAAAAAACTAAACTACACTAATTTTAATGCATCAACTTAATAGGAAAAACTGGAAGTTCTATTTAGACTTTGCAAATGATTTTCGTGGTGACGACATTACGGAACAACTACGCAAAGAATGGATTGGTGCCCTTTTATTTTTAGAACATGAATTAGGGGGTGATTTTTTCAAAAATTGCGGTTTAACCCATCCTTTGTTCTTTGCCGTTAACAATACTTCGCACGGAGGACTGTGGGCTATGGAAACGTTGATAGACCTCAGCAAAACTCTTGAGAAATTAAAAGCGTCAACGACAACCTATCCTAAATTGCTCAAAAAATTGCGTTCCTCAAATAGGTGCCAGGCAGAAGGTATGCCTTTTATACAAATAGCGGCAATGTACTTACAAGCGGGACTCGAGATACACTTCGTGGAAGAAGCCAAATTGCAAAAAACTGCTGATATTGAAGTTCGCAACCCAGCGACGGGCGAAAAATTTTACATTGAAGTATCTAAGCTTAACAATAGTGAAATCACAGAAGAAAGTGGTCGTAGCTATGCCGAATTCCGCAAACAGTTCCCCGTGCTTTACGATACCTGGCATTCATGTTATCAAATGCGAAATTTCAAAGGTGAGGAAATAAAGGAAGTCGTGCAGACAATTCTTATCAAAAGAGAAGATATGTTAAGTGAGGACAAGGTATTGTATTACAAAGACAATAACATCAAATTAATTATAGCTCCATTTTCCAAGAAAGGCGAGTTTGACCAACTATGCAATTCCAAAAATATGCGCAATGGCGTGCATGGAATTCCTTTAGCTTTTGATGAAACCCAAAGAATTTCAAACAATAAGTTACCACAAAAATGCCAGCAAATACCCACCGGATATTCGGGTATTATTTATGTTCCTGTTAACCAAATCTACCTTTGGGTCGTAAACCCCAATAAGGCCATTATGGACTATCAAAAGCAACTGAAGCGGTATCCAAATATTTTGGGGGTCGTTATGTATGGCGATACGCTGAACCCAGAAAACTCATATTCAACTGAGGGCGGCGAATATATTTTTACAAATAAAATGCTCAATCATGGTATTTTAAGGAAAATGCTTTTTGTTAAAAATCCAATCTACGATGATTTTTTATCGGCTGACGCTATTGCCAAAATTTATTCCACTTTGTGTATCTGAACAGCTATTTTGAATTCTCCGGTGACGTTGATGACGGTGGCGGAGGAGGTGGCGGGTTTAGAAATGTCGGCAAATTGTTACCGCCATTTTTTACTCGCTTACTATCATCTGGAATTAATCTTACTATTCCATCTGGAAGTTTTGTCGATGGTAATTTTATTTTTTCGCTCATATCGTTAACTATTAAATGTTCTGTTTACATAGCTATTGGTTTCAATAGCTGCTTTGTTGTAGAATTTTTTATTGACCTTTTTCTTAATAACCTCGTTGACAATATCGTTAATTTCTTTCTGCGAGCCGTTGATAAGATAGAATTTTGCTTGTGCCTCTTCATCATTGAGCCTCTTATTATAAAGGTCGTACCACAGTTGTTCCAACTTATTAAAATAATCAAAATAAAAGCTAATTACCTTATTCAATTTTTCGATTTCTTTATCAGTGGGAATTAAATGCGTTTGTAAAAGCTTGGACAACTGAAGTAATGATATAACTATACAAGCATAGAGAGGAAAACTCTTCCAAATCGTCCATCCCATAATACCTCCGGTCCCAGAAAATGCAAGAGTTAAAATTGTAAACCATTTTATTGCATTCTTCTTTTGTTCCAATACGTAAAGACTGTAATAGTGGTTGTGCTTGCATTGCATCATTTCATCCCAAAGCCGCGTTCTCATTCTGACAAATATAATACTAATAATTTTGGGATTGGCAAATAAATATACCAAAATTAACAGTACGATTTTAAGAGTTTTCCACACCTAATATTCATTATGGGTTTTAACACGCGACCGTCAATATTTAGTGTGAGCAGCTATTTCTTTTCTATTGCTGTTAGACTAGGCTTTTTTTTTCTTGAAGCAGAAAATAGTCCCCCCGTATATCTGGTATATAATTCAAACAAGAATTCCATTCGTTTAGCCTCGCTGATAAATGATTGGGGCCGGTATGCTAAATCGACTGCTTTATCTAATTCCAAGTGAGCTTTAGTCAATTCCGATGGGGTGGTCAGTGGATTATATAATTCCGCCAAACTACTGTCATCATACTTCGCCCTTATTTCCAATATGTTTTTTGAACACAATTCAATTTGATTTATATGTTTTTCGGTAGGACTTTCAGGCCAGGGAAAGTTGTTGTAGACTATTCCGGTTGAATACGATATATCGCTTTTCAATCTTCCACTAATATTGTTTGTCCATACCATGTGCATGATAGAGTGCAATACCCCAAAAAAATAGAGGTTTGCGTTTGGGACCATATATAACTTATTACTTGCAATGAATCTATTAGAAACATAGCCAATTGGAATGTATTTTCTATTTTCAGAAGAAACTTCAGGCAAAGCCAAATAGTCACTATCCGGTTGTCTTATTTCACCAAATAGCATTGGTGTTTCGGCATCCTGTTTTGTCGTCTCTCTGTTACTTAATAATCTGGTTTGTTTAACTCTATTAATTCGTTCCAGTACCATTTTTAGTGAAGTGATTTTAGCAGGGCTTACATCTTTTAACCACAAACACCAACGTTCAATGTTATTTAAGAATTCGAAGCCTCCAATGAACGGTCTAAAGAGACCTTCTGATGATGGTTCTTTGCTTATAAATTCCTTCTTTTCTTCTCTGGAAAATAAATAATGCCCACCGTCATTCGGCATGCTCCCCTTTATCATTTCCGGGACATTACAAATAGGTGTCCTTCTTTTGATTATAAATTCGTCTCTCCCTTCGACCAAATAAGGGTTAATGTTGTGAACCTTAGTTTCATGTGGCTCTCCTTTTATATGGTCATACTCAAATAATCGTTTTTCCTTGATATCAAAATTTGCAAACCCGACAATTACAACATGAACTGCCGCTTTACCTTTGGCTTCATTGCTCCAGTTAAACGTTCTATGAGCAAAATGAATTTTAACGTGGTATTTTATAAAAAGCAAACTCCACAGAACGCTAGTTTGCTCACCCTGACAAATTGAATTTGTAGAAACAAAAGCAGTTTTTATTGTTGTGTTTTGCATAAACACCGCAGCCTTTAAATACCATGCCGCAACATAGTCTAGAACACCCGCGCCTTTAACTCCTTTAAAGACGATTTCCATATCTGCTTTTTGAGCTGAATTTTGTAGGCTCTTCCCTACAAACGGTGGATTACCGATTATGTAATTTAATTTGTCTTTGGGGACAATTTCGTTCCAATTCAAATTCAATGAATTGCCGTTTACAATAGTTGCCGCTTTTTTTAGAGGCAATCGAACGAAATATTGGCCAAATTCCTCGCTAATCGCCATATTCATTTGATGGTCAATTAACCACATTGCAACTTCAGCAATTCGAGCCGGGAATTCTTCATACTCGACTCCATACATCATGTCAACATCTAGCCAAATGATTTCTCTTACATCCAAGAACCCCTGACCAGTCTTATTCATAGCTCGCAATACTTCGATTTCAAGCAATCGTAATTCCCGATACGTAATGACTAGGAAATTACCACAGCCGCAAGCGGGGTCGAAAAATTTGAGTTCACTTAGTTTCTTATGGAATTCAATTAACTTATTTCGATTTGATTTAATCACCTCAAATTCACTGTGAAGTTCATCTAAAAACAGAGGCGTTATTAGCTTCATTATGTTTTTTTCACTTGTATAGTGTGCCCCTAGATTTCTTCTCTGTTCAGGGTTCATTACGCTTTGAAACATCGACCCAAAGATTGCAGGTGATATTTTACCCCAATTTAATCCACAACATTCTAATAATATATTACGCATACTTGCATCGAAAGAAGCATGTGGTAATGCTTCTTCAAATAGCTTTCCATTTACGTAGGGAAATGCTGACAGTTGTTCATCAAGATTTGTTAACCTCTTGTCGTATGGAGTATTTAAAATAAAAAATAGTTCACTTAATCTTGCGGCCAGATCACTGCCGTCATCACTAGTTCTTTGTTCGATAAATTCTTTAAAAATGTCCTTATCAAAAATTGTCGTGTCATCGGCGAATAGGCAGAATAATAATCTAACCAGATAAACTTCCAATGGGTGCCCCTGATAACCAATTGATTTAAGTTTATCGTGAAGCTTACCCATTAGTTCTGCCGCCTTTATGTTAACCGGGTCTTGCTCCTTATATGTATGTTTTTGATACCCTGCTATGAATCCAAAATACTGGACATATTTGACCAGATTGCTCAAGTGAAATTCTATCGTTTTATTTTCCTCTGTATCAAAAAGTCGGAAACGGTCAAAATCTGACACTAGGATATACTTGGGCAGTTCAAATTCCTTTAATCCATGAATATAATCTTTGGCTTGCACAAAGGCCCTGTCTAGATTTTTCCCTTTGCTTTTCATTTCTATAAGAATTACTCCTTTCCAAAGCAGGTCTATATAACCATCTGCTTCATTGAGTTTTTTTACCTTATGTTCGAAGGTGCTTACTCGCTTTCTCGTAATTCCAAAAACGTTAAAGAAAGACTCCAAAAAAGGTTTAGCATCAGCTTCTTCATTTTGGGTTTCAGACCATTCCTTAGAAAAAGAAACAGCTCTCAATTTAATATCGTTCCAGCTTAATGCCATAATGTGCGTAAGGTCAAATATGAATTTATTTTAGAAATCGCTAAATTCTAGCCCTTAAAGTTAACTACTAAAATGAAAATAGCAGTGTTTTTGAAGTAATTGAGGGGAGCTATATTTACTACTTTTAAAATGCCACTCAATCGAAAGCTATTTTTTTAGGAAATCAGGTCAAATTAGGCATTCCAATTTTTATCAAAAATCACTAATGATTGACGAATGGTAGGGTTACCGCACCAATAACAAGGCACTGAAATTATTCTATTGCTTAACGCAAAAATAAGGGTTTAGCTATACCCAGATAGGATTTCTCTGGCGGTCCTGCTTCAAAACAAACAAATCATTGGGCAAAAAATATCTAGACCAATTACGACAAAACAAACCTAATCCAACCTCTCCTTTTTACGGGATAAGTCAGTAAAAAACTGTATTTGTTGGTGGTACCTGAGGGGGTAAATTAATTTTTCAATGGATTTTGAAATCGTTGGTACCTGTTTTTAACTTATCTCGGAAACACGTGAAGTTGTTAATTTCTTGAACGTATCAGTTCTAAAGTAGTCGACAACCCATTGTGGACATTCGGGATGTATATATCCATAATCAACGTTATCATCATTTCTTTGAATGATATTGTTATATTTAACATCAGGTTCTACGCTATCATTAATCATCCCAACTAATTTAACAATATCTGTTCTGGTGCTATTAAAATGGGTCTGAACGGTTTTTAATGATAATCTGGTATGCTGGGCAACAGTCTTTTGTGTAACCTTGATGTTATTTTGAGTTAAAAACTCCTTAGCTTCAATTATCTTGTCAATTGAGTTGTTAACTCTTTTTTTTCCGTTCAATGGATTTATTATTCCCTTCTTAGTAATACCCTCGAGAAAAACAGATGGATTAAAATGATAATCTTTAATCCTTGCTCCATCAAATTTGTAATCATCCTTCTGCGTACTATCATAAACAAGCTTAAATAACTTTGATAGCTCTCGATAATCCATTTTAGGGTCAGCAATGCTGTTATTTAAGTAATTCAAATATGAAAACAGGTATTTTTTATCAACTCCAGGATTCAGATGGACCAGTTTATGTATGATTCCAATGTAGGTCTTGTGCTTGGTTTTATCCTTTATCTTTGGTGGAAATGTTACTTCAACGTACTCTGCCGGTTTAAAATCTATTATACGATTGTCCACAGCTACTGGTGTTTTTAATTTGATTTTAGACATTACTTCATCCAAAGTTGGGAGTTCAGAAAAAGAGTAATTCAATCTATTTATAGCGTCCTTATCTCTGGATATTGGTTGTTTTACTCTTTTTTTAATAATAGAACTTTCAATTTCATTATAACTTACGGACACTTCATTTTCGAAATTGACATATACATCTGGGTCCGATGAAATAAACCAAGCCCTTCCTTTATCAACACACATTTCATCAATAAATTCCGATTCATCCTTGAAGAACGATTCAATTATTGCGGACCGAATTAATACAAAATTATCTTTGGTTATAGAGTTCGTAACCTTAACTAATACTGATAAACCACCTAAACTTGATGATACAGACACCAAAGAGACAATCTGGGAATACTTCTCAATGAAGTAATGTTTGTATTCATTAATGTCTGAAAGTCCATCCAGGTCAAAATAAATGTATCCAGAGAACTGAATAAAATTATTATTGAACTGGTCATCTGTTTTTAAATTCCTCTCCTTAATAATACAGTTCGGTGTAATATTAGGAAGCTTCGTTTTGAGAATTTTATAGCTTTTGTCACTGTTGGCACGAAGTGACCTGATTTTATTGATAAATTCAGCCTGAGGGTGATTCTTTATCATTCTGGCCAGACCGGGCAAATCAAGGATTTTTTTGGGTTTTGTATCGGTGATACCATATTGAAAATAACTGAACACGTTAAACAAAAACCCCATCATTTCTCCGGTCGCGTCAGGTACTTTGATGGGGTAGTAAATTCGTTTATATACTTAGTTTAATTACGCGACAATTAAATATGTATAATAAAATGATAAGCTATTTCGCACAAAAAGTCAATGGTTGATGGTCGATTATCAAAAAAATCGGCCAAAATTTTATTTTCAAATCGGAGAAGGTGAGTTTTTGGAGATTCTGCCCCCAATTTTATCAGGGGTATTCTGCTAGCATATATAACGTTTATATATGTATATAATAAGGGAGGGCACCTAGCAGGACCCCAAGAAGGACCCCAAGGCGGGCAGGGAGAGGGAGTTCATTTAACACTTCAGTTCATCGGAATTCCAACTAATTGAGAAATAGTTCTAGCCCCAAGGCGTTATTTAAAAAAAAGTTGTTCAAATATTTGGAAGAATCAAAAAAGTCTTCCTATCTTTGGGGCAACATTTTAATAGTGATACATTACATACATATATTGAATTCGCTTGGTCCAAACTTTGGGTTTGGTTTTGCTTCTATGAATTGTGTTTTCTTTTTCTTTTGGACACCTGGTAACGAACTCATCTATGGTGAGAAGACCGAGAATGCCGCCACCAAAATACTGGACCGATTCGAAGGTATCTATTCAAAGGCAGAAGCGAAGGATATTATAATGTGGACGCTTCATGATGGGTTTAATGAGAGTACTGAAACCAAGCGTAGGAATCAAGTTTATATTGTTCAGCTTAAAAAGCTCAAGCAGACTTTCATCGATTTCTATTTAAGCACGCTCACTACTGAAAGCGAGCCTAATACCAAATACAATTGCGATATACATTCCCGTATCTCGAACTATATGGTGCAGATAATGAGACTAAGGATGGTTGTGGAACCAGAAATTCAACTCACCGTGAACGTCCACAAAAAAACGCAGATAATATATCTTACGGTAAAGGGATTTTGGCTGAACGATGAGGGTATTAAAGACAGAAGATTTATAAAATCACTGGGAAGAGTAGATAGCTATGAACTTGGTAAAGATGACCCCCGGGCAATAGAAGAAGGGGAAGCAAGAATTCAAGAACTGGTATATGACGAGTATTTAAACAATTATCCGTAGCTGGACATTTTTTTTGGTCAAAAAGTTGCCCAACAATTTGGACAACAAACATTCAACCTTGAGTACGAGACTTAAAATAAGTCCGAACGTGGAGGATATTTTTTTAATCTAAAAGTTGTCCAAAATATTGAGCAACATAACTAATGAAAGTACAATCATGAAAAATATAGAACTTGAAACATTACAAGTTGAGGCTAATAAATTAAGCCAACACCCTTTACATAAAAAACATAACAGTTGCAGGTCTTCCGAACAAATGGAATACTCATTGCAAAAAATGTCGAATAGGCCCATTTATAAAATTATTGTGGTGCATGACTTAGAAAATGATAATGGATACCTAGTTATTGCCGGCATGATAAGACTCCAAGGTCAAATCAATTTGGGCGTAACTATAGTCGAGGTGTTATTGGCAAAGAACCTAGTTGACGGTGACGAAATTGAGGAGTTTATTATTGAATTGAATAAGCAAAAGGAACTTGATGGTAAAGAAAAGTTATCGCAATTCAGGTACTACAAGAATAAATACTCAAACAAGACCCGGAAACAAAGTAGAAAAATCCCCTCCATTGCCAAAGAAATTGGATGGACAGAGAACCAGGTCAAAGAGTTTGACATCCTCGATAATTTCTTTGTAGGCGAAGGCGATGTCGTACTCGAAAGGATTTTAGAAGGAACAGTTTCAACCAACCAATGCTTCAAATTGAAGAAAGTAGTGGAACAGTTTCCGGAAAAATTCAACTGCGAAAAGTCTTTTGAAAAGGTGTGCCAAGGAGATTTTGATTTGGAGAGATTAGAATATGGTGTTAACCACCTGTCTATCGACGACGATGATGAATTTGAAATTCTGAAATCATACCTCAATCGAAAGGTGTCAATACCAGAATTTAAAAAAACTTTGGAACAACTTGGCAAAGTTCAAGAAAGACAGAATAAACATGAGGAAAGCAAAATATTTGTTCCAACGCTCACCGACGATTTTATTAGTAAGAACGCCCGTGTCATTAACGGTAACAATCGTGAAATAGAACCTTCCAAGATTCTCGATGAGAAGCTCCGTGCCCTTATAGGCTCATGCCCATACGGAGACAAAAGGCAGAACTCAGACCACAGTGAAGACGAGACCGGGCATAATATGGACGGGCAAGAATATGGAAAATATCTGGCCGATACTTATGCAGCTTGGAAACCCTATTTAACTAATGACGGGTCCATTTATGTTGTAATAGATGATTACAAATATCAAGGGGCACTTGCTTGTTCGCTGGAGTACTTTGTCACCGCAATGCTCGAACAAGGATTCTACCTAGTATCTCGGTATAAATGGATAAAACGAAACCCAATGCCAAGGGGGTACGATAACAACAAGGAAATGGTTCCGGCATTCGAAATGGCTTACAGATTTGTAGTTGACAAAGACAACTACTATGTCAATCCTGATTTTTTCATTGAAACAGGCGATGGAATCAAGGTTCGTTCCGGCTGTACTAACCATTCAAAAAATGGTAAAACTACACGTGGCGGGAATTATGTTCAAGGTAATTTAAAGAAAGTTCGAAATACCGTCAGTATTGACATGTGTGATGATGTTATTGAAAGTAACGTCGCTAATCCAGAGGACTGGTTTCGTCAAGCAAATGAACGACGACATACCAGTCAATACCCACCGGAATTATCTGCCCTGTTCATACTAGAGGGGTCGGCAAGTGGGGACACAATTGGCGATATATGGAATGGTGTTGGGAATACAATGATAGGAGCTCTACTGACCGGCAGGAAGTACCTCGGCGTGGAAATCGAAGATGTTTATTTTCAACAAACCTGTCGTCGTGTTCAACAGACAGAGGAAAAATTGCTAACTGATGAAACTCCTGAATTATTAACTGAAAAAAGACTTGTAGCATAATTGAAATTCCTTAGAACTGGTAATTAGATTCTATCTGGTCAATGCACTAAATGAAGAAACCAAATGGCTTATAGAAATAGTAGTAAACGCAATCAATAAGAAAGAAATGAAGATAAAGGATTATATAGAAAAGCAAATTTGTCCAATATGCCATTGGCAAATTGAACAATCAGAGTATTTGAAGGAAATCTTTGAAAATGACCAAGCAACGTTATGGCTCGCAAATTTAGTCACACATTACCGTCATAATCATATAACGTCTTGGAACAAGTGTTGGGGTCCGCGTGGGAACTATTACAGGCGTGACTGGTTTGACGACTATGATATGGAGAAGGCTAAAGTAAATGAACGCGCAAAAAGACAGTTAGTCAGAAAAGGACATTTAATTCTATTTCAAAATGGGGTCAACGCTGAAACCTTTGAAAATCTAGAAAATACTACTCAAGAAACGCTTGATTTGGTTGGCAAGTACTATAAGAAATTTATGGAAAATAAATTGCCCAATACCAAAGAACCGGTGGCTATAGAAAAGTTATGATTTAAAGAGGTGCTATCAATTAAAATTCCGTACCAGATTTGGTGTTAATGCTTTTATTTCATATCATTTATTAAAAACAATTGTTGGTGAGCATATTAACAAAAATGAAAAGACAATTTCTTAATGTCATTATGCATCATTTTTAAGCACTGCGAGCGAAAACTGCTTTAAAGTGTACACGACTTTTTTAAAACTAAAATACTCATCCCATGATAACAAATCATCAGCTTCAAAACCTTCTAAAGAAGGACGGAATAATACTTTCCGAAGAAGATTCAAACACTCTACGTACCTTTTTAATTAAACTGGCCAAGATAGAATACGATTGTTTTACAGCAAAAAATCCTAAAACTAATGCAACAGAAATAAAACAAATCGAAGAAGTTTGCCATAACTCAAAATCTACAAATCTAATTGCAGCATAACATGAAAAATGTTATTATTTATTCACGGGTTTCCACAGATGAACAAGCACAACAGGGGTATTCTTTGGAATATCAGGAAGAAACCATCCGTCGATACTGTGACCACAAAGGCTACACTGTCCTCGTGGCTTTTGTTGAGGACTTTTCTGCAAAGACTTTTGACCGACCGAAGTGGAAGGAAATAATCAAATACATTCAAAAAAATAAGAACTCAGTTGAAGCCATCGTTATACTTCGTTGGGATAGGTTTTCCCGCAATCTTATAAACTCGTTCAACGAAATTGCGACATTAAGGAAACTAGGGGTCGAAATAGAGGCTGTGGAGGGTCAAATTGACACATCCACACCTGAGTCCCTCCTCATCCAAGCAATTGCACTGGCGCTACCTCAAATTGAGAATGACAAGATTTCGATACGGTCAATGGAAGGGTCTCACAAAGCCCGATTAAATGGTTGTTACACTGGTCCTGCTCCGCGAGGATATAAGAATGTTCGTTTCGACAAAAATTCGTCGTTGGATTTTTCTGCTGATGCACCGCTGATTAAAGAGGCGTTTGAGAAAATGGCTAGCAGTTTATATTCTGCCGATGAGATTCGTCGCTGGTTAAGTACTCAAGGTATCAACATGACCAAAAACCAGTTTCCAAGTATAATCCGTAATGTAACCTACACGGGGAAGATATTTATCAGGTCGTTCAAGGGTGAACCGGAGCAAATCGTACAGGGTCTTCATCTACCATTGGTCTCTGATGACGTTTTTGCTCGTGCAAATGACGTTTTGGACGGTCGGCGAAGGAAGATGAACTTCAAATCCGATAAATCTGACCTATACCCTTTAAAAGGTCATCTGGTGTGTCCCGTTCACGGTCGAACACTATCGGCTTACAAATCAAAGGGGCGTAACGACACTTATCACTATTACGTGTGCACGAAGCCTCACGTAAAGTGTACTCGGTATCCTGTTCAATGGGCGCATACTGAAATCGAAAAGATATTAGCTCAAGTTCAATTTTCAGCACAAGTTATCGTCGGGTATCGGTCTGTATTGGAAGGTCTTTTCGAAGTGGAAGATGCTGGCAGGAAGAAAGCTATTCATCGTTTAAAAGACGAAATTGAACGACTGAATAAGAGAAAGGAATTTGTGCAGGAACAATATATGGATGGTGAAATTAATTCAACCGAGTATAAGGAACTGAAATTTTCGATAGACACGAAAATCTATGAGGAGAGTAAGAACCTTTTCGACCTAAACGAATCGACGTCACCTTATCGTGAATACCTCGATAAACACGTTCCAATGTTGGAGGATGTTTTGACTTTTTACCAAAATTCAAACGGAAAAACTAAAAATAAGATACTTGGCTGCATCTTTTCAGAAAAACTCCATTTTGAAAATGGAAAAGTTGCAGCTCCAAAGTTCACAACTCCAATCGATGTTTTAATACGTGCCAGTGGGGTTTTAGGAAGTAATAAAATGAAAAAGGAGGTCATTTCTGACCTCCTTCCCACTATGGCTCCTGAAGCTGGGCTCGAACCAGCGACCCTCTGATTAACAGTCAGATGCTCTAACCGGCTGAGCTATTCAGGATTGCATTTTTCCGGTTGGGGAGTGCAAAAGTATGATTTTGCGGATAAAAACGCAATACATCTTTTAAAAAAAATATATTTAGTGTTTAGGCAACGCCGGTTAAGCGTCCTGTTTGAAGCGGTTGTGCACGGCTTCCGGGCGAGATGACCGAATGCCAGGCATCATTCCTAACCACCCTCCACAAACTCTTTCAGGCCATTCAGAATTTTATTCCAGCCTTTAACTGATCTTTTGTAACGTTTTTCAGCCCCGTCGCCCTGCCCTACGTCGTCGGTGACAGACACGGTGGTAATGCCGTCCGCGAACTTCAATTCGTCGGTCACCGTTGATGTACTACCCTTAGTGCCTTTATTGGACAGTGTGTATTGCAAGAGCTTACCGGGCGTTATCTTTTTAATTTCACCCTTCATTTCAACAGGTATGATCCAAAACATGCGCCCTTTAAAGGTGATGGGGCTGCCCGCTTGCCAGTTTGAAATAACCCGGCAGTGAAAAAAATATTGTTTTGTTTTTTCGGGGTTGGTGAGGGCGTCCCATACCGTTTCGGCAGACGCGGTGATGGCAATCTGCTTTTTTACGATATACTTTTTCATTCTGATTAAAACACCCGGTACAGTTCATTGTTTGCCGGGTGTCAGCCAAAATAATTATTCCGTAAAAATCAGGCCGCCGATGTATCTCAAATCTCCCATAATTGTGCTAAAGCATTAAAATCTTACGGCGATTTATTTTTGGATTGATGGTCATACTATGTACTGGCCGCGCTTTCGGTCAGTCAGATGATCTCTCCCGCGACTGGCAAAATGTTAATGGGCTTAAAATATTTTATCGCCCGGCGGGAAACAGGCGAGATCCGGCGATTGTCTTACCACACGACCACCCAGGTTCATCCAGCATTAATTGACCCAGCGCTTAATTTACCTTGTTAATTGTAATCATTTCGGTAACCGATTTGGAGTCACAGCTGATCCGTATTTCGCCATTCAGGTTGCTTTTTACGATTTTAACCGGACCACTATTAACGGTATACCGGTAAGCCGCATTCGGCATTAACCGGTGTAATACATAGGCAACCGGCCGGGTTGCATCCTGCCGCCAGGCCATTCTGTTTGCATCCCAATTTTTTATGTCGAGGGCTAATTTCCCTGTTGACGTCGCCTGCAGGGCAATGGCCGCATCGCGGCCGTTGAAATAAGAAAGCCGGTTATTTGTCGTATTAAATCCGAACCTGCCGCCGGCGGTTACTTTAAACGTTTTATCAGCAACCGAATAGCGATCATGGCCGAGCGTTACCGTCAGTTTTTTTCCCCTGAAATTATAAGTAAGCATCGTCCCGGCAAGTTCCGGCGTGATATGGGCGTCCACGTAAAAACGGTTGTAAAGCGGGTTTATCCCGTAAACCGCCTGGTATAAGCCCACAATGGTGAGGCTGTTGCCTGATAAAATATCATCGCCCTGGCCGTCCTGTTTTACCCGCGCGTAACGCTGAAAAGCAAGGCCGTCTTTGCTGTATTGCTGCAACACGTTCTTTACATATTTCATGGCAATTGCCGGATCATATTCCGCATAGGCCTTTACCGCAACGGAACCCCACGACAAAAACAGGTCGCCGTTTTCATACGAAGGGAAGGGGAACTGCCAGTCCTTACCTTCACCCGGTGCGTATGAAGTCATACACAAGGGCCAAAAGAACAGCTTTTCCCGCTGCATCCCGCTTTCAATTTTATCCAGGATGATCTTCTTCCGGCCCGGATCGTCACAGATGCCATAAGCTATGGCCATAAAGTTTACCGGGGTAACCATATTGCGGCCGTGCATGGTTTGGTCTTTATCACGCCAGTGGTCATAACAGCCATTTTCGGCATCCCAAAAACCGCCGTCTGTGCTGTCTTTATTAAAGCTGGCTTTTAGTTTGGCCGCAAAGGCAGCGTAATACTTCGCCTTGGATGTGTTATTTAACTGGCCTTCGATATCGGCCCATTTTACCAGCGCATGGTAAAGCTTGGCGTTTACAAAGGCATTTTCATACGACGCCCAGATGATGTCGATCCAGTCGCTGCTCTTTTGCTGTGACTGGCTATCCGTCATCATTTCAACCAACCCATTATCGTTAGTATCCCTTTTCAATATCCAGTCCAACGCTTTTTCACAGTCGGCCTGGTGACTTTTAACCCAGGTTTTATTCCCGGTCATATCATACAGTTCGGCGATATTGGTAACCAGGTCGGGGTTCGAATCCATCAGGATACCCCATTGCGCCTCATAAAACCCATATTTATTAAACTCACCCGGCATGGCATCTTCGTTGGTATAGGCCCATCGCGGATAAACGCGCCCATCGGGTTTGATGGCATGCGCGCAATAATAATCGAGGCAGCTTTGATAGCCTTGCAGATATTTCGGATCATTGATCGCCAGCCCTAACTGCGCGATGTACTGTTCGTGCAGGCAAATGGGACCATAAGGCGTATGCCAGCTGTTGCCGCCAAAATGCAGGGAATCGATTACGCCGATGCGGGCGATGGTATTCAGCACGGCGCTCACCTGCTTACCGTCTATCCCTTTGAATTCGCCCCTGCCATATTTTTGCTCAAAATCAAAATAACTGAATGAGATACTTTGAGTGGTTGTGCCTGCGGGGATGACAATTGGCGCCCACACATCGGTTCGTCCCTGCACAAATCTTCGGCGGTTAGTGCCGCCGTCCAGTTTTGGCATAAATTCCGTCCCCGAGGCGCTGATGGTATACGCCAGCTTATCGTCGCTGGTTCGCGAATATTTCATGGCCACGTTTTTACCTGGCGCATCAACAGTAATGTTTAAGCCGTTGCCCGTTTTGCTGTTCCAAAAGTCGGAGGAACGGGTATGAACCCCGTAAGTGCATAATTTTTCGTTAAAAAGATAAAACCATGCCACGCCCCCGTAACCCTGGTAAGCGCCTTCCCAGGTATCGATGCTATCGAAATTAAACGCCGGGGTGGCCAACTCATCTGCCTTTAGCGCTTTGTTACAGGTTCTTTCAATGGTCCATTTTATCGTTTTATCGCTGCTTACAAACAACCAGTTTTCGGTGATCTCAAAGCCATCGGCGCCATAAGCTATACCATTTATCTGGGTAGTGTTTCCAACTTGCAGCAGCACCGGCTTTTGTTTTAAATGGAGTGATGAGTACGTTTTATCCTTTATACTTACCGACGTAAATATCCCATCCGGTCCGCTGATCACTTTTTGGCCGTTAACGGTGAGCGATGTGATGCTGGCCTGGTCGCCGTAGCTCAGCGTCATGTCCAGCCGGGAGCTTTTCAGGGTGATCTTTTGAGCATGCAGTATGGCGGGCAAAAAAATAAATAAACTGTAAATTAGGGTAACGCGGGCGCTTTTAACAAACATGGCTTTTGCTTTCCTGACTTAAATTTCGTTAAACAACGGTATTTTAAAGCCAGCAAGCTAAGTAAAAAATGTTTTTTATTGCATTAAAATAAGATCAGGCGTTAAAGGTAAGCCCCTCAACAGTTTGCCACGTTCATTTTAGCCCTAACCTGCCCCTCAACGGCTCCCGGTAAGTGCTGCCGATAGGTATCTTTGTGCCGCCAATGCTCAGTTGGTGTACTTCAATCATGCTGATATGCCTGATAGCCACCACGTATGATTTATGCACTCTCACAAAATCGGCAGCGGGCACCATGTCAAAAATATCGCCCATATTTTCGCGGATCAGTATCTTTTTATCCTTTAAAAACACGGTTATGTAATTGCCGTCCTTCTCCAGGTACAGGATATCGGCTATTTTAACCTGGTAGGTTTGGGCGCCGCTCTTGATAAAAATGGTTTCAGGCTCCCCGTCTTTAACAGTTGCGGTATTGTTAAGGGTGGGCAAAAGGGCGGCTTTATTAACGGCGGCCAGGAATCGCTCGAAAGTGATCGGCTTCAACAGGTAGTCCAGTGCGTTCAGATCATAACTTTCAACCGCGTAATGGCTGTATGCCGTGGTAAAAATGATCATTGGCCGCGGCGATAGCGTTTGCACCAGCTGCATCCCGCTAATATCGGGCATATTAATGTCAAGAAAGATGAGGTCCACTTTTTCGCCGTTCAAAAATTCGATCGCCTTCACCGGCTCGCGAAAGGTGGCCCGCAGATCAACCAGGCTGGTTTTTCGGCAATAGCGCTCTATCACTTCAAGCGCCTTTGGTTCATCATCAATGGCGATACAGCTGATCATAGCAGGTCAATTTCAAGTTTAACAAAATATTCTCCGTCTTTATCGCTGATCTGCAGTTGATGTTTGCCGGGATACAGCAGTTCAAGCCGGCGCCTTACATTTTCCAGGCCGATGCCGCTTTTTTCATCCTCCATCTTTTTAGCGCCCGACATTTGGTTTAAACATGTAAATATCAATTGCTGATTTGAAGCAACAATGGCAATATCGATGGTCGATGTTTGTCCGATTGCCACGCCGTGTTTAAAGGCATTTTCTACAAAAGGAATAAACAGCATCGGGGCGATGGTCACACTGCCTGGCTTTGCAGGGTAATCAAAGGTCACTTTCACTTCACCATCCGCATAACGCAGTTTATTAAGGGTGATGCAATCTTCCAGGTATTCAATTTCCTTGCCGAGCGGCACGCTTTCGGCATTGCTGTCGTAGATCATGTAGCGCATCATACCCGATAGCTTCGAAATACCGTCGGCAAGGTCGTCATTACCTTTTGCCTGCGCCATCGAAAAAAGGTTATTCAGTGTATTGAACAGGAAATGCGGGTTGATCTGCGATTTAAGAAATTTGATCTCGGTGCTCAATTGATAGGCCTCCAACTGGTTACGCGCGAGTTCATTCCGGCCCCATTCTTTCAGGAAGAAATAAGCAACGGAAAGCCCGGCGGCGGCCAAAAAAACCAGGAACATGGTGAGCTGCATGCGGAGCGTGTTATTGCCCAAATCAAATAAGGGAGGCGGATCAGGGGTAATATGGCTCACCCTGTTCGAAATTCGCACGGAATCAACAGGCTGGCGCACAAAAGTATCCTTACGTTTTAGATTAAAATCCGCTTGCGAATATATCACAGCCAGGTGCTGGTGTCCAAGTGGCGTGCTGCGGTTTAATTTTGACCCGATAAAAATGTAGTTGGCCATAAAGGTGAGTATAAACCAGCCCGCAGCTATTGCAATGCCCGCCGCTAACCTTCTTCGACGGATTATCCATTTAAATATCCAAAATATGTTGCCGTAAAACAGCAGTGCCAGGAAAATAAGCGAGAAACGCGAATTAGGGGAAATGGACTTTATCGCCATCCGTTCGACATCCTTGTGGCCATGATTTACCTGCACCTGGAAGCTCGAGATGGTTATCGAGATCAATGTATAATATACCCCTGTCCAAAAGGCCAGGTGGATAAGTACCTCGATGATATGTTTGGCTTTGACGCGGCGCATTTGTCAAAGTTATATTACCGCCAGCGTAATTTATAAACTAATGATGCTAACGATGCGGCCTGACTGGTAAACCGGTGTTTTTTGAAATCCGGCATTATCGCCCGGGATTTGTTTACAGCAAAACGGCAAATAACAAATATTCACTTTTCGCAGGGTTAAAGGCCTTGTTCATACCAAAGTTTTTTACGAATGACATAGCGTTTCTACCATTGCTTAAAAAAAAAGGCAAATGAAAAAGCTATTGATCTTATCGGCGCTCGCGTTCTGTCAGGTGACGACATGGGCCCAACAGCCCGAAACCGCTACCATTATGGTGCATTACAAATTCAGCAATGTACGCGATACCAACAACCGCGCTATCCCTTATACCGAAAATATGGTATTATTTGTTGGTAAAAGCGCCGGCGCGTACCGCAGCTGGGACAGGCAATTGGAAAACAAATTATTTAAAAAGCAAGTGCAGGAAGCCATGGCCAACTCGCCCGATGGGAATGTACGGATAAACCGGCAGGTTAAGGGATCGGGTACTGTATATTTTCAGTTTCCCAACGACAAAAAGATGGTGCGCAGGGAAGATCTGTTCGGCAATTATATCATAGATGAACAGTTGCCGGTACTGGATTGGAAAATAACCGGCGATACCGCGAGCTTTGGCGAGTTGCATTGCCAGAAAGCGACAACGCACTTTAAAGGCCGCGACTATATCGCATGGTTTTGCCCCGATCTGCCTGTGCGGGTGGGCCCCTGGAAGCTAAATGGTTTGCCTGGCGTAATTGTGGATGCGCACGATACCAGGGGTGATGTGGTATTCAAGTTCGACGGCGTTGAGAAAGTAGCTCCGCTTCCGCCCGCCCCGGCAAGGCCGCCGGGTGGCCCCAAAGCAGATGTTGTGCGTGACGGACGGAAATCTGACGTAGCGCAGCGCGGCCCAAAAGGAGATATAGCGCCGGATGGCGCGGGCCATCCTAAAATGATGCTGATAGGTATGGACGATATTGATGACGACCCAAGCCAGATACAAGTGCCCGTGGACGGCACAAAAACCACCGATGCCGAATTTAAACACATGCAGGAAACTTTGCGCAAAGATCCCGATGCCTTTGCGCACATGCTAAATGCCACCCAGGGCGGTGACGGCCCCGGCGGCAATGGGCCAAAAAGGGAAATCAAAATAAAAGCCGGACCAAGTCCCGTGAACAACAATCCAATTGAGCTGTCTGATAATTAATTAAACCCAATTGTATTTAAGCTCGCATATATGAAAAAGCTTTTAATTCTATCCGCTCTTATGAGTGCTGTTGCCGCCGCAAATGGCCAGCAGCCGGATACGGCCACCATCATGGTGCATTACAAATTTGCCCATGTGCGCGACACCAATAACCGCGCCACCCCTTACACCGAGAACATGGTGTTGTTTGTTGGCAAACGCGCCGGCGCCTACCGCAGCTACGACAGGCAGGTGCAAAACCAACTATTTAAAAAGCAAGTGCAAGAGCAGTTCGCCACTCAGCCCGACGGGCATTTTAATATAAACCGGCATGTTACCGGCTCGGCTACGGTGTACCTTCAATTTCCGAACGACCAGAAACTGGTGCGCCAGGAACAAATGTTCGGCGCTTATATTATTGACGACCAGCTCCCTGCGCTCGACTGGAAGATAACCGGCGACACCGCCAGCTTTGGCGAGCTGCATTGCCAGAAAGCCACTACACATTTCAAAGGCCGCGACTATGTTGCATGGTTTTGCCCCGACCTGCCCGTGCGCGTGGGCCCGTGGAAGCTGAACGGCCTGCCCGGCGTGATAGTAGATGCGCATGACACCAAAAATGATGTTGTATTTAAGTTTGACGGGGTGGAAAAGGTGGCCCAGGCGGGTGCGGAGAAAAAGGCGGACCAGGGGCCGCCCCCTGGCCAAATAGCGGATAAGCGGTACATGGCCATTATGGAAGACCTGAGCGAAGACCCCAACCTGATACAAACGCCGACCAAAGGCACCAAAACCACCGAAAGTGAATTTGAGCATATGCAGGACATTTTGCACAAAGACCCGGACGCCTTTGCCCGCATGCTGAATGCCCAGCGTAACGGCGACAATCCCGGCGGTCCCCAGCCGGACAATATCCATATAAAAGTTGGTCCGCAACCGGTGATCAATAACCCGATTGAACTGCCCGGGAAATAATGGTTTCCGAAGGCAAACGGTTTAAATCCATGAACACTGGAAATATGAAAAAAAATTGCAGCCACCCTCTTTTCGCCGCAGGCGAAGAGAGGGTGGTCAAGCGAAGCGCTGACCGGGCGAGTCAACACGGATGCCAGGCATTGGCGGTAGTGCCGCGCGGAGAGGACTCACCCCGACGGCGCTGCGCTCGTCGACCCTCTCTGCCGCAAGCGGTAAAGAGGGTAAGATGCCGCTTTATTAAACAAATAAAATTTCCATTAATTCTGTTATTTGCCTGCTTGCTCAGTACTAAGCAGGCCTCCGCACAGGATGTTCGCGGCACTGTAAAAGACAGCAGCGCCCGCGCGGTGCCTTATGCCAGCGTCAACCTTAAAAACAGTGCAACGCATGGGATTGTGGCCTTCGCGGTAACCGATACGAAAGGCATGTACGTGCTTAAGCTGCCCGATGGTACAACAACTGCCGGCCTGGAGGTTGAAGTACGCTGCGTCGGCTACAAAACCCAGGTAAAGGGATTGGACGATATTAAAATACCCGTCGATTTCACCTTAAACCAGTCAATTAACGAATTAGCAAGTGTGGTTATAAAAACCAACCGGCCGACGCTAAAAATAAGCGGCGATACCACCAGCTATAAAGTTTCGCAATATGCCAATCCGCAGGACCGGACGATTGGCGAGGTGCTGAAAAAGATGCCGGGCATAACCGTCGGTGCCGACGGTACAATAAGTTACAACAACAAGCAGATCACCAATCTTTATATCGACGGCGACAATTTACTAGATGATAAATATAACATCGCCACCGGCACCATACCACAGGGCTCGGTGGAGGCAGTGCAGGCGATAGAAAATAATCAACCCGTAAAAATGCTGCAGAATAAGGTGATGAGCGACGAAACCGACCTTAACCTGAAAATGAAAAAAGGCGCTAAACTGCACCTGGTGGGCCAGGAAACCGCAGGCGCCGGCCTGCCGGGCAATTATGATGAAGACCTGAACGCTATGATGTTTAAGGACTGGTATAAGGCCATCAACTACCTGCGAGGAAACAACACCGGGTTCGACCTGCAGCAGGAGGTTATATCGCACAACCTGGCCAATTATGAGCAACGGGTAGACAATGTTGTTCCGCTGACTATGCTATCACTCGGTTCGATAAACGATCCGAACCTGGAACGCAACCGTTACCTGTTTGACCAGGCGGGTATGATCAACCTGAATAACCTGTTCAACCTAAAAAACGGCGTTCAGCTAAAAATGAACTTTTATTACCTGCATGATTCGCAAAAACAGGATTACAGCCAGCAAACCACCGTGCTGCTGCCGGGGGACACTGTACACTACAGCGAAACGCAGCACAACACAACGCGCCCGGATATTTTGCACGGGCAGCTGGGTTTACTGGTTAATAAGGACAAATATTACCTGAACGATGCGCTGATCTTCGACTATAAAAACCAGACTTCAACATCAGCCCTGACTACGAATGGTACCAGGGTAAGCCAGTCTTTTAATGATTATCCCTTTAACTTTTCAAACGAGCTGGATGTGCTGCGTACCTTTAAGTCGAATAACATTTTTGAAACCTACTCCTACATCAGTCATTCCAATGAACCGGAGAACAGAGCTATCGGTTCGGATTATAGTGCCCGGCTTTTTAACAATGGCCTGGCGTATAACCTGCTGTTGCAAAATGTAAACATCCCGGCATGGTATACCAATAATTATCTCGGCATAAAAATACCGGGCAACCTGTTTACCAAAAGCTTCAGGGCAGGGTTTAGCGTGCAATCACAAAATCTCAGTTCCAATTTAAATGTGCTGCAAAACGATGGTTCCGTGTCTGCCGAGTCTGACAGCTCACGGAATAACCTCAACTGGACACGCAAAAAGGTTTATACCGAAGCGGCCTGGGACCTTCCCGGCGACAACCTGAAGGCCAACCTCACCCTGCCCCTAAGCCTGCAGCAGATCAACTACCAGGACGACCTGTACCATTTAAACAGCCAGCTTACCCGGCTTTATTTTAGCCCGCAGTTCAGGCTGAAGTACAAAACCGGTGGGGAGAACTATCTTAACCTGCTCTACAATTACCGTAACGAAACGGGCACGATAGCAGACGTTTACCGCGGCTATATCTTAACCGATTACCGCACCCTGATGGCCAACGACGCCAACCTGGCCGAACGCCAAAATCAGCTGGCGGCAGCCAGTTTCAGCTATAAAAAGGCGCTTTCATTGTTCTTTTTTAACTTCGGCGTTATTTACAACCATATCGGCGCCAACAATATTTCGTCGGTGGTTATCAGCAACAATTTGCAGCGCGGCATCACGCTGCCCTATGCCAACAGCGCCAATTCGTGGACACTGAATGGCTATATCAGCAAGTATTCTTTTCTTTTGAACACCACTTTCAGCGGGACGATACAATGGCAAACCAATCGTTCCAACCAGATACAAAATAACGCCCTGCTGCCTTTCAATACCAATACCACCACGGTTACTTATACTGCCGATACCAAAATAACCACGCAGTTAAATACCAGTTATAAGGCCGTACTGACGCAAACAGGCAGCTATTCCGAAGCGGGCGTACCCGGCTTTCACGTCGGTCAGTTGTTTCAGCAGGCATCCGTTGCCTACGAACCTGCCGACGAGTTTTTGTTCAGCCTGTCCGGAGAGCATTATTTCACCCGCCAACAGGGCAACCCCGACCTGAAATACTTTTTTGCCGATGCTTCTGCAAAATTCCGCATCAAAAAATGGAAAACGGACATCCAGCTGAGCGCCAACAATTTTTTGAATACAAAGACTTATAATATGCTGTTTTTGACCGGGAATACGCTTACCGCCAGTTCATATACCCTGCCGGGGCGAATCATTTTGCTGAAGGTGATGTTTAATATATGATGGGTTTTCACTGATTCAATTTGAGGGATTTTACTTCCAATAAACCGAAATATATTGCTAAATTTATCCTAAACTATCCCCATAGGCAAGCAACCAATAAAACCATCCGCATGAAACTTACATTATTTACACTTGTCAGCCTCATCACTACCCTATCCGTTCATTCACAATCCATCCCGGACACAACCGCGATAAAACAATTACTGGAAAAAGAATCCACAACTTTCCGCAACGGCGATGTTAAAGCCCATGCCGACTGCTGGAAAATTGAACCATATAGCCGCATCGTGGTTTCCACAGCCGGCGGCCAAATGATCGACGTTCCACCTGCTGTGATGGTAAACCCACCGGCAAATATGATGGGTGGCGGCGGCACTTTTTCAAACTCTAATTATAAAATATCCGTCAGCGGTAACAGCGCATGGGTTAGTCATAATGAAGAATCCGTTGCAAAAGATGGTAAAAAGACTTATAGCATTGAATTTAAAATGCTGGAGAAAATAAACGGCAACTGGAAAATTGTAGGCATGTCAATACATGCTTATAATAAGCCATAACGGGTAAGAGCCAGATTTGACAACCCCGTACATTGGGGGGTTGTCAAATCTATATCTCAATTATCAATCATTTGCATTACGAAGCCTGCCCCATCACCTCAACCGAAATTCGCCTGACCCCGTGAACGCGGCCGCTATTCTTCACTTTCCAGATATCGTACGCCTTTTGCATGTCGAGCCAAAATTCGGCATTTACACCAAAGGCATCTTCCAGGCGTACAGCCATTTCAGCCGAAATGGCGGCTTTTTCGTTTACCACCTCCGAAAGTTGCTTACGGCTCACCTGCAGGTTTGCTGCCGCTTCAGTGATGGACAGCTTCATTTCTTTCAAAATGTCTTCCCGGAGAATTGCGCCGGGGTGGACTGGTGGCATATTAGTTTCCATGTCGTTTTTGTTATTTAGTGGTAATCCGCATAATTAATGTCCCGGGCATTTCCAGCCTCAAATCGAAAATAGATCCGGTAATTGCCGGTAACCCAAACCGACCAATATCCTTTCAGCTCGCCGCTAAGCGAATGAAGCTTATATCCCGGGATCATCCGCAAGGGCTCTAAGGTTTTGGCCGTATTTAACGCTGAAAGTATGCGACGAATCTTTTCGACCTGTTCGGGTGGCAGCTTCGACGGATCATCCTTTTCCCATAGCAGCCTGAGCCCCTTATGTGCGACACTTTCAATCATCACTCAAATATACGTTGTAACCCCGAAGGTTACAAATGTTTCGGACAAATAATTTCCCCGGCTTTCTTGCGCAGTCGGTAACCTCATCGCAACGCGGCACTTTGCGCCCTCTGCGGTCCCACCTTTGTGCGCTTTGCGGTTAAATTTCAAACAGGTATTATTTTTATCACCCCACAAAAAAAGGTCCCCAAATTAGCCGGGGACCTTTAGTTATTTATAAGATCAGTTTACTACGCCAGAAGGTTTATCACGGGAATAAAATACTGTGATACTGGGTAATGTCGGCTATCGGGAGCGTTGTACCATACTTCGCATTAATGGCTTTGATAAATTCGTTGGCTACAATGGCATAACCGCGTGGCGTTAAGTGAACGCCATCCAGCGAGAATATACCGCCGGAGATGTATTGCGAATCTAAAAATATGCCGTCTTGCACGTAGCCGAAGTGGCTTACCTGGTTCAGAAAGGCGTAGGCATCAAAAACGGCCAATCCTTTTGAAGCGGCAACGGTTTTGATGGTCTCGTTATACGATTTTACATAGTCCTGGGTAAGCGCTGCTTCATTGGCGTCCAGCACATATTGGTTTTCGATAGGCGAATAGGGCGTTAAGCCGTAAGGCAGCATGCCGAAAGGTGTGCTCACCAACGTTCCGATCTTGCTGGTCGGGAAGGTAAGGACGATCAGGTCGCTTGCTGTGGCCGCCCGCGGAGCATAGCTGCCGCCAGACACCATCGCATTGATGTAAAGCGATTTTACCGAGGGGTTTGCCGCCTGTACACCGGCCAAAATAGCGCCTACTGTAATGGTATTAAAATAGGGTATCGAGGTAACATCGGGAATAGTAGCCACTACGCCTTTTTGACCCGACGCTGTAAGTTTGGCGGTAACTAACTCGTATAATTGGGTAAATGTGTTTTTATCGGTCAGCACATCGCCGGCGCCGCCTGAAGTGGCATAGCCCAATGCGTCGTTATTGCCCAGCCAGTTGGTAAAAAATGTAAATGGCTTTGCGGTAACAAAATCCAAATACGGCGTAGTATTGGTTGGCGAATTGCCGGGCAGCAGGCGTTCATAGAAGCCATTTAAATTGCCGTACCCCGCGTAGGTTACGTTATACAGCTTGATGCCGGGAACACCGTAGTTTTCGATATCGCCGGTGTATTTGGTGTAAAGGGTAACATTACCGAAACCGGGAATAGCAATTTGCCCCCTGATGCCCAGGTTTGTAGTAACCGGTGCGGTAATGGGGTTACCGCCCGGCGAAAAGCCTGTTAGCTTAAGGTAGCCCGATCCGTTGGCCTGGTCGGCGCTAAACAGCGGCTGGTTAAATGCACCGCCGCCCGCGGCCTGCATTTGCTTCGCTATTATGCTGGGGTACGAGTTTTGCTGACCCGCAAGATATAAACCGCCATCGGCATAGCCAGCGGTTAATGAATTTCCGACGGCGATATATCTGCTAAAGTCGACATTTGCATGCGACGGCTTTACCGTATCGATATTGGGCTTGCATGCGCTTAACCAAATTAAGCCTGCAACAATAAATAGGTAGTATTTAAAATTTTTCATCTGATTCAAATTTTAGGATTACCAGTGATACGCCAACGCGATACCCGGGATGTAAACATTTGTTTGGTAAGTACCCGATAGCTGGGTTTGGATGGTAGTTTGTGTACGCGGCATAATGTGCTCAAATTCAAACGACGCGTCAACATCCAGGTGATTGGCCACCTTAACGCCTATACCGCCTGTAAAATAAACACGGTTGGCATCGGGCACCTGCGGCGATACGTAACCGTCAGGAATGGCAGTGGTGGCATAACCGGTGCCGAACCGCAACGCGACCATCTTTGAACATTCATATTGCGCACCGCCCCTTAGGCTGATAGCGTCCTTATAATTCTGCGGAAAGCTGCTCACATCTGTTTCAGGCGACTTCGTGCCATAGGCGAAGGCCAGCGTTTTAAATACGTTCCAGCCTACAACATTGGCGTCAAAAGCAATTGTCCAATTAGGCGAAGGGTAAATGCCTACGCCTACCGAATTGGTTGCCGGCAACTTTACCGTGGAAGTAAAAGTATTTGGCGATGCAAAATTCGATTGCAGCTCGGGTACCACGGAAAAGGTAGCATTGCCATTAAAATCGGTTGAAACGGCGCTCCGGTGGGTAAAACCGATGGTTACGCCCGACTCTGTCTTAAAATAAACCCCTGCATTCCAGCCGTACCCTTTGCCGGTGCCGTTGAGCGATGCCTGCCCATCCTGGCCTGCCGAATTTGACAACGGAATAGCCTGGTTAAGGCCAATGGTTGCCCTGTTGTATACAAAACCGGCGCCGATGCTCATAAAGCTGGTCAGCTTAACACTGATGGTAGGCTGAATATAAAAAGTTTTCAGATCGAGGCTTTCCAAAACGTAGCGACCGGTCCAGCTATTGCCCCAGTCGGTTAAACCGCCAAATGGGTTGTAAACACCGAGCCCGAATTTCCAGCAGGCTGATTTTGGGCCCCAAACGCCATAAAACGTAAAAGGCGGGGCTATTTTGTTGGCTGTGCGGTAAGTGGCGATTGTACCGGCAGGATTAAACTCCGATTCGAAAACCAGGGGGGTAAAATCGCCCTGCACGTAATTTTGGGGCAGCATGGCCACCGCGCCGGGATTAAAAAATACGGAGGCGCCGTCCTGTAAGGTGCCGGTGCCTGTGCTGCCCATACCTATTTGCTTTACACCCTCCAGGTTAACCTGGAACCCCTGCGCAAATGACAATACCGGTGTAAGTGCAAGCACCACAAGTAAAAGTTTTCTCATACTAAATAAAATAAAATGATGGGGTGTATAAGTAGTTTATAACTGGATTTGATACACACCTTAAAAGGAGATAAAATTAGGTTGCTGCAGTGCAGGAAAACAGGGCTGAAATGCGGAGAGTTTGGTCAAAAAGTCGGAATAAAAATGCCGGATAATGTTATAATTTTGCACTAATAAGCGCCTGCGTTTTAAAAATGAAGACCGGGCAGTTTATAAATGATGTCTGCCTTTTTGTAAGCAATTATATTTACCTTAACAGCGTTGTTGCACGACAGCGCCGAGCCTATGTCAAAAAAAATCGCCCGCCTGAGTTTTCCAAAATTTGTCGATCTGTACGCGGATAAAGCGGTTGGGGCTGAATTTTTTATAACTGAAGAAAAACAATTGCTCCAGTTAAGCGAATATCCCTACCGGTCAGACGGTTATATTATTGGGATATGTACCAGAGGTACTGCGGAAGTAGAGGTGAACCTGCAGGTTTATGATGCCAGGCCGGATGCCATGCTGCTGGCCACGCCCTTTCATGTGTTGCGGATATACAATAGCAGCCCGGATTTTTTATGCCGTTTTGTTGTTTTTTCGCGTGCTTTCCTGACAGAAAACAACGTAAACAGCCATTTCCTGGAATCATTCAGCTACTTTAAGAACACGGCAACCCCTGTTATCTACCTTGAGCATGAAAATGCAAAAATGATGATGGCGGTTTATGCCCTTATCCAGCAAAAATTGCAGGAGGACGAGCATCCATACCGCACTGAAATTTCAAGAAGCGTACTGACGATCCTGTTATATGAGATAGCCGCGGTGTATGAAAAGCAGCACGTGATCATCAAAAACAAGCAGACGCGCAAGCAAGAGTTGAACAACCTGTTTCAAAACCTGGTCTTTCATCATTATAAAGAGCACCGCAACGTTCAATACTATGCCGACGCGCTTTGTGTATCCCCCAAACACCTTACGGAAACGATTAAAGACGTTACGGGCAAAACGGCTGGCGAATGGGTGGATGACGCCGTGATCCTGGAGGCAAAAGTATTGTTAAGGAACCACGAGATCAGCATTGCCCAGGTAGCCGGGGATGTGCATTTCCCGGATCAATCCACCTTTGGTAAATATTTTAAAAAACATACCGGTGTGTCGCCGACCGAATACCGGATAAAAGCGAATAGTTAGATGCACAAGCTGTAAAAGAGATTTGGTATCGGCAGCTGTTTTCGCAACCCGGAGCAATTATCTGCAACAATTCGTAAATCGTAAATCCATTTCCTACTTTTGCCCTCAACTTAAATAACGATGAAGAATACCGCGTTAACTGATATCCATATAAAACTTGGCGCCAAAATGGTGCCCTTTGCCGGTTACAATATGCCGGTGCAATATGCAGGGATCAACACCGAACACGAAACCGTGCGGAATGGCGTGGGCGTGTTTGATGTGAGCCACATGGGCGAATTTATCCTGAAAGGCGACCGCGCGCTCGATCTTATTCAGCAGGTAACCAGCAATGATGCATCAAAACTATATGATGGAAAAGTACAATACTCCTGCCTGCCCAATAAGAACGGCGGTATAATCGACGACTTGCTGGTATACCGCATCGACGAAAAAACCTACATGCTGGTGGTAAATGCCTCCAATATTGAAAAGGATTGGGACTGGATCTCGGGTTTCAATTCATACGGCGTGGAGATGAAAAACATATCGGATAAAACATCCCTGCTGGCCGTTCAGGGCCCGAAAGCTGCCGAAGCATTGCAAAGTCTTACGGATATCGACCTCGCGTCGATGGAATATTATACTTTCAAAAAAGGTAAATTCGCAGGTGTGGACAACGTGCTGGTATCAGCTACCGGATACACCGGGGCAGGCGGTTTTGAGATTTATTTTGAGAACGGCCATGCCGAACACATTTGGGGTGCTATTTTTAAAGCCGGCGAGCCCTTCGGTATAAAACCGATCGGCCTGGGTGCGCGCGATACGCTCCGCCTCGAAATGGGCTTTTGTCTTTACGGAAACGACATCGACGATACTACCTCGCCGCTGGAAGCCGGCCTTGGCTGGGTAACCAAATTCACCAAAAATTTCACGAATTCGGCTGCCCTGCAACTACAAAAACAAGAAGGTATAAAACGCAAGCTGGTAGGCATCGAAATGATCGACCGCGGCATACCCCGGCATGATTACCCCATCGTCGATGCAGATGGCAACAATATCGGCAGGGTAACCTCGGGCACCCAGTCGCCCAGCCTTCAAAAGGCTATAGGCATGGGCTATGTAAAAACCGAATTTGCCAAAGAAGGCGCCGAAATTTATATCAGCATACGCGATAATAAAGTTAAGGCGAAGGTGGTTAAGCCGCCGTTTACCCCCTGACCCCCTGAAGGGGGAATGCTAACTGCCGATGACGTCCAACAAAAATACCGAAAACACTCCCCCTTTAGGGGGCCGGGGGGTTGAGCTTTGTGTCTGCCTCTCTCCCGCCCTCATCCCGCTCTTTAAGGTTGAGGATTACATCGTCGTCATCATTGATATCTTCCGGGCCACGTCTTCCATTTGTTACGGTATCGACAATGGCGCCGAAGCCATTATCCCCGTTTCGCAGGTGGAAGAATGTGCCGCTTACGCCGAAAAAGGCCTGGATTATTTGCTCGCGGCCGAGCGCGATGGCAAAGTGGTGGAAGGTTTTGATTTCGGCAATTCGCCATTCTCATACACCACAGAAAAAGTTGCCGGCAAATCCATTGTTTTAACTACCACCAATGGCACCCACGCACTGCACCTGAGCCGGGGCGCAAAAATGATAGTTATCGGCTCGTTTTTGAACCTTACGTCTTTGTGCAATTGGCTGAAAATCCAGAACGACAACGTTTTGCTGGTTTGTGCGGGCTGGAAAAACAATTTCAACCTGGAGGATACCCTTTTTGCCGGCGCGGTAGTTGACCAATTACAAAGTGCTAAATTTAAACCCGATGATGCCGCAATTGCCGCCAACGACCTTTACCAAACCGGCAAACACGACGTTAACGCCTATCTCAAAAAAACATCCCACAGCGAGCGTTTGAAAAAACTTGGCATCGAAAAAGATATCGAGTTTTGCCTGCAGGTTGATTTGACGACTGCAATTCCCGTGCTTGAAGGTGAGCGGCTGGTAAAATTAAGCTGATGCAGTTTGTTTGGCATGTTGCCTTTTCATGCGCCACCTCCTGATGAGCAGGTAGAAGACTGCAAAAGCAATTACGACCGGCCATAACGAGATAAATCCGAAAAACAAGCTTTGCAACGTCCCCCATCCGTTGCCTATCGCCGTTTTTAATCGTGCACCGGGGGTATCGCTATTATCCACTATTACGTCCTTTGTATAAAACGTTACCGTTAGCGAGCTAAAGGCCACTTGCCTGCTTAAATAATTCAGCTCCCCCTGTGTGGAGTCAATTGCTGTTCTTATCTCCGTTAGTTTGTTCTCGATCTGTAAAACATCCACCATTTTACCGGCTTTTTTCAGCAAACCGAGGTAAGTATTTTCCAAAGCATGGCTGTTAGCCAATTGCGCCTTTATATCGATAAACTGGCTGGTAACATCTTTAATGCTGATGTTTTTTTCATCAATTTTGGCAGCGTGCGAAGAAACTGAATCGAGCATCAGGTCGAAATTTTTTGCAGGTACCCGTATTTTTAAAACGAACTGCTGTTGATTATCGCCGCGATCGTGCGTTTCGTTGTCCTCGGCCACATAACCATCCAGCTTTTTCAGCGCCTTTAAAATTTTCCTTCGGGTTTCAACCAGGTTATTTGTTTCGAAAATGATGTCGCCGTTTTTAATGATCTTTTTGGCTGTATCGACCACCGTTCTCACCGGGGAGTCATCGTCAGCCACGACATCGGCCAACTTTGCTTCCGCTGGCGGCGGCGGCGCAAGGTCTAAATTCATAGTTCGTAGGTTTTCTTCTTTAGGGCGCCCGCATGACATTAGCATGCAAAAGACCAGGGAGGTTAAAAGAAATGGTTTCATGTTAAAGATTTTTTGGTTTTATAAGAACGCAAAAATCTTTATTTATTGCAACAATGTTGCATTATTTTAATTTTTCATTAGTTCGGTGCCTGTCCGCATCGCGGATATGCTTCTTTTCAAGATTTTTTTCCAGGGCATCGGTCAGGTCAACACCCGTTTGATTAGCTAAACAGATCAGCACAAAAAGCACATCGGCCATTTCGTCGGCGAGATTCACTTCCGTATCTGATTTTTTAAAAGATTGCTCGCCATATTGCCGCGCGATAATGCGGGCCACCTCGCCAACTTCTTCCATTAAAATGGCGGTATTGGTCAATTCATTAAAATAGCGGATGCCGATTGTTTTTATCCAATTGTCGACGGTTTGCTGGGCTTCCTGTATTGTCATACCAAGTTTGTAGCAGTGGCAGTAGCAGTCGCAGTCGCAGTTTTTACTGCCACTTTTAACTGCTACTGCCACTAATGATTTTCTTTTTCTTTAGTGTCCATGATGATGGTGACGGGCCCATCGTTCACTAAACTCACCTTCATATCTGCGCCGAATATTCCCACTTTGATCTTTTTCCCGGTTGAGCTTTCCAGCGCGGCGATCATCTTTTCATATAATGGAATAGCTTTATCGGGCCTGGCCGCGCGGATAAACGACGGCCGGTTACCCTTTTTAGTTTGCGCGAACAAAGTGAATTGCGAGATCAGCAAAATTTCCCCGTCCACATCAGCCAGCGCTTTGTTCATCAGGCCGTTCTCATCGCCGAAAACGCGCAGATTGGTGATCTTTTGCGCAAGCCATTGCAGGTCCTCATCTGTATCGGCATCTTCAATGCCTAATAAAACTAGAAAGCCTGTCCCGATAACCCCAGTTTCCAGTCCGTCCACCGTGCAACTGGCGTCTGAGACGCGTTGTATTACTGCTCTCACATGTTCAGTATTAATTATCCCAAACATAAGAATTTCAGACTTACGAAGTTTTTGAAACTTCGTAAGTCTATTTTCTCCAAAAACAGGTAAGTTCGCGGTCTATTTGTTTTTTACCGTAATGACTGCTAAACGAGGTTTCACCACCACCATACTCCATTCCGACCGCCTTTCAAAGCCAGAACATGGCGCTTTGCATAAACCAATCCACACTTCGGTAACTTTTGGTTACGATGAAGTGGAGGATTTGGTAGAGGTTTTTCAAAACCGTAAAAAGGGCTATGCTTATTCGCGCCAGGGCAGCCCGACCGCTTCAGCGCTGGAGCATAAAATTACCCAGATGGAGCAGGGCATTTCCACCATTTGCTTTGCCTCGGGCATGGCGGCCATCACGTCTGCCATCCTTGCGCTTATCCGCAAAAACGACCACGTGCTGGCCAGTTCCTATCTTTTTGGTAATACGCGCAGCGTTTTTCAATCCTTTATCGATATGGGTATTGACATCACCTTCGTCGATCCTACCTCGGTGGATAATGTGCGCGCAGGCCTGAAAGAAAATACCCGGATGGTTTTTGTGGAAACCATTGCCAACCCGGCTACTCAAATAGCCGACCTGGAAAAAATTGGCGACCTGTGCGCCGAAAAAGGCATTATTTATATGATAGATAATACCATGACCTCGCCCTATCTGTTTAACCCCGTAAAAGTTAAGGCCAGCCTGGTGATGAATGCGCTTACAAAGTATGTAGGCGGCCACGGCAATGCGCTGGGCGGCAGCGTGACAGATACTGGGTTATATAACTGGACAACATTCCCCAATATTTTTGAAGGATTTAAAAGCCAGGTAGCCCCTGCAGCCCTCGGAATGACCCAAATTCGTAAAAAGGGCCTGCGCGACGCCGGGGGCACACTCTCGCCCGAAGCGGCGCACACCATATCTGTCGGCTCGGAAACCCTGGCCCTGCGCATGGAGCGCGCCTGCAGCAATGCCTTTGCACTGGCGACGTTTTTCGAGGCACACCCGATGATCAGCAAGGTTTATTATCCGGGCATCGAATCCCATCCTCAGCATGTACTTGCAGGCAAGCTTTTCCATAAATACGGCGCGCTGATGGCTATCGAGCTGGATGATAGTATAGATTGCTTCAAATTTCTGAATAAACTAAAACTCGTGATAAAATCCAGCAATCTCGGCGATACACGCACCCTGGCTATACCGGTTGCGCACACCATTTTCAACGAGCTTGGCCGGGACCGCCGTAAAGAAATGGGCATCGGCGAATCGATGATCCGGCTATCGGTAGGGATAGAGGATTTGGAGGATTTGATGCATGATTTTAAAAGTGCGTTGGGATAGATAAACGACCAGGTTTTATAATTTCGAAATCGAAAATCCGAATTCCGAAATTCCTACCCCCTCGTCTCGTTCCCATTATAAATACTCAAATAGCTTTCATAACGTGATAACGCTATCTCACCGCATTCAACCGCCTGCAGCACCGCGCAGCCGGGCTCATTAATGTGGCGGCAATCGTTAAAGCGGCAAGCGTGCATACGGTCGCGCATTTCGGGGAAAAAGTGTCCGAGCTCCTGCTTTTCAATGTCGATAATGCCCAACTCTTTTATGCCCGGTGTATCAATGATAAAACCACCTTCGGGCAGCTCAAACATTTCGGCAAAGGTGGTGGTGTGCGTGCCTTTGTCGCTCCAGTCGGATATTTCGCTGGTTTGCAAGTCCAAATGAGGCAGCAGGGCGTTGATCAGGCTGGATTTACCAACACCTGAATGACCCGAAAATAAGGTCACCTTATCTTTGAGGAGTGCCTGCACTTCGGCTATGTTGGTTCCCTCCAAAGCGGAAACTTCGAAACAGGGATAACCGATTTGTTGATATACCGACATAAAATCAGCCAGCACTTCCACGCCCTCGTCGCTAAAAAGATCCAATTTGTTAAAGATCAGCCTGGCAGGGATATCATACGCCTCGGCAGTTACCAGGAACCTGTCGATAAATCCGAGCGAAGTCCGGGGCGACGCCAGCGTAACCACTAATACCGCCTGGTCAAGGTTTACCGCAAGGATCTGTGCCTGCCGGGACAAGTTGATGGATTTGCGGATGATATAGTTTTTACGCTGGTGCAGGTTGGTGATCACCCCGGTTTCCTGGCCGGGCTCCATTTCAAAATCGACCACATCACCCACCGCCAGGGGGTTGGTGGTCACCATTCCTTTGATACGGAAAATGCCTTTGATGCGGCACTCCACCTTCTGCCGCTCATTTGTCAGCACGGTGTACCAGCTGCCTGTGGATTTTATAATTAGTCCCTGCATGAGTAATATAACAGGGGACGAAGTTGCTGAAAACACAGCAGATTAACAATTGTGTGCTTAAAAGGGCGCCGGCATTTTCCATGAGCCCCTGTTTGCTGCTAGTTATTTAGCGCTTTGCCCATCTGCATTTTAACTGTTTTCTGCCTATTTTTACGATCTAAAATTCCATGAAAATAGCAGTCGCATCTCCCCCGCTTCCAAAATCCATTACCGATGGAATGTTCTGGCTCGAAAAGCTAACCAAAGAAGCCGCCGGCCAGGGTGCTGAGATCATTTGTTTCCCGGAAACGTATATCCCGGGCTACCCGCTGGAAGAGTACCAGCCCGAACAGAGTTCTCCAAAAAAAATGGATCATGCCCTTGAGCATGCCGCCAAAATAGCCGCGAAAAATAACATCGCTATTATATTACCGATGGATTGGTACGAAGGCGGGCAAGTTTATAACGTTGCCCAGGTGATATCGGCCAAAGGCGACATCATAGGCTACCAGGCAAAAACCCAGCTCGATCCAAGCGAGGATGAGTTATGGACGCCTGGTACCGCGCGTCAGTTTTTTGAAGTAAACGGGTTAAAGTTTGGCATTACCATTTGCCATGAAGGTTTTCGTTACCCCGAGTCGGTAAGATGGGCGGCGCGAAACGGCGCGCAAATCGTTTTCCATCCGCATTGCGCCGGCAGCAATGTAAGCGGCACCACACCTACAGAGTGGGGAGCTAAAGACAGCCCTTATTATGAAAAGGCAATTATGCTGCGTGCAATGGAAAATACCATCTTTTTTGCCAGCTCCAATTATGCGACGAAGTACCCGGAGTCGGCGAGCTCCCTGGTTGGGCCTGACGGAAAGTGCTTAGCTCATGGGGTTTATGGTGAGCCAGGCGTATTTGTGGCGGATATTGATTTGAGCGAGGCGACGGGCTTGCTGGCAAAGCGGTTTAAGCCGGAGAATTTTGCGTATTAAAAAATAAAGTCTACTAAATTTGTATAATAACAAAATAACCGTTTTCTTTGCCGCCGTAATAAAAATGAAAAGTAACTGCACCACAACAACAACCACAACAACCACCGGCTTGTCCGGAGGCTGGTAGTCGTATGGTGTAAAAGATAAACAACCACATGAACGCCTTCCTCCGAAAAAGAGGAAGGCGTTTTTATTTGGAGATGTGAGATTTTAGATATGAGATTTTAGATGGCTCCGCTAATCTTGTCTCACATCTCATATCTCACATCTCAAATCTTATAGAAAGATGAAAGTTTTAAAATTTGGCGGTACTTCCGTAGGATCAGTTCAAAGCATCCAAACTTTACTTGATATTTTAAAAGAAGAGGTTAAGGCTGCTGAAAAGCCGGTGGTGATCTTGTCGGCCATGAGCGGGGTAACCAACCTGCTGGCTTCGATGGCCGAGGGCGCTGCCGAAGGGGTTGATTTTACCGCCGGCCTTGCCGAACTGGAGCGCCGCCATTTTGATGTGGTGAAAAGCCTTTTAACCGTTCAAAATCAAAACCCGGCTTTTACAAGGTTGAAGATATTTTTCAACCAGCTCGAGGATCTTTTGCAGGGCATACTCACTCTGCGCGAATTAACACCAAAAACACGCGACATGGTGCTAAGCTTTGGCGAACGCTGTTCAACGGTAATGATCGGTAAAATAGCCGCCCAGCATTTTCCCGGCGCCGTAAGTGTTGATGCTTCAGAATTGATAAAAACCGATAGCTCCTTTGGCCAGGCCAGGGTGAATACCGAGCTCACCGAGTTACTCATTCGTGGCTTTTACCACGAAAATAAGGATAAACTGCTGCTGGTAACTGGCTTCATTGCTTCTAATGATGCGGGGCAGCTTACCACCCTTGGCCGCGGCGGCAGTGATTATACCGCAGCCATATTTGGCGCCGCACTTAACGCCGAGGAAATACAAATCTGGACCGACGTAAACGGCATGATGACCGCCGACCCAAGGATGGTAGGCAAAGCCTTTTCGTTACCCGAATTGACTTATACCGAGGCGATGGAACTTTCGTACTTCGGCGCCAAGGTGATCTATCCGCCTACAATGATCCCGGCATTTTTGAAAAAGATACCGATCGTCATTAAAAACACTTTCGATACCGGCTTTGAAGGGACTGTTATCCGGCATGACTGCAAGCCATCCAACTTGCCGATAAAGGGTATATCATCTATCAATAACATCAGCATTCTTAACCTGGAAGGCAGCGGCATGGTGGGCAAAGCGGGGTTCAGCGGCAGGTTGTTCTCCATGCTGGCGAGAGAGCAGATCAACGTTATTTTGATCACCCAGTCATCATCCGAGCACAGCATCACTTTCGCGGTTTCGCCAGGCGACGCCGGGAAAGCCAAAAAGCTCATCGGACAGGAATTTGAGCTGGAACTGGTTGCGAAAAAGCTGGAAGAACCGGTGATTGAAGAAGACCTGGCCATCATCGCCATCGTCGGCGAAAACATGAAACAAACGCCCGGCGTTTCAGGCAAGCTATTCCACGCGCTGGGACGAAACGGCATCAACGTAAGGGCTATTGCGCAGGGATCGTCGGAATATAATATTTCGGTGATCATTTCGGCGAAAGATCTTGCAAAGGCACTAAATGCCGTTCACGATGGCTTTTTTACACAGCTCACCAAAACGCTGCATGCATTTTGCCTGGGCACCGGCAATATCGGCCAGACGCTTTTCAGGCAATTGAATGCCCATACCAAATACCTGGAGCAAAATAACGGCATACAGGTTAAGATCGTCGGCATCAGCAATACCCGAAATATGCTGTTCAACGCCGATGGCATTTCATTGGATGGCTGGCAGGATGAACTGCAGGCCTCGCACAAACAAGCTAACCTGGCGGAGTTTGTTGCCACCATGAAGGGCATGAACCTGCCGAACTGCGTATTTATTGACAACACCGCCAGCCCCAAACCCATCGAGTTTTATGAAGAAGTTTTTAACGCGAATATATCGGTGGTTACCTGTAATAAGATCGGTAACTCAGCCTCGTACAAACAGTACAAAACCTTCCGCGATGCCGCGCAACAGCATGGGGTCGACTTTTTCTATGAAACAAATGTGGGCGCCGGCCTGCCCATCATCCGCACCCTGAAAGACCTGATGAACAGCGGCGACCGGATAACCAAAATTGAGGCGATACTATCAGGCACCATATCCTTCATCTTTAACAATTTTAAAGGCGATGCCAATTTTCACGATGTAGTAAAACTGGCGCAGGAAAAAGGCTATACCGAGCCCGACCCGCGTGACGATCTGCGCGGAACCGACTTCATGCGTAAAATATTGATCCTGGCCCGTGATGCCGGCTACCAGATGGAAGCCGCAGATGTAAACATCGAACGCATGCTGCCAAAGGCCTGCCTGGATGCCGCAACTGTAGATGATTTTTATGCAGCGTTAAAAGCAGAAGATGCATTTTTCAGCAAATTGAAGGCTGAAGCCGAAGCAAGCGGGAAGGTGTTGCGCTACATCGGCAAACTTGAAGGCGGCAAAGCGGCCATTACCTTGCAAATGGTGGATGAAAGCCATCCATTTTACACCCTGTCGGGAAGTGATAATGTAATTTCCTTTACAACCGACAGGTATAAGGAACGCCCGCTCGTAGTTAAAGGCCCGGGCGCAGGGGCTGAAGTAACCGCTGCAGGGATGTTTGCTGATTTAATCAATGTGGGCGCGTAACCCCATCGAGGGTCAATTGACTTGGTTGTATTTGCTTATAAAACAGGAATAGCGTACTTTTATATTCAGGAGAAATAAATAATGGTAAGAACAATTGTAACGCCTGAAAATCAGGATATACACCTTCAGGTACCTGAGAGTTATATCGGAAAAAAGATCGAGGTAATTGCTTTCGCTATTGACGAGGAAGAAATCCAACCGAAAAAAATGAAAATGTCTGACTTTTGGGGCACAATAAGTGACGAAACTGCTGCTCAATTACACAAAGAAGTTATAGAAAGTCGAAATAGCTGGGAAGACCGGCTAAACAAGCAGTTTTAACCGATGTACCTGCTGGATACAAATACTGTAATTTATTTCTGCAATTCGAAGCTACCGGAAAAATCAAGAGAGTTTCTATTTGGGATAGACCCTGCGATTTCTGTAATCACGAATATTGAATTATTTGCAAGTGCTAAAATACCGGTTAAAGAGCAATTAATATTAGAAGGCTTTGTCTCCATGTGTACGGTTTACAGAGAAATTGATCCAACCATCGTTCTAAAAGCGATCTCCATCAGGCAGCAGTTTAAAACCAAACTACCAGACGCAATTATTGCTGCTACGGCATTAGCTTATGACTTACCATTGATCACACATAACTTTTCAGATTTTGAACAAATTGAAGGATTGCAGTTAATAGATCCCTTTAACCCCCACCCGCTCTCCTGAACTATTTACAGGAGAAAAATACATTAGTTTTTAAAATGAGAAATCTACAAGATAATAAGGCCGATACTCTTGTCGTTGCTAATTCTTCAGGTAACGAAACCGCGATCGATTCCATCAAAGTTTTCGCTCCTGCCACCGTTGCCAACGTTGTTTGCGGTTTTGACGTGCTCGGCTTCGCCGTGAATGAACCAGGCGACGAAGTGATCATGCGCCTTACAGGTAAACCGGGCATTAGCATCAGCAAAATTACCGGCGATAATGGCCGCCTTCCGCTCGATCCGGCGAAAAATACCGTGAGCGTTAGCGTGCAGCATTACCTGGATGGTATCGGCCGAAGTGACATCGGGCTGGATATCGAGCTGCACAAAAAGATGCCCATTGGCAGCGGTTTGGGTTCAAGTTCGGCAAGTACTGTGGCAGGCCTGTTTGCAATAAAGACGCTATTGGGCGATGACAGCGACCCGGTTAAGCTGTTGCCATCTGCAATGAAAGGCGAAGAAATGGCTTGTGGCCACGGCCATGCCGACAACGTTGCCCCAGCCTTGCTGGGCGGCTTTGTGCTGGTGCGCAGCTATGAGCCGTTGGATATTGTTCGCCTGCCACACCCGGCGGGGCTATACTGTGCGATCGTGTTTCCGGAAGTAGACGTACCTACGCGCGAGGCCCGTCAGATCATCCGCAATAAAATACTAATGAAAGATGCCGTAACCCAATGGGGCAACATTGCCGGCCTGGTAAGCGGTTTGTTTATGAACGATATCGAGCTGATCGGCCGCAGTATGAAAGATATTTTGGTTGAACCGGTGCGGTCAATGCTCATCCCTGATTTTTATAAAATGCGCGAGCTGGCAATGGAACTGGGGGCGGTAAGCTTCGGCATCTCCGGATCAGGGCCTTCGGTTTTTGCCTTTACCAGGGATGCGGAAACGGCCTGGGGTATTACCCAAAAGCTGCAAAAGCATCTGGCTGCGCTGCAAATTGGATCGCAAGCCTATGTATCGACTATAAATGACCAGGGGCCGAGGGTGTTGGGATGATGTGCGGATGAAATCGTTGATCGGATCGTGAAAAAAATCGTAATTCGTAACTCTAAAATCGTAAATCAAATTGCAACTATACAGTACCAAAAACCCATCCACAAGGGTATCATTTAAAGACGCTGTTTTTAACAGTATGCCGCAGGATAAGGGCCTTTACATGCCCGTTGATATTCCGCGGCTGGATGATAAATTTTTAACTCACCTGGATGAATATACTTTGCCGGAGATCGCCGTGCACGTGGCAACGGCTTTGTTAGGCGACGATATTCCGGCGGATGATCTGAAAGAGATCATTTACGACGCCATCAGTTTTTTAGCCCCAATTGAAAAACTGGAAGAAAACGTTTTCGTACTGGAGCTTTGGCATGGCCCCTCGCTGGCATTTAAGGATTTCGGCGCAAGGTTTATGAGCCGGGTGATGGGTTATTTTTTGGAAAAAGGCGAAAAACAACTGGACGTTTTAGTTGCTACCTCAGGCGATACCGGCGGAGCGGTGGCGCTTGGCTTCCTGGGCGTGCCAAATACCCGGGTGACTATTTTATATCCTAAAGGTAAAGTAAGCGATATACAGGAACTGCAGTTAACCACCAACGGCCAGAATATCCGGGCGGTGGAGATCGATGGCACCTTTGACGATTGCCAGGCATTAGTGAAACAAGCCTTTACCGATAATGAACTGAAAAACAAGTTCAGGTTGACCAGCGCCAACTCCATCAATATTGCCCGGCTGATTCCGCAAACATTTTACTATTTTAGTGCCTATGCCCAACTGCTGAAGCTGGGTATTGACAAAGTTATCTTCTCGGTCCCCAGCGGCAACTTTGGCAACATCGGAGCAGGCTTGCTGGCCTGGAAAATGGGCCTGCCCGTAGAGCATTTTATCGCAGCAACCAATGTTAATGATACCGTGCCTGAGTTTTTAAAAACTGGCATTTATCAGGCCAAACCTTCCGTTGCCACCCTATCCAACGCCATGGATGTTGGCGACCCCAGCAACTGGGTGCGCATCGCCGACCTGTTTAAAGGTGAATTGGATGCACTAAAAGCGCAGGTAACCGGATACAGTTATAATGATGAGCAAACTCTTAAGGTTATCAAATTTATATACGATAATTACCACTACATAGCCTGCCCGCACACCGCCATCGCATGGCAGGCACTGCGCGACTGGCAGCAGGATAATTACAAAAGGGACGTTGCCGGTGTGTTTTTATCAACAGCACACCCATGCAAATTCCCGGATGTTTACCCGGAAAGTATTGCCGGTAAAGTTGATATTCCTGAACAGGTGAAAGATCTACATAAAAAGAAAAAACATGCAGTGGCTTTGGGTAGGGATTTTGAAGGGTTTAAGGAATATTTGTTGAAGAACGGTTAACCATGCATTTAAAGCACACCCCAATTCGTCATGCCGAATTTATTTTGGCACCCCATTGATAGATTTACGCTGACAGGTTTACGCAAGACATGTGCGCCAGATCAACCGGCTATTGAACGCTGGTAACCTATCTAGTGGCCTGTCCTGTGAGGTGCTGAAACAAGTTCAGCATGACTTTTTTATATATTTGCCGCTTATGATCAACACAATCATCTTCGATCTCGGCGCAGTACTTATCGACTGGAACCCGCATTACATGTACCGCACTATTTTTGATAACGAGGAAGAAATGAAGCACTTCCTTGCTAATGTGTGCACACCCGATTGGAATGAAGAACAAGATGCCGGTCGTCCTTTGCAGGAAGCAACTGAATTATTGGTACAACAATTTCCGGAACACGAGGATAATATCCGGGCGTTCTATACCCGTTGGCACGAAATGCTGGGCGATGCGTTTTGGGATACCGTTGAAATTTTTGAGCACTTAAAAAACACCGGGAAATACAAAATTTACGCCCTTACCAACTGGTCGGCAGAGACGTTTCCGGTTGCCGTTGAACGATATGAATTTTTGCAATGGTTTGACGGCATCGTCGTATCCGGCGCCGAGAAAATGCGCAAACCAAGTCCGGAATTTTATCAAATATTATTGGATCGTTACCATGTAAAACCCGAAGAAGCGTTATTTATTGATGATAATTACCGCAATGTGCTGGCGGCGGAAAAGATGGGAATAAGGTCGATTCATTTTAAATCAGCGGACGAACTCGCCAGTGAATTGACGACACTCGGCGTACTTAACCCGTAAATATTCATCCTTCAATCCTTAAATCAGGCGCATCAACGTTCAGACCAACAGCACCATCCAGGCCTCTTTCACCTGTTCAGCATCCAACAATTCCTTAGCCTTTAAATGCAACTGCGTTTCCCGCGTTTGCACATCGCCGATCGTCGCGTCCATTATTTCTTTAATTTCGGGTGATTGCGCATATGCATCGATTTCTTCATCAGTTGGCAACGTTTCCACATTACCCAATTGCCCCAGGTTGTTGCCGGTTAATATTTTTGAATTACGGATCGCAAAAGGAATTGCATCCACGCCAATGCCAACCGTTTTAACCGGTTTAGCAACTTTAAACAGGCTTTCCGGTGTTACCCGGCAATACCAATCGCCGCCAAGGCGGGCGACGTGATCCATCTTCAGCTGGTCGATCCTTCCATCTGCGTCCAAAACTGATTCATTGATATGCATCAGCTTAATTTCGGCCAATACCAGGTTGCCAGCGCCGTGCGTTTTACCCAGCGAAATAATGTCGTTCACAAGGCACTCAAACTGAACCGGCGCTTCGGCTACTCTTGGCGGCTTTACCAATTCAGATGGCAGCATGGTAAAACCGGCTTTGATAAACTCATTAATGCCTCTAGGGTATTCGACGCTGGCGAGGGAAACCTGCTGAACCATATCGTAGTTGACGATATTGATCACAACTTCCGGCACTTCATGCAAATTCTCAAGCGTATGTTTGGTGGTATTGTCCCTAACCCTTCTCGACGGCGAAAAAACGCAAACCGGCGGATTGGTGCCGAACAGGTTAAAAAAGCTAAAGGGGCTTAGGTTGATGTTTCCATGCCTGTCAACGGTTGAAGCAAAGCAGATCGGCCGCGGCGCGATGGCGTATTGCAGGTAATTCTGCTTTTCAACGGGGGAAAGATCGGCAAGTTTTATGGTTACCATAGGCGAGGCATCCGGTAAAACTTACGAAGTTTCAAAAACTTCGTAAGTTTCGGGTTTTAATCGGATTTACAATTTCTTTAAGCTGAGCAGTGAAAAATCGCTTTTAGCCTTTTTTATAATGTTCCCCAGCATGCCCAGGCCGGTGATCTCCATCTCCACCAAATCACCCGGCTGCAGCCACTGGGATTGATAATTAGGGTCATTCAATAAACCGGTTCCGTTCAATTCCAAAAAGCATCCGGTACCTACAGTACCCGATCCTATTACATCGCCGGGCAGCACATCACATCCATAAGCACATCGCTCAATTATTTCGGCAAAAGTCCAGTCCATATCGGCCATGTTGCCTTTGGATACTTGTTTGCCGTTTACCGCGCAGGTCATTTCCAAATTGTAGCAATTGCCGGTGTGCCCAGGTTTTGCAAGTACTTTGTATCGCTCCAACTCATCGGGCGTTACCAGCCATGGGCCAATTACGGTACTAAAGTCCTTCCCTTTGGCCGGGCCAAGATTCAATTTCATTTCTTCCATTTGCAGCGTACGGGCGCTCATGTCGTTCATGATCATATACCCTGCTATCAGGCTGTCCGCTTCGGACGCCCGAATGTTCCGCGCTTTCTTATTCAGCGCAACTGCCACTTCCAGCTCAAAATCCAGCTTTTCGAAATGATCCGGCATGCACTCGATCTCCCCTGCGCCCTGAATGGCGTTGTGGTTGGTGAAATAAAAGATAGGGTACTGATCAAACTCAGGTATCATCTCTGCCTTGCGGTTGCGGCGGGCAGCAGCCACATGCTGCCTGAAAGCATACCCGTCGCGGCAGGAGGTGGGGTGTGGCACGGGGGCTATCAACTCAAAAAACAATTCCTCTTTAGCCTCGGTTTTGCCGCCGGCAATATCTTCGTTCACCCGCATCGCGCGGTCCATCAGCTCATCTCCTCCCCACAAAAAATCCTTCATATTATCGGGGATCAGCTTATGGCACGAGTTAAGGTTATAAATATGCCCGTTAACGTAAATGCCCAGGTGCTCCCGGTCTTCGGTTTTGTAGCTAACTAATTTCATGGGTTTATTTTGGTATGGGCCAAAGCTAAGGATTTAGTTGTAAAGGTTGTAGAAGTTGTAAGGGTTGAAAAAGTTGAAAAGATTTTCGCCAATTCATCTTTCGGGCTTCCGGACTTTTCAGACTTCCCGACTATTTGCTCTTTCAAAAAAATTGCTATACTTTTGTACAACCAGTTTATGAGCATACAAATGCATTTTCTTTTTTCCCTGGGCCTCACTTCAATGAGTGATGCTTCTTCGTTCAGGGATGCTGTGCTCGCCAAGATCGTACTGGCGCAATATTAATTTTTGTTGAAAGGTTGCAATGTTGGAAGGTTGTAATGTTATTGCACTTCCGGTTTAAAACTATTCAACCTGTTTAGACGTTTTCAATTTTTGTAAACCAAGGTGTTGCAGGGACGAAATTCAACATTCCAACTTTTCAACCTTACAACATTTCAACAATTATAAACTCAACATTCCAACATAAAAACAATGCCTGTTTATCATTCATTAGGAAGTATCCCGCCAAAGCGGCACACACAATTCCGCAAGCCCGACGGGAGTTTGTACGCTGAGGAGTTAGTATCCACCGAGGGCTTTTCCAGCCTGTACTCGCTGGTCTATCACGTTTACCCGCCAACATTGGTTAAAGAGTTGGGTGTGCCTTACTCCGTTGAGCCGAAAATTGCGCGCGAAAAACACCTGAAACATACCAGCCTGATCGGCTTTAAGGTTGAGCCGGAAGACGATTACCTGAAAAGCCGGAAACCGGTTTTGGTGAACAGCGATCTGCATATCTCGTTAGCAGCGCCGCGCAAATCCATGACGGATTATTTTTACAAAAACAGCCAGGCCGACGAGGTGGTGTTTGTTCACGTAGGTACCGGCACACTGAAAACCGGATACGGAAACATCAAGTTTGCTTACGGCGATTACCTGATCATTCCGCGGGGCACCATTTACCAGATGGAGTTTGATACGGCGGATAACCGTTTGTTTATTGTAGAAAGTTTTAGCCCAATACGGGTACCGAAGCGATACACCAATGCATACGGCCAACTGACGGAGCAGTCCCCATATTGCGAGCGCGATATTAAACGACCGGCGGACCTGGAAACGCACGATGAAAAAGGTGATTTCAAAATACTGATCAAAAAGCAAGGGTTGATCTATCCTTACATTTACGGTACCCATCCTTTCGATTTTATCGGCTGGGATGGTTTCCATTATCCCTGGGCTTTTTCGATACATGATTTTGAGCCGATTACCGGCAGGCTGCACCAGCCGCCACCAGTACACCAGACTTTTGAAGGGCATAACTTCGTCATCTGTTCCTTCGTGCCGCGTAAGTATGATTATCACCCGCTATCCATCCCGGCGCCATACAACCACAGCAATGTGGACAGCGACGAATTGTTGTACTATGTTGACGGTGACTTCATGAGCCGCAAAAGCGTGGTAAAAGGACAAATAACGCTGCATCCGGGTGGCATACCTCACGGACCACATCCGGGAGCCGTTGAGAAATCCATCGGCAAAGAATCGACAGATGAACTGGCAGTGATGATAGACCCCTTCCGCCCGCTGATGCTGACGGAAGAGGCTATAAAAATCGAGGACGAAAATTATTATAAAAGTTGGGTTAGTTAGGGTTGGAATAAGTTGTAAGGGTTGTAGAAGTTGTATAGGTTAACAATTCTTCAACCCTTACAACTTCTACAACCTTTACAACCTTTACAACTAAAACAATGCAAACATTAACCATAGAAAAACCAAACACCACAAAGGATTTTTTACCGCTTAACGGTACCGATCATGTGGAATTTTACGTAGGCAACGCCAAGCAGGCTGCTTACTATTATAAAAGCGCCTTCGGCTTCCAGGAGCTGGCTTATGCCGGACCGGAAACGGGTATGCGCGATAAAGCGTCATACGTGTTGCAACAGGGCAAAATTCGCCTCGTGCTCACTACACCGTTAAGATCAGACGATCCGCGCGCTGACCACATTAAAAAGCACGGCGACGGGGTAAAGATGCTGGCCTTATCGGTAGATGATGCTTACGGCGCGTTTGAACAAACCACCATCCGCGGGGCAAAGCCTTACATGGAACCGAAAACGCTAACGGATGAGCACGGTGAAATACGCATGAGCGGCATAAAGCTGTACGGCGAAACCGTTCATCTTTTTGTGGAACGTAAAAACTACAAAGGCATATTCCTGCCGGGCTACCAGGCTGCACACTCGCACTTTAATCCAACGCCAACCGGTTTGCAGTATATTGACCATTGCGTGGGAAACGTAGGCTGGCACAAAATGAATGAATGGGTGCATTTTTACGAAGAGGTGATGGGTTTTAAAAACATACTCACTTTTGATGATAAAATGATCTCGACCGAATACTCAGCCCTGATGAGCAAGGTGATGAGCAATGGCAACGGTTTTGTTAAATTCCCCATTAATGAGCCGGCTGAAGGTAAAAAGAAATCGCAGATTGAAGAGTACCTGGAGTTTTACGAAGGCGAAGGCGTACAGCATTTGGCGCTGGCGACACATGACATTGTGTCGACTGTAACCGAACTGCAAAACCGCGGCGTGGAATTTTTGACAGTGCCGACCACGTACTATGACGACCTGCTCGATCGCGTAGGCCATATTGATGAAGACCTTGGGCCGCTGAAAAAGCTGGGTATTTTGGTTGACCGGGATGATGAAGGCTACCTGCTGCAAATATTCACCAAACCGGTTGAAGACCGGCCGACCTTGTTTTTCGAGATCATCCAGCGTAAGGGCGCCAAATCATTTGGCGCAGGGAATTTCAAAGCATTGTTTGAGGCTATTGAACGGGAGCAGGAATTAAGGGGAAATCTTTGATGATTTCGGCCCGATAACTATCGGGGTCGAAATTTTGTCCTGACAGTTATCGATTTCGGATTTGAAGAAGAAAACATTCACCTAAAAAATTATCTTTAAACCGGGTACTTGCCCGGTTTTTTTATGGCTTCAGTTGGCGAAATCATCGATCTTTTAAAACAAAAGTCCAATCCGGCCCATCTTGCCGGGATGAAAAGATTTGGAATTGATACCAGCAAAGCATTGGGTATCCCGCTCCCCGAATTGAGGAAGATTGCCAAGGGCATCAAAAAAGACCATACCCTGGCATTAGCCCTGTGGCAAACATCTTTACATGAAGCAAGAATATTGGCATCTTTGATCGATGACCCGGCGCTGGTTACCCGGGAGCAATTCGATCTTTGGGTTACCGACTTTTATTCGTGGGACTTATGCGACCAGGTTTGCGGAAATCTTTTTGACCGTAGTCCTTTCGCGGTTGAAAAAGCGATAGCCTATAGCTGCCGGGAGGAAGAATTTGTAAAGAGAGCAGGTTTTGTTTTAATGGCCGAATACGCCGTTCACCAAAGGAATGCCCACGATGATATTTTTAGCAATTTCCTTCAAATAATTGAGCGTGAGGCGTGTGACGGGCGCAACTTTGTAAAAAAAGCGATAAGCTGGGCGCTTAGGCAGATTGGCAAACGGAATGAGGTTTTGCATAGTAGCGCGATTGACGCGGCCAATCGTATCTTACTAAAGAAATGTAAAGCGGCCAAATGGATAGGTTCGGATGCGTTAAATGAACTGCAACGAAAAGCGCCGGGAACTATTAATTAATATTTGCCTTTTGATTGTCAATTATTAGCTGCCCCACGCCTTTTTAATTAAATTTCTCAACCATTTTTTGCAGATTTCGTATCAGGAAATCCGCCTGACTAGCGGCTTTTGATTTTTGGCATAAATTTTTCTATATCTCCCTGAAACATTGGTTAAACCAACTATGAATCACAGTTTATCATGAGCATTGAGTTAGGGAACAACTTCTATTCGGACGACGCGGCTCATCTTGCTCAAATAATTGACCATATCAATGCAGGCATCTGGGAGTTTAACATCAACACCAAAGATGTAAAGTGGTCCGATGGCTTTTACACGATACTGGGTTATAAACCCGGGGAGATAGAATGTTCCTATAACTTTTTTCTTGAAAACCTGCTCTACCATCATGATAAGCCGCAGTTTCTGAAGGCTATCAATAGCCGGAACGGCGATAATGCGGCTATCGTACAAGTCCGGCTGCTAACAAAGTCATCCGGTTACCAATGGTTCGAGAGCACAACAAAAAAATGGGACGATAACGGCGTACCTAAGTTCACCGGCTCGTTCATTAATATTAACCAGGCAAAAATTGCCAGCCTGCGCGCGGCTCAAAACGACTTTTTCTTTAACGAAACGGGCGCCATCGCAAAAGTAAGCGGCTTCGAGATCGATGTCGCTTCGATGAAAATCAACCTGTCGAAAGAAACGTTCGACATTTATGAGCTAAGCGACCCGGGTAAACTGACCATCGAAGAAGCTGTCAGCTTTTTTGAGCCCCAATACCGGCCGCTGCTGAATGAAGCTATAGACAATGCCATAAAACTATGCAAGCCGTTTGACATGGAGCTGTTGTTCCGGTCGGCCAAAAACAATGTGATATGGGTTAGGGTTAAAGGAATCCCGATTATTGATGACTATGCGCAGTGCGTAAAAATCAGGGGCATATTCCAGGACATCGACCACATCAAAAAGAAGGGGCTGGTTCTTCAAACCTCCATCAACCAGTTAAACGATCAAAATAAACGGCTGCAAAACTTTGCCTATATTGTATCGCACAACCTGCGTTCGCATACCGGCAATTTACGGTTTATGGTGAACCTGTTTGAGGAGAGCGACTCTGAAGACGAACGGACAGAAGTATTTGCTCACATCAAATCAATCAGTAACAGCTTAACTACCACTATTGAGCATCTTAACGAAATAGTTAAGATACACACCGAAATCGACAAGGAAAGGCAGGTAATTGAATTTGAAGAGGTATTTAAAATGGTGATGGATCCCTTGAGAAGCAATATCGAAAGCACCGGCGCTAAAATTGAATATGATTTCAGCAAATGCCCGGCCATCAACTATATCCCCGCTTACCTGGAAAGCATCCTGCAAAATTTACTCACCAACGCATTAAAATACCGCCACCCCGACCGTAAGCCCGAGGTTTTTGTGCGCACGGTTAAAGACCAGAACCATGTTTACATGACCTTTGAAGACAATGGCGTAGGTATCGACCTGGAGCGGTATGGCGATAAGGTATTCGGGATGTATAAAACCTTCCACCAAAACAGCGATGCAAAAGGCATCGGCCTGTTTATTACGCGTAACCAGGTAGAATCCCTGGGTGGCACCATTAAAGTTGACAGCACCGTTAATGTAGGCACTAAGTTCACTATTAGATTAGTGTGACTTTAGTGATCAGGGATTAGAGACTATAGCTTAGTTTTTAAACGCTATAAACTAATCTCTGATCACCAGTCTCTAATCACTGAATAAAACTTTCCAAAATTTTAAATCCTGATGCTGTTTCCAACTGTACCTTGTCGACAATTTTAGGAAGCAGCATGCAGTCGCCCATCTTAACGGGATAAACATCCGCCGCATGTTTAATTGTAAATTCCCCTTCAAGGCATACATAGATCACGAATGAATCCAGGCCGGAATAATCCTTTTCAGTACTTTCTGTAAAGTCCATTAAGTTAGTCGTAAAGTAAGGACAACTTACCAGTTTCACCGTTTCATTCTCTTTGGGATGGTAGTTGGTTTTGTATTCGGCGTAGTGATGATAGTCAATAGCGGCCAACGCTTCTTCTACGTGCAGTTCACGTTTGTTTCCCTTATCGTCAACCCTGTCAAAATCGTAAATTCGATATGTGATATCCGAGGTTTGCTGAATTTCAGCTATCAGCAAGCCCTTACCTATAGTATGCACACGTCCGGCAGGCAAAAAGAAAACATCGCCTGATTTTACGTCCTCCTTATTTAAAATATCCGTTAAGTGGCCGCTGTTAAATTTATCCAGGTATTCCTGTTGGTCAAGCTCCTTATTAAAACCCGCAATTAAGGTCGACCCCGGATCAGCCTCCACCACGTACCACATTTCTGTTTTACCAAACGAGTTGTGGCGCTTTTTTGCCAGCTCGTCATCAGGGTGTACCTGGATGGACAGGTCTTCATTGGCATCAATAAACTTGATCAGCAACGGAAAAATATTGCCGAAATGTTCATAAACTTTTTGGCCGACCAATTCGTCCTGGTAAGTTTCAAGCAATTGATCAAGTCGTTCGCCTTTTAAAGGCCCGTCAGCTACAACGGAAACATCCGATTTTACACCCGATATTTCCCAGGTCTCGCCGCAATTGGGCAGGTCGCCGAAATCTTTATGCAGGTAGGTTCTGATTTTTTGGCCTCCCCATATTTTGTCTTTATAAATGGTTTGGAATTTTAGTGGATAGAGGGATTGCATAGGTAGAAATTAGATTCGTATATGTGAAAAAATGAATGAAGTTGACAAAAGTTTTAGTACCCGTTTTTTTTAATGCAAGAATGATTGCATTATGGCGTTAAGCTCACCTTTTTCTATATCGTCTTTTTCTGATTTATCGTAAATGGTAGCCAAGTAAACTAACTCATCTATAATTTTTACATAGGTAATTACTCTTGCGCCGCCCCTTTTACCTTTTCCTTTGCTCGCGATGCTTAGCCTTATTTTATAGAAACCGTTACCGATAGGCGTCCCTTGTATGGGATTTTTTTCGAGCGAAAAAACCAAATCTGTAAACTCTGATTTTAACGAAGGGAATTTTTTGATTAGCCTCTTTAGTTCTTTACCAAATCGCTCGGTATTTTGTACTCTAAAGCTCATTGATCAAATCCCGGGCATTTTGAAGTTTTAACTTTCCGGCTTCAGCCATCTTAATTTCAGTTATTGCATCTCTTAAATCTTCGATCACAGTAGCGTGGTCGGGCTGATCAAGATTTTCCTCAACCTGGATACCTAACCGTTTGGCCAAGTCAGCAATGAGGGAATAATCTTTCGGGTTAATATTCTTTAATACCAATTCCATACCCAAAGTTAACTAATTTACATTTATAGCACAAGACGCTATGACCGTCATTTCATACAAATGGCTTGAATAAAAAAGTCCGCATAAAAACTACACGGACTGTATTTCTGACTTGCCAGGTGACTAACTTTTTATTTCCCCAGCTTCTTTTTCAAATTCTCATCAATCGCTTCCAAAAACTCTTCGGTGTACAAGTAATCTGTACCATGTTCCACTTTTGGTTTGATGGTGATGGCCAAATCCTTGGTCATCTTGCCACTTTCAACGGTTTCAATACAAACCTGCTCCAGTGTTTTGCAGAAGTTGATCAGTTCTTCGTTCTTGTCCAGCATACCGCGGAACTCCAGCCCGCGGGTCCAGGCAAAGATCGAGGCGATCGGGTTAGTTGAGGTCGGCTTGCCGGCCTGGTGGTCGCGGTAATGGCGGGTAACGGTGCCATGGGCAGCTTCAGCTTCCATAACGGTGCCATCAGGTGTTACCAGGGTGGATGTCATTAAACCTAATGAGCCAAAACCCTGCGCCACGGTGTCCGACTGTACGTCGCCGTCATAATTTTTACAGGCCCAAACAAAATTGCCGTGCCATTTTAATGCCGAGGCCACCATATCGTCTATCAGGCGGTGCTCATAAGTTAGTTGGTTGGCTTCAAACTCCAGCTTAAATTCGTTTTCGTAAATCTCCTGGAAAATGTCCTTAAAGCGACCATCATATTTTTTCAGGATGGTATTTTTTGTCGACAGGTATAAAGGCCACTTTTTCATCAAAGCCTGGTTAAAACATGCCCGTGCAAAGCCTTTGATAGATTCATCGGTGTTGTACATGGCCAGTGCCACGCCGTCACCTTTAAAATTAAATACTTCGTATGATTGTACTTCTCCGCCATCTTCCGGGGTGAAGGTAATGGTCAGCTTTCCTTTGCCTTTGGTTAAAAAATCGGTTGCGCGATATTGATCGCCGAAGGCATGGCGACCGATGCAAATGGGGGCCGTCCAGTTCGGCACCAGCCTCGGTACGTTTGACATTACGATCGGCTCGCGGAAAACGGTACCGTCCAAAATATTACGGATGGTGCCATTGGGCGATTTCCACATTTGTTTCAAATTAAACTCCTTTACACGGGCCTCATCGGGTGTAATGGTGGCGCATTTAATGCCTACGCCATATTGTTTAATGGCATTGGCGGCATCAACGGTCACCTGGTCGTTGGTTTCGTCGCGGTATTCAATGCCCAGGTCGTAATATTTAATATCAAGGTCAAGGTATGGGATGATCAGTTTATCCTTAATAAACTTCCATATAATACGGGTCATTTCATCGCCGTCCAGTTCAACCACCGGATTTTGTACTTTTATTTTTGACATCTTTGAAACAGTTATTTTAAGTGGCGCAAATATATAAAATTGGTTGGATTAGTCCGAAAGTCCGAAAAGTCCGGAAGTCCGAAAGAGCTAAACATTACAATCTTCAAACAGTAACGCCATCAGCCCGATCAACTTTTCCCCCACCAAACATTGTAATTATAAACTTTGATGTTACATTTATAAAATAAATTGCGTTTTATTATCGATACCCCCGGCAAAACCGCAGGCAAAGTTTAATTGTTGTTCAGATACACTGATAAGTTTGTTAACTTAGCAGAGAATGGCTTGCGTAATTGTGATGCATTAAAATATAATTGGGAAAATTGAGTTAACGTAATAAACCGAAAGCACTGTTAAGAAGCATGATAAAACTTATATCAAAAACCGTATTCATAACTTTCATTGTTTGCTGTAGTTCCTTAATTGCCAGGGCTCAGCTTGGTTTCGATTATTCGGAGTGGGGCATAGGCGCCGGCGTTGGCTTAACAACTGTGATGGGTAATGCCGAAACGCAAACCATGACGCCTACCGTCCACTTAAATCTCACATTTAACTCCACACCGTATGTAAATTACGTGTTCGAGGCGCAAATGGGCCGTATAGCGGGCGGTGATTCACTTACATCCGCCTCGGGCAGACAATTTACCGGTGACCTGACTTCCTTTGTCTTCAGGGGGCAATTTCAGCTTGGCGAAATATTGGACTATGAAAAAAGCCCTTTTAAAAACGCGATCAAAAATTTGTACATCTCTGCAGGCATCGGCTATGCGGTGAGCCATATCACCGATATCAACCGCTACTCCATTAAAAACCCCGGAGAGTACACACCGGGTGTACTGAACAGCCAGGAGCCATTTATACCGTTGCGGATAGGGTATGAATTTAAAGTTTTTAACAAATACCAGCAGCCTGCATTTATGATCGACCTGGCTTATGCTTATAACTATGTTTTGAGTGATAACCTCGACGGTTTTTCAGTTGGTAACCACCGCGATGTTTACACCCAAATCTGCATCGGCTTTAAATTTGCATTTGGCGGCGATATCATCTCGTACAGAAAACAAATACCTTATTAGGCAGTTTTTACTGGTAGGATTGATTGAGATATAGCGCCCGGTTATTTTAATAACTGATGGCACATATACCAATGACTAATGACCATGGACTACACCAATGGCTAATTGACTATCAACTATGAATAAAAACACATTTTACCCGGGCTTTGACGATGAGAGCGAAGACCGGGACCGGACATTAAAAGACGATCTGGGCGAAACAATCGATAAGGAAGACCTGAACTACAACGCGGAAGACGACAGCTTTGAGTATGATGTAAAAAGCGACGATCCTGATTACCAGCATCCCGACCCTTACAACACTTCTGTAAAAAACGGCGAGGATATGAACTCCACTTACGACGAGGCCAACCCCTTTGACGCGGTGGATGAATATATTCCGAATGAATCGCTGGAAACCGATGTGGACGACCTGGGAATGCATATCGACGACGGCGAAATAGTTGAACTGGACGCCGCCGACCGCGCGATTAGCCGTACGCCGGAAGATAGCCGGGATGATTTGGATGAAGAGGGGTATCCGAAGAACGACAGGAAGTAAGTTTGAGCTGTTATATCGTCTTGTCAGTAACACAGGACTTCACCCCGTGTTGGTATATTATGTCTTTCACGGCCTGACCTATTCTTCGGGAAACTGAAAATGTTTGTTTTTAAGAATAGTGGAATCGCATCTGTGCAATAATAATTGTATCCCCTTCAATGCGATATACTAATCTATGTTCATCGTTAATTCTCCGCGACCACCATCCGGCATAATCGTGTTTTAACGGCTCGGGTTTACCCAAACCATCGAATGGCGTATCTAAGATAGATTGTATTAATTTGCTTATTCGTTGTTGGATTCCAACATTACCTGACCGTTTCCAAAATTTCAAATCATCCTGCGCTCTGGGCAGGTAAATCATTTTCATTTCCAAAGGTCTTCCAATTTAATCTCGACGCCTTCGCCCCTCTCATGTTCCGCCAATGCGGTTTCCAACCGGGCCTTGTTTGCAGGCGTGGACATTAAATATTCCGTGGCATCAGAAACCGGCTCAGCCTCGTAGGGAACTTTAAAGCTGTCAAATATCACCTGTAAAGCCTTTTGCTGCGCCTCGTTAACAGGGTGAACGATTAATGTTTCCATAATCAAATTTACGTCTAAAAAAGAAAAAACGCAAACCTCGGACGATTTGGTTTAAGACATTCTTTTGTACATTGACGACTAGCCGCACATCTGATATCCGCATATCGCGCCCTCTGTCAACCCAGCGTAATCAACACATCCGCACGTCTAAAATCTGCGTATTAACCCTTATCTTTGCCGCTCGTAACTGACCATTTTATGCTTAAAGGATTTTTCAATGTGCCAACCCCACAGAATGAGCCCGTATTGAATTATGGGCCACGTAGTGTGGAACGGGCAACCCTGCAGGCCGCTTTGAATGTAGCGCGCGCACAACGGATAGATATACCGATGTATATCGGCGGCAAAGAAGTTAGAACGGGTAACACCGCTCAAATACGCCCGCCGCATGATCATCAACATGTTTTAGCCACTTATCATGCCGGTGATACCAGTCATGTAGTCGCCGCTATCGATGCCGCTTTAGCAGCCAAAGCCGACTGGGAAAATCTGCCATGGGAGCACCGGGCCTCGATATTTTTAAAGGCGGCCGATCTGCTTGCCGGACCATATCGAGCCAAAGCAAACGCAGCAACCATGCTGGGTCAGTCTAAAAATGCTTACCAGGCGGAGATTGACAGCGCCTGTGAGCTGATCGACTTTTTACGGTTTAATGTGCATTACATGAGCCAGATCTACCAGCAGCAACCGCCGATATCCGGCAAAGGCGTTTGGAACCGTGTGGAGCAACGGCCCCTGGAAGGTTTCGTATTTGCGCTTACCCCTTTTAACTTCACCGCTATTGCAGGCAACTTGCCAACATCAGCCGCTATGATGGGTAATGTGGTGGTTTGGAAACCGGCCAATACGCAAATTTATGCCGCTAACGTACTGATGCAGGTTTTCCGTGAAGCGGGTGTGCCTGATGGCGTGATCAACCTGGTTTATGTTGACGGGCCGACCGCCGGCGAGGTGATTTTTAACCATCCTGATTTTGCAGGCATCCATTTTACCGGCTCGACAGGCGTTTTCCAGAATATTTGGAAGACCATTGGTAACAATATTCATAAATACAAAACCTACCCGCGCATCGTTGGCGAAACAGGTGGCAAAGACTTTGTACTGGCCCACCCCAGCGCTGATGCCGACGTGTTAAGCGTTGCCCTGTTACGTGGCTCGTTTGAATACCAGGGGCAAAAATGTTCGGCGGCGTCGCGGGCGTATGTCCCGGCTTCTTTGTGGCCTGCTGTGCAGGAAAAAATGACGCGTGATATGGCTACCTTTAAAATGGGTCCTGTGGAAGATTTCGGGAATTTTATTAATGCCGTTATCGACGAGAAATCGTTTGATAAGCTGGCCAAATATATCGATGCTGCTAAAGCAGATAATACGGTTGAAATAGTAGCAGGGGGTAATTATGATAAATCAAAAGGCTGGTTTATCGAGCCGACCGTTATTAAAGTAAACGACCCATATTATGTAACCATGTGCGAGGAGCTATTCGGCCCGGTATTGAGCGTTTATGTTTACGAGGATAAAGATTTTGATAAGGTGCTGGATATCGTCGACAAAACATCTATCTATGCCCTCACCGGCGCCATCATCGCACAAGACCGGTACGCTATTGCCAAAGCCACACAACATTTGCGTAACGCCGCCGGAAATTTCTATATAAACGATAAGCCAACCGGTGCTGTGGTAGGCCAGCAGCCTTTCGGTGGCGCCAGGGGTTCGGGAACAAACGACAAAGCCGGGTCGATGATCAACCTGCTGCGCTGGGTATCGCCACGAACAATAAAGGAAACATTTGATCCGCCGAAGGATTACAGGTACCCGTTTCTGGATTAGTTGGTTTGGTTCATGGTTCATAGTTCATGGTTCATAGCCGGATTGCAGCTACTTTGAACCATGAACCACTAAAAGCTCCTGGCCGTGCCTTTGCAGCTACCATGAACTATGAACCATGAACTATAGGCTATTTAAACTTAAACACATTCTCCATATTGGCATTGTCGTAGGTGCTTACCTGCATATCGGTTATGATGCCGGTTTTAAGGCTGTAAACCCAGCCGTGCACACCTAAAAACTGCCCGTTTTCCCAGGCGTTTTGCACGATGGAGGTGGCGCAAAGGTTGTGCACATTTTCTATCACATTCAGTTCCACCAATCTGTCGGTGCGCTTTTCTATATCCTTTAATTCGTCTAATTCGTCTGCATGCAGGCGATAAACATCTTTTATGTGCCGCAGCCAGTTATCAATCAGCCCAAACTGTTGATTGCTCATCGCGGCAATGATGCCACCGCAGCCGTAATGGCCGGTCACGATCACATGTTTTACTTTTAACACATTAACCGCATAATCAAGCACCGAAAGCATGTTCATGTCGGAATGTACCACCATGTTGGCGATATTACGGTGAACAAATATTTCGCCTGGCGGCATATTGGTGATCTGGTTGGCAGGCACCCGGCTGTCGGCACAGCCTATCCACAAAACCGGCGGCGACTGGCCTTTGGCCAGGTTGGCAAAATATTCGGGGTCGGCGTTGAGCGTGTTTTCTACAAACCGCTTGTTACCGTCTAATAAACTTTTGTAAAGCTCGTTATTGAAATCTTCGTAAATTTTAGCGCACATGTTTTAACCAGGTTGATATTTGCGACAAAAGTAGCGTTAAATTTGGAAGGATGGTGTGAGTAATATCTGTTTAAAATGACGGGCAGTTTTAATTTATCCAACGCAGAGACGCGATGCATGGCGTCTCGAACCGGCATTCATCAAGCGTCGATCTGAGGTGTGTATCGGCGGGAGAAGCGATGCACCTGTTTCCAATCAGCGTTCATCAATACGTCCATCTGTCAGCGGGAGACGCGATGCATCGCGTCTCTACGACTCCGTAGAAGGCTATCCAGGCGGCAGTATCAGTCTCGATACCTTTTGTATTTAAAGGTGTTTACTTTTAACAACCATTACAACTTATTACAACCCTTACAACTTATTACAACTCATCACACCCCCCAATCACTTCAAATCTTTCCCATACACCTCCAAAGGCGTCAGCTTATTTTGAAAGATCAAATGTTCATCCTCCGAAAATCTTTTAAAATCCGCGGCACTTGGCTGACCGGGAAAGGGCACATAAAATTGCTGGTTATCGGCATTGCGCCAAAGCAATACGTAGGAAGCGTTGTGCCGGGATATTACGGGCAATAAAACGCTGGTCCACCAATCATCCTGTGGTATTCGCGAGTAACCTGTTTCCGCAAGGCAGGATAACTTTTTGTGATGCGTAGCAATGGTATCCAGCATAGTGAGTTGTTTATCGAGGTTTTGCTTATAAGCATTAACATCTTTAACACAATAGCTGTCGACACCAACAAAGTCGACGTAATCATCACCCGGATAGCGCTGCATAAAGTCAGCTTCAGATTTAAAATCCGCTGTGGAATAAACGATGACCAGGTTATGCAAAGCCCATGTATTGCGCAGGTAATCGATGGTAAATTGCCATAGCTTTTTAAATTCATCGGGCGTGCAGGTATTTTTGCTCCACCAAAACCAGTCGCCCGTCATTTCGTGAAAGGGCCTGAACAAAACGGGAATCTGCTCGCCATCGTTTCCCTTTAACGAAAGCAGGTACTTGGCGCCGCGATTAAGATATTGCTTGTAAGCATCGTTAAACTTGCCACCGGGGATAATATCCGCCACAGTACGCCGTGTGGTATCCCAGGCCGTCAGGCTATCCACAGGGTTATCCATATGCCACGAAAAAGTGTTTATCCCTCCGCGTTCATAGGCTTCTTTAACCCGCCTGCTTTGTACCGAAAATGGCAAACCGTTAATATCGGCCGTGCTGTCATGCTCCACTTTAGCCAGGTCCCAGCCATAGATCGCAGGGTACACTCCTGTTGTTCCTTTAACATCCGAACTATCCTTATCATACGACCACCCCACACCGTAGCCGGTGTCGTCATGATGCCCGAAAAGCACCCCGGCGCTTTTTATGCGCTGCAGGCTGTGATACAATTCGCGCGTTTCAGGGGTTGCCAGCTTGTCGCAGGGGCCATTATATTTTGCTTTTGTACAACCGGCCACTAAAACAGCAAGAAAAAGAGGGTATAGTGTTTTCATCAAATACTTGCGCGCGCCCGCAACGGGGCTAAAATAATTCATTTTCACCAAAAAAGCCGTGATATGATGCGGTGATGTTCCGGCAAAACCCACGGCTCTTTTACGAACTTTATGGTGATGGGGGGTTACTCTTTTGTCAATTTTAAAACCACCACATCGTCCGGAGGAATGGCCTGGCTAAAAATTTTGCCGGTTGTCCCAACACCCTTTTTCTCCCACAGATCACGCAGCTTATAGGTGGTTTGCCTGAAGTCGAAGTTCGTACCCGAAACCTTGTCGGTTATGGCATGCTCTTTCCAATTGAAGCTGACGTTTTGCGAATGGTCCGACCGGTTGAGAAAGCAAACCGCCAGCCCGCCGTTTGACAGCGGCTTTACCCATATTTCAATCCCGTCAAAAGCATAGTAACGGAATGCTTCGACACCCATCGGGTCCTGGTCAAGGGCAATGATTTCTTTATTAGTCAGGATAGAAGTGGTTTGTTCGGACATTTTCCTAAGGTCGTTACCAGCCATTAACGGCGCCGCCAGCATGCACCATAACGAAAAGTGCGCCTTGTCCTCATTATATTTCATCCCATTGCCCACTTCCAGCATATCCGGGTCATTCCAGTGGCCGGGGCCTGCATATTGGCGGATGCTGTCCTGCCTGTCGAGGATATTTAAAACACTCAGAGGCTTCCATCCATTTTTTGCGACTGTTTCGGCAAATGCCGGGCCGATGTCACCTGTGCTGCGCCATAACTGGCCAACCGGTTTTGCCCAGCGCCATGGATTATGTTGCCCCCACTCACACAGGCTGAATATCATGGGGCGACCGGCGGCCTTTATGGCCTTGCTCATCGTTGTATAAGCTTCTACAGCATTGAGTCCTTCCGAATTGCACCAATCAAACTTCAGGTAATCAACACCCCAGGACGCATATAAACGCGCGTCCTGGTATTCGTAGCCGCGGGTGCCGGGATAGCCCGCGCACGTTTTTGTGCCGGCGCAATTGTAAATGCCGAATTTCAGCCCTTTTGAGTGGACGTAGTCAGCAAACTCCTTCATCCCGTTCGGGAATTTCTTCGGATCGGCCACCAGGTTACCGTCCTTATCCCGCTCCATTGCCATCCAGCCATCGTCCAAAACAAAATACTGGTAACCGGCATCTTTCATGCCCGATGAAACATAAGTATCTACCATACCCTTCAGCAGCGGCTCATCGATATTGGTTTGAAAAGTGTTCCAGCTGTTCCAGCCCATGGGCGGGGTTTGAGCTAGCCCTTCAAATTTTTGGGCGAAAAGTGTGTTGCTGATAAGAAAGCAAAGCAGGGGGGTGAGAATAGTTTTTACTGACATCTTAATCATCTGTGGTTTTATTTACTTCTGTTTATTGGACACTATCATATCAGACGGTTTTTTTGAAGTGATCAAATCTCAGGGTTTCCAGGCTCCATCCGCAAGTCCGAGCGATTGGAATAACTTAACATCTTCCGAATGCCTTGCGCTCAAAGGCGTTAGGTTTCCCGAAGTCAGCGCTTTTACAAACCTCAGCTCTGCACCGTTCACCTCATCCAAAATAACAGCCGGGCGCTGGTCGTCCGTTACTGCATGCAGCTCAACATTTTCCAGCGTTAACCCTTCCACATGCCGGGCAAAAATGCCATAAGCAGGCAATACGCCAAAACTGTCGGGTTCAGGATAGCCCTTTTCCATTTCAGGTACCGCCCTCGCCGACTGTCCGGCTGTTCCGCCACCTTTGCAATAAATTTTAACGTCTTTTAATTCTACATTCCTTATTGGGTGTCCCGGTATACCGCTGATCAACACGCCCTGGGTCGTGTCCGCGTTATAAACTATTACATTGCTTATCATCACCCGGCGCAACTCCCCTATCTGCGTGCCGCCAGGGCCGCGCATACGTGCTCCCAGGCGCATAAAAATAGCCGCCTGGTGGATATCGCGCATGGTAATATTGGATATTGCCACGTCTTCAAGCAACGCCCCATCAACAGTTTCAAGCGCCAGCCCATGGCAATAGTTAAACACGCAGTTTGAAATGGTAATATTTTTAAACCCACCGTTCGATTCGGTGCCAAACTTGATTCGCCCAATGCCATTCTTTACCGTGCGCTTATATGTGCCGTCTAAAAATGATCCTTCCTCAAATCCGCTTAAAATGCAATTGGTAATGGTTACATTTTCGGTAGCCCGGGCAAAGCCAAGGCCAAAGCTGCTTTTCAGGCAGATGCCATCATCATAGGGCGAATTCACGCTGCAATCGGAAACGTGCACGTTACGGCAGCAGTCGATATCCATACCATCGCGATTGGTATCTTCTTTAATGTTGCTAATCGTGAAGTTATCCACGCCGGTCGCCAAAATGCCAAACCAGCCGCCGTGGGATATCGTAATGTCCTTAATATTAACATTCCGGCAACGCAACAGCGCAATCGCTTTGTTGGCCGACTGCTTGTCCTTTACGTAATCGTGATAGAGGCCTTTGCCCCAAATCATCCCCTGCCCCAGTATGGAAATATCGTGAAGGTTTTCGCCCCAAATCAGGCTGTTATGCCAGTGGCTGTGGCCGTAATCCTGGTAGACGTTACCGGGGCCTGGCTCTTCTTCGTCGTAACCGTTCTCCGTGCTTACCGGGGCGCCGATGATAACCGCGCCCTGGTCGATAAAGAGCGAAATATTGCTGTTGAGGTGAATGGAACCTGATAAATAATTACCTGCAGGCAAATAAACAGTGCCGCCGCCCGCGGTGGCGGCCGCATCGATGGCTTTATTGATGGCTTTACTATCCAGGTTGACGCCGTCGCCTACCGCCCCATAGTCTTTCACATTGAAAAAAGTGATCGGTTTGCTGGCTGCGGCGGCGTTGACAAAGCTTACCAGCACCAGCAAAATCAACATAACTTTGGTAAAACGGATCATCAACAGGTGGTTTATAATACCAAATGTAACTATCGTAGCAACAAAACTACTTTTTATCGGCGACTAAAAAAACAGCGCCGTACGCGGGCACGGCCACTGTTATCCCGCCTGAGACATTATTGGCTATCGCAGGCACGGCGCTATAGTTAGACGGCCCGCCGGTTTTTCCGCTTGCCGGACCAACTCCATTAATATAAACGCTGTGCGAAAACGGTGCATTGTCCGATCCTCCCTTTAACTCGAAGTAATAATATTTTGTTCCGATGGCGAAGTTGTTAAACTGAACGTTTACCACGTGATCAGTACTGCCCTGGTTAACTAAAACAACGCCTGCCTGCCCCGAACTGAACGAGGAGCCGTAGCTGGTAATATCGCCGCCGGTGCTTACCGTTGAAATTACCATCCTGTCGCCAAAATAGTGCTGAAAAAACCACATGTAATAAAAAGCAGGCCGCGCGTTCCAGGCGGCAGCGCCCGGCTCGGCACCGCCTCCGGTATTGTTAAACATACCCTGGTCGTCGCCATTGGCCCAGCTATTGGCCAAATCCCAGCGGCTGGCCATGCTGATCTGGTTTTTGAGGATATTACCCAGGGTCATCACCGCATCCAGGCCGGAAATATTCGATACATTCTGGCTCGATCCAACCGCTTGTATGTTCCACTCGTCCAATGCTACGGGCTTCTGCGTCACACCCGCGTTTTGCGCCGACGTTGCTACCCAGCTCATCATGCTGCTGGTTCCCGGCCCCGGCGTACTAAAGATCACGGCAGGGGTTGAGTTATCATTGTAGGGTGTGTAATAATTGTGTACCACAAAAAAATCAGCGGCATTTCCGGCTGCCGTTAATACGTCGCGGTTCCAGTTGCTTACGCCGGCATTGTTGTTCTGATCGTTCAATGTAGTTAACACGATGCCGATCTTAAAATTAGTATTACCAACCTGCGCCGCTGCCGCACGCATCGAATCGGCAAAAATTTTAAAATGGGTACCATATATGGTACCTGTAATAATTGCCGGCTGACCGTCCTGATTTTTAGATGGATCAATGCGGTAGCCAGCCTCCCAGTTGCCGTAACATTCGTTTCCCACTTCCCAATAAGCAGTGCGCCCGTTATCATGGCGCACCCACTGGGCAGCCAAATGGGCAGCGGTTTGCGCGGGATTTGGGCCCGTACCGTACCGTGCATAGCCGTAGTTAACGGTTATTAAACCGGTGCTGTTGGTTTGCTGTAAAACTTTGTAGTAGTTATCCAGGCTAAGGGTCCAGCTTTGCGTGTTGTTGCCATACCAGTATCCGGCCGCTGAGGCTGTACCATTTAAATCCAGCAATGTGGAGGGCGCGTCGGCCGGTGCGGCTACATTTCCGCTGCCATCGCCGTTCCAAAAATAGACATCCGAAAGGCTGCCGCCCGGCGCCCTGATGATATTGGGCGACAGGGCTTTAATGTTTGCCATCAGGGTGGGCTGGTCAACCACCTGGCTCATAAACGGGTTAATGTTATTGCCGAATATCAGGCTGGAAACCTTGGTGGTGATCTGGCTCAAGTCGACCACTACAGTAACCGCGCCATCAGCCGAGGGTTTTGAAACACTTTGCCCTGTTGCCGGCACGGTAAAGGTCTTTGCCTGCCAGTTGTCCAGAAAAAAGCCCTGGGTAACCGCCACCGATGGATCGGTACCCATTACAATAGATCCACCCGGCCCGGTACCCACACCGGTGCTTATCGGGGTGTTGGTATTACCGCCACCGCCGCCATTATTCGCCGGTTCTTTTTTACAGGCCTGCATCAGCATGAATAATACCGCCGTTAGTAATGTTGCTTTAGTAATGTTTTTCATCTTTTCGTTTTCCACTTTAATTGATTCTTATTATTATTTCCATACATGCCCTGCTGTTATGGTAGGGACATTTCCATACGCCCACTTTGTCTTCTGTGCTCATTACCCGGCCGTCCGGACCTATCCCCCAAAACCATTCCCCGTTAGTACGGTCGATAATTTTATCCTTTACAAACCGCCAGGTATTTATGGACAGCTCCAGGAATTTTTCATCGCCGCTGAGTTGCCAGGCGTTAAAAAATCCTACCATCGCTTCGGCTTGCACCCACCAGTGTTTTTCCTTAACCAGGTGATCATCCGCAGGTTCATATTCGTACCACAAGCCTCCATCGGCATCCAAGCCGTTTGTGGTCTCATTAACCATGCGTACACTTATTTCTTTTAGTTGTACAATCGCCTGTTCATCCTGAATCACTTCGGCTGCTTCCAACAGCAGCCATGATGCTTCAATATCATGCCCATAGGAAACCAGTCTGGACCTGGTGTTCCAGTCCTCATCAAAAAACAGGGAGAGATGATGGGTCTGATGATTGATAAAATGATTAAGGAAATTGCCCAGCAGCACACTGATGTGTTCATTCAGGGCCTTATCGGGCCAAACCCGGTATAAATTTGTATAAGCCTCCAGCACATGGAGGTGGGTGTTCATGGTCTTCTTTTCGTTGGCGTCCTTTGCGCTTAAGCGGAGATCGTCAATCGGTTTCCACTCTTTGGTGAAAGCTTCAAAATAGCCGGTTTGAACAGGGTCGTAAGCCTTTTCAACCAGCAGATAAAACAGGTCGATAGCCTTTTGTTTTACCGCTTCGTTGCCCGATGCCAGGTAAAACTCGCTGAAAGCGTAAATGGTAAAGGCAACGGCGTACACCTGTTTTTTGGTATCCAGCGCTGCACCTTTGTGGTCAACCGACCAGTACACGCCGCCATATTCATGATCTAAGAAATACCTGCAGATATAATCATAAGCCCGGGAGGCTATTTTGAGATGGTTTGTGTCAGGCGAATGATTAAATGCGGCTGAAAAAGTCCACAAAATACGCGCGTTCAGCACCGAGCCTTTGGGTGCATCACCGATCATCCTGCCATCGTTGTCCAATCTCCCAAAAAAACCGCCGTTCAGCTGATCCGGCGTATGATCAGCCCAAAACCGGAGGATGTTTTTCAACTCTTCCGCCAGTTCCGCTTTGTAAACGTTCAATTTATCGGTCAGCTTCGCCATCAGCCTTTGGTATAATTTTTATTTTTATAATGCCGGTTTAAACATTTATACATCCCGCAGAAACCTTTCCACGTATCTTTATTTCCGGTTCAGGACCTCGAACTTAAAACCCCACGATTGGCATCAATAATTTTATTAAGGGTTTTTACCGAAGATGCCGAACGCAAGCCGTCTGCAGGTGTGTTTATCACATAATCCAGCAACTGGTCGACCGTACTGGTAGCTACGTGCATCCGGGTATCCGAAGACGCATAATAGATAAAAACACGTCCATCGTCATCTTTTATCCAGCCGTTGCAAAATACCACGTTTGACACATCGCCCACGCGCTCCTCACCTTCCGGCGCTAAAAAATAGCCGGCTGGCTTGTATAAAACTTTGGTTAAATCATCCAGATCAGTCATAAACATGTACAGAACATAACGTAACCCTGCCGCTGTATTGCGCACGCCGTGAGCCAGGTGCAACCAGCCTTTTACGGTTTTTATAGGTGTTGGGCCCTGGCCGTTTTTGGCTTCGTAAACGGTATGGTAGTTTTTATTGTCGATGATCGTTTCGTGTCCCACATAAGCATTCTCCATCGATTCTGTTAACCCAAAACCAATACCGCCACCTTTGCCTGCGCTGATAAAACCATCCTGCGGACGCGTATAAAGCGCATATTTACCCTCCACAAATTCAGGGTGTAAAACCACGTTGCGCTGCTGGGGGGAGTTAGTCGCCAGGTCGGGCAAACGCTCCCATTTTACCAGGTCTTTGGTGCGGGCAATGCCGCAGGCAGCTACGGCCATAGATTGGTCGTAAGCCGGCGCTTCCGGGTCACGGCGTTCGGTGCAAAACAATCCATATATCCAGCCATCCTGGTGTGCGGTGAGGCGCATGTCGTACACATTGGTATCGGGCTCGCCGGTCTCGGGCATGTCGACTGGGTAATCCCAAAACGTAAAATTGTTTATACCATCAGGGCTTTCGGCGACTGCAAAAAACGATTTCCGGTCTGCGCCCTCTACCCTGGCTACCATCAGGTATTTTCCATTCAGCTTTATCGCGCCCGCATTAAAGGTGGCATTTATGCCGAAACGCTCCGCCAGGTAAGGGTTGGTTTGCTCGTCCAGGTCATACCGCCAGTAAATGGGTGTGTGCGCCGCGGTTAAAACCGGGTATTTATAGCGATCGAAAACGCCGTTACCGACACCCGCTATTTCATTGCGGCGGCTGACCAGCTGCCGTTGCTCTTCCTGTAGTTGCTGTAAACGTTTTTCAAATAGGGTTGTCATGTCTTCATTCGTGTAGAGACGCAACATTTTGCGTCTCGCGGTATTGATTATACAGAGACGCAAAATATTGCGTCTCTATGGTTAGTACTCCTTCAACCTGTTCCACCAGGTTTTCTTTAATATCACTATTACAATAGCCAATATGCCTATGGTAACCAGCAGCGGCATTTTTTGTTGCAGCACCAGGTACATGGGCAATATGGTGAGGCAGCATTGTGCTATGGTACCGATCACCACGTTGAACATATTGATCTTAAAGTTGCGGTTTGGCTGAAATGAAGAATCATCCGCTAAAACAGCTTGTTTAACGGGCTCCCAAAAACCCCAGGGCCGAACATTGGCATAAAATGATTTTAAGACTGCCATATCGGTTGGCGGCGCGGCGTAGGCGCCAATTATAGAGCCCCCCAAAGACAATGCGAACAATACCGGAAACCAGTATAATAATTGATTGTCAGGGACCACTACCGAAAAGATCATGGCTGCAGCAATTCCTGTTAACATTCCCCAAAAAAAGCCGGTGGCATTAAAACGCCACCAATGCCATTTTAATACGTTTGAAGCAATGTAGCCACCGTAAAGCGCTGATACGATCCATTGCAAAACAGTGTTAACGTCCCTCACAAAAAACCCAAGAATTATTCCGGATGCTACCACCACCACCCCAACAAGATAATTCATTCCGATAGTGCGCCGGTTCGACGCCCCCGGGTTGACATATTTCAGATAGATATCATTTACGATGTATGCCTGCGCCGCATTCATGGTACCGCTGAAGGTACTCATAAATGCACCCAGCAGGCCGGCAAGCAGTAAGCCGACGAGACCGACAGGCAAAAAATTGTTGATCACCGCAGGCAGTATACGTTCGAAATCGATGGCTCCGGTAGCATCCTTCAAATTCATCTGGTGGTAATATAGCAGGCCCAGAATGGTGAGGCTGATGATGAGCGTATAACGAATGGGCAGCAGGATGATGTTTACAAAACCGCTCATTTTGCTGGCCTCTTCGGGCGAGCGGGTGGAAAGGATTTTTTGCATATCATAGTTGGGCGCGGGGCCGGCTAATGCCGCAAAAAAGCCTTTGAAGGTCATCATCATAAAAAACAGCGCGAACAGGGAGTAGCCGTCACTTTTAATTTTGGCGTTCACCTCGGTTATGATCCCCGTCCAGTTCAGCCCGAGGTGGCTGCCAAAAAAGGGACTAAACCATCCGTTCGGCACGTTTAGGTGATGCGACTGGAGGTGCGTGGCCGCTATAAATCCTATCCACACACAGGCCACGGTCATGATGCCGTATTTAACCATATCCCCTACTACGATGCTGTGCATGCCGCCCAAAATGGAATAAAACATGGCAAACAGGGTAAAGATGACGCCATAAACATGGGGCACGTATTGGGCAGGTACGTTAAACGGTATATATCCCTTTATCATGTCCCAGGGGATAAATATCCCGATAAATTTACCAAGCCCGATAAAGCCATAAGCCATAAAACCCAGGCAGCTGAGCAACGCAAAAGCGATCACAATAATTTGCGACGCACTAACGCCCGGACCGGTTTTGCCAAAACGCGTTGCCAGCCATTCGGCCCCTGTCGACGCGTTTGAACGGCGCAGCCAGCGGCTTAAATACATCATTAAAAAAACCTGGTTAAATACAGGCCATAGCCAGGGTATCCAGATGCTTTTCATGCCGTAGACAAAGCACAGCGTTACCATCCACATGGTGCCGCTGATATCGAACATATCCGAGGCATCGCTTAGCCCCAGCTTGTACCAGGGAAGCGATCTTCCGCCCAAAAGATAGCTGTCCTTATTTTGACGCGCCTTTTTGCGGTACCACAAGCCGATAATTATCGTGCTGAGCAGGTACAAAGCTATGATGGTTATATCAATGGGACTGAGCTTCATGCCTTTGAATGTGCAGATATGCAGATGTGCGGATGTGCTGATGAGAGGAAATGTGCAGATGTGCAGCTATGCAAATGCGCAGATGACAACGTATAGTTTTTACGATCCTGACGTATCAAAGTGCCTTAAATTGGTATCTCTAAAGTAGATTTATAATCTTCAAAAAAATAGTACTATTTTAACCTTCTATTGCTGAATTTTTATTTCGGCAGCCATCTCACCATTCTTCAATCCCTTTATTTTCACATCCGCACATCCACGCATCCGCAAATCAAATAAAAACCCGGTTGCCGGTATAGGTCTCCCTGAACTCTTTCGGGATGCACATTTTTTTTCGTTTGAATATCCGGTTGAAGTTGGAGATATTGTTGAACCCGCACTTATACGCAATTTCAGCCACGGTAGTGGTGGAATCGATCAGCATACGCGAGGCGTGGCCAAGCCTTATTTCGTTCAAACTATCGATAAAGGTTTTGCCGGTGCGTTTTTTTATGAAGCGGCTGAACGAGGCCTCAGGCATATTGGCAATGCGCGCCACCTCGGCAAGCGTTACCTGTTTGGTATAATTGCTGTTCATGTGCTCGAACACTTTTTCGATGCGCCGGCTGTTGTAATAAAACTTCTCGTTGGTAAAACTGGGATCCGAAAGCGTTTTCATGTTCCGCGAAGTGGACAGGTCATGCAGGATGGAAAGCAGTTCAAGCACAGAGTCGAAACCGCTCTTTTTATCCAAAGCCAGCAACCGATCTTTTAGCATGACAATGGTTTCAGGCGCAAAGCATATGCCCCTTTGCGAACGTTCCAGCATCCCTTTCAAAAAGCTAAGCTGATTTCTTTTTAAAAATTTTTCGTCAAACAAGTCTTTATGGAACTGAATGGTAACTTCGGTGATCGCATCGCCCTGGCACTGGTGGGTAAACCATGCATGGTACAGGTTTGGGCCGACCAACACCAATTCCAGATCGTCGATCACCTCGATATGCCCTCCGACCACCCTTTTGGCGCCTTTTGCATGCAATATCAGGTTAAGCTCATACTCATCATGATAGTGCAGCGGAAAGTCAAATTTCTTTTTAACCCTTGAAAAAATCGTAAAGCAATCGCTGGGTGTCAGCGGGGTAATTTCGCGCATTACATTGCTTGTCATCTTAAATAATTTAGTGATACAAAAAATTCAAAAGTATGATACGAATTTAACAGAAATTTTATAATAATTAGGTCATCAGTAAATGGATGGGAAAAGTATAACGTTACCCATTAATTTCTATCGCCCCGCTCCTTTTACCTTTCGCCTTTCAATGCGCGGATCATTAAAAAAGCCACCACCGGGTTTTAAGTCTTGAATCGAAAGTCGAAATGTTTTAATTTTTCGACCTCGCACTTCCGATAGGAGACTTAACCGGCGATGGCTAAAATTTAATCAACTATTAATAAACCTTGCATTATAAAGCATTTTGCGGAGAGCGCCGCTCTTAAAAACGGCGCTCTTTTTGCAATTTCCTATTTTATGAAAGCAACCTCATCAAAATACATGGTTTCATCCACATCGCCACTCATCCCCTGCAGGAAGAATCCCAGGTTTGCAGAAGGCGAACCGGTAGACCAGAAAGCCAGGAAGTTAGGGTTGGATGACTGCTGCGCAGGCGAAAGCGGTATTTTAAAATAAGTCCACACATTGGGCGGAACAGTTACCAATTGCGCTGTATAGGCATTGGCGTTTTGCACCTGGCCGTAACCACCAACCATCTTATCGCCAACAAGCACCAGGGTATGCGCTGCTACGCCCCCCTTTACCCAGAACGAAAGGTATTTGTAGGCTGGATCATAAGGCATACTTGGATACCAGTTTGCCCAGCCTTCTATCTTCCAGCCTCCTGCGGGATAGCTTGCCTCAAGCGAAAGGCTGCCGCCCGCAGCGTGCGGATTACCCGGCTGAGGGCCTGACGGGCCCGACCATGAGTTGTCGCCCCACGCGTTCTGGAAACTACTCTTATAAAAAATGGTGTATGCATTGTCCAAATCATCAAATACCGCGGTTGATGCCGCTTGCGCCGCGTTGTTTGAACCAGATGTATAGGTAAACAACAGCGTCGATTCCGTAACGTTGGTACTTGCCGGAAATTTAAGCACCAGGGTGCTATCGTTTTGGGAAACGATGCCTAAAGACTCGTTGGATGCCCTGAGTTTTACCGACGAAACCGACGCAAACCCTTTACCTGTAAGCGTTATTTGCGAATTTGCATAAAAGTCAAAGTCGGACACGGATACGATGGTGGGCGGCGGAGGCAACGTTGTAAACTTATACGTTACCGTGCCGTGCAGCGTAGTGATAACGATAGCATTTGACTGCGGCTGTACGTAAGGGATAGTAGTTGGAATGGTAAAAATGATAGAATTGTCGGAGATAAGCCCGCGGTTAAAATACACATTAACCCCGTTGATGGTGAGCTTGGTGGTACTGCCCAGATTAGTCCCGTACAAAACGTAAATATTACCCAGGTTACCAGTGGCCGTTGTCGAGTCAAACGCGGCAAGCGTTCTGTGGTTCATATTAATAAAGGTATCTACCGTAACCACGCCTGTTGAGCTGTAAGTGGTTGTCAGTTGCGTAACGGTATCCGACACGGTTTTGCTTACCGTTTTTACCGAACTGATGGTGGGCGCCCCGGTTCCCGGCGTAAAGCCCAAACTGTTATCCTTTTTACAGGATGCCATACCAAATACCACCAACGCCGGCAGCATCCAGTAATAAATTTTTGAAAGTTGAAATTCCCTTTTCATATAAAATGTTTTTTAATTTACTTGAATGTATAAGGCACCGGCGCTTTAACCAGGTTTGGATCAGTGGTTGATTCAGCAACAGGCACCGGGAACAAAAAGTTTGCATCAACCGGTGTAAGATGCTGGGAATAAATTACCGGCGCCGGATTTGAATTGGCCGGGCCGCTGTAAGTACCCCTCTCCTGCTGGCTGATAATAGCGATAGCTGTTGGATGGTGTGTGGGACTTGTTGCCGATCCCTGAGTTTGATAGCCGTCTAAACGGCAAAGGTCGAACCAGTAATCTTGCTCCAACGCAAACTCCAGGCGCCTCTCCAGCAGCAACTGCTGATAAGTGAATGAGGCTACAGGCGGCACACCAACCCTTTGCCTAACCATATTGAAGTAGTTTACGGCAGTGGCGTTTGACGTTGACGCCGAAAGCGGGATGCCGGTGCCTGCGTGTACGCCTGCTTCCTGGCCCAGGATGGCTTCAGCTTCGATCAACAGCACGTCCGAGTAGCGTTGGATATAAGTATTGTCGCCCGCCGCTTGTGAGGCGCTTTTACCGCCATTGTCGGCAGGGGTGCCTACCACGTATTTTTTTGCAGCAGCATTCATATTCTGCGCACTGCCGTTTGCCGGGAACCTATAGCCACCTGAAGCAGCATCCAGGTCGGGGTAAAGACTGCCCGGAACCATAATGGTTGCATGCCTCCGGATGGTGTCGCCGCCTTCCTCTTTAAATGCATTTTGCAGATCTATCGTCGGGCCGAAGACTGCATATCCGTCACCGGTCCCTGTAATGGTGCTGTTATATGCCCATGACGCCTGTATGGAGTTGCCATAATCATAGCCGCCGGTGGATATCCATTGCATGGCTAATATGCTTTCTTTATTATTGTTGTTAGCTGTTTTAAACAAATCCTCGTAAACCGGCAAAAGCGAAAATTCGCCGCTGTTGATCACCTTTTCGGCTTCTTTCTGCGAATTAACGTAATCCTGCATATAAAGGTAAACTTTTGCCAGCATAGCCGATGCCGAACCGCTGTCGCCATGCCCGGTATGTGCTGTACCTACCGCACAGTTGGCTTCTGCAAACTGCAGGTCGCGAACGATCAGTTTGTAAACATCAGAGATCGGATTGGTAGGCACTGTCTGGAAGTTGGCGATATCATTCAGCGGATTCTCAACTATCGGCACGTTTCCAAAAACGCGGACGAGATAAAAATAAGCCACTCCGCGCAATAAATGAGCTTCGCCAAGGGCATTGTTTACCGTGCCCTGCGGAACACCTGCGATGGTGGCGGGCATGTTGTTGATCAACCCGTTACACTGGGCGATCACGGTGAAAGGCGAATCCCATGCGGCAAGCAGTTCAGGGTTGGCGTTTGGCGCTGACCAGTTGAAGAATGCGCTAACATCGGACGAATAGGTAAATCCGTTACCGCTCGATAATTCGGTAATGGCCCATCCAACTTTGTTGTTCCAGCCAAACCAGGGCGATCCATACAACCCGTTTGTCGACGCCTGTACCTGGTCGCTGGTTTGGTAATAATTACCCACGGTGACCTGCGATTCAGGCGGGCGATTAAAAAAATCTTTTTTGCAACCGGCAGTCAGTAAACCTATTATCGCCATGCCGGTAATATATTTTGTATGTCTTTTCATGTCAAATTTCATTTAATAATGTTAAAACTGTGCATTAACGCCTAACGTGAAGATGCGGGGCGAAGGATACCTTCCCATATCAACATTCATTAGCAGCGGGTTTTGATTAAATGAGCCTACTTCAGGATCAAGACCGGGATACTTGGTAATCACAAATAAGTTCTGCCCGCTTACATATACTTTCAGGCTGTTCATTGCTACATATTTTGCCCAGCGTGCCGGCAAGTTGTAACCTAAGCGCACGTTTTGTAAACGCAGAAAGGATGCGCTTTCCAGCCATCTGTCTGACATTACCACGTTGGGGTTTCCAAGCCCTCCCCGCGGTGCGGGAATGTTTGAGTTAGGATTGGTTGGTGTCCAGAAATTTGCCGTCGAGGCTAACTGGTTTTGATATAAACCCGATAAGCCGGCTGTTTGAACTTCAAGCGCATCGAGTATTTTGCCCCCGTATGAACCATAAAAGAATATTGACAAGTCAAAATCCTTGTAGCTGAGGGTATTGGTCATTCCATAAGTGAAGTCAGGATTAGGACTTCCGAGCGGCACCTGGTCGTTTGCATCAACCTGGCCGTCGTGGTTGGTATCCTGGTACTGCAAATCTCCAAGCCATATGGTATTGCCCAGTTGACTGCTAACTACCTGCGGCGTAGTGCCGGTAACGTTTTGAGGATGTGTAGCCAGGTATTCCAGTTGTGCCTGCGTTTTTACAACGCCCTGTACTTTATAACCGTAAAACTCGCCTATCGGCTGACCAACTACGGTCCTGGTGGCAGGCAAAGTGATAAAAGCGGTACCTACCGATTGCGTAATAGCAGGCGCGCCGCTCAAGGACGTTACGATGTTATTATAATGCGAAAATGTTACCGTTGTGCTCCATTTAAAATCCTTGCTTTCGATGTTCCTGCTATTGATGGTAAACTCGAACCCTTTGTTTTCGATGTTTCCCGCATTTACATAAGGAGCCTGGATACCCGCGGGGTTGTCGCCATACTCGTTAGGCCCGCCCAACAGGAAATAGGGCAACGGCTGTACGAAAAGGAAGTTTTTGGCGGTTTTGTCGTAAGCGTCGAAAGTAACATCGATGCGATTAAGCAAGGTTAGGTCGACCCCCAGGTTTTTTTGAATAGCAGTTTCCCAGGTAACGTTGGGATTTGCGGTATTGGCTATTAAAAAGCCTGTACCAAAAGCTGTGGCTACGCCCTTAAGCGATGCGCCATACGCATATTGCCGGGCGCCGGAGTTACCGGTTGTACCGTAACCCAGCCTGACCTTAATATTATCGGCGAAATTTTTTACGCCGGCCATGAAAGGCTCTTCAGATAGTCGCCACGACACTGCTACGCCGGGGAAGTAGCCGATCTGCTTGTTAGGATCGGGATTAAAATTTGAGCTTTGATCACTTCGGATATTGGCTGTAATACTGTACTTGTTATTATATGTATAAATGATACGACCAAGGTATGACTGCATTACCTGGTCGCCGATTTGCTCAGGTATAGTAGAACCAACAGTATTGGCAAGTGCTATGCTCTGTACGTTGTTACCCGCCGGGAAACCGGTACCCGAAAGCGGAAGGTAGTTGTAGGTTGATTCCCAAACTTCGCGGCCGGCTAACACGGTTAAATTGTGTTTTCCCCAGACGTGTCCGTAATTAAAATATTCTTTCCAGCTCCAATAATCGCTGCTGGTTATTGCACGGTTTAGTGTAGCGGTAGCATTTCCAAAAGCTACACCGCTGCCGGTTGCGCCGTATGAATACGTCGGGTTAAAGGTTTGTCCGTTAGCCCAGTTAAAATCCCCGTCGACCTCAGAGCGGAGGGTCAAGTCCTTAAAGAACTTAATCTCGAGGTAAACATTGCCGTTTACCTCGCTCCGGGTGGTATTATTCTTAATGCTCAACTCCTGCTGAACCGGGTTCGGCCCGCCCAGGATGGTTCCACCGCTTACCTGCGGGCCTGAAAATGATCCATCGGCGTTATACACGGTTTGATCGGGCGCGGCCAGTAAGGCATTATAAATAACGCCGGTATTGCTACCCAGGCCAACCTGTTCGTTACTGCGGGTTGCTCCGAAAACAGTACCCATTTTCAGCCATTCCTTGGCCTGGGAGTTTACTACTCCACGTATCGAATAGCGGTCGAAATTATAGCCTAATATCGTACCGTCCTGCTTAAAATAGCCCGCTGAAATATTGTAATCGGATTTATCAGTGCCACCTGATACACCAAGGGAATGACTTTGCTCAGGCGCTGTCCTGAAAATGGCATCCTGCCAGTTGGTACCGGGGCCTAAAATGCTCGGGTTTGCAAACTCCGTCCGGGGCTGTACGCCAAAAGCAACGGCCATCCTGTTTTCTAAAGCCGCGTATTGCTGCAGGTTATCTACCTTTAAAAATTTGCCTTGCTGTTGCAAAGCGCCCCAACCGTCGTAAGTTATTTTTGCTGTTCCCGCTTTACCTTTTTTTGTGGTAATAATGATAACTCCATATGCGGCCCTGCTGCCATAGATAGCGCTTGCCGAGGCATCCTTTAATATGTCGATGGATTCTATATCATTCGGATTAAGCATTGCCAGCGGGCTTACTGTAGTTTCCATGTTGCTTGATCCGGGGCTGTTTAGTGTGGCGCCGCCGCTATAGCCGCCTGGCGCGTTACCGCTCACTTCTACCCCGTCAATAACGTACAAGGGCTCGCTTTGCCCAAAATTGCTGATACCGCGTATGTGTACGGAGGTGGCACTGCCCGGCTGGCCGGAGTTTTGCGTAACCGTAACGCCTGCCGCCTTGCCCTGGAGCAACTGGTCCACACTTGGCTGGGGGATGTCCTGGATATCCCTGGCGCTCACTGACGAAATTGCGCCGTTTACATCGCCTTTCTTTTGCGTACCGTACCCGATCACCACAACGTCTGTCAATGCGGTTGAAGACAGCGAAAGACCTACATCGATCGTGGTCTTCGTCCCTATAACCACCTCCTTAGTTTCCATCCCGATAAATGAAAAAACGAGTGATTTGCCTCCGGCCGGTACGTTGATGCTGTACTTACCGTTGATGTCGGTAACCGTTTTTACGGCTGTACCTTTAACAGCAACCGTGGCGCCCGGAAGGGTAACGCCTTTGTCGTCAGCTACTGTTCCTTTGATCACCGTTCCCTGGTTTTGCGCATAAACCCGCGCACAAATTAAAAGGGTTATAAACAGTGATACTATTCGTAGAATTTTTCCCATAATGTTTAGTTAGTTGAATAGTAATTGATTTGATAATTGATTTGCGTTTATTGTTGTTTAATTGTTTGCATTTTTATAAGTCAATAGTCTTAAGCCGATAGTCTAAAGTCAGGGGTGCAGAAAACCTGCAATCAGCCGAAGCCCGTGCACATGTAGCAAGCCAGGTACTGATTTTTAACAGGCCGGCACTCACGACTTCGGACTTAAGATTTGCCTTAAGACTTGTCATCAAAAACTAAAAACGATCCACTTAGGTTTATTGCGCAGCCGCCGGCCTCGCGCCGGTTGCTCATTATTCATTATCGCAGTGGTAAAATTATATGCAATAAAAAGCCTTGTTGTGGATAAATAGGGGCACAAATGTCAACCTATATTAACTTATTGATTACAAGTGAATTAAATGATATTGTGTCAGAAATACACAACCAAAAACGGGCTGATATTGACAAATGTGCACCTCCTGCTGAGGGAAAATGCTTTTTGAAATGCAATTATAGTACTACATTTTATCGTCGTTAACAATAGTATTTTGGCCGGATGAGGCGGGTAAATTGCTTTTAGAATTAAATTATAGCCAGCCTGTTTTCGCCGCAGGCGAAGAGGCAGCTGCACCTGTTTACAATATAGCACCAGCGATGTTAAACGCGGGTGTCTTTTCAGATCACGTGAAGTGTAAACTAAAACAGGATTATTCACCGGGAGTGTCCGCTTTTTTTAGGGACGGGCACGAAACTCTGGTGTTCAACGGTGTTCAAAAATGAACGTTTTTTGACCCGGCAATTTTTTTTTGATGCCGTTTGTACCCGTTTTGAAGGCCTTTCGCACCCGTTTCGAATGGCTTTTTGAAGGTGAATAGTGGCGGTGAATGGTGGATTGCAAGCCCGTTTGACACCGGTGATCTGTAATGACCTCGCTGATAACAGATTAACTGCAACATTAATTGCTAAAAGTGTCAGCTTCTTCCGGGGGCAGGCAAGCAGAAGTGTTCAATTTGTTGTTCAGGTTGAACGCTTCCAGGCTGGCGACAGATTTTTCGCTAAAGATCAAAATATTCATCTTCAGCACTTTACCAAATAAGCGCAGGTGTTCAAAGTGTTCAAAGTGTTCAATTTTCAACTCAATTGAACAGTTGAACACTATCGTGATTTTTATTCTGTAACCGCTTCCTCGTTCACGGTTTCGAGGTATCGGGAAGGGATGGTATTGTACTCCGATTTAAATGTTTTAACGAAGTACTTCTGGCTTTTGAACCCAACCTTATGGCATATCTGGGAAATGGTAAGGTGGCCGGTCTCCAGCAGTTGTACGGCGCGCTTGAGGCGCATGGACCGCACCAGCTCATTCGGGGTTTTGCCGGTCATAGCCAATATCTTTTTATACAGTGTGTACCGGCTCACAAAAACCTCGTTGCTCAACTCTTCAACGGAAAAGTTAGGATTCGAAATATTGTTATCGATCAGCACCAGCACTTTTTTGATAAACACCTCATCGGGCGAATCCACTGCAACTTCGGTTGGCATAACATCCACCTGTTTTTGATAGGTTTTACGCATGTGCTCCTGTTGGCTCAGGATGTTCCTGATCTTTGATTGCAATATTTCAAAGTTGAACGGCTTGGTGAGGTAGTCGCTGGCGCCGGTTTCGAGCCCCTTAAGTTGCTGATCTTCACCGGTTAAAGCGGTGAGCAGAATCACCGGGATATGCGACGTTCGTTTGTCGCTCTTTATTTTGAGGCAAAGGTCATTACCATTCATTTCGGGCATGCTGATGTCGCTCACTACCAGGTTAGGATGTTGCGCCAAGGCCTTCTGCCAGCCTTTTTTACCGTTCTCCGCCTCGATGATGTTGAATGATGCCTTTAAGTTGTCTTTTATGTAGAACCGGAAATCGTCATTATCCTCAACCAGTAATATTGTAGGTTTTTTCCCTTCCTTACTGTCTTTATATGAACCGTTTCTGGCCGCGCTTTCTTCCGGTAAAAACTCGGACGAATGATCCAGCAGCAAATCTCCATCCGTAAAAATATCCTCGTTAACCGGACTGACCGGCAGGAGCACCGTGAAACAGCTGCCCTCGTTAAACTCGCTTTCGACATAGATTTCGCCCCGGTGCAGTTTAACAAATTCTTTAGTAATGGACAATCCTATGCCGCTGCCCTGGTTCAGCATCGAACCCGGGATGTCATTTTGAATAAAAGGTTCAAATATCCTTTTCTGATTATCTTTAGCGATGCCTATGCCCGTATCGATCACCCTGATCTCTAAAAACTTATTGTCGATATCCTTTTCAATCAAATTAAGCAATACGCTCACCTGGCCACCCTCATGTGTAAACTTATAGGCATTTGAAAGCAGGTTGAACACTATACGCTCTATCTTATCATGATCGAAACTGGTGTAAAATGACTCAAATTCCGAATCGAAAATAAATTTGATGTCCTTTTGGTCGGCTATATCGGTAAAATTATAGGAAAGGTCCTTTATAAAACTGATGATATCACCGTTCTTTTCATGCAGTTTTAACTCCTGGTACTCCATCTTCCTAAAATCCAACAGCTGGTTAACCAGGTTCAGCAGGCGTTTGGCGTTCCTGTTTACCAGCAGCAATTGCCGTTGTATGTCCGGCTCGCCTATTTGCTTCAATATTTTGTCCACGGGGGCCATGATGAGTGACAATGGCGTACGGAACTCGTGGCTCACATTGGTAAAGAATTTGATCTTCATCAAATCGAGTTCGTGCATCCGATGCGCTTCTTCACGTTCCTTTTCAATCGAAAATTGTGCCTTCAGTTTCTCAATACCCCTGCGGCGCAGGTACAATAACGAGCCAATTATTAAAAGTGCATAAAGGATATAGGCCCAGGCGGTTTTCCAAAACGGCGGAAGGATCTTTATGTTTAATGTTAGCGTATTGTTATTCCAGGTTTCGCTGCTTGTTGCCCTAACTTTAAACACGTAATCACCGGGGTCAAGGTTTGTGTACGTCGCTTTCCTGATCTTGTTATCTGCGTTTATCCACCCTTTGTCAAAGGGTTCCATCATATACTGGTATTTTACCTTATCGGGGTTAAAGTAATTGAGCGCGGCAAACTCCAGGTCGAAAACATTATCGTCATGTTTAAGGGTTAGCGAATTTGAATTGGTAATGGATTGAGGCAAAATAACGCGACCGTTTATTTTTTCGCCAACATTAACACTTTGATTAAAAACCTGGAAATTAGTAAAGACCAGTTTTGGAATAGTTGTATTGGTATGCAGATTGGACGGCTTAAACAAGTTAAAACCGTTTCCCCCTCCAAACAGAAGCTCCCCTTCCCTGGTTTTGAGTGAAGAATTTTCGGTAAACTCACGCCCCTGCAAACCTTCGGTTTCATTATAATTCACAAAATGAAATTTAAGGCCCGCCCGATTGCGATCAACCACAATATCCGATAAGCCATTTGGCGTGCTCACCCAAACATTGTTCTGATCATATTCCTGCATGTCAATGACAGTATTGTCGGGCAAGCCATCCTGTTTGTTGATACTGGTAAACTTCCCGGTGTTATGGTCAAATACGCTGATTCCTTCCCTGGTGCTTACCCATATCAACCCGCAACTGTCCTGCATGATGTTATTGGTATTGTTACTGATGAGGCTGTTGGGGTTTTTTTCATCGTGTATATAATGCACAAATTTGTTTGTTTTGTGCTGAAGCACATCTACGCCATAGGATGTTACCACCCAAAGGTTTTGATATTGATCAACCAATATCTTGCTGATGTAATTGGAATGGATGGCGTTGTCGCGGGAGTTGTAAACGTAGCGGGTAAAGGCTTGTTTTTTATTGTCGAACAAGTTAAAACCGGCAGAAAGCGTACCAACCAGCAAATGATGGGCCTTATCCTCGGTGATGGCGCACACGCGGTCTTCAGAAATACTCGTTGTATCGGCATCACTATGTTTATAGTGAACAAATCTTTTACCGTCAAAACAATCCAAACCGCCAAAGTAAGTGCCTATCCATAGTTTTTGATCGTGATCGATATATAGGCATACCACCACATCATTGGCGAGGCTGTTTGAATTTCCGGCATCATGCAGGTAGGGCTTAAATAGGCCGGTTTTGCGGTCAAAGTAAATAAGGCCCCCGCCATTGGTCCCTATCCAGATATTTCCGGTCTTATCTTCAGCAAAGCTATTAATATCACTAAAACTCAAGCTCCTGGGATCCGAAACCGGATCGGACAAATGGTGGGTATATAGCGGGAATTTAATAATACTTTCGTGATAGTACCCCACGCCTTTTTTGTAGGTACCTACCCAAATAATATTGGTATTGTCTTTATAAAGCAACGTAATGCTGTTTTGCCCGATAGTTTTATCGTCATCCTCGCGGTTCAACAGGTACTGAAACTTAAAATCGTGCTTATTTAACAGGTTGACGCCGCCGTGATCGGTTGCTACCCACACTCTGTCCTTATCATCCTGTATCACACTCGAAACAACATCGGTGTTCAAATGAAACTCGTCGCTGCCTTTATCAATGTGTTTAAAAATATTGTGCTTAACATCCACATAGTAAACGCCGGCAGAATAGGTGGGTACGTATGCCCAGATGTCATCCTGCAGGTCCACATAAATTTTATACGATGAATTTAACTCCGCAGGGAGTTGGTTAAAAATATGCGCGCTGTAGTTGATACGCAGCGTAGCCGGATCCATGCGTTCCAGCTGGCCGTCGCGATAGGCCAGCCAGATATTACCGTGTGAATCCTGCGCAAGATCGGCTACCGTATTGGAGAATATTGAAGCACGATCAGCATCAGAATGCACAAGGTGAACCGTTTTGTGCAAATGCGGATCGTACTTATACAAACCCGACCGCAGATGCAGAAACCAAAAGTTTCCCCAGCGGTCTTTCCTGATCGCGGTGATAAACCTGTCAGGGATTGCGATCGATTTTAAATAACCATCGATATTATGAGAGAATTTTTCTGTAGCCGGGTCGTAAATATTATAGCCATTGCGGGTTTCGATCCAAAGCTTATTGTCGGGGCCTTCGTTGATGCTTACAATATAATCGTCATATAATGAAGTAGTATCGCTGGCAGCGTGTTTGAATATTTTAAATTTGTACCCGTCGTACCGGTTAAGGCCTGAAAGCGTACCAAACCACATAAAACCTTTATCATCTTTAAAAATGCAGGTAACATCGTTGTGTGAAAGGCCGTTACTGATGTTTAGATGAGAAAATTGAAACTGGTTATTTTGCGCATTTACCCCGGCAGCAAAACAAAGCGACAGCATCACAAAAGTAAAAATTTTACATTTCATAAATGTATTTTTCGAACCCACAACCCACTTAGTTAATGGAATAAAACTTAGGTTTGCACCAGTAACTTTTTTTACTATTGGTCAAATCTAATTCAATACACGCAGCGTTTTAATGACCAATCAAGAATTACCATCTTGTCAATGATTCCCCTTAATTGATAACGAAAAGGAAATTTGCATGGTCTTATTACATTTAATTTACAAAATACCGAGGCTATCCTTAACCATTCTTCAAAATTAGGTGAGATCCGAAGGTATCATGTAATACTATTTTTACATTATTTGATTTACAATTAACACAACAACGGCTATCGTCTGGCTTTAAATTATCAAAATCAACAAATTACCCTCAAGAACTTGTAATACTTTTATTTCAATATTCAGATAGTTTTTCAACTTTATAAAATGTTTTAAAAAGTTAAAAGGGATTTTTAATTTAACAATTAGTTTAAAAACATACCGCCACCAAACATCCTGGTAAGCATTCGGTTAATTGAATAACAACCTGATTTTAATGGACGCAGTAAACGACAAACCATCACAAGTTGAAAAAAAAAGTAAAAGTTCGCTAAAGCGGCGAATGGGAGCTTTTTTTGTTGATATTTATAAGATACACCTGTTTATTATCCGCTTTTTTAAAGAAGCTTTTCTTCCGCCGTTTGAGTTTAAGGAGATTATCCGCCAGTGCTACGAAACGGGATTACGCTCACTACCCCTGATCAGTGTAACAGGTTTCATCGTCGGCTTTATATTCACCAAACAGTCGCGGCCTTCATTGGCCACATTCGGGGCCAACTCCTGGCTGCCATCGCTATCGTCCATCGCCATCATGCGTGCGTTGGCGCCACTGGTTACCGCGCTTATCGCCTCGGGCAAGGTAGGCTCCAGCATCGGCGCGGAGTTGGGCTCTATGCGCGTGACCGAACAAATCGATGCGATGGAGGTATCCGGCACAAACCCGTTTAAATTTTTGGTTTGTACGCGGGTAATGGCTACTACATTGGTGATACCCATTTTAGCTACCTATGCGGCTTATATCGGGCTGCTGGGTGCATTTTTAAACGTTAATGGTAACGAAGGCACCAGTTATACAGCGTTCGTTGAGCAGTTTTTTTCCCCGCTTGTATTCCTCGATTTTACCGCGTCGCTTATAAAATCTATCGTATTTGGTTTCACCATCGGTATCGTGGGTTGTTACCAGGGCTATTATGCCAGTTCGGGGACAGAGGGTGTGGGCAAGGCGGCTAACGGCGCAGTAGTTACGGCAATGTTCCTGGTTTTTATTGAAGAAATTATTATCGTACAAATAACCGGTAATTTCAGGTGAGACGGCCATGCACAAGGACAAAACGAAAATAGACCACAAAAACGTGGTCATCAAGATCAGGGGGCTTGAAAAGGCCTTTGAAGATTATGCCGTTTTACGCGGGATAGACCTTGACCTTTACCAGGGCGAAAACCTGGTAGTTTTGGGGCGGTCGGGATCGGGGAAATCGGTATTGATAAAGCTGATATCCGGGTTGTTAAGGCCCGACAAGGGCTCGATAGAAGTACTGGGACAGGACGTATTAAAATTAACCGAAAAACAGTTACAGCAATTGAGGATAAGGATCGGTTTTTCATTTCAAAGCAGCGCCTTATATGATAGCATGACGGTACGGAAAAACCTGGAGTTTCCGTTGGTACGAAATAAAAGAAACCTTACGCGTGCCGAAATTGATAAAGCGGTTGAAACTGTGCTTGATGGCGTGGGGTTGTCGCAAGCCATTAATCAAATGCCCGCGGAGCTTTCAGGCGGCCAGCGTAAACGAATCGGTATAGCGCGAACGCTTATTCTTAAACCTGAGATTATGCTCTACGATGAGCCAACAGCCGGCCTCGACCCGATCACCTGCATCGAGATCAATGAACTGATTAACGAAGTGCAGCAGCGGTACAATACCTCGTCGATCATCATCACGCACGATCTTACGTGTGCAAAGATGACCGGCGATCGCATTTCGATGCTGCTGGAAGGACAATTTCAGCGCACGGGTAGTTTCGACGAGGTTTTTAATACTAAAGACGAAAGAGTAAAACCATTTTTTGATTATAACTTTATTGAATAGCTATACAGCAGCAACATGGATTTAAAGGAAAACAGGCGGGCGATCATCGTCGGCATTTTTTTGGCAATAGGCGTCGTCATTTTTATGGTGGGCGTTTTTACGCTTGGCGGCCAGCAAAAAAGCTTTGCAAAGGCGGTCTCAGTGAGTGCGGTATTTGACGATGTGTCGGGGCTTAAAAAAGGCAATGATATTTGGTTCTCTGGCGTAAAAGTGGGCACTATCAGCGATGTTAAGTTCATCGGTATACAGCGGGTTAATGTTGTAATGCGCATCGATGAAAAGATAAAAGGATTTATACATACCAATGCCAGCGTAAAAATTGGGTCCGACGGTTTGATCGGGAACAAGATTGTTGTTATTGAAGGCGGGACCCCGGATGCACCGGCCATCGGAAACGGCACGGTTTTGCAGGCAGAAACCGCCTTGTCAACCGATGACATGCTAAAAACGCTGCAAAAAAACAACGTGAATTTGCTGGCCATTACTGCCGATTTTAAAACATTGAGCCATAATATACTGGCCGGCAAAGGCACATTAGGTACCCTGCTAGCCGACAGTTCAATGGGCATGCAATTACGCGTAACCATGCGCAACCTGCAGGCCACAACCGCGAAAGCGGCCCAACTGGCGGGACAGCTCAACCAGTTTAGCGAAAAGTTAAATACAAAAGGCGGCCTCACCGATAAACTGCTCACCGATACTGTTACGTTTAACCGCATAAAAGCAGCAGCAGCGCAATTTCAGCAGGCTGCAACCAATGCAAATACGATTACTGAAAACCTGAATAAAGCCAGCAACAAACTAAATACCACCGATAATGCGCTGGGCATTTTGCTGAACGATAAAAAAGCGGCGGCAAAAGTGCAAACCACGCTGGATAATTTGCAGCAAAGTTCTGTTAAACTGAACGAGGATCTGGAAGCTGTTCAGCATAACTTTTTGCTGAAGGGATTTTTTAAGAAGAAGGCGAAAGCGAAGGCGGATAGTTTGAGGAAGATGTGATCAGAGGCTGAAGATTAGGTATTGTTCGTTAGATGCGATAATTGGAGTAAAGTTCGCACATTCAATTGAATGGCGATGAGGTAAGACTGTTCAAAGTACCCTTCCCTCTTCACAACAACAGAAAAGTCATGCCGAACTTGTTTCGGCACCCCACGCGCTAAGTCGCCGCGATAGGTAGCCTGGCGACAGGTGACCAGTATGGTGGCTACCTGTCAACGAATTACCTTTATGATGAGGTGCCGAAAAACAAGTTCGGCATGACGGTTTGGTATTCAGATAGGGCATATCAAAGACTTCCGAAGTTTTCGAAACTTCGGAAGTCTAAGCGTAAATTCTAGATTAAGATAATTATTCTTTGCTTTCCGGCTTTTCCGGTTTTGCGGCCGGTTTTTCTTTAGCCGCTTCGTTTGCGTTTTGCAGCTTCTTCAGCATTTCATTGCCGATCAGGGCATCTATCATACCGTTGCCGCCGCCATCTTTTCCACTCACAAGTATATCAGGTACTAGTTTGATACCATTACATGCCAAAGCTTCAGCTACACGAACGATTGCGTATTGTTCGGTACCCATGGCCATGGTTTTTTGTTTGGTAACCTCGGCTTCGGCCAAACCGATGGCCTTAATCTTGGTGGCTTCTGCCGTACCGTTTACTTCGGTGGCGTTTGCATCAGCCTTGGCATTAACCGTTTTGGCTTCGGCATCCGCTTTGGCGATCGTAATGCGAACTTCCGCGTCGGCCTTGGCGTTAATGGTTTTGGCTTCCGCTTCACCTTTTGAGGCAGCAACTTTCGAAGCTGCCATCTGGGTGTTTATTTCCACCTGGCGGGTTGATTTCACGACTTCGGGCTGCATGTCCGCACCGGCTTTGGCGCTTTCAAATTCCTTACGCTCCACCTGGGCATTGCGCTGTATTTCGTAGGTCACTTTTTCCTGTTCCGCAATCTTACGGTCGGTAAGCGTTTTCATCAGCGCGGCCGGCGGTACAATATCACCGATCAGCGTATCCACGCCCACTACGTTATAGTCGTCGAGCACCTTGCTGATGTGCATTTTGGCATCCTCCTGTCTTTGAATACGGTTAGCCAAAAATTCGATCACGTCGCTTTTTTGCGCCGAGTTACGGAAATAGTTGGCGATAGTTGGCTCCAGCACTTGCGATACCAGGTTTTTCATGTTACCAAATCGCGCAATTACCTTTGGCGCCTCATTGCGCGGGATGTGAATGATCTGCGATACATCGAGATTAAAGGTAAAGCCGTCAGACGAGCGCACGGTGATGGTACACAGGTTTTTATCCAGCTCGTGCGCCTCGGTACGGCTGTCGGCCCAGTTGAGCACAATGTTGGTTGTGGGCACTATTTCAACCGCGTGGGTATAAATGTTTACCGGATGCTTACCTGGATCAAGCGGCTGGTCCCAAACACCTTTTTGGTTACGCTTAACAATGTTGCCATGTTTAAAGCTGTCGCCGCTCGTGTCGGTACCTTCGGGGCCGACAAATGAGTTTACGACACCCACGTAACCGATGGGGATATAGATCATATCCACCTGTTCTACAATAACAAACCAGGGGTTCAGGTAATAAGTACCAGCCAAGATCACATCCTCCTGCAAACCTTTCATACCGCCGGCACTGATAAAGGCCATCGGGTCCTGGAAGTTACGGTGGCCCACAACTGAACCGCCCGCTATCTCGCCTTTCTCCAGCGGCTCACCATCCAGCGTGGTAATGATGCCCACTTTGTTTTCCTGTATCTGGGTGATGGGCACCATTTCTATCTCAAACAAAAAAGTATTGATACGATAGCTACCCGGCGTAAGGAAAGCCGCCTGCGGGCCTTTTTGGCCGCGGTTGTTTAAAAACGCGATAGCGTCCTGAAACTTGTCGCAGTCTACCGGCTTGCCCAGCACACGACCGGTATCCATCGAGGCTCCATCCTTCGCCTTTACCAGGCCAAGTTTATTTTGTTCAATAATGGTAAACGGCGCCATGGTGATGCTGTACTGCCAGGGCCACATACCCCAGTACAAGCCTGGCGCCAGCGCCTTGGCCTGCATACCCGCTTCGCCGTTGATAGCAATGATCCGGCCATCCGGCAATCGCTTTTCGCCGGTAAGGGCATACTTTTTAACCACTAAACCGATACGGTCATCAGGCACGATAACCATACCAAAAAACACGCGAAGTACAAATTTGTACATCAGCAAAACAACTACAACAGGCACAGCCCACCATAGTATTTCTACATAATTGTTCATTTTTTTAGATTGAAATTATTTTGATTTTTTAACGGAACCCTTAGGTGCGGGCCCTCACAATAACTTACAGCATATTGCGGTAACCTGGCTGTATAGTGATAATAAGATACCAATGGGTTTAAATTGTTACGGCAAGATGTGAAAATATTTTTCAAAGTTCTAAACGCCGTTGGTATAAAGAAATCAACAAACCTTGAAACCGGCAGCCAACAAAAAAACCGGCAAAGTGTTCCTTTGCCGGCGCCAATTAAAACTAAACAAGCACTAATTCTGCAAATCTTTCCAATTATCATTGGAATTCCTGTCCACCAAATAACCCAGCGGATCGATCGCTACACCTTTCGGCTTGCCTTTAACTGTAATCGTTAACTCATGATCTCCGCGCTTAAATTTATACCTTTTCAGGTACGCAAAATGCGCAAAGGTCATCCCGCTTTTGTCTTTTGTATCCTGCCCAAATACCCCGATATTGATATAGTCGTCCATGTTGATGGCGGGTACGTCTTCGCCTTTGTTTCCTACCCAAACTTTATCGATATTAAATTTCAGATCAACGCGGTATTCATCCTTAGTACCGGTGGGCTTGACCGTGGCGGAAATGATCTTATTGTCATAGAAAGTTATCTTTTGCCAGCTGTCAACTAAATAATATTGCAGCGAATCAGGCGTGTGTTTTTGCAGTATCCGATAAAGGTCGTTCGCGCCGGCAAAGGGGCCGCCGGTTTTAAAAGCATAGGCGTTTTTAAACTCGCGGAGGGCGTTGTTCAGGCTGTCCTCTCCTATCAAATCGCGCAGTCCGTACATTACCGTGGCTGTTTTTCCGCCCCAGATAAACCAGGCGTTAGCGGTGATTAGCGGATGTTCTTTATCATCCATAAACCTCCTCACATAATGGTAATAGTTCCACGCATCCAGCACTTGCTGCCGCATGCCGGCTTTACCATATTTCTTTTCGCTTAGTAACAGCGCATCGTAACTTGCCAGGCCTTCGGGAATTACCAGCGAGCCCACCGTGCTGTTCGGCGCCACCTGGAAACGCCACCATTGCTGGGCGAGCTGCCTTACGGTTTCCGAATAGAGATAATCAAACTGATCCGCCCCGGTAAAGTGGGCATTCCAGCCGTTGTATTCGGCGCGGGTATCCATGGTAGCTGTCGAAGCTTCACGTGGTCCGTAAGGCGCCGTTTCAACCAGCCTGACGTTGTTGAAAGGATAATTTCCGTGAACTGAGCTGTAGTATTTAAGACCGTCTTTATAGGCGTTTATAAAACGGTCTACGTTTTCGGCATGTTCAGGTTCGTAATAAACATCAATATTTACCTTGTGGTCCAGCATCACGCTGTCCTTACGGTCGGCAAGGCGGGCCGAGAAGATGGCAAAGGGCGAATACATGCCTGGCTTATCCATCACATAATGGAAATAGTTGCGGCCGTTTTGTTTCCACTGTTTTACCAGGTCGCCGTGCGAAACAGCCGTCTGGTCTCCTTCGGTGCTTACTGTCAGGTCCAGGCTCAGCAGGTCAGCCGCTTTCCCGGCTTTCAGGTTCATTATTCCCACCGGGTCATTCTGTGCTATGTCTTCTTCATTTTTGGGCGGCAGGCCGGCCTTCTTTCGCTCATAAGGGCTGCCTATTTCATCGTCGTCGTCATAACCTAATCCCGGCAGGCCGCCTTTAAAAAATGTGCCGTTATTGAGCATGTCGGCAGCATACAAACCGTTCTGAAATCCTTTATAAACAACAGACGAATTAACCTGCAGTATCGCAGAATCGCCTGGCGCCAGTGGTTTGTCAAATTTGTACAGCCGGTATGCGGCGGTATCCTGTTTCGGGCCAAACCAGCTGAAAAATCCGCGTTTGTAAAATAATGGATTGGTAAACGGCACCGGCCTCCCATTTATACTGATGGAGTAATCGGACAGTTCATCACCATCCAGCAGCATTTCCGCAACCGGTTTATCGTTTTTGTTGACTATTGTTACCGCAGCCCGTACCAACTCTTTCTTATCAGCAGGATAAAGATCGGCATACATTACAATACGCGTAACTTTGGGCAGGGGCTGGTCCTGGTAATGCTTAAGCGTTTTTTCGTAAACGATAGCGCGGTTGTCATTTTCGCCCTTGGTAAGGTATTCATTCAGGTAACTGATGTTGTAATAAATGTATCCGCCCACCGCAAGCAGCAGCGGCAGCAGCAAGGCTACAAATAGCCGGGTTTTCCGGTCGAACCTTTCGGGTATCAACTGCAGCCTTTCTTTAAAGGATGAGTTGACGCCGCGATTATAAAATAGTGCCGCCAGAACGATCAGCAGGCCAGCCGCCAGCAGCCAATACAGATCGAACCAAAGAATTGGCCCAACCATGTGGCCGAGGCCATCCATATCTGACATGCCGGAACCGGGAGTGTAAGAAAATAACAGCAGGTGATAATCAAAGGTGCCTGTACTATCCAAAAAGAACAAACCTACCCAAAGTGCTACGCCAAAGCCATATGCGGCAAACTTGTTGTTAAATATTACCTGCACCACGTAACAAAAAACCGCCGCGGCAAGCAGCTTAGGCAGCAGCATTACCAGGGTATAGCTAAAGTACGCCGGCAAATTAAGGTGCGTAAAGCCTTTTAAAAGCTGAACGGTTATGCCCACTACTACCGGCACAAGCGACAAGCCCGCAGCAATAACCAGGAGCGATAAAAGCTTTGAGCCATTTAATATCCAATTTGGCGGCGGTAGTGAATCATTTATAAAGGCGTAACGTGTTAAGCGGTCGCGCTGCAGCGTTTCGCCGGTATAGAACATGATGATGAAAAAGATAAAAAACGGGAAGGCATCGGCAAAAATACCCAGCAGCATTACCGTACGGGGCAGTTGCGGCACGCCATAATCATTATTTCCCATCCAAAATACAAAACCTAAAAATAAGGCGCCGGTGCCCAGGATGATCCAGAAATAATTATCGCGGATGATATTCAGCAGTTCCAGTTTGGTGAGGCTTTTTAAGGTGACGCGGTTATATTTTTCGGAGAAACTGATGGCCGGCGTTTTTAGCGCTTTGTTTGATCGTACACCCACCTCGTCAATTGTCGCCTTATCGCGTTTGCCGGCAAAAAAGGTTTCAAAGCTAAACCTGAAATAGGTGATCAGCAGCACTACCAACCCTAGCCCGGGCCATAGCAGCCGGTTTATGGCCAGCGGGCCGTTAAAGGCTATCAGGGTATTGTTATGCATGGCTGTGCTCGAATTTACCATCTGGTAGCGCACACCATTTAGGCCAAATGGGTCTGAAATGCCGATCACTGTAGTGTTATGGGTAGTATTAAGAAAAAACAAAGCCATAAAATAGAACAGGAACAGCAATATCCCGCCAAAATAGATCACCTTAACATTGCGGGTAATGGCCACCAGGCCATAGAACAGCGACGACGTAAAGAATATATTTGGCAAAGCGATAACTATAAACGGGTACAGGTAATACATCAGCCTGTTGGGGCCGTATTGGGCAGCGCTGGTTCTGCCGAGCATCGGGCCGAGTTGAGCGCCCAGAAAAATAGCTAAAGGAATGGCCAGTGCAATAAGCACCATAAACGCAAAGGAACCAAAATACCTGCCCCAGAAATACCCGCTGCGGGTAATGGGGTAGGTGAGGTAGTAATCTTTGGTTTGGTATTCAATATCGCGGTACAGTGCGGTGCCCATAACTGACGAGCTGATCAGCATCATCATCATGGTCATCGCGCAGCACCAAAAGCTGATTAGGTACGGCGAATTAATATGTTCCTTTTCGCCAACCGGCAAAAAGCCGTTGGCAAATGAGAAAAAGGTAAACACCAGTACAGCCGAGAAATAAAGGTAAACTGCGGGCCTGCGGATACGGTTCCGTATCTCGAACAGAAATATTTTTGAAAACATTTTAGTGGTTTTTTAGTGGTTTTTTAGTGGTTACTGCATGGTTCTAACTTTTGCATTCGGGTGGCCTCACCTAAACGGCGGAGCCCTCACTCATCCTCTCCAAAGGAGAGGACTTTTAGAATCTTACGTTTCTAAGCCTCTCTCCTTTGGAGAGGGGTTGGGGTGAGGCCTATACTGTGTTTACATCTACACGTGTAGCGATATTGCTGAAATAAACATCTTCCAGGTTCGGGGCGGCAGCAACAAAGCCATCCAGTTTATTGTCGTCCTCGCGCAGAATGCGGATATGCAATTTGCCCGATTTCAGTTGCGTGGATATAACGTTATAAATGTCGCGGTAATAGCCAATCTCGGTTTGGGCAATTGCCCTGGTATAAATCTTGCCCTCCAACTCCTTTACCGCAGTTTCCGGGTCACCGGCATAGAGGACCTCGCCCAGGCAAATAATGGCGAAATTGGAGCACAGCGTACTTACGTCTTCCACAATGTGCGTCGAAAGAATAACGATGGTATTTTCGCCAAGCTGGCTCAGCAGGTTATAAAAACGGTTACGCTCCGCCGGGTCAAGGCCGGCAGTAGGCTCATCCACGATGATCAGTTTCGGGTCGCCGATGAGCGCCTGGGCAATGCCGAAGCGTTGTTTCATACCCCCCGAATAAGTGCCCAGGTGTTTTTTCCGGTCCTTAAACAGGTTCACTTTTTCCAGCAGTCCCTGCACCAGCTCTTTTCGCTCGCCGGAATGGCCAACGCCTTTCAGCTGGGCGATGTGGTCGAGCATGCGCTCGGCGGATATTTTGGGGTAAACGCCAAACTCTTGGGGCAGGTAGCCCAGCAACTGGCGCACACGGGTTTTGTTTTTCAAAACATCCAGATCATCCAGATAAACGCTGCCCTGGTCGGCCTCCTGCAAGGTAGCAATCGTTCGCATCAGCGATGATTTGCCCGCGCCGTTTGGCCCCAGTAAACCAAACATGCCGTTCTCCAGCGTGAGCGATACATCCTTCAGCGCAGTTACGCCGTTGGCATAGGTTTTTGAAAGATTGTTTATGACTAATTTCATCTTCTTCGGATTTAAAATGTTATCGTTTTAAAAGCTGCCCTACCGCGCCGTTAACAATAAGCCGCGCGCTGTCGGCAAGCTGGTATTTAAAGTTTTGTATGTTTTTGCATTGCAGCCTTAGCTGGCTCCGGTTCCGGATATCCAGGTTGACACTACCCAGTTGGTTATCGGCCAGGATAATCATGTTCGACCGGCTTTTATCGCCGATACCCAGCGTGGCGTTTAGTGTTTTCAGGGTATTTCCCTTTAATATTACCGCGCCGGCGTAGCGCTCTACTATCGATAAACTATCGGCGTTGAAACCTTCTATAATGGATGGCCGCCAGTCGAAATTCTCGCTGGCCAGGGTATCCTGAACAGGTCTGCCGCCCGCTGTGTACCGCGAGTCGACCGCAATTTTTTTAAGCTGCGGGCAAGTAATTACCAGCACATACGCATTGCGCGGTGTGTAATAGGTATTGGGATAAACAGCGTTAATCTGCAGCGCATTACCTTTCCGACTCACCTTTACAAAACTCGCTGTCGGGTCCACCTGGATATTAAAGGCGCCTTGTTTTACAATTACATTGGCTGCGGTGCAGGCGTTTACATCTATCTCGTCAAACTCCTTAAAATTCAGTGTTGTAAACCCGCCGAAAAGCTGTTTGTAACTGCCGCTCTTATAGGCGCCGCGTACGTGCAGGTCATACCAAACCAGTACCCCTAATACCAGGCATACGCCGGCGATCAATATTTTTATGCTTGTTTTCATTTTTTCTCTTCGTTGCCGGGCGCGGCATAGTTTTCGTTCTTAAATTCTTCAAAACGCTGCTCCACTTCCTTTACCGAAATATCCAGCAGGTACATATTTTTAAATAGCTCGGGCAGGTTTTGCTGCATAAACTTTTCGCGCCGTAGCTTTTTAACCCTATCAAACCCGTCGGGCGCTACAAAAAGCCCCAGCCCGCGCTTGTTGTAAACTATCTGCTCGTTTTGCAGGTATTCGTACGAGCGCATTACCGTATTGGGGTTAACCTCCAGCTCCACGGCCAGGTCGCGTACCGATGGTATCTTCTGCTCGGCCGGCCATTTGTGTATCAATATATTATCGCACACCCAGGCCGCTATTTGCAGGTATATCGCTTCGTTATCTTTAAATTCCATCGCTTTAAACCTGTTTTTCTTTTAACCTGAAGTACGCCGCAACCCATAAAAACACCGAAACCACGATGATCAGCCACAGTATCACGCCGGAATATTGCTGGGTAATGTTGATATCGAAATATTTGTCGCCCTGCGAAAAGCTTACGTTTGTGAAGGGTACCGCAGGATGTATTGTCCGGCCAAATAGTCCCTGTAAAAAGAAAGTGTTAACCAGTATTAGCCCCGCCACGGTGGCAAAAAACACAAAGCCGGTTTTGATGAAATGCAGCCTTTTAAAATGGATAGCGCCGAAAAGCGTAAAAGCATGCACAAACGTAAAAGGAATAAAAATAGTGGGCGCCGGGTCGACGAAAACGTTAAACAGCTGCGGATAATGGTGGGGCCAATGCCTTGCATTTGTCACCATATACAACACCAGGTAAAACGAAGCCAGGAACACAACGGTAAACACCAGGTACGACCACACCCAGCCTACCAGGAACTTTTCGAGCGGCGAAGCCGGCAGCATCAGCGAGGAAACCGCCTTCTTATTATCGCCGTAATCGGCAAAAATGGTGCTGGTAAAAATGGCGCAGCCCAAAAAGAGGGCAGCCGCAAATATTACCGTTTGCGCGCCTATGTCTAAGGGTTCATCCACAATGTAGGTTAAAAAGCCACCCCCCAGCATCAGGACGCCTATCAGCACCGCTACCGACATCAGGTATATTTTATAGTGCTCGGCAGTGTGTTTTACAAACAGCCGTAAAAAGCGGTGTATATTGAAAGTGTTGCTCATTTTAATTTTGGTTGATGGTTTGCAGCAACGGACCGGCCCCGCTGGTTACGCCATTAAAAAATAGCTCCAGGTCGATTTTGCCGAACTTCCCCGAAGTGTTTTTTACGATAGCATTCACACCCCTCACGCTTTCCTCCTGGTACAATACCGGCAGGCCTTCGGTGGTATTATAGGTACCGAAAATCACCTTTTCGGCTATCTCATCTACGGTTTGGTTTACTACGATTTCGCGATCGTTCAACACCAGGATGGTATCGATCAGGCTGTCCAGGTCGCGTACCTGGTGGGTGGAAATGATAATGCAGCGCTCGTCGGTAAGCACTGAAGCAATCAATTTGCGAAACTGCACCTTCGATGGGATATCCAGCCCGTTGGTAGGTTCGTCCATAACCAGCAGGCCGGTATTAGTGGCCAGGCCAAAGGCTATCATCGCCTTTTTTTGCTGGCCGAATGATAATTTATCCATCACGGCATCTAAATCCACATCTAAAACCTTTAGGTAGTGATAAAAATCGCTTTTGCTAAACTTCGGATAAAAAATAGCAGTGTTGGCCACGAACTGGGCCGGCGTAAGCGCCGGCACGTAAACTTCTTCGGGGATAAAATATATATCCTCCAAAACCGCAACAGGGCGCGCCGAAACATTCATGCCGTTCATCCGGCAAGTGCCTTTTTGAGGAAAGGCCAGGCCGGTCATGTTTTTTAATAAGGTTGATTTGCCCGCCCCGTTCTTTCCCAGTAAGCCATAAATATGACCGCTATCCAGTTTAAGGTTTAAATCCTCAAACAGCAGTGGCTTGCGGGGGTAACTAAAACTGAGGGCTTTAATTTCTATCATAGTGTATTAGTATAATAGTACACTACAAATGTAATACAATGAAAATGGGATTTCCAAATTATTTTTGAAATTATTTTTATTTACCTTTCATTTTTATAAACCACCTTGCCATGTTCATTATCGAAAACTACTCTGCGGCAGTAGCCTGCTGCGTTATTACCATGCTGTGCTGGGGTTCCTGGGCTAATACCCAAAAATTGGCTGCAGGCACCTGGCGTTTCGAGTTGTTTTACTGGGATTATGTATTTGGGATATTACTATTCTCGCTTATCCTGGCGTTTACACTTGGCAGCAGCGGTAGCGGCGGGCGGTCGTTTTTGGCGGATATTAAACAAGCGGACGGGCACAACATCGGCTCGGCCATCATCGGCGGTATTATCTTCAATGCTGCAAATATTTTGCTGGTGGCTGCGATCGCAATTGCAGGCATGGCCGTCGCCTTCCCGGTGGGGATTGGGCTGGCACTGGTAATTGGTGTGGTGGTAAACTATCTCGCAAATCCCAAAGGAAGTGAAGGCATGCTTGCCGGTGGTGTGGTGCTGATCGTTGTAGCCATATTACTGAATGCTTATGCTTACCGAAGAATGCAATCGGCCGGTAAACAAGCCTCAACCAAAGGCCTGCTTTTAGCAGTTTTGGCCGGAGTGCTGATGGGTTTTTTTTATAAATATGTTGCAGCAAGCATGTTTAGCAATTTTGATGTTCCCGAACCCGGCAAACTAAGCCCATACACAGCGATCGTTATCTTCAGTGTCGGAATATTGTTGAGCAATTTGGTGTTTAATACTATATTGATGAAACGGCCCTTCGTGGGCACGCCGGTATCGTTCGGCGCCTATTTTAATGGCGGTTTTAAAAACCACATTACCGGGATTTTAGGAGGATCGATTTGGTGCCTTGGGATGTCATTCAGCATTATTGCATCAGGAAAAGCAGGGCCGGCTATATCTTACGGATTAGGGCAAGGCGCAACGGTAATTGCGGCGCTGTGGGGTATTTTTATATGGAAGGAATTTAAAAGCGCGCCAAAAGGCACCAATGGGATTTTGAATTTGATGCTGCTATTTTATGTGGTGGGATTGGGGTTATTGGTATATGCGGGGATGTAGGGTCGCCTCACCCCAACCCCTCTCCAAAGGAGAGGGGCTAAAGAACGTTATTAATAGAAACAACTGAAATAAAAAAGCCCTCTCCTTTGGAGAGGGTTGGGTGAGGCCTATGAAACCATACATTCTTGTTATCGGCAGCTCCAACACCGACATGGTGGTAAAAGCTGACCGTTTACCCGCGCCCGGCGAAACCATTTTGGGTGGCACATTTTTAATGACCGCCGGCGGCAAAGGCGCCAACCAGGCAGTCGCAGCAGCCCGTTTGGGCGGTGAGGTGGTTTTTATTGTGAAAGTAGGTGACGACATTTTTGGCAAACAGGCCGTACAATCATTTAATGATGAAGGCATCGACACCAGCCACATCATCACCGACCCGGTGAATCCATCAGGTGTGGCCTTAATTACTGTTGACGCGAAAGCAGAAAATTGTATTGTGGTAGCATCCGGCGCCAACGCCAATCTCGCGCCCGGCGATCTTTACGCCGCTGAGGATAAAATAAAAAATGCATCGCTGATATTGATGCAGCTGGAGATCCCATTGGAGACGGTTGAATATGTGGCCGGATTGGCCGCGCAAAACAATGTCAAGCTGATCTTAAACCCCGCGCCCGCCTGTGCGCTTTCGGATGAGTTGCTAAGCAAAGTGTCCATCATCACCCCTAATCAAAAAGAAACCGAAATGCTGACAGGCATGCAGATCGTTGATAAAGAAAGTGCTGAGCGGGCCGCTGAATTATTGGCCGAAAAAGGTATTGAAACGGTGATCATTACCCTCGGCGCAAATGGAGCGCTGGTTTTCCATGGAAGTCATTTTGATTGGGTGGCTGCACCGGTAGTTAATGCAGTTGATACGACCGCCGCAGGTGATGTATTTAATGGTGCACTGGCGGTGGTTTTGGCCGAAGGCAAAAACCTGGAAGGTGCGGTGATGTTCGCTAACAAGGCAGCTGCCTTGTCGGTAACCAGGATGGGTGCGCAGGCTTCTGCGCCGACAAGGCATGAGGTTGAAAGTTTTCGTTAAATTTACCTGTATGGAAACGTTTGACATTTTTTTTATTGGCCCTGCGGGTTGGGTTCCCCTCTTGAGAGGGGCGAGGGGTGTGTCCCTACCGCGCTGGAAGGAAAAACGAAATGTTGCACGAGGTTCAAACTTGCCGCCTGCTTTTATAACACACCCCTCCTCCCCTCTCAAGAGGGGAATCGCACGGCCCCCCGCTTTGAAGACTACTTCCCGTTTTTTTTAATCACCTTTGAATCAAATTTAATTCCATGAGAAGATTGATTTTGTTGTTGCTAATGATCAGCCCATTCGTTTTGAACGCCGGCGGAACAGATCCGATTAAACTATACGGCCCTATCGTCCCAAACAAAGTCCCCGATAAATATATCAGTGCATATTATCAAAACATTGGTGGTTACCTGGGCTACCGGCTGGATATTAACCTGGAAAAAAGGCTGCTGAGAATCGATTCGGGTATACTGCTGTCCGGGTTTAAACACCGGCCGGGTGCGCAAACCTGGATCGGCGAGCATGTGGGTAAATTCCTGTTCTCGGCATCAAAAACTTATGCCTACAGCCATGATGAGCGGATAAAACACCTGATGGACGATATGGTGCGCAAATACATCGCCTGCCAGATGCCCGACGGTTATATGGGCACCTATTTGTATAAAGACCGCTGGAAAGACTGGGATGTTTGGGCGCATAAATATTGCATCATCGGCTTGCTCAATTATTACTCGGTTACAGGGTACAAACCTGCACTGGAAACCGCCAAACGCGCTGCCGACCTGATCTGCCGCACTTTTGGCGACCAACCCGGCAAACGCGACCTGATGGTGGCCGGCGAGCATAACGGCCTGGCGCCGGGCAGCATCCTGGAGCCAATGGTCGACCTTTACCGGTATACCGGCGACCCCAAATACCTGGCATTTTGCAAATACATTTTGCGCGCTTTTGAGCAAAAAGACGGGCCAAAGATTGTGGGCGGACTGGAAAAATATGGCCAGGTTACCAAAGTCGGCGATGCCAAAGCTTATGAAATGATGTCGTGCTTTTTGGGCATATTGAAATATTACAAGCTGACCGGCGAAGAGAAGTATCTTACCCTTTTACAAACCGCCTGGACGGATATCAGCCAACACAGGTTGTACATCACAGGTACCGCCAGTGATCATGAAGTATTTATGCCCACCGGCGATCTGAAAGCAGGCAATGATAACGATATGGGCGAAGGCTGCGTAACCGTTACCTGGATACAATTTAACCTGTCCATGCTGCAAACCACCGGCGACCCAAAGTATGCCACCGAGATGGAACGCTCGGTTTATAACCATTTACTGGCTGCCGAAAACCCGCAAACGGGCTGCGTAAGCTATTACACTGCGCTGCAGGGCGTCAAGCCTTACCGCTGCGACCAGGGCTACTCCTGCTGCCTTTCCAGCGTGCCGAGGGGCATTTCGTTAATACCGGAGATGCTTGGCGGAACAATAAAAGGGGAATTTACCGTGCTGATGTATGAGAACGGCCATGCCTGGACTGATGTTAGTTTAGATGACGGCGCTAATATCCGGCTTGACGTAACCGCAACTACAAGGTTTCCTGCAGATGGGGCAATAACCTTTGATATTAAACCATATATAGCGGCAAACTTTACTATCAACTTCCGCGTGCCGCAATGGTCGGCCAATTTTAAGGCAAAGGTTGGGATTGATACTTACGAAGGCAAAAAAGGTGAGTTGCTGGCCATCAAACGCAAGTGGAATACCGGCGACAAGGTTGAAATTACTTTTGATATGCCGGTAGAGGTTTTGCCGGGCGGCTTATCTTATCCAAATTCAATCGCCATAAAAAGAGGGCCACAGGTACTGGCCATAGATAAAAGCCTGAATAAAGAAATAGGCGGCATCAATACGGTGAGCTTCTCCAACGCTAAAGAATTAACGACCGCCGACAGCACGCTGCCCGCTGACTGGGACTGGCGGGAAGCATTTTCTGCAGATATGAAAATAAATAACAGCCCTGAAAAAGTGGTATTGGTCCCTTTTGCAGAAGCCGGGCAAAAAAGCGGCGATGTGGAGGTTTGGATAAACCGGTGAAAAAATGCCCTGTAGCTAAAATCCCCCCTGGGGAGGGGTGCGACTGCTTGTGAAATGGCGGGAGGGGTTTCGGCGCCATATTAAAAAGGTGTTCAACTCTTGAAAAGGCTGTTCAGATAGTTCGCTAAACCCCACCCTCCCCCGCCACAAGGCGGGAATCGCACTTGGCCGACGCTTTTGGATGCTTCGAACAACCCACGAGACGCAAAATATTGCGTCTCTGCAAATCACTGCAACTCCAATGTCACCACCGATTTCGCCGGCAAATTCACCACCAGTTTACCTCCGTCATTTTTAGCCCCTGTGAAGTCCTTTAAGGTCAATTTATTGGGTTGATCGAAAGTATTTACATCGGTAATATTTCTCGAAGTCAATATTTGTCCGCTTACTTTATTCCATTTAACATTACCCAGGGTAGTACTGATAGCTATGTTGTTATGCAGGTCAAGATTAACCAGCGAAATGTGAACTTTGCCTGAAGCATCCTGCGAAGCCGAAACATTCACTGCCGGCAGTTTTTTGCCGTCAACTACGTAATCAGGCGAGGTGATTTGTATAGGAAGGTACTTAGCATCCTGGTGCACCTTGTACATATCGAAAATATGATAGGTAGGTGTGAGCAGCATTTTTTCTTTATCGGTTAAAATGAGTGATTGCAGCACGTTGATGGTTTGAGCAAGGGCCGCACCGCGCACCCGGTCGCAATGGTTATTAAAAATATTCAGGTTGGTAGCGGCGATCAGTGCATCGCGCAGGCTGTTTTGCTGGTATAAAAAGCCGGGGTTAGTGCCGGGCTCCACATCCGTCCAAACGCCCCATTCGTCAACCACCAGCGCCACATGTTTCTGCGGATCATATTTATCCATAATGGCGGCGTGTTTGGTCACCAGTTCTTCCATTTTAAGGCAGCGTTCCATGGTGGCAAAGTATTCGCTCTCGCTAAACTTGGTGGCCGAGCCTTTGTGCCCCCAGTCGCCGGTCGGCACGGTATAATAATGCAATGAGATGCCCCACATGTCCCAGTCGGGTATATTTTTCATGATCACTTCGGTCCAGTTATAATCATCGGAATTAGGCCCGCTGGCAATTTTCTTCAATCGCGCTCCCGGGTAATCTTTGGCAAAAGAAGCATAACGCTTAAACTGGTCGCTGTAAAACTCGGGGGTCATGTTGCCGCCGCAGCCCCAGCTTTCGTTGCCGATGCCCCAAAAAGTGACTTTGTAAGGATCGGGGTGACCATTTTGAGCGCGCAATTGCGCTACTGTGCTGTTGCTGTTGGAGTTGCAATACTCTATCCATTTCGACATTTCCTCCACCGTACCGCTGCCCACATTGGCGGCAATATAAGGTTCACAGCCCAGCAGGCTGCAAAGCTCTAAAAACTCATGGGTACCGAAACTATTGTCTTCAGTTACCCCACCCCAGTTGGTGTTCACCATACGCGGCCTTTGTGCCGACGGGCCGATACCATCGCGCCAGTGGTATTCATCGGCAAAACAGCCGCCGGGCCAGCGCAGGCTGGGGATCTTTATCTTTTTCAGCGCGTTCACCACATCCAGGCGGATACGGTCCTGCTTTTCAACCGGCAGGGTTTTATCTACCCAAAAACCACCGTAAATGCCATGCCCCAAATGCTCGGCAAACTGGCCATATATGTATTTGCTGATGACGAGTTTGGAGGTATCGCCGATGGAAATAGTGGCGGTTTCCTGGGCGAAGCTGTTGAGGCTAAACGCAACAAGAACAATGAAAAGCAGTTTTTTGAGTATCATGGAATAAATGTGTTTAGAACGGTTTATAAATGTAGAAAGAATTTTATATCTGAAATAAGAAAAAAACGCTAAATGCTGTAGAAAAGCAACATTTTGCGTTTCGAACAGGCGGCCCTGCATTTGGTATAATTCCTATCCGAGGGTCGGAGACGCAAAATATTGCGTCTCTACATTCCTCCAATTTTATTAATTTCGTTCATGATAAAACATTGCTTTTATACACTGGCATTGCTCGTAACCTGCCTGTTTACCGCCTGCAAATCGTCGCCAACCGCCGATCAGCTTTACGGGAAATGGAAATACATAAAAGACGAGCAACCCTACGCCAACCCGCCCGACAGCACCTCAAGCGGCGACCTGAAAATTGAAGACCCGTCCATCCAGTTTTTTAAAGATAATACCCTGCAGATATGGTGGGGCGGTAAAATGATCTCGCACGGCAAGTTTACCGTTGAGGACAGGAAAATACAATATACCGAAACACTCCCGGGCGGCACCACCCGCAAATTTCCGTTCTGGATAATGGATTTTGACGGAAAGCAATTGGTTTTTGAAACCACGGGTGAGGAGGGGACGAGGATAACGGCTGTGAAGGAATGATCCTACTTTTAAGTTAATTTATATATTTTTATTAGCAACAAACTCGTTACAATTAATTTTAGTAAGTTTGATGAGATTAATCTTATCGTCGTATCGAAACTATGGACAGCAATCACTTGCAGGCTAAACTCATGCCTTTCTTGATAACGGTAATTTCACTGCTTTTAGTAACATTTATGGTTTTTTTCTTTTTACAAACTAATGAGGTTCAAAGTGCTCTTTCAAAGCCACCCGTCATTCAAGAATCGCTTAGCATAAACAATAACTCGCTGAACGAAAAGAAATGGAAAGATTTGTATACCCTTGAAAAATTCGCGATGAGTAATCGATATTATCACGCGAGATTAATAATAAGAAGCAGAATTCTAATAATTTCATTTTCATTTTTAACAGGTATTACAATAGCAATAATAGGGGCAATCTTTATTTTGAGCAAATATTCGGAGGCAGCCAGTCATCTTAGCGCTGGTGCTGAAAACTTTAATGTAAAAATAATATCATCATCACCGGGGGTGATCTTGGCATTTATGGGGATTGTTTTGATTGCCATTTCTATATTTTCCAAAACCGACCTAAATGTGGTCGACTCCCCCCTTTACCTGGAAAATATTCCCACAGATACTGTAAGTATAACCCCCATCAACAATGCGGGCCTAGCTAAACGCCATGCACTAGACTCTTTAAAAAAAAGAAGATTAGATTCGGCATTAATAATCCTTAAAAAACGATGAAAAGTCTTCTCCTGTTAAGCATTTGTTTCAGCTGTTTTTTTTCATCGTCAGGCCAAAACCGTCTTGAAGATATTAAGTCCGAATATAAATTGGGCAAATATCCCGAAGTTATCAGTATGGGCGAAAAATATCGTAATACATTAAAAGGAAAGGGAATTCCCGTTCTAGACTATATGATATTAACAAGTTATTGCATGAACCCGGCAAAAAAAGAAGCGGCTTGTACTGTTTCAAATATCATTTTAGACGATTACTACAAAGGGCTTGATGCAACGGAACTTTCAACGATGAAGAATGGATTTGCGTCGATATGCAATCAAAATGAACTGCCTAACAACAATATATTGGCTAAACTTACCAACGTTCATTATGCACACGATAAGAGATATTCAGGAATCTTTTCTGATTTTAAAAGCTACGCAGTAATACAGGCTGGGTTTGTTACGCAATCAGAATTCAAGGAGATGTCTGATAGCGTAATTGAGGGGGTATCCGACCTGAAATCTGTTAGCAATGACACGACTAATGCTATCGAGGACGAAGAGATCGAAAAGTTAACGAATAGGCGTTGCAAAAAAAACAATTACGACCTGATAAAACAGGCAACAATGCGTTTTAGCAAAGATTCAAGGTATTATACATCTCCTGATTTTGTTATAATAGCGAATACTAACAATCCTATAAACCTGAAAACGGTCAGTGATCATATTGAAAAAGTCCTGCAGTTTTATATTGATTTTTATGGATTTGACCGCCCTTCAGATTTAATCACGGTCTACTTATCCGACAAATTCGAGAATGTAAAGAGTAATGTAAATAGGCTCTACGGGATACAAATGAATTTCAATATTTGTGGATATTCGAATCAATTTGATAACAGTATAACTTCATGGATAACGAATAGTGACGGCGTTGGTTCAATAAAACATGAGTTATTTCATTTGTTGGTAAAAACAAAATTTAATAATATCCCCCACTGGTTTGAAGAAGGTTTAGCCGAATTGTATGAAGAATCACAATTTGACAATAATATTCTTACTGGTAAGAATAATTGGCGCCTTCCTCTTGTTAAAAGTAATCTTTTCAATTATTCTTTATCGGACTTAATTAACAACACAGGTTTTGCACCGACGCCTCAAGAGAAGGAATTAATGAGGACTAAGATCATAAATTACATACTTAAGTGGAATACGGAAATATACAGGCAATTGAGCCCTGAGGTTGATAAAACATTAAACACATTTATAAACAACTATTTTTACTTGTATCAGGATGCCCTTTCGAGATATTTCCTCCTATACTTACAGGAAACCGGAAAACTTAAACCCTTGTATGATAATCTTCTAAAACGAGATATTAATATTTTTGATATCGAGAACTATGTAAATACAGAAAATCTTGTGCTAACATCTTGCAATAAAATAGACATGAAAGAATTGGAGATCGATTTCAGGGCTTGGTTAAATGCCCAAAAATAAAATACTTTAGGTTTTGTGCGGCTGAATACATTTCGTCATCTTCTCGCCCAACTTCTCCTAATCCTTGAGAATCTTGATTTTTAACTACGGTGAGCTAAGGTGATTAACAAGATCACACGAAAAAAATTTGTTTTCCATGCGGTTTTCACTTTGCGTTCTTTGCGGTTAAAAAAAATCGTTGAACAAATTATTTTTAATGCATTTGTAGTGCCAAAATAAAATAATTATTTTGTTTTTTTGGGATAATCGTCAGGAACCTTTCTTTACCGATTAAACCCAATTATAATGGCCCTTTTAAGCATCCTCCTCTGCATCATCCTGCTTGTCCTTTTGGTAAGCTGGGCAAAAATGAACCCTTTTCTTGCCTTCCTAATCGTCTCTGTCTTTGCTGGCTTACTTTTAGGTATCCCGCTGGCTAAGGTAAGCGGTTCTGTTCAAAAGGGACTCGGGGATACGCTGGGCTCCATTGCCATCATCATTTGCCTGGGCGCCATGCTGGGTAAACTGGTTGCCGAAAGCGGCGCGGCCCAAAAAATATCCTCGGTGTTGGTAAACGCTTTTGGCGTTAAGCACGTGCAATGGGCGCTGCTCATTGTGGGGTTTGTTATTGGCATTCCGCTTTTTTATAATACCGGTTTTGTGCTGGCGGTACCGCTCATTTTTTCAATTACTTACAAGTATAAATTGCCAGCAGTTTATGTAGGCTTGCCTATGCTGGCGGCGATGTCGGTAACACACGGTTTTTTGCCGCCCCACCCTTCACCGTCAGCCCTGGTGCCCATGTTCGGCGCCAATATGGGTACAACATTAATCTTAGGGCTTATTTTGGCTGTCCCTGCTGTTCTTTTAGCGGGACCGGTTTATTCGCAGTTCCTTAAAAACATCCCTTCGCATCCGCTGGAAACCTTCGCGGCTAAAGAGTTGCCTGCAGAAAAACTTCCCGGAACGGCCAATAGTTTTTTAACGGCTTTGCTACCCGTAATATTCCTGATGGGAACCACCATCTACCTTAACTTTAATAAATCAAACAGCGAAGTGCATCAAATTATGGCGTTTTTGGGCGATGGATCCATCGTGATGCTGATCTCCATTATCATCGCAACGTTTACGCTTGGTGTTAAACAGGGCATCAGCCTTAAAAACCTCGGCAATATTTATGGCGACGCGGTAAAGGATATTTCGCTCATCCTGCTTATTATTGCCGGCTCCGGTTCATTTAAGCAGGTGCTGGTAGACAGCGGTATCAGCAACCAGATCACCAGCTCGCTGCAAAGCGCAAACATACAGCCGCTGGTTTTGGGATGGATCATCGCAGCCATCATCCGTATCAGCCTGGGTTCAGCCACAGTGGCCGGGCTTACCACTGCCGCTATCCTGTCAAAAATGGTCATCCACGATCATAGCATCAACCCTAACCTGATGGTATTATCCATCGGCGCGGGCAGCCTGGCATTTTCGCACGTGAACGATGGCGGATTCTGGCTGTTTAAGGAGTATTTTAACCTGTCGATAAAGGATACCATTAAGTCGTGGTCGGTGATGGAGTCGATCGTTTCCGTAGTGGGGTTGGCGGGGGTCCTGGTGCTGAATTGGGTTGTTTAAAGCAACAAAAGGCGATGGCCCGCGCGATTCCCTCCCTTGGGGCATAGCCGTCAACTTAAGGAAAAACGGATGTCCCAAGAGCAAGAACCGCACAGGGCCGCCGCTTTTTAATCAATCAAAATCCAAATTAAATTTATTCTTCAGATCCACCATTGCAGGGTTCTTTGCTGCCATGTATTGAAATTTCTCGATGGTGGTGTAAGGACGCTTTACCACTGCTTTTTCATCAATCCGTGCGCTTACCTCGATGTTAAAATTACGCAGGCTTAAACGTATATAATTGAGCAGGTTGGCCCGCTCGGACCGGAAGGTATTTTCCTGTACCCCGTTTTCGACCACAATCTCATAGCTGTCAGGGCCGATTGCTTTGGGCGGATTGGAAATAAATATCGTCAGGGCGTTCTTTTTGCCATCGGCTTTCAATTGCGCCGCGAAATCACTCCAGGCTTTTAAAAATTGGTCGGTGGTATAGGCATCCTTCGCATCGCCCTTAATGTAGGGGTCCTCCTCCTCCTGTATTTCCTCGCGGGTTTTGGCTACATCTTTCAGGGAAGGAATTTTAACGGACGTTACCGCTCCATTCGCATTTGGAATAAATACTTTTGGTTTTTCAGCGGGCGCTTCTTCCTTAACGTGCGGCTTGACCGGTTCGGGAGCTCTGGCTGTTTGATAGTTTACTGCCGGATCACTGGCCAGCATTACCTTTTCGGCCGGTTTTTCAACTATTTCGGGCTTTACTGCTGCGGGATCAGGTTTTTTTTTTATTTGCCCTTCGGTTGCGGGCATTGCTTGCAGCGGATTTACCGCGAGGTTAAACACCGAGGGCAGGTTGCACATCTTCAGCAAGGCCAGTTCTACCTGCAGCCGCTGGTTTTTACTCAGCTTATAGCTGAGATCGCACTGGTTGGCGATATTGAGCGCCGACATCAAAAACGATACCGAAGCCGCCTGCGACTGCTGCAAATATTTCGATTTTATGCCGTCACTTACTTCCAGCAGTTTCAGCGTAGCCTGGTCCTTCCCTACCAGCAGGTTACGGAAATGCTCGGAAAGCCCTGATATAAAATGCGCCCCATCAAAGCCACGCGACAATATCTCATCAAAAAGCAGCAATGTTTGGGCATTGTCCTCGTTCAACAGCCTGTCGGTAATGTTGAAGTAGTAATCATAATCCAGGATGTTCAGGTTATCGATTACCGACTTGTAGGTCACATTTCCCCCCGAAAAACTCACGATCTGGTCGAACATCGATAAGGCATCCCGCAGGCCGCCATCCGCTTTTTGGGCGATGATATGCAGGCCGTCCGGCTCGTAACTAATTCCTTCCTTTTGAGCGATGCCGGCCAGGTGGTTGGCCATATCTTCCACCCTGATCCTGTTAAAATCAAATATTTGGCAGCGGGAAAGGATAGTCGGGAGTATCTTATGCTTCTCGGTAGTGGCCAGGATGAATATGGCATAATGCGGCGGCTCTTCCAGGGTCTTTAAAAAGGCGTTAAAAGCAGCCTGTGACAGCATGTGCACTTCGTCGATGATGTATATTTTGTACCTGACCGCCTGGGGTGGTATGCGCACCTGCTCAATCAGGCTGCGGATATCATCAACCGAGTTATTGCTGGCTGCATCCAGTTCGTGGACATTAAAAGAATTACCGTTTTGGAACGACAGGCACGACGCGCAAACCCCGCAAGCTTCGCCATTGGGCTGCAAATCGGTGCAATTGATGGTTTTGGCCAGGATACGCGCGCAGGTAGTTTTGCCCACCCCGCGCGGGCCGCAGAACAAAAACGCCTGCGCCAGCTGGTTATTTTTAATGGCGTTTTTTAGCGTGTTTGTGATATGCTGCTGGCCTACAACACTTTCGAAGGTGACCGGGCGATACTTACGTGCCGAAACAATAAAATTATCCACAGCTACTAAGGTAGTAACATTATGATAATCTCAAAAACGGGAATTTGAGATTAGAGATTGGTAATTCAATGTCGTTTACTTACGGGTTCTCCTGAGCATTTTCGCCTCATCCTAAACGGCGAAGCCCTCACCCATCCTTCTCCAAAGGAGAAGGTCTTCGATGCACAGCGGAAAACTGCCTTTTTTAAGCCCCTCTCCCTTGGAGAGGGGTTTGGGGTGAGGCGAACGCGGTGCCAAGCGCAAATACTAATTCCTTAAGTAAACGACATTGATTGGTAATTAGAGATTGGAGACTAGAAAAGAGCCAACAACACCTAATCTCTAATCTCCAATCTCTGGTCTCTAATCTCTCTAACCAACTTAACTACCCTGCACACAGAGGTAATAACTGGTAGTTGCAGGCTGATCAACACTCGGCACCGGTGCAATATTCGGCAGCGCAAAATCGGTTACGCCATTGCCACCATATTTGGTACCGATCAACGCGAAAAGGGCCTGGTTTTGCGCAATCGGCAATATCGAACCATCGCAAAGGGCGAAATTTTGTGGTGCAAAACCGTAGGGAAGCAATTTAATTTCTCCGATCATGGGAATACGTTTTAGGTTAATGATTTAGGTAAATATATTAAAAATCGTCGTCCTCCGGCAAATGGTCGTCATCTTCCGGGTCGAAAATGTTGCTATCCTCTTCTATTTGATGGAAGTCGTCCTTATCTTCAGCCATATCCTCAAAATCTTCATCATCAATATCACTCCAATCGTCATCCCCGTCCAAATCGTCATCATCGCCGCCGGGCGCCAGCAGTAATATGGTATCTTCGTCAGCTATTGTGGTGTAATGGGTTGCCATCATAACACAAAGCTAAATAAATTACCGTGCCTTTAAAAAAAGTTGGCAGGTTGCAGCAGGCAGTTGGCAATTTGCCGGTATAATGCTTTAGCAGCGTAACTAAAATGCAAACTGCCAACAGAAAAAATCACCCTAAAAACGCCATGTCATCCGCCGTCAGTTCAACATGCGCCGCCGCAATATTCTCTTCAAAATGCTTCAGCGACGACGTCCCCGGTATAGGCAAGATCCATGGCGACCGGTGCAGCAGCCAGGCAATATTGGCCTGAACGGGTGATATGTTGTATTTTTTGGCGATCTCCGCTGTCCGGTCGTCTTTTTTAGGCATCGAAAGAAACAGCGAAAAATAAGGCACCAGCGGAATGTTATTTGCCTCGCAGATATCCAGTACTTCTTCGCCGCCGTTGCTCACAAAATGCCCGTTCCCGTGGGTAGTGCGCTGCGCGTGGCCATACATATTCTCCACGGTGGCTATTTCGCCCATGCTCATGGCTTTTTCAAGTTCGTCGCGGGTAACGTTGCTCACGCCCACATGCAGTATTTTACCTTCCTGCTGCATTTTAAACATGGCCTCCATCGACTCTTCGAACGGAGCGCCGGCGCCGGCAATAGCCCTGAAATGCACCAGTGTTACCTGGTCTATCTTCAGTGTGCGCAGGTTATTTTCAATACTGCTGCGCAAATTTTCGGGGCGGTTAAAGGGTATCCAGCTTTTGTCGGGTTTGCGGGCGCCGCCCACTTTGGTACAGATCACCAGGTCATCCGGGTAGGGGTACAATGCCTCGGCGATCAGCCGGTTGGTTACGTCCTCGCCATAATAATCCGCAGTATCAAAAAAATTAACGCCCTTTTCAACGGCGCGTTTTAATATCAGCAAAGCTTCGGGCCGGTTGGGCGGTTCGCCGTAAATGCCGTCGCCGGTAAGGCGCATGGTGCCGTAGCCCAGGCGGTTAACGGTTATTGGATGGCCGGAATTGGCGGCGATAGTTATGGTTCCTGCGTTAAACATAAGTAGTCGGTTTATTTTTTGCTAAGGTAAAACAAGCGCGGTCGTGTTTCTTTCAGCCGGTTGTCATATTTATGCTGTATCAATTATAAACCGAGTTCCGTAATCAAGCTAACCAGGCTGAATTTATGACACACACTTACCTTTTTGCAGTTTTTATTTTCTTATCCGCCTTCCGCCTTTTTGGCCAGGATAGCGTTAAAACAAACCCGATTATTTATGCCGATATGGATTTCAGCCCGTCTACCAGCGTGGCGGATGGCCTGCTGTTTGCAGCCGACTTCAACTACCAGGCGGGTAACAATTTGTTCACCCTTAAAGCTACCGGCATCGGGCATATGGACAAGGTTATCTATAGCCAGGATTTCGACGAAAACGATATTTATGGTGAGGTTGCCGCGTTATACGGACGTCGCTGGATTTTGGGCGGCCATTCCTTCAGCTTTTCGGCAGGGCTGGCGGTGGAAGGCCAAACCGTCGACTATAGCTACCGCGGGTGTATCGTAACCCAAACGCATACCAACTACATCGGCTTCCCGTTCGAGGCGAAGGTGCTTTGGTTCAGGCCCCGAAAGCGCCGCTCCAGGATATACGGTATTATTCCATACGGCAAACCTACCGGTTTTGGCGGCGGCGCGGGCCTCAACGTCGCCGGCAATGTATCGGCACATAGTTTTATTTCGTTTGGACTGGTATTCGGGGTGGGATATTTTAAGCGGTATTAGATTATGAACTTAAACTATCTTCATTGCCGTTGGCTTCAGCCAACGGAATGTTGGTCATAATGAAGCGGCTTTAGCCAAATTGCGCCAAACCAGTGCGCGGTAATTTGGCTAAAGCCAGCTGGTTTTGTTTATTAATCCGTTGGCTGAAGCCAACGGCAATGAAAATACTGACCGTCTTTCCAACGCTAAGCAACCGGTTCGCGGTCAAGGTCGCTGTAAGGATAATAACCCTGCTCTTTTAATAATCCCAATAATTTGTTGCTGCCATTTGCTCTTGAATATTCCATTTCACTTTCAAATATTTCCATACATAGTAGCAAATGGTGTTTTGTTTCTCCGATAAAAAACCCCTTCCCATCAGGGTCATAGTTATCAAAAATCAGGCATATTTTTTTACCCTCATTTTGTGGGAGTTCACAAGTTTCGCCGGGATTTAAAATAGCTTCAAATGAGTAATTCCCGATCCTTGTAAAAATCCCGCAAATACGCCTTTCAATTATACTATACGGTGTTCCATGTGCCTTAATAGCTCCGAGTGGTTCAATTACTTCCAATTGCTCCTTTGTAAAGGCAACCAATTCATAAGTCCCCAATTTGTTAGCTTTAGGTTGATTTCCACTTGGCTCTAATAATTCCATTGTTGCAAAACCTGTCCCGGGTATGTGATTAGGGAAATAATACATATCGACAGCGCCTCCTACATAAAACGAAATAATAGCGTGGCCAACCGTTGAATGCATCTTTCCGAGGAGATTTTCTAGCCCTTGTTCTTTTAATTTGATATATTTAAGATATTGTTCCTCGCTAAATTCCTGGTTGGCGTTTGCTTCTTTTGTTTGCGTTTTGCCAAATAATTTTTTAAAAAAGTTCATATTGCAGTTAGGGCCAATAGCCGTTATATTGAAATAAATTTACAAATAAAGCGCCATAACTCCATGGAATCAATGATCCCGCGTGATTTTTTTTGATGATGACGGCCCTAAAAAATCATATAGCGCCAGGGATAGCAGCGGATACTCCATAGGAGTCCTTTGTACCGGCCAGGTGCGCAACGCCTGCAGCCGTATGAGCGGATAGCCCGCCCGGGCGCCCAAATTTTTAAGGAGCAGTTGGCAATGGCAGTTGGCAGTTAATTTTAGATGGCTAATCTTCCAAACCCAACAAAAACCTTAACCTAAACGCCATACAAGCTTTGCGGCCTTTGTGAAACCTCTGTGCACTGGTGGTTAATTTTTTACCACTAAGTGCACGAAGATCCCACAAAGTCACACAAAGGTCTGTCGCTACATTATTTAGTTTAGTTCGATATAGCAAGAGAAGTTCGGCATAAATTCTCTATAAACTCGGAAATTTTGTATACAAAGTACACACTTTTTCACAAAAATACCTATCTTTGCAGCCCCGTAATAGCGGGTAATTTATTAAAAATCAAAGTATAACAATGCAACAGTACGAAATTGTGATCATTCTGACCCCGTTGTTATCGGAAGATACTGCTAAAGAGGCAATTGCCAAGTATAGCAAGATCCTTACCGATAACGGAGCCGAAATTGTCCAGGAGGACAATTGGGGTTTGAGAAAACTTGCGTACCCTATCCAAAAAAAGACGACAGGGTATTATCACTTAACTGAATTCAGGGCTCCAGGTGATTTAATTAATAAACTGGAGGTGGAATTACGCCGCGATGAGCGCGTTTTGCGTTTCCTGACCATTGCTTTGGATAAGCACGCCGTTGCTTATAACGAGAAAAAACGCAGTGGTGCATTTAACCAGAAGAAACAACCTAAAACAGAGGAGGCAGCAAACTAATGGCAAACGAGCAAATTAAATACGTTACCGCCCCAAAGGTTGAGGATACACGTAAAAAGTACTGCCGTTTTAAAAAGAACGGTATCAAGTACATCGACTACAAAGACGCTAACTTTTTATTGAAGTTTATTAACGACCAGGGTAAAGTATTACCCCGCCGCTTAACGGGTACTTCGTTAAAGTTTCAGCGCAAAGTGGCACAAGCCGTTAAACGCGCCCGCCATATTGGTTTATTACCGTACGTAACGGATTCACTTAAATAAGCAGGAGGTTTAAAGCAATGGAACTTATTTTAAAACAAGACGTTAAGCACCTGGGTGAAAAAGACGATATCGTAAATGTAAAACCGGGTTATGGCCGTAACTACCTTATCCCTAAAGGTTACGCTATACAGGCTACAGAGTCGGCACGTAAGGTGCTGGCCGAGAACCTGAAACAGGCACAATTTAAACAAGACAAGATCCGCAAGGATGCCGACGCAATTGCAGCCCGTTTGGAAGGCGTTAAGCTAACCATAGGTGCAAAAGCAGGCGAAACCGGCAAAATCTTCGGTGCTATCAACACCATACAGGTGGCCAATGCATTAAAGGAGCAAGGTTTTGACGTTGACCGCCGTCGCATCACTTTCGACCAGGAACCAAAATTCGTGGGCGATTATGTAGCCACCCTCAACCTGCACAAAGAAGTGAAGGTACAGGTGCCGTTTGCAGTGGTTGCTGAGTAACCCCCCCTCAAAACGGCGAAGCCCTCATGAATACCGTTGAAAAAATAAACAATTCATGAATAATCTCCCCCTGAAGGGGGAGACTTTAAAAAATATACCGATTAAGGTGTTTTGCGTGAGCAGGACACCTTTTTTTATTGGCGACGAGCGAGCCGCAAGGGTCAGATAAATACAGATCGATAAAACAAAATCCGAATTCCGAATATCTTCCGAAATATTTTCTCCATTTAACCGTTGCCTAATTGTTACCAAATAAAGACTTTTAATTTTCTCAAAAACTTTACGTTTGCATCATGAAAAAACTACTTCTCCTTTCTATAATCTTTTTCGGTGCATTTTACAGCGCCTCCGCACAATATTATTACAGTAAAAATCCTGCCACTTCTATCAAAATAGGTTTTGGCGCCAGTTCAGGGTTTGCCACCGGGCCGGTATCGGGTGCATTTCCTGAAGCAGGGTCCATTACGGCAAACCTGGAGTTTCCGCTTGGTAAATCAGCGAGCCTGCTGTTTTCAACCGGTTATTCCTTTTATGTTTCGGGTGGCGGCTATGATGTTGGCTTTGGCTATTATGGATACGATGTAGGCACAAGCTATTATGGCGATGTTGCTTCGTTTATCCCTGTCGAGGCTGGTTTAAAAATCTATCTCGCTCCAAGAGTTTTTATTAAAGGTTTGGCAGGCGTATCATTTAACGTCAATACTTACTCGTCCGATTATACAGGCAAGCCAACGGCGTTTGTTTATTCGCCCGAGGCAGGCTATTCGTTTCCATTTGGCGATAACGGCAAGTCGAACCTCGACCTGAGCCTGATGTACGAAAATCGCCCTGAGCCCGGAGGCGGCTTTACCCAGGTAGGTATAAGGGCTGTTTGGAATTTTGCTTTGTAAGCGGATTTTTAGTCAAAAGTCTTGAGTCGAAAGTCAAATTAGTTTTTTTCTAACTACAGACTTCCGACTCAAGACTTACGACTAAACGTTTTTTGAGAATAAACAAACGCTGGTAATTCGTATTTTTAGGGCGATGAAAACTGCTCGCGGTAAAAATACGAGTGCAAACAGAAAACCTGCGTCCCGAAAATCAAAGGGAATTTTCCTCAGCGGCTGGCTAAAGCTCATTCTGCGCATTGTAAAGCTAGCCTTTATCTTTTTCGTGGGAGGCAGTATATTTTTTGTTATCCTGTACCGCTTCGTAAATCCCCCCATCACCTGGCTGATGATCCAGCGTGGTTTTGAACGAAAATCAGCCGGCAAGGAGTGGAAAATAGACAAACAATGGGTTAGCTTTGACCAGATTGCCGACCCGATGAAGCGCGCCGCCGTAGCCGCCGAGGACCAAACTTTCCTGGAAAATCATGGCTTCGACTTTAAGGCTATTGAGGCGGCTTATCAAAAAAACGAGCGCAGCAAAAAGCTCATCGGCGGCAGCACCATCACCCAGCAAACCGCAAAAAATGTATTCCTTTGGCCCGGCAGGTCAATGTTAAGGAAAGGCATCGAAAGCTGGTTTACCCTGCTGATAGATGTATTTTGGAGCAAAAAGCGCGTGATGGAAGTTTACCTGAATGAAATTGAAATGGGCGACGGCATATACGGCGTCGAAGCCGCCTCACAGACCTATTTCCATAAATCAGCCAGCCAGCTCAGCAACTCCGAAGCGGCAGCTATAGCCTCCATCTGGCCCAGTCCGCTAAAATGGTCGCCCACCGATCCGAGCGATTACGTAAGGCACCGGCAATATTTTATTAAAAGGAATATGCGGAGATTGGGGCCGCTGGATTTTTAACCCCGACCCCCTAACCCCCTAAAGGGGGAACCATCGTTGATTAATCCCACACCCGTTCCGGGGGCTATTTAAGTTAAAACTCAATATCTCTTTTGACCGGAATCGTTCCCCCTTTAGGGGGTTAGGGGGTTTGATATTTCCAATTCTTAGATTTCCCCTCTTCTATCTGCTCAATCGCCGTTTGCATCCTTTTTTGCCGGGTAGCGTCGCTTTTGGCATCCACTATCCATTCCAAATATTCGCGTTTATTTGAGGGACTGAATTTTTCGTAAACTGCCTGTGCTTTTGGGTTGCCGGCCAGCAGATCGGCAAAATCAGCCGGCATTTCAATAGCAGCTTTAGGCTTCGGCGCCTTCTTTTCGGCCGGTTTGATATTATTTTCATTGATATAAACTGCCTGTTTGATAAAGCCGAATAAAATATCATCGGAGGGTAAATCGAGCAGGCTGGTGATTTTGCCGAGGCTGCCGGCTGATGGCTCATCCTGCTGAAGGAGTTTGTCTGGATCGTTTAACTGCGACGCCTTCCAGAACCCGAAAGACATATGTTGTTTAAAAGCCGCCATCTGGCAAAGCGGTCCCTTGTAATCAAAACAAGGGAATCCCCATTTTATGGTTTCGGTAGCCGATGGCGCTGCAGCGTGCACCAACTTGCGCAAATGTTCTAAAATAGGCTGTGCAAATGGGGCGGACTTGGCAATATAAGCATCAACCCGGGCGTCGTAGTTTGTTTCCATAGCAATAAAAATAGCTACAAAAATTATTCCTGCAAATTTATTCGAGAGAGACTAACAATAAAAAAGTCATGCCGAACTTGTTTCGGCACCCCGGATAGGTCACAAATTGATTGGTTAACTATAGATAGGTGGCCTTTATGTGGCACCGGCGTTTAGCTACCGGCTTGTTCGTTACTTAGCAGATGAGATGCCGAAACAAGTTCGGCATGACGGAGGGGTTATAACGTCCCCGCAGCTACCATGAACTATGAACCATGAACCATAAGCTCCCTAAACAACTGCATATGCCAACTGTCCCTAAAAGGTACCTCCCACTTGGTTTGCAACTCTTTGAGGTTTTGCACCATATTGTTAAAAACTACCGTATTACTATTGATGGCGCCCTGTTTAAGTAACTCTTCAAAGGCATGGCGTGGAGCGGAGTGCACTTCGCTGCCTTCGCGATAGGCCAGGTTAAAACGATCGAGCAGGGTGATGCCGTATTGCTGTTCCAATTGCTGTACAAAGCGGACAGATTTATCGATAGAACAACCACTGGCGCCGGCCTGGCTTTCGTCAACGGTTAAAATAATAAAACGGTTATACCGTACTTCGCCCTTTGCCTTTAACTGGTGGTTATGCGCCGTCCAGGCGGCCGCGAAGCCGTCGAGATCACTTTGTATTTGATTTACCTCGCTGTCGCTGAGCTTTTTGTTGGCCTGGTAAACCCACACCCTCGAATTTTCTGAAAAATGCATTTACAAAGCTATGTATTTTATTAACTTCGGGTTTAATTTTGTTGTCATCTTAAATAAGGCAGGGGGCGCTTTATGAGCTTAAAGATCAATAACAATGGGATTTAGAAAACTTGTTTTTCCCGCCGCTGCAATTGCTTTTACCATCGCAGCTTCCGGCTTTAAACGAGCCTTTGACGACCAGGACTGGCTGGCCTATGTAAACCGCACCCTGCCCCAGGCCTACGATCAATCCACCGATCCAAAACTGAAAAAATTAGAAATATATTTAACTCCCGATTATTTTGTACGCCTGCGCAAAACTTATGCAAAGGATATGCAGGAATACTACTCGTTTAACCTGCACCAGTTTAACGATATGGATTACCTGGGCAGCACCGCTGTGGGCACCCTCTCATTAAAAACTATGGCTGATGATATTATCGTTCAAACTTATAACGACCGGCACGGGGATATCGACTCCATGACCACCGTTTTGGATATCCCCGTAAAAAACATGGAACCCGAGCGGCTGGACAGCCTGCGCGAAGCCTTTAATTATTTCAAGGCGAAAGGCTTATAAATTTTGCGCACGCAAAAAAGGCCGCACTTAATCTAGTACGGCCTCCCTCACAATCAAAAATAAAATTTAAACTTAAACCTGTTCCACAATGAACGACCTTACCGGCCCCTCGTTGTAAATATGTACCTTCCTTTTAAATACCTGGTTTTTTGAGGATATTACAATAGAATAATCACCCTCGTCCAGCTGCGAAAAGTTATATCCACGGCGAATCTCTGCCTTATTCATCACATCCTTTTGCAAAAGGCGGCCTTCATCGTCATAAATGGTCACAGTGGTTGTTCCGGCCTCCGTTTTTTTTACCCTCAGGTCAATACCCCTTTGTGATGGAAGTGTATAAAAAACGATATTGTCCTGTTTTCCATCCATCATTTTATGTGCCGGTTTTGGCATCGCGGCAAATGCCCCAGTACTTAATAAAAGGGCCAGGGCGGTAAATTTCAATGTCTTTTTCATGATATTTTATCTTAATTCCTCGTTGAATTTATTTATAACCTATTCATCTTATTCGTTTTAGAACTTATACCTACAGTTTTACAATAATAGTACCAATAAATGCAAGGCCATTACCCGGCTGTGGCAGTCCAAAAAAAAGCGCCACTCCCAAACGGGAACGGCGCTAACCCAACTTATCCAAAAAACACGTTATTACTGTTTTACTATAAATGATTTTGTGTTGCCTTCATCATAAACATGAACCTCTTTGGTAACCACTGATTTGTTTTCGCTAACTACGATGGTGTAGTCGCCATTTTCCAGTTGGTCAAGGATATAGCCTTTTTGCATTGCCTTGAAAGCCGGCATAGCGTCTTTAAAAATTACGTTTTTGTTGGCGTCGTAGATGATCACGATAGCCTTTGAAGGCACAGTGCTGTTAACCTTGATCTCAACTCCGCGTTGTGATGGCAGCGAAGAAAATGTGATCTGATCGTCGGCAGATATGGTACCTTTTGCTGATGCTACAGTAGCAAAAGCTGCGCTTGCTAATAAAAATAAAGCGGCTAATTTGATTGTCTTTTTCATCGTCTTTTTATTTTAAATGTTTTTAATAATTGTCGTTTCGTTTATTTGACAGTACAAAGTAACAGTGTGTTACAACGTAAAAAAAACCAAATAGACCATCATGGGATAGTTATAGACCAACCCCGCAATTCAGCCGCTAAAGGCATATAATAAGCTAATAATTAGGTTTTTAGTAGTTTTATCGATTAAAACAGATGGTTGATAGACAGGTTTTGGCGGTTGATCGCCAGCATGACTTACAGATGACCGTATTGGGGATTAAATTCGTAGATTTGACAACCCCGTACACGCCGGGTTGCCAAATCTGTTTGGTCAAAAATCAATGGTCAAAATTATTGGGGTTAAATCTTTTCATCTCCACGGGTGCATCGGCAACCACATCATGATAGCTCTCCACCTGCAGCAATTTATCATTCACATAAAAACTGCATTTGGTCTCGCTCCAGGCTTTCTTTAAAGGGATCTGCTGTTCAAAAAAACCTTCTTCCTTGGTACCGCCATCATATTTGATAAACCTGACAGCATAAAGGTTTTTTTGATCGATCCAAAGCTGGTTTACTTTGTCGCCATCCTTGTCGGCGCCCAAAACATATACCGGCCGGCCTTTCCAGTTTGAGGTGTGGAATTTTGAAAGATCGTATTGTAGATCCGCAAAATGGCCCAGCACTTTGTCAAAGGCCATGGAGTACATCCCGCCCAGGAAAAAGATCAGTTCGTTTTCGTCTTTCGTTGAACGAACGATCTTATTACGCCTGAAAACGTAAGTTGAATCGTGCCTGAAGATTACGCCTGTATTACTCTTCAGCGAATCAAAGTCTATCCGCAGCAGATCGGGGTAAACGATCGTTTCGTACCAGGTCGCCTTTTTTTTAAGGCTGTCATTACGATATTGCTTGGTGGTTTGGTTAAAAGTGAGCGATTTATGCCAATGGCCATGGTAACGGCTATACATGCTTTGCAGCACTTCGGTTGATGTGGCATTTTTATTTGCTGACGGAAAGGAAAGCAAAAACAGGATGGTAACAATCGTCTTCATATATTTCAGGTTGTCTTGGTCAATTCTTCATAAGCTGCGGTAATGCCGCGTTGTATACCGTCGCCCTGCCAGTCAGTAATGCCGGGGATGGAAGTTGCTTTTAGTATGTCATCTTTGCTTTTGCCTGCTTTGATGCTGCTTGCTACATAATCTTCCAGCTTCTCCATAAAATTTTGCATGGCTATCACATCACCCATGGTACCAATCACCTTTTCGGGGTCGAACGCATGGCCGAAGACAAATATGGTATCTTTATCAAACCGCTTACGCGCCTTTTCCAACGCTACAGACCAATGTTGTACGGAAGCGCCGGCACTGTTATCAACAAACGGGTAACGACGGTTAAATACCAGGTCGCCCATGTGGGCAATATTGGCATGCTCAAAGTGGATAACCGCATCGCCATTGGTGTGGCCGGTGCCGTAGTAGTGCGCGCTGATTTTTTCATCGCCCACTTTAATTTTCCAATTATCGGAAAACGTGGTATCCGGGTAAAGCTGTTTGTCTTCAGTCTTATTTTTTATAGCGACATTTTTTTGATTAGTAAGCGAATTCTCATGCGCCGCCACATTTTTCACGATGCCCTTAAACGAAATATTGCCACCTGTATGGTCGCCGTGATGGTGGGTGTTGATCAGCCACTCGAAAGGCAGGTCGCTTTGCTTTTTTAACAGGCCGATCAGGTGCGTGGCCTGGTCCGGGAATTCGGCATCCACCACCACAATACCTTCTTTATTGATCATCCAGGCGATGGTACCGCCCTGTTCGGCAAACATGCCCACGTTATTGCGCAGCGGTTTAAACTGGTATGCGGGATCGGCCAGCAGCGATGCAAAGCTTCTTCTGCCCAAAACCGCAACGCCGGCGGCAGTTAAGGCGGTTGTCCTCAAAAAATTTCTTCGTTCCATAATGGTTTATTGGTTCAATGGTTCATTAGTTTATTGGTAGCACCGACAAAGTTTCTAAGATTACGTTCTACCATACTACACCGTTGCCATGCAATCGGTGAAATCAAATCAAAATCGATGAAACTGAGCGAAGCGACCTCATGAAGGCCTAAAAAAAAGAATACTATCTGAATAATCCCCCAAAATAAATCAGCGCAATCACAATAATCACTCAAAATCAGCGGTCAATATTGATGAAAAGCCTGCGACACAAACTCCAGCACCGCAGGCAGCGAAGCCCGCCAATAGGTCCACGTGTGAGCGCCATCCCTTATGCGAAATTCATGCGGAATTTCCTTTTTCCGCATGGCGATATGCACCAGGCAGTTGCCCTCATATAAAAAGTCGTCATCTCCGTCATCGATATACCAGCGTACAGCTTTCTTTTGGGCGTCGGGCATGTTATTGATCAATGCCAGCGCGCTGTGCTGGTTGTAATAGTTTACGATAACGGAGTCAGCCAGGCCGGGATTATTCTTTGTGTAAGCGGTCCGGGCATCATCCAGCGTTAGCGGCCCGACTGCAGCGCTTAAAGGGCATGCTGACGAAAACAGTTCAGGGTGATGCAATGCATACATAAACGTACCGCCGCCGCCCATGGAAAGTCCGGCAATTGCACGGTAACGTTTGTCGCTTTTTATCCTGAATTTCTTCTCCACATAAGGCATCAGTTCTTTAAAAAAGAAATCCTCGTAGTTCCAGTCGCCTTTGATATCATTAAAGTAACCACGGCGCCCTGTATTGGCATCGGGCATAATAATCACCATCGGCGTTGCGGAGCCGTCGGCGATGGCTTTGTCTGTGATATTTAAAACCTCGCCAAATTGCACCCAACCGGTTTGGTCGTCGCCGGCGCCGTGCAGCAGGTAAAGCACCGGGTAGCTGCGGTCGGATGTTTCAAAATCAGGCGGCAAATAAACGGCATATTTGCGGTCGCTTTTAAGTATCTTGCTGGGGATAGTAAGGTTATCATACACTTTGCCGGTCAGCTGGGCCAGCGCTGCACAAGGAAAAAGTAACGTAACCAGAAAAAGCAGGCGGGTAAAAATCTTCATATCAGCGGTTTTATAGGATGGGGCTTTCAATATCGGGGAACGAATTGAAAACCAGCATAAATTTAGTGTAAAAATGTTGCTATCAAAATAGAGCAAATCTGGGATTGTTGCTGGTAGTATGTTTTCATAAAATAAAAATCAATGACTTTTTATTATTGTCTCCGCCCGATTTATCCTAACTTTATATGTCGAAATTAACGAGTGAGAACATTTGCATGAACCTAAACATCAAATCGGATTATAGGCTGGTCGCTGCACAGGAAATCATCAAAAAACTCAGGTATGATGACTTGAACGGGGGGCATTGCTTTATGATTTTCGATGACGAGTTGCCTGATGGACAAGCTTATTATGAATACCCTGACGGGAAAATCACCATTGAGCAACTTAATAAAGACAACCTGGACCTGCCGCGTATCGTGATTCACGAGCTTTCCGAAGATGAAACCGATGCGGTTAAGCAGAAACATGAACTACTCCGATAAACCACAATTATTTATTATTACCGGTAGCAATGGTGCCGGCAAATCAACGTACCGACAAGTATTATTGCCCCCGAAGTTTGCCTCTCTCGATATATTTGATGGCGATATTTACTACACCGGTCAAAGCAAAGCATTTTATCAGCAAACACGATCATCCAAAGAATCCAGAAAACTTGCTGAAGATGCCTTGGAGACTGAGTTTTTAAGGCTGGTTGAGTTAAATATTTCATGTAAAGAAAACTTTGCTTACGAGGGCCATTTTACCGGAAAAGGAGCGTGGCAGATTCCAGAGAGATTTAAAGCAGAAGGTTTTGAGATCAATTTGATTTTTTGTGGTTTGAACACTGTTAAGCAATCCATCCAGCGCGTAGATATGCGGGTAAAGAAAGGGGGCTTTCATGTAACGCCCTTAGCAATTGAAAATAATTACTGGGGAAACATGGAAATGCTGGACAAAAACTTTTTCATATTTGACTCTGTCGAAATAATCGATACTTCAAATTTGATTACCTCACTTGCCAAAATTGAATCGGGAGTGATCGTCAATGCCGTTCCGACAAATCTATTGCCCACGTGGATGAAAACAGGCATGCCCATTATTACCCGGCTCATCGAAGACTTTCACAACCGGTGATGCCGATCGATCTATTTTTATTTCTTATTGTATCGTTCTGCCGCAGTACCCCGTAATTCTATTCAAAACCAGGTGAAAATATTTTTTAAGCTTATGAGGTTATTACGCAACAGACCGCTGTTATTTTTTGCTGTATTTATCTGCCTTGCTTCCTGCAATAAAGGCACAAAAGTTACTCCTGTGTTACCCGGTAAGAACCTGGTGCTTACCGCATACGAACAGCAAAAAGTAATGGCGGACAATGCGTTTTCCCTCCGCCTTTTTAAAAGCGTTGACAGCACCGTTACTGATGGCTCCAACGTGTTCATTTCCCCGCTCAGCGTAAGCTTTGCGCTCGGGATGACCAGCAATGGCGCCTTGGGTACAACCCTTACCGCTTTTCAAAACACGCTTGGTTTTAACGGGCTTACCCAAACGCAGGTAAATACTTATTACAATAACCTGATCACTAATTTACCCCAGCTCGATCCATACACAACGCTTAATATCGCCAATTCCATTTGGTACCGGCAAGGTTTTAGCGTGGAGGCCCAATTTTTGCAAACCGACAGCAATTTCTTCCAGGCCAGGGCGCAGGCGTTGGATTTTGCCAGCCCATCGGCGCCAGGCGTTATTAATAACTGGGTAAGCCAGAAAACTCAAGGTTATATTCCGTCAATCATCAAACAAATACCCGATAATATGATCGTGTACCTGGTTAATGCCATGTACTTTAAAAGTAACTGGAATGAAAAGTTCGACGCTGCACAAACCCGGAACGGCACATTTTACCTGCCGGACAATAGTACCGTGCAGGCGCCGATGATGACCGGGAACATCGATATTAATTTTTATGCCGATGCCAGTGTGCAGGTATACGAAATACCTTACGCCAACAAAAAATTCAGTATGGTAATTGCCGAGCCCGCATACGGCACAAGCCTTCCAAATCTTATCTCATCGGTTGATCCGGCACAGTGGCAAACCTGGATGAACGGCCTGAGACCGATAAAGAATTCGCTTACCATGCCGAAAATGAAGTTCAGCTATGGCACTACCCTCAATCAGCCGCTTAAAAATTTGGGGTTGAACATCGCTTTTTCTGATAACGCCGATTTTTCAGGCATCAACCCCGACCCGATATATCACATCAAAATAAGCCAGGTGTTGCACAAAGCTTCTGTTGATGTTGACGAAAGCGGCACAACCGCTGCGGCGGCCACTTCCGTTGGTTTGTCGGCCACCGACTTGCCGGCGCCGCTGCCACCCATCAACCGTCCGTACCTTTTTGCCATACGCGAAATGAGCAGCGGTGTCATCCTGTTTATCGGGAAGGTGAATAACCCGCTGCTGCAAGGAAATTAGGCCCCCCAAAGCACGCCGGCCATCGTGTGGAGGGGGCTTTCTTAAATTTTACTTTCCGTTAACTTAAGGGTACTTAACTTGCACAGGTAAAATCAAATAAAACCTTTGCTATGGACAACTATTTAACCGAACATTTTGAACGCGAACTGCTTAAACTGCGCGATGAACTGAACAAATTCAAAAACGAGGACAACATATGGAAATCAACCGCCGGCATCACCAATTCGGCGGGCACGCTTACATTGCACTTATTGGGTAACCTTAACTTTACCATCGGCGCCCAGCTTGGAAGTACGGGGTATGTGCGCAACCGCGAGCAGGAGTTCTCATTAACCGGTGTATCCCGTGAGCAGTTGGTGGCTGATATAGAAAAAATTGTTGAAGTGGTAAAAAAGGCCCTTCCCGGTGTGAGCCAGGCCCAATTAGAGGAGAAATACCCGCTTGAAATGATAGGGGTGCACAGCACTATTTGGTATCTCAGCTATTTTTACGGTCATTTTCAGTACCATCTGGGGCAGATCAATTACCTGCGAAGGATACTTGAAGCAGGACTGTAATTTTTAGGATTTAAAAGGTGATATGATTGAAACGCCTTAAAACGGACAAAACTGCTAATTCCTCACATCTTATAAATCCTGGTCAAATCAGTATTGCGTATTTCAATAAATTCTGCTTAATTTTAGGTTAATATTTGTAACGGACCCGCTTCCGCGGGCTTTTACAAAAACCGATTATCTAAAAAGGTTGAGGTTTTATGAACCGTATTCACCAAATTGAACAATGGGGCGATGCTCATCACCCGAAAGTGTTCGACCTGATCCGTATTGCGCTGGGCGTGTTTTTGCTATGGAAAGGCCTCGCATTTATGGATAATACCGAAAACCTGAAAGAGATGATAGAAAACCAGCAGGCTATCCATTTTTCGCCGGATATTTTAATGGCCCTGGTTTATTACGTTACGTTTGCCCACCTGGCAGGCGGAACGCTGATCGCATTGGGAACGCTCACACGCTTAGCGTGTATCATCCAGATTCCCATTGTGTTTGCCGCGGTATTTTTAACTGGCATTTTCGAGGAACCTATCAACGCCCTGCTGTGGCCGTCGTTGGTTGCGCTGGCCCTGCTTTCATTATTTATGGTAATCGGTTCGGGCCCATGGTCGCTTGACCGGTACCTGGCCGATTGGGGGGATATGTAGGGAAAGCCGGGCAATGGCCGGTTGCCAGCTTGCAGTGCGCAGTGGCCGGTTTGCAGTGCGCATAGACGAACAACTTTTAACTACCGATCGTTAACTGCCCACTCATAACTGCCGACTGCGAACTGCTCAATATTCCGCCATCTCCTCGTCAACATAGCACCACAGCCAGCGTTCGCCGGGTTCCGCGGAGATCACCACCGGGTGGCCCGACTGATGTGCATGTTTACTGGCATGTTTATTGGGCGAGCTGTCGCAGCACAATGTTACACCGCATTCCTGGCAGGTGCGCAGGTGCATCCAGGGATCGCCGGTTTTTATACATTCCTCGCACACGTAATCTTTAGCGTGCTTCAGGGTTTTGATGGCAGTAAGGTGCTTGCAGATTTGCTCTTCCATGGCAGGTGGTTTAATTCAAGGGCCAAGGTATCAATTTATTTACTTTTCGTCATCAGGCAAATTCCGTTACTTGCGGCTCTTTAACCCGGTATGACGATTACAAAAACACAACAGATGAAACAAGCAGTTAGTTTTTTGATGTTTATTCTTTTGATATGCGCAGCACCGGCAGGCATGGCGCAAAAAAAAGGCGTATCACCCATACATCAAATTATCGCAAATATCAAGGCCCCGCAATTTAAAGCAGCCAGCTATGATATTACCGTCTTTGGAGCCGTAGCCGATGGTAAAACCGATATTAAACCGGTGCTAGACAAAGTGATCAGCCAATGCAGTACTTCAGGTGGCGGCGAAGTGGTGATACCCAAAGGCAAATTCTATATAGCGGGATCGGTGGTGCTGAAAAGCCATGTAAACTTGCATTTTGAAGATGGCGCCGAACTGATATTTTCATCTAACGAAAAAGATTACCTCCCCGCGGTACTTTCCCTGTGGGAAGGCACCGAACTGTTTAATTACTCACCCCTGTTTTATGCTTATCAATGCTCGGATATTGCAGTAACCGGGCATGGGAGAGTGGTTGGCTCAGCCGGTAAAAACTTTGCCAAATGGCGGCCGCAGCGCTCGCCGGAGCAAACCGCATTACGCCAGATGGGCGGCAATGGCACACCGGTTTACAAACGGGTTTTTGGCGAGGGCTTTCACCTGCCGCCGGATATGATCCAGTTTTTTGGCTGCAAAAATGTTTTGATCGATGGCATTTCAATTGAAGATTCACCCTATTGGATTATCCACCCCGTACTGTGCAATAACGTCACCGTGCAAAACGTCACCATCAGCAGCATGAATTTAAATAACGATGGCTGCGACCCTGAAGCTTGCACCAACGTACTGATACAACATTGCAATTTTACTGTCGGAGATGACGGCATTGCAATAAAAGCCGGCCGCGACCAGGATGGCTGGCGCATCGGGCAACCAACTGAAAATGTGATCGTGCGCAACTGCGTTTTTAATTCAAAAACCAACGGATTATGCATCGGCAGCGAAATGTCGGCAGGCGTACGGAACATTTACATGTATAATGTCACCATCAAAAAGTGTCTCAGCGCGGTCTACTTTAAATCAAACCTCGACCGCGGCGGATTTATCGAAAACGTCCACGTGAGTGATGTGCACTGCGACAGCGCCCGCTCGGCTGTAATCCGTTTTGAAAATAATTACCACGGCTCACGCGGCGGCCACTATCCAACCAAATTCAACGGCTTTTATATTCAGAACATCAGTTGTGATCATTCCGGCGAGGTGGGGATTTACGCCGTAGGTGTTCAGGGAAATCCGTTGGAAAATATTCATCTTAAAAATATTACGGTGTTGCATACACCGAAAGATCAGATCGTAGATGCAGCCAACAATTTAACGTACGAAAATGTGGTGATCAATAAGATAAAGGTGCCGAAGCCGGTGGTGACCGGGGCGGTGATGTTGCATACAGATTGAGGGGTAATCCATTGGTGATATGAGCGTTAGAATAACTCCTCTCTTGAGAGGGGGCGCGGTGGGTTGTGTTGTGGCGGGGGTGTGTTAGCAAGCATGTTCGTTAACACACCCCTCCACCCCTCTCAAGAGGGGAATCGCACAAGGCCGCCGCTTTTTTGCTTTTTTTTTAACTTCTAAGCATGCGAACTTATTCGACTTAATCCAACTCAATCAATCAAATCAACCCAAAATTACACCTCCGCCAAATACTTATGCACAAAGCTAATGGCCATCGAACCCTCACCTACTGCTGACGCTACCCTATTCATCGCGCCCGAACGCACATCCCCAGCAGCGAAAATACCGCTGCAACTGGTTTCCAGCAGGAAAGGATCACGCTGGTGCTTCCATATTTTGGTAAAGTTGTCATTCACGCGCAAGTCGCGCCCGGTTTCAATAAAGCCTTTTTCATCGCGGATGATGTCGAGCTTTATCCAATCGGTAAAAGGTTTTGCGCCAATAAAAATGTAAAGAGCGGCCGCCTTATGAACGGATGTTTCCTTTGTTTTAACATTGATCAAATGTAGTTTCTCCAGGCAGTTGTTACCCTCCGCTTCCATGATTTCGGTATCCGTCACTACGTGGATATTGGAGATATTTTCGATCTGCTGGATCAAATAAGCCGACATGGTATAACTGAGGCTATCCCTGCGGATAATTATATAAACGTTGCTGGCAAATTTTGAAAGGTAAACAGCCCCCTGGCCTGCCGAATTCCCACCACCAATGATATATACCTCCTGGCCCTTGCAGGCTGCCGCTTCAGTCATCGCCGCGCCGTAGTAAATCCCGGCGCCGGTGAAATTCTCCACGCCTTTAACCTCCAGCTTGCGGTAATCCACGCCCGTAGTGATCACCACGGTCCGGCTGATAACCTGCGGACCGTCGTCCAGCACAATGGTTTTATAACCGTCCTTTTGCGTAATATCCTTTACCGATTGCGGCGATAGAAATTCGGCTCCCAAACGTTGTGCCTGAGTAATAGCGCGGCGGGTAAGGTCGGCGCCGCTTAAGCCTGCGGGGAAGCCAAGATAATTCTCGATCCTTGAGCTTGAACCCGCCTGGCCGCCCGGGGCCTTACGTTCTATCAAAAGTGTCTTCAGTCCTTCCGAAGCGCCGTAAACGGCGGCAGCCAGTCCGGCCGGGCCTGCCCCAATAATCACCACGTCGTAAATATCGTGGACAGCTTCCGTCGCCTTGCCAATTTTATCGGCAATCTGCCTTATCGATGGATGGCAGAGGTGCGTTCCGTCTTCAAAAACAATTAGTGGCAGTTGTTCACGGCTTATTTTGTTCAGTTCCAGCTTTTGTTTTGCTTCAGGGTTTTTCTCCACATCAAACCAACGATAAGGGATCAGGTTGCTGCCTAAATAGTCTTTTATGGTATGCGATGCAGGCGAAAACTGGAAACCAACTACCTTAATTCCCTTAAACTCCGGTATGTAGTCGTTTTGCCAATCGTCCAGCAGGTCATTCAATACCGGGTAAAGTTTTTCTTCGGGCGGGTCCCAGGGTTTCATCAGGTAATAATCCAACCGCACATCGTTTATGGCTTTTATGGCAGCTGTCGTATCTGAATAAGCAGTTAGCAAAACCCTTTTGGCATCCGGGAATACCCTGATGGCTTGCTCCAAAAAAGTTGTCCCGTCCATTTCGGGCATACGCTGGTCACAAACAAACAAGGCAACCACCTCCGAGCTGTTTTTCAGGTCGGTCAGGCTTTCCAGCGCTTCTTTGGCCGACGTCGTGCTCATGATCTTGTACTCCTTGCCGTACGTCGTTCGCAGATCGCGGCTGATCGCCCGCAACACCTGGGGGTCATCGTCTATTGAAAATATGATTGGTTTTTCCATTTTTATTCGTTCTAAAATGCTGTGATTGGTTAGTCTCAAGTCGAAAGTCCTAAGTCGAAAGTCAAAATGGGCATCAGACTTTCGACCCGGGACTTTTGACTTAACCGATCGGGAAGCAAACCAAAAACTCGGTCTTTCCCGGCTGCGAATTTACTTTTATCGAGCCATTATGCTGCCGTACAATACGTGCAACTACATCCAGCCCCATGCCGCTTCCCTTACCGATTTCCTTGGTTGTGAAAAACGGATCGAAAATACGCGTTTTGATTTCATCCGGTATGCCCGGGCCATCGTCTGCAATGGTCACCTGCGCAAAATGCCTGTCTCTGTGGCTGCGAATAGTGAGTTTCCCTTTGCCATTAGGCTCCATCGCATCCAGCGCATTATCAATCAGGTTGGTCCAAACCTGGTTTAACTCGCCCACCATGGCATTTATCTCGGGCAGGTTTTCATCAAACTCCTTTACCAGTTCAATATTGCCTTTTTTAATGCGGTGCTTCAGCAGCATAATGGTGTTTTTTATGCCGATACGGATGTCGGTGCGCTGCTTGTCAAAGCCGCGGTCCATGTGGGTAAATGTTTTAACCGAGCTCACCAGGTCGGCAATTCGCCGCGACGATTCCTGTATATCCTGGACCATGCGTTCGGTAGTAAGCAGGTTATTTATCCAGTTAAAAACAGGCGAACAATAGGCAGCGGGGATATGGCTGCAAAATGTCTCCAGGTTATCAACCACAAAACCGAATTCCACAAAATTTTCGGCCATATCATAGCTGTTCTCCACGTTGCGCTCATCCAGCCAGTCGGTGATTTCCTCTTCGCGTTTGGTTTTTTCTTTTAAACTAAGCTCCGTGCGTTCATTTATCGCCAGCAGGCGGAACAACTCGGTATTTACGGCATCCACCTGGCCGGCCGTCATTTGTATCGAAATCACCTTTTTAAAGGTTTCCGGCTGCATTTGTAAATGCGCCAGCAGCGAAGCCGAATCACGTACAATTGCCGATGCAGGGTTGTTGAGCTCATGAGCCAGCCCTGCCGACAATTTGCCCAGGGCCATCATTTTTTCGTTCTGCTGCTGAAAAGCCGTAAACTCCCGCACCCTGTTGCTCATCACATGCACAAGGGCCTGGGTAAGCTCAAACTGATCTTTGATCATCTCCCTGATCCTTTCGGTTGGGAAGGACAGTATTTGTAACTCCCCCGCCGCCTGGCTGTTTGCAGTGGCCGTCACACCACGCGAGTAAGGCAGATAGCCCGTTATTTCACCGGCCGATGGGCTGGTCAATTCGCGCCGGCTGCCATTTTGCATGATATATATCACCAGCTTACCGCTGATGATAAAGTGCGGCCCCGCAAGCGGCTGGCCCTGAACCGTTAGCTGCTCACCATCCTGCAATACGCGGGTTTCGCTATTGTCGATAAGCCACTGCAGCTGTTCTTCGGGCACATTTTTTAATGCTTCGAAAGATTTTAAAGTAGAAACGCTTACTGCTTGCATTGCTTAAATGTAGGGATTAATATTTAATTTAGTCCGGAAGTCGGAAAAGCCCGAAAGTCCGGAAGTCGGAAAGTCCACTAGTGGGCGCTTTCGCATTTCTGATCTCCGTCCTCACGCAAAAATATGGAAGTTAAGAACAGGAACGATGGTAAACGCGGTGCTTTTTATATAAAAGACGGCGATAAAGAAGCCGGGCTGATGCATTACACCTTTGCCGGGCCGGGTAAAATGATCATCGACCATACCGAGGTTAATGATGAGTATGCCGGTAAGGGCCTTGGCAAACAACTGGTTAAAGCCGGGGTGGACTACGCACGCGAAAACCATTTGAAGATATTGCCGCTTTGTCCCTTCGCCAAAAAGATATTTGACTTGACGCCGGCTTTTGCAGATGTGCTTTTTTAGTTCATGGTTCATAGTTCATGGTTCATTGCCGTTTGTCTATAGTGCATAATAGTTAAAGAGATTGAACCGAATAGACCATGAACTATCAACCATGAACTATGAACCAATAAAACAACAGACTCTATGAAATACGCACTTGATCACCCCGTTATTGCCAGCATCGGCAATGAAAAATACACTTGCACCGTTGAATGGCGCAACGGGAAGTTTATTGTTGATGAGCCGGAAACCAGTGGCGGAAAGGACAAAGGTCCCGACCCATACACGTTAATGTTATCTTCATTAGGTACCTGCACCCTGGCGACACTACGCATGTATATTGACCGTAAGGAGTGGGATATCCCCAAAATTGCAGTTGCGGTAAACTTGTTCCAGGAAGTGGTGGATGGCAAGGTGGTGACCACGTTTGATCGCGACCTTAACTTTTTTACGCCGGTTACCTTGGAACAACGCGACCGGCTGACTTATATTGCCAAAGCATGCCCCATATCAAAAATGCTGGAGGGTGAAATTAAGATACGCACGTTTGTTTACAGCGAAGATGACCGGGCCAATCAGCACAACTACCCCGGCGATGACCTGACCGTAGTTTGGAAACCCGAACTTTGTAAACACTCGGCACGCTGCGCAACCCAGCTGCCGCAGGTTTTTGATCCGAAAGCCCGCCCCTGGGTAAACATGGACGGCGCCACCAGCAAGGAGATCAGGGACCAGGTAGCCAGGTGCCCGACAGGCGCGTTGAGTATTGCCGGTAAGCTGAAAGCATAAAGCCGAAAGCTGAAAGCCTTAAATTTCATTCTTTCGGGCTTTCGGGCTTTAACGGCGTTCTGACATCTACCACCGGCCTGTTCATCACCCGATAAAAAAATCCACCCCCGATAACATATAAGCCCACATCTATCCAGTCGGCGGTGTATTTTGCCGAGAGCCACGGCAACAGGCCTTCAAAAACCAAGCTTACATACGCCACTATAAAAACCACATGCCAAATTGATAGCACGTAATAATTGGTTTTGTAGATAATGGTGCGTTGAAACCAGAGGGCCAGGTTAGCGATAACCGGTATGGCAAACGCGTCGGTAACGTAGCCGTTTAAATAGGGCAACGGGTGGCCGGCTTTGCGCAGGGCGAAAACGACGAGCCATGTTATACATCCCGCCAGGAACCAGGGGTTAAGCAGCGTCTTCATTTAACCGGGCAAAAGGCTGATCAACACCAGCAAACCGGTAACAAACAGAAAAAACGCAATTTGCAGCAAGATGGCCGCCCACCGTGCCCGGTTTAACAATTTTTTAAACCACCGCTTTGCAGGGCTGTCGCCCGGCCTGATAAACAGGTAGTCGTCCTCAGTCTGCAGTTGTTTATTTACTTTTCGCTCCACGTCGTGCGCAAACTGCCGCGTCTCCAGCAACTCGCCGCAGGATATACAGCGGTCGTCAAGGCCGCCCGTCCACATCGTCCATTCCCTGCAATGGGGGCATTTTATTTCGCGTACCTGGGTCATTTGTGCGTCTCCAAATCAAATATAAAATAAAATGCGGGCCGCTCATCTATGCGCAACGCCCGGAGGCTTCTAAAACTCTGGAATTCTTCATTTTATTAAATGGAACACCTACTTTAGAGAAATAAATTTCAACCCTGCTTTATTCCCTGATCAATGAAAAGAATCCTTGTCCTTGTCCTTTGTGCATTAGCACTGCAAAGCACCGCGCAGCAAGCAACTGATCCACGCTTCGCAGGGCTTGATACCGCTTTTGCCCGCGTGCTTAAAACATGGCATGCCGCGGGTTTTGCCGTGGCTGTCGTCGAAAAAAATAAAGTGGTGTACGCACATGGCTTCGGCGACCGCGACGTAAACGGTAAACTGCCCGTTACCCCAAACACCTTGTTTGCCATCGGCTCGTGCACCAAGGCGTTCACCGCCACTTTAATTGGGAAGCTACAACAGGACGGCAAACTGAACATAGATAAACCGGTAACCAATTACCTGCCTGAGCTGCGGTTTTACAACGATGCGATGAACAATACCATCACGCTCCGCGATATGATGAGCCATCGCACCGGGTTACCCAGGCACGACCTTTCGTGGTATTTTTTCAATAATCAGTCAACGGACAGTCTCGTCATGCGGATACAATACATGGAACCTACCTATGGCGTAAGGCAGAAATGGCAGTATAACAATTTTATGTTTGCAACGCAGGGCGCGCTTGTGGCGCATCTATCGGGCAAAAGCTGGGGCGATAATATTAAAGACAACCTTTTTATACCGCTGGGGATGACCCGATCGGATGTTGACATTCCCGAAATGGAGAAAACGGAAGATATTGCGATTGGATATGGCTTGAAAAAAGATACGATCATCAAAAAATTAGATTATTATCATATCGAAGGTATGGCGCCTGCCGGGGCCATTAACAGCAGTGTTAACGACATGGCCAAATGGGTAATTGCCTGGATAAACAACGGAAAATATAAGGGTAAGCAGATCATCCCCGAAACCCACCGTAAGGAAGCCATCAGCTCACAATCAATTATCGATGGTGCGTTACCGGCGAAGGAGGAACCCGGAATTTATTTTGCCAACTATGGCTTCGGCTGGTTCCTGTCGTCGTACAACGGCCATTACCGCGTGGAGCACGGCGGCAATATCGATGGCTTTTCAGCCAGTACAAGTTTTTTTCCCGCAGATAGTGTGGGCATCGTGGTGTTGGCCAACCAGGATGGTTCGGCAATACCCGGTATCGTAAGGAATTTAATATCGGACAGAATGCTGAAGCTTGGCTACCACGACTGGAGCGGTGAACTTAAAAAACAGTTTGATAAAGGCAAAGAAGCGCGTGATAAAGCCGAAAAAGAAAAACCAAAAGATGAAATACATCACCCCGCAACACATCCCCTGGCCGATTTTTCAGGAAAATACAGCAACCCCGGTTATGGCACCATCAGGCTTTTTATTAAAAACGATTCACTATTTGCAAAAACCGATATGCAATCACTTTGGCTGAAACAACGGAACTATGATATCTTCGACCTGTTCCTTAACAACCCGAAGGAACCAATAGATACCACGGACAGTTTCGATTTCCGGCTCCAGTTTACCATGAATTTATCGGGAGATATTGACGGGGTGCAGGCCTTGCTGGAAACCGGGTTAAAACCCATCGTGTTTTCAAAGGTAATTGAGTGTAAGCCAATCACCGCAGCCGAGTTGCAAAAATACACCGGCGACTATGACCTGGAAGGTATGACGGTAAAAGTGTATGTAAAGGACAATAAAACCCTTTATGTACTGGTACCCGGCCAGCCCGATTATGAAATGGTGTACCTGGGGAATGACAAATTTGCGTTGAAAGCATTAAGCGGCTATTATTTGCAGTTTGGCCCGCCGGGTGCAGCTAAAATTACCGAGGCTACCTTTATTCAGCCGAATGGTAGTTTTAAAGCGGTGAGGAAGTAGCATCGTAGTCTGAACCGCTGATTAAGTTGATTGAATTGATCACTTTGAGAAATAAAGATCAGCGAAATCATAAAGATCAGCCTGATCAACGGTTCAGACATTTCATCGCCCCAAACCACCCCTCTATCGGTAATTATTTATTACCCGTCTATTGCATTTTCATTTGTATAAGGTATATCTTTACTTTACGTTGTGTCAAATTAACACAATGAGTGCTGACCTCATTTTTAAATACTAAAGCCCCGTGCAGGCGGGGTTTTTATTAAACCCGGATTATGAAAGTAAACAAACGCATCACTGTTTTGCCGGCCCTGTTTGGGGGCGTATTTATGCTCATCTTATTCGGCGCCATGAGCGGACGAGTTTCCCGCAAAACGGGTAAATTGTGGACGCTGGTTCAGCCCGGTGATACATCTGGCATCGTACTGGTAAAAAACCCAAATGGCCCCACGCTGGGTTATTCGTCTAAATCGGGCGTTAAAATTCTAACGGTAAATGGGCTGGCATTTAAAGACCTTAACAAAAACGGCAAGCTGGACAAATACGAAGACTGGCGGCTGCCGGTGGATGAACGGGCGAAGGATCTGGCCTCAAAACTATCTGTAGAGCAGATAGCAGGATTGATGCTTTACAGTGCACATCAATCTATCCCCGCCGCCGCGCGCGGGCCGCTGGGTAACGGCACCTATGGCGGTAAGCCTTTTGCCGATGGCATGGATGCAGCCGCTATCAGCGATCAGCAAAAAGCTTTCTTAATAAAAGATAACTTGCGCCACGTGCTTATCACCTCGGTAAAAAGCCCGGAAGTTGCCGCCCGCTGGAATAATAATGTGCAGGCATTGGTGGAAGGCTCGGGCTTTGGCATACCGGCCAACAACAGCTCCGATCCGCGGCACAGCGCCAATACGGGTTTTGAGTATACTGCCGGAGCAGGCGGGGCCATATCGCAATGGCCCGACCAATTGGGCTTAGCCGCAACCTTCGATCCTGCCGTGGTACGGCAATTCGGCAGCATAGCCGCGCAGGAGTACCGGGCGCTGGGTATCGCAACAGCGCTTTCGCCACAAATTGACATGGCCTCCGAGCCGCGCTGGGCCCGTTTTAACGGTACTTTTGGCGAGGACCCGCAGCTGGATGCGGATATGGCGCGGGCTTATGTGGATGGTTTTCAAACCTCAACCGGCGCTGCGGAAATAAAGGATGGCTGGGGCTATCACAGCGTTAATGCGATGATGAAGCACTGGCCGGGTGGTGGCCCCGAAGAAGGCGGCAGGGATGCGCATTTTGCTTATGGCAAATTTGCTGTTTACCCCGGCAATAATTTTGACGAGCATTTAGTGCCTTTTGTTAATGGCGCCCTGAAGCTGAACGGCCCAACCAAAATGGTATCGGCCGTGATGCCCTATTATACCATCTCGTACAACAGGGATGCACGGGGCAATGCCGGTAACAGCTACAGCAAATATTTAATAACCGACCTGCTGCGCAACAAATATCATTTTGACGGCGTGGTTTGTACTGATTGGGGCGTTACCGCTGATGAGGGCAAAACCCCCGACATTTTTGCGGGAAAATCATGGGGAATGGAAACGGCAACTGTGGCCCAGCGTCACTACAAAATACTGATGGCCGGTGTTGACCAATTTGGCGGCAATAACGATGCCGGGCCGGTGATTGAAGCTTACAATATGGGCGTAAAAGAACACGGCGAAGCCTTTATGCGGGCCAGGTTTGAGCAGTCGGCTGTAAGGTTGCTGAGGAATATTTTCAAGGTGGGTCTTTTTGAAAACCCTTATTTGGACATCCAAACTACAAAAGCTACGGTGGGCAAGCCGGCTTTTATGACTGCCGGATATAAAGCCCAGCTGAAATCCATCGTCATGCTGAAAAATCATGGCAGCGTGCTTCCGTTGCAAAAAGGTAAAACCATTTATCTGCCAAAAAAATTCTTCCCTTCGGTAAAAGGCTTTTTCGGCCCGCCATCAAAAGAAAGATTTGAAGACGCGGTAAATGCCGACCTGATCAAAAAATATTACCAGGTTACTGACGACCCCTCGAAAGCCGATGCAGCCATTGTATTTGTGAGCAGCCCCAGCGGTGGCGCAGGTTATGATGCCGACGATGTAAAAAGCGGCGGCAATGGCTACGTACCCATCACCCTTCAATACGGCGCCTATACCGCAGCAGACGCACGCGCACACAGTATCGCCGCCGGCGACCCGGTTGAACCCGGTATTAAGAACCGCAGCTACAAAGGCAAAAGCATCACCGCCGCCAACCTGCAGGACTTAAAAACCATACAGGACACCAAAAAAGCCATGAAGGGCAAACCGGTGATCGTTGCCATCACTTTATCAAAACCGACTATCCCCTCGGAATTCGAAAAGGATGCCAATGCAATAGTCGCCAGCTTTGGCGTGCAGAACCAGGCGATTTTGGATATTATATCGGGCAATGCGGAGCCGTCAGGCCTGTTGCCCTTCCAGATGCCCGCCAACATGAAAACCGTGGAGCTGCAGGATGAAGACATTCCGCATGATATGGATTGCTATACCGACGCGGACGGACACCGTTACGATTTTGCCTTCGGCATGAACTGGAAAGGGGTAATACGGGATGCCCGCACGCAAAAATATGCAGCTACCGTGCACAAACCCAAAATTCACATTCAAGGCGATATGGTTACGATCACAACTTCTACTCCCGGCGCGAAGATATATTTCACAACCGATGGCACTACACCCTCCTTTACGGCAGCTGATGAATATTCAAAACCGTTTAAAACAACAAAGGGAATGATGGTGAAAGCTATTGCTAAAAAGTATGGGGTAGATAATAGCGGGATGGTTGAGCTTGCGAAGAACTAGCAAACCACCTGATTGTTAAGCGGGCAGGCAAAGACCCGCAAACAATACCAGGTTTAAAATGTTTTATGATTGGAGTGAAAAGATATTGGTAAGCATTAAAATTTGAAAATCATGAGACACTCAATCAAGTTACTGGTATTGGGCTTATTATTAAGCACCAGCCTTTTTGCCGCAATTCCGGTAAAGCATGCCACGCTGAAAACATCAGCGGCAAAAGGAATAGTGTCATTTACTCAATTGGCCACGAAAAGAGGCATTGAAATTAAGTTGAATGACCCGACCGCCGGGAAAGCGACAGTAACAATTTATGACTGGAATAACGATATTGTGTGGCAGGAGCCGCTCTCGCAAAAAAAAGGCCTCGACAAGGGCTTGATTTTAAACCAGCTAGATAACGGCAACTACACTGTCGAAGTTTTCTTAGGCAAACAGATGGTGGCAAAAAAGATCGCCCACGTTTACTACGAGGGCGACGCGAAACTTGTTGCCATCAGGGGTTAATTGGAATTTATTATTTAAAAAAGCATCGCGTTCATTGTCAGGCGCGATGCTTTTTTTGTGAGGTTAGTTCATTTACCAATTCCGGCAGACTTACGGATGCGCAGGCAATCAATTCGTCCGCGGCGCCATAATAAATGTACAAGCGGTCGTCCTCCAAAACCGTCCCGGTCGGGAAACACACGTCGTCCACGTCACCGGTTAATTCATAGTCAAGGTCCGGCTTAAACAGGGGATAAGGCAGCCGGGATATCTCGATCCGCGGGTCGTTTAAGTCCATCAGCGCGGCACAGGCTGAATACTCCAGGTGACTTTTTACTGTTTTTACGCCATGGTAGATCACCAGCCAGCCGTGTTCTGTTTCAATCGGCGGGCAGCCGCCGCCAACGTATTCTATCTCATGCGGGTATTTTGGCTCAAGGAAAATATGATCTTCAAGATTGCTGAAGTAATGGTGCCAATATTCGTCGGTCAGGTCCTCAAGGTCCTTCACTGCGGTTATTTGTATGTCGGGCTTAATGCGGTGCAAAAAAACCAGCTCGCCGTTGATACGCCGCGGGAAAAACACAAAATCCTTGTCGGCCAAAATGTTTGCCCCGGTATTTGCTGCGAGGTATCTTTTATTTAAGTCCGCGTTGTTTTTGGTTAAGCCATCGAATTTTTTTAGAGTGATCCTGGGCACAATGATGCCCTGGCGTTTAAAATGCTTCAGATCATTCGAAGTGATCAGCGCTCCCAGGGCATTCCTGCCATCAAAAGCAACGTACGAGAGAAAATAGGTATCCTCTATCTTAACGATGCGGGGATCTTCCAGCCCATGCTGCTCGTAATCGAACTCCGGCGACAGGATGGGTTTATCCCAGCACTGTGTTACCGTTAACGGGGACGAGAGCGTGCAATAACCCAGCGTGGAATAATTTTTTTTGCGCACGGCACGATAAAACATGTGGATGACGTCCTCCGTTTGGATCACCGCGGGATTCAGTACGCTTTCGTCTTCAAATTTAAAACCGGACTTTCGAAGGACAACACCTTCCTTTTTAACTTTTACCATCATTAAAGCCTTTTTTAAATTTGCCATCGTCAAGGCAAGCTATGATACCCTCGATTACCCGCTTGGTTTCGTTCGGGCCGCTCACGCATACGGAGAATGCACCCGATTCCATTGCCGGGTAATCATTTCCGCCCGGGAAAATGGCATCGCCAATAAATATCATCTCCCTGATTTCAATATCCAGCACATCGCGCAGCTTATGCATACCGTACTTTTTGTCGATCCCCTTTTTGGTTATATCGACAGATGTAGACCCACCGAGATTTACCGCAAACTCCGGGATCAATTTATCCAGTCGTTTTTTGATCTTATTTCGTTTGGCAAAATCGGGGTCCCATTTTAACTTCTCAGCCAGCGGCGCGTCCTGACCAAGGCCGGAATAGGTGATCTGGCTGCCCCTGTCTTCAATAGCTTCACCCCAGGTCTTCTTCGCCCTTACGCCGGCTTCATCAATAGCCTCATCCAGTGATTTAATGATCTTGTCCTTTTGGGCATCAGTAAAGTTCTCGGCATAAAGCTGCTTCCAGCCTTTTTTATATTCATAAAACTTTGTACCGCAAGTAGGCAAAATGGCCAGATTTTTCATTTTAGCCCCTTTAGGTAAATGATCCAGCACCTGTTTCTCAAACTGTGGCCAGTCGCCACCGGAAATTACGGCCACTTTGGCCACGGTAAGCAAAGCCGCCAATCTCTCTGCCATTTCCTTATCTATAGCAGCCTTACTCGCCGCCAGCGTGCCGTCAAGATCAAATGCGATTAGTCTTTTCATTGGTTCATTGTTCATGGTTGATAGTTCATGGTGGTTTTGGTGATTAATCTACAGATCATGGTTAAAGAAGCAATGAACTATGAACTATGAACCATTCGGCAAAACAACCTCCAGCAGCATAATTTTGTTTTGGGGGATGAGCGGAGAGGCCCCCACTATAGCCGGTACCAGCATTACCTCGCCCTGGCTTATGGGATACCTGTTGGCGCGATGTTCCAGTTCACCCTGACCTTCAATGCAAACCAATATCCTCGGGGTATTTTCTTTTCCGACAGTAAAGGGAGCGTACGCCGTATGCCGCAATACCCCGAAATGCTCATCTTCAACCAGCAGCTCGCGTACTTCCGGACCATCGGGTTTAAAAACGGACGTCGTGGGGCGGATGTCTGTTTTTGTAAAATCAATACAAGCTAAAGCTTCTTTCACCTGCAGATCGCGGGGCTTGCCGGTTTTTTTATCTATCCTGTCCCAGTCATAAAGGCGGTAGGTTACATCACTGTTTTCCTGTACCTCAAAAACCACTACATCGCCTAAGGTGTGTACAGTACCTGCTTTTATCAAAACACTTTCGCCAACCTTCGGAATAAAGTGCGACAGCGTATCCGCTACCGTGTGATCTTCCAGTTTTTCTTTTATTTCATTTTCGGTTGTGCTCGGTTTCAAACCGGCGTAAATGCGGGCGTCCTTACCGGTCTGCAATACCACCCAGGCTTCTGTTTTTCCATGTTCACCCTCTGGGATGTATTTTTTAAGCTCATCGGAAGGATGCACCTGTACCGACAATACTTGCTGGCAGTCCAAAAACTTAAGTAAAAGCGGGAAACGGTCAAACCTGCCAGAAAGTGGGCCCATTAATTCTTGCCCATAATTACTTAGCAATTGTTTAATGGTTTGCCCTTTCAACGCGCCGTTGATTACCTTACTGGGATGGTCATCCCGGTCGCTCAGAATCCACGCTTCGCCCACCGGTTCGTCGGCCGGCAGTGGCTTTGACAGTAATTCGGTGAGTCTCCGGCCACCCCAGATGCGGTATTGGTAGATGGGATCGAATTTTAAGGGATAAAGTTGTTCGTGCTGCATTTTCTAAGTAACAGCTACCGGAGTGATTTGGTTTTATTAAGTCAAAAGTTAAACCCTTTTCAGGTCAAGGCTACAGGCTCAAATTCTTCTCCATTTCGTGCTTATATTCGCCTCTGCGGGCATAATTGTCCATGCTGGCACGATGAACGAGCATTTTTTGAGCAGCTTTCGTGTTTTCGTCCTTCCCTTTCCATATTTCGAGTGCAGGCTGTTGAATGGCCCTGGCGAACGAAAAGGTAAGCGCCCATGGCAGCTTACGCTTATACTTTACATGCATCGCATTGAGGTGTGCGGTTGCGGCTTCAGCCGATTGCCCGCCTGATAAAAATGCAATACCAGGAACCACAGCCGGTACCGATTGCAACAGGCAGGTAACCGTTGCCTCGGCAACTTTATCAATGCTGGCTTGTTTCGGGTGGCTTAGCCCGGGCAAAACCATGTTCGGTTTTAACACCACCCATTTGAGGTTTACATTTTGGGCAAACAGTTGATCAAAAAGCACGTGCTGCACCCTTTCCGTAACATCGAAACACTTTTTCAGATCGTGCGTACCATCCATTAACACTTCGGGCTCTACTATCGGCACAATCCCCGCTTCCTGGCACAGGGCTGCGTACCGGGCGAGGGCATGCATGTTGGCTTCAATGCATCCCCGGCTGGGCAACACCGGGCTGATGGTGATCACCGCCCGCCATTTAGCGAACCGCGCGCCCATTTTATAGTATTCGGCCAGCCGTTCTTTCAGGCCATCTAAACCCATGGTTATTTTCTCCCCGGGAAACCCGGCAAGGTCTGTGGTACCTTCATCCACCTTTATACCGGGTACGATACCTTGCTTTTTTAGCAAATCGATAAAAAGCACGCCATCTTTGGTGGATTGGCGTATTGTCTCGTCAAATAAAATAGCGCCGCTGATATACTTTCCCAGGTTTGGCGCAGTTACAATCAACTCGCGGTAAGCACGACGGTACTCAATAGTTTGTGGTATGCCGGCTTCTTCAAATCTTTTATTGCAGGTATGCACGCTTTCATCCATCGCCAGCAGGCCCTTATCGCCTGCAAAAAGTGCGTTAACAGTATTGGTGAGTTCTTTTGCTTTCATAAAGTACGATGCTTCCGAAGGAGATGAGGGCGCACCGGTCCCATTTTAATAGTCAGATAGAATGTTTAACAAGTTTACGTAAATATTGTTAATCACAGATTTGAAATGATTAAAATGATGACACAGATTTTAAATGCCGCGACACACTGACCACTGATTTTGTAGTGCTGATTTTTAGCAGCCTGGTATTTGTGAGATGCATCTATAAAACCGAAGAGTGGATTTGCTTAAATTAGCAAGACATTGAAAGCAAGAAGAACACCAGACTTCCGGACTTTCGGACATCCGGACTTTCGGTCTTCCAAACCTATAAATTTCCCTTTTTCATTTCGGCAGCGGCAAAATTGGCGGCCCTTGCGGTAAGCGCCATGTACAATATGGATGGGCTTTGGTTGCCGGTGGTGGTCATGCAGGCGCCGTCGGTAACAAAAACATTTTTGCAAAGATGCAGCTGGTTGTTGCCGTTTAACAACGAGGTGGCAGGATCTTTACCCATGCGACAGCCGCCCATTTCGTGAATGTCAAGGCCTGGTGGTTGTTTATTTTCGTTGGTTTGAATGTTTTTGCAGCCTGCTTTCTCCAGCATTTCGCGGCTTTGCGTTAAAAAATCCTGTATCATGCGCTCATCGTTATCGTCGTATTCAACCGAGGTGATCAATAACGGTATGCCCCATTGATCCTTTTGATCCTTACTCAAACGCACATGGTTGGTGACCTTTGGCACCGTTTCGCCCTGCATGTACATGTACAACTGCCAGCCGCCGGGTTCGGTAAGGGCATCTTTGTAAGCGCCGCCAATTTCGTCCCCTTCTACCTGGTCGGGGCGATTGGGGCGGTAGGCGCCCATAAATGTGGTGAATCCGCCAAAATAATCGGTTTCATGTTGATGCAGGTTGCGGTAATTAGCCAGGATCAATTCCGTCGGGTTCCTGCCGAAATAGTACTTATCCAAAAAGCCATCCATCGTCGCGGTGACGGATGCGCGGTAATTCTGGAAGGCCACATATTTGCCCAGCAGGCCATTGTCATTCCCTAAGCCATTCGGGAAACGGCTGGAAGTTGAGTTGAGCAGCACCAAATTACTATTCAATGCCGATGCATTTAAAAAGATGATCCGGGCCGAATATTCGATCACTTCTTTGGCATTGGTATCAATCACTCTTACGCCGGTGGCTTTGCCCTTTTTCTCATCATAGATAATGGAATGCACCACAGAGAACGGCCTTACCGTTAAGTTCCCTGTTCTTTTGGCCCAGGGCAGCGTGGAACTGTTTGAGCTAAAATACCCGCCGAACGGGCAGCCCCGCATACACTCGTTACGGGCCTGGCATTGCCCCCGTCCCTGGTCAAGCTGAATTTGGTTTGGTTTGGTTAAGTGCGCCCAGCGGGCATGCACCAAATGGCGGTCGGGATAGTTTTCTTTTATTTTTTGGCTGATCAGCGCCTGCACGCAATTCATCTCAAAAGGCGGTAAAAACTCACCGTCGGGCATCGCCTCAATACCGTCCTTACTGCCGCAAACGCCAATGAATTTCTCCACATGCGAATACCATGGCGCAACATCCTTATAACCGATAGGCCATTCGATGCCATAGCCATAGCGGGCGGGGTTGGTAAATTCAAATTCGCTCCAGCGCTGGCAGGCGCGCCCCCACGTAAGCGATTTGCCGCCCACCTGGTAGCCGCGTATCCATTCGAAAGGCTTCTCCTGTATGTATGGATGATCCTTATCTTTTATAAAAAAATGTGCACAATCTTCGCCCAGGCCAGCCGCACGGCTGATGTAAGGGTTCTCTTTTAGATATTCCAGTGTCATCTGCCCCCGGTGCTTAAACTCCCAGGGGTTCATGGTAGCGGTGGGGTAATCTTTTATGTGCTGTACGTCGCGGCCGCGTTCAAGCACCAGGGTTTTTAAACCAAGTTCGCAAAGTTCCTTGGCGGCCCATCCGCCGCTGATGCCCGAGCCGATGACAATAGCGTCGTATTTGGTATTTATGGGTGCTGACATTTTTAAAATTGGCGAGGTAAAGTTAGGGAAAAGTTGTTTGGGTTAAATGGTTCATTAAGTTGTAATGAGTTGCAAAGATTGGCATAAAAGCAACTCAACCTTAAAAAAGGGCGCGCCTTATAAACTTGTCCTTGCTGGGAGCAGACCGGCATGCGGGTTTTGACGCCAGGATTTAAAAAATAGCACACTTTTTTATGCCAGCAATTCTCCGGCAGTATCTTCATCCAGCAAAACCACCGAGGATGGTAATGTTTGAAATATAGACGCAGGTAATTGTTCTGTTACTTCACCCTGTAAAGCCCGGTTAATAATACCTGCCTTTTTGCTCCCGGACGCGATCAGCAGCGGTATTTTCGCCTCCTGCAAGTGTTTGAGGCCAAGGGTTATGCCTTCGGTAAGTAGTGTTTCTTTCTTAAAATACTTTTGTCCTACGGTAATCGTAACCGGATCAAGCGGGGCATGATGCGCGTACAGGTTAAAGTCGGTGCCCGGCTCATTGAGGCCGATATGACCATTCATCCCGATTCCGACGATCATCATATCCAGCGGACCATATTGCCTAATAAACGTGTCTATGTCCCTGCAAGCTGCATCAAGATCGGCAGCTTTGGCATCGAAGAACTTTACCTGTGGCGGCCTGATATTTAACGGGCCAAAAAAATGTTCGTTTAAAAATTGGGTGCAACTGCCATCATCATCCTTACCCATTCCCACCCATTCGTCCAGCCCAACAAAATAGCATTGGCCAAAGTCAACTTTTCCGTTCTGTGCATCGGCTACCAGGCATTTAAACATCCCTGCAGGTGAATCGCCCGATGGGAAACAGATCAGCGAAGCCGGTTTTTGCTTAACCTGCTCAATGACCAGGTCGGCCGCGGTGCGGCTCATTTCGTCGTAGTCTTTGGTTATAATCAGTTTCATTTTTGGTTGGTCATTTGTCATTTTAGTCATTTCAGTGCTAGCAGGAATATAGATGACCAATGACTATAAAAGTTCAAATCCATCCTGCAGCCTGATATCATCCGATGCGCTGCCGATCATCAGCTTAAATTCGCCGGGTTGGGTGCCCCAAACCAACTGGTCATTATAAAACGACAACTTATTTTTGTCGATGCTAAATGTTATGGTTTTGGTTTCGCCAGGCTGCAGCATTACTTTTTCAAAGCCCTTCAGCTCTTTAACCGGCCTTACGGGTTGCGACACCAGCTGGCGCAGGTATAATTGCGCCACTTCTTCACCGGCGTACTTGCCGGTATTTTTCAGGTCGAACGAAACGGTGATTTTTTCGCCGTTATGTATGGATTTTTTGCTCAGCTTCAGGTTGCTGTAAGCGAAGGCAGTGTAACTTAACCCGTACCCAAAAGCAAATTTGGGGCTGTTAGGCAAATCGATATAAGCTGATGTATAATTTACATCGTTATCATTTTGGGGCGGGCGGCCGGTGTTGTAGTGGTTGTAGTAAATGGGTATCTGCCCCTCAGTGCGTGGAAAGGTAATGGGCAGCTTTGCGCCGGGGTTATAAGTGCCGTACAGCACATCGGCCATGGCATTGCCTGCCTGGTTGCCCAGCCACCACGTATATAAAATGGCCGGAACATGGTCGGCTGTCCAGTTAAATACCATCGGACGCCCTGCCATCAGCAACACGACTACCGGTTTCCCTGTCGACATAATTTTTTGGATCAGCTCTTCCTGTACGCCCGGGATGTGAATGTCCGCCTTGCTTTTGGCCTCGCCGGTCATATCGGGGCGCTCACCCATTGCCATGATCACCACATCGGCCTGCATGGCGGTTTTATACGCCTCGTTAAAACCGGCCCGGCTGGTGTCGGTGATGTCGCAGCCTTTTGCATATAACAGTTTGGTATTGCCTGCTGCCTGCTGCATCCCTTCATAAAGGGAAACGATTTGGCTTACATCGCCCACATCCAGCGACCAAAAGCCTTTCATTTCGGCCTTCGACTTTACCAGCGGCCCTATCAGGGCGATGCTGTTCAAGTTTTTTGACAGCGGCAAAATTTGCCCCTGGTTTTTTAACAAAACTATGCTCTTGCGCGCAATATCGCGGGCGGCCGCCACATGCTCAGGCTGGTTTAAAATGCCTTTTTCGCGGGCGGCATTACTATACCGATAAGGGTCGTCAAACAAGCCCATTTCAAATTTCTTGGTCAGGATGCGTTTAACGGCTTCGTCGATCATCGCCACCGGTATCTTTTTATCGGCCACCAGCTTTGCCAGGTTGTTGATGTAGCTGCGGCTCTCCATATCCATATCGTTGCCGGCCTTTAAGGCAATTTCAGCAGCCTGGTAGCTGTCTTTCGCGTAACCATGCGGTATCATTTCGCCAATCGAGTTCCAGTCGCTTACTACAAAACCTTTAAAACCCCATTTACCTTTTAAGATATCGCGCTGCAGGTAGCTGCTGGCGGTAGCCGGCGTACCGTTAAGCGAATTGAAAGAATTCATGAAGGTGGCGGCCCCGGCTTCAGCCGCTGCTTTAAACGGCGGCAGATAAAACTCCCACAAGGTATGCAGGCTCATATCCACGCTGTTATAATCGCGCCCGCCTATTGCGGCGCCATAGGCAGCATAGTGCTTGGCACAGGCCATTATCGCGTCAAGACTGCCCAAACCCTCGCCCTGGAAACCTTTTACACGTGCCGTGGCGATTTGCGAACCCAGGTAAGGGTCTTCGCCGGCGCCTTCCATTACCCGGCCCCAGCGCGGGTCGCGGGCAATATCCACCATCGGGGCAAAGGTCCAGTGTACGCCACCGGCGGCCGCTTCGGTTGCGGCAATCCGCGCCGAACGTTTGATCGCCGGCATGTCCCAACTGGCTGCTTCGCCTAAAGGTATCGGAAAAGTGACGCTGTAACCATGTATCACGTCCTGCCCGAACAACAGAGGTATTTTCAGCCGTGATTTCATGGCGGCGTCCTGGAAAGCGCGGGTATGGTTCACCCCTACAATATTTAATACCGAACCAATTTCGCCGTGTTTGATTTGCTCCAGTTTATTGCCTACATCAGTTGTGATCGGGCCTGTGGCCTCCCAATCGCCATTTACCTGGTTCAGTTGGCCGATCTTTTCGGCCAGGGTCATTTTTTTTAGTAAAGCGTCAACTTTTTGGGCGATGGTAGCCTGCTGGCAATAAGCAACGGAAAAACTGCAGGCAAAGCAGCACAGGAAAAATATTTTGAAACGGTTCATCAACTTATGAAATTAAAATCGGGTTGGGTATAATTGGTGTTTGAAAACATTCAAGATTACCAATTTAAAACCGAATAGTAAAGTGTGGCTGGGCAAAAAATTAACTATTAACCCGATAAACAAGGTAGTAAATAAAAAGCCCCCCGGATACTGTCCGGAGGGCGCTATATACCTTTAATTATATTTGACTATTATGCCTCACTTGATAAATCGTGGTGTATCTCCTCCAGGTAGCCGCGCTCGTTGATGGCGTAACGGGCATCGGAAGTATCGTTATAATTTTTAGGTAGTTTGATGGCCCCTGTTCTCTTTTTAACCGGAAAAAAGAGTGGAACAACAAGCAAAGCCATCATGGTGCTGATCTGTAATAGTGCAATAATCATGATCTTTATACTAAATAAAACAATAAACGAAAGCACCGGTAATTGGTTTGAATTTAAAAGCGGAAGGTTGTTTCCTGCTGATTTAAAATTATGGTTCCGTGCTGTTCTGTCTTTTTAAAGCTAAATCAATGCCAAATAATTTCAAAACAACAACTCATTACTTAGAAATTTGCAAGAAAGTATTATTTAAGGCAAAAAAATTATTTTAATAAAAGGAGATCAATATCATTTTGATAAGTTTTTATCAAATTGAAAATGATTTTTGTAATCTGGGTTCAGCGGTTTCAGGTGGCATTTATGGGTAAAACAAGCAAAAATCTGCGTAGAATTTACTATGCATGCATAATATTTTATGCGGTCCAGGCAAATAAAACACGTTGAAAGAAACACTAAATGTTTATTTAATATGTTATAAAAACAAAAACACCTCATGAAAAAAATCCGGATAGCTTTCTTGCTGCTAACCTCGCTAAGTTTGGCCGCCTGCAGCGGTGGTAGGGGTCAATCAGGCAGTGATACCAGCCAGATGAAGTCCTTTGGCAATAATTCCAATTCCAATAACTTATTAGGCGCCGGAAGTACCTTCGTGTACCCGCTGTTCTCCAAACTTTTTGCCGAATATGGCAAGCAAACCCATGTGATGGTAAACTACCAGTCGATCGGTTCGGGTGGCGGCATTTTGCAATTGACAAACAAAACCGTTGATTTCGGTGATTCGGACGCGCCGCTGAATGATGAGCAAACCAAAAAGATGGCCGTGCCGGTATTGCATATACCGATGTGCGCTGGCGCGGTTGTTATCAGCTACAATCTACCCCAGGTACAAAGCAAATTAAAGCTGACGCCTGATGTATTGGCCGGCATGTTTGCCGGAAAAATAACCAAATGGAACGATCCGCAAATCGCAAAGGTTAATCCGGGCGTTGCCCTGCCGGCAACATCCGTGTTTATCGTCCACCGGTCGGAAGGCAGCGGGACCACAAATATTTTTACCACCTATCTTTCAAAAGTAAATGCTGATTGGGCCAAAAGCCCCGGTAAGGGCTCGGCCATCAACTGGCCGGCAGGCATTGGCGGCAAAGGTAATGATGGTGTGGCCGGCCTCATCAAGCAAACGCCCGGCGCCGTGGGCTATATCGAGTTGGCATACGCACTGCAAAACCAAATGACTTTTGCCGATATCCAAAACAAAAGCGGCAATTTTATTACTCCTACGGTAGCCTCAACAAGCGCCGCGAGCAATATTGACATCCCTGCCGATGCCAAAGTTTCTATATCCAACACCGACGCCAAAGACGGCTACCCCATCAGCGGGCTTACCTGGGTGCTGATCTACAAAGAGCAAAACTATGATGGCCGCAACCTGATGCGGGCGCAAAAACTACTGAAAATGCTGTGGTGGAATGTGCACGATGGGCAAAAATATTGCGAGCCGCTCGACTACGCGAAATTATCCCCGGCGGCCGTTAAAGTGGCCGAGGATATTTTAAAATCGGCGACGTTTGACGGCAAACCGATATTGCTATAAAAAAAGCATTTCGGATAGAAATTTACCTGGTCACGAAATTTAGAATAGTTTGCTACTGGCCGATTGCCGATATTTGCATTGGGACTATTAATGGCTGATAGACATCATAACTGTCCACTTAAAACAAGCTGAGTGACAGTTGGTTATAATTTAGTTCTTTGACATCTTTGTAGTCTATTCTTTTAAGTAGTTCATTTACAGGCGTTTTATCCAGTAGCGATATGC